>Ga0207676_10000023_pt1:217500-266848 | contig 266848 bp, 261 predicted proteins | sample KBSSwiS72_FD_184307 | JGI IMG/M metagenome (GOLD analysis project Ga0207676, IMG submission 184307) | Switchgrass rhizosphere microbial communities from Kellogg Biological Station, Michigan, USA - KBS Switchgrass S7-2 (SPAdes) (version 2) | ecosystem: Host-associated > Plants >...
CGTTGCTTCGAATTAAACCACATGCTCCACCGCTTGTGCGGGCCCCCGTCAATTCCTTTGAGTTTCAGCCTTGCGACCGTACTCCCCAGGCGGAGTGCTTAATGTGTTGACTTCGGCACAGCAGGGGTCGATACCCGCTACACCAAGCACTCATCGTTTACGGCGTGGACTACCGGGGTATCTAATCCCGTTTGCTCCCCACGCTTTCGCGCCTCAGCGTCAGAACCGGTCCAGCGAGCCGCCTTCGCCACTGGTGTTCCTCCCAATATCTACGCATTTCACCGCTACACTGGGAATTCCACTCGCCTCTCCCGGCCTCAAGCAAAGCAGTTTGGAGGGCAGTTCCTCGGTTAAGCCGAGGGATTTCACCTTCCACTTGCCAAGCCGCCTACGCGCCCTTTACGCCCAATAATTCCGAATAACGCTTGCCCCCTCTGTATTACCGCGGCTGCTGGCACAGAGTTAGCCGGGGCTTCCTCTGCGGGTACAATCAACTTCCGCACGTATGAGGTACGGTTGCTTTTTCCCCGCTGACAGGAGTTTACAATCCAAAGACCTTCATCCTCCACGCGGCGTTGCTGCGTCAGGCGTTAGCCCATTGCGCAAAATTCCCCACTGCTGCCTCCCGTAGGAGTCTGGACCGTGTCTCAGTTCCAGTGTGGCCGATCACCCTCTCAGGCCGGCTATCGATCGTCGCCTTGGTAGGCCATTACCCTGCCAACTAGCTAATCGAACGCGGACTCCTCCTGTGGCGAGAGCCCTTGCGAGCCCCCTTTGACCTCACGGTATCATGCGGTATTAGCCAGAGTTTCCCCTGGTTGTTCCCCACCTCAGGGCAGATAATCCACGCGTTACTCACCCGTTCGCCGCTCGACTGACCCTTGCGGGCCGCCTCGCTCGACTTGCATGTGTAAAGCACGCCGCCAGCGTTCATTCTGAGCCAGGATCAAACTCTCCAGTTGAATTCTGCGACCCGTTCGCTTGCGCTCAGGGCCGCTTAAACTTGGAAGCTTGATATCTGACACCAATCGTGAACGACTGATGTTTTGTTATTCGGTTCGTATTGGATACGAACTGTTTCTTTGAGGATCGCTGCAGACATTGCTGTCCACAACTGATTCTCGAAAGGAATCACGTTGTCTTTCTTGCTTTCCTATTCAGTTGTCAAAGAACCGACCTCGCGAAAGGGCGGCTAGATTGCCAGACCCTCCCGTCCGTGTCAAGCGGAATGTTTCCGTGCTCGGCCGAGGCGTTTTGCCTCGCGCGCGAACCCATCCCGGTTGACCCGGACACCGGTACCACGCTGGTTTTCGGGGGTTGGAAAGATCGAACTGCCTGCTGCGCCGGGACCGAGGAGTTTACGTCCCGCTCCGACGTCTGTCAATCGTTGCGTCGGGAACGTTCATAACTCGTGACCGCCCGCCGCTATTCCAACCACCTGCTCGTTCTTCAAAGATCCTGGCGTTTTCCGCCGGGACTCGCGCTAACGCCTGGAGGCGCATGCCTATTCCGAGCCAGCCATGCACAAATCGTTGTGCATGCTGTGGTTACCGTTCAGTTGTCAGAGAGCTACTATCCCCGTTTGGGACCCGTGACAACGGCAGGTAGGGGGGTCCTATTCCCGGATTTTGGAAAGATGAGCGCGCCCGCAGCAATGATCGCGATCAGCACCGGGCCATAGAACGCGATCGGCCTGTAAGTGACTCGTACACGGTGCTTTCCGGCTCCGACGCGGAATCCGATGAAGCCGCCCCGTACCGTCTCGATCGGAGCACGCTTCCCGTCGATCCTCGCCGTCCACCCTGCGGCCATCGGCTGACTCGACTCCACGAGCCCGGGAGCCGTCGTTTCGACGGTCAGGGTGAAGGATGCCGGCGAGTCCTCACGCAAGAATACGCTCCCTCCAACGACGGCGAAGCGGCCTCTGGCCTGGCGATTCTCGAACAACGTCCCGTCCGCTCCGCTGTAGATGAGCTGCCACTTAGGACCGAAGGCCGCGCCCGGCTCCGCCAGCAAAAACCGGACGTTCAGAAAATCGATGAGCTCGTTGTCGACGTCGCCGACCCTCAGCACATCGAACTCCGGATTCTCGAGCGACACGGGGCGTAGCGCGCCGACGTACCACCGATACGCCATCGGATCCGAACCGCGAACGTCTTCCAGCCCGTACTGCGCGGCCGCGTTCGGCAGGAACACCCAGTCATGCCCGACGACGCGAAACGGCTCCGCGGGCGCGTGCTGACGTAGCGCCTCGATGATCGGCAGCCGCGGACGGTAGTAGCGGCCATCGACGAGCGCGTTGAACCCAGCATTCAGGACGAACAGCTCGATCGCGACCAGCGCGAACGCGAACCGCCGCGGCAGAAAGAGAAACGCGACCACCGTCGCCACTCCGACCAGATCGATCGGACGCACGACAGCCGGCCTGACCCGCCACACATAAACCGCAAGCGCGGCGATCAGCACCGCGGCCGGCACGACCACCCACCATTCCCTCGGGCGATCGAGCCAAAGCGCCCCAGCCGCCGCGGCGATGAAGCAGGCGACGAAGCGGAACTTGTCGTGTGCCATGACGTCGAGCAGCGGGACCAGCCGAATCACATGGCCGACGAAGCTCCAGTTCATCGCCATTAAATAGATGAGGGCCGCAACGCCGACCCACGCCCGCTCCCGCGCCGTCGCCCGTCGCGACAACAGCACCGCGATCGCCAGCACCAGCGGCAACAGCCCGATGTACGACGACGCGATGGTGAAGTAGTTGCTGATCCAGTTCCAGTTGTGACGCAGCGGATTGCCGAAGCCGTTCGGGCTGACGATCGCCCAAAGCGCGGTGAGTGGAAAATGCTCGACGGACGGGGCCGCACGGAGGGCCGCGTAGCGCGCGCTCAACGGTACCTGCATCGCGGACGGCACCCACGCCGGCGCCGACAACGCCACGCCGGCGATCGCACCGACCAGCGGAAAGCGAAATCGCCGCAGCCAATCGCGCCGATCGTCGGCGAGAGCCAGTTCGACCGCCAGCAGCATCGCGGCACCCATCGCGATGTGCACGACGCTCTCCGGATGTCCGCCCGCCATCAACGACGCGATCACCAGCGCCACGAGCACCACGCCCCGACGTGCGGCGACGTCGATGGCGTAGAGCAGCGCGAAGAGCGCCGCCGGCAGCATCGACATCACCGTCCCGGACGAGTAATAGAGGTTGACGGTGGCGCCGACCGAGAACGAATACGCGCACGCCGCGAAGCACGCCGCCGCGTCGCTCGCCCCGAAGCGCTTCATGAAGAGAAATGCGAACAGCAGCGAGATGAAGATCTTCAGCCCCGCCATAGCCACGATCTGCTTCGGCAGCGAGACGAAGAGCGTGGCCAGAAAAATCGGTGAGAACGGCGCCGACTCTCCGTTGCCGAGCAGCGGGTATCCGGAGAACGCGAAGCGATTCCACAGCGGCGCGCGGAGGTGAAAAAGCTCCTCGCGCGCGACCTGCATCCAAGGCAGGAAGAGCTTCACCGTGTCATTCGTCAGCGGATTGCGCGCCTCGACGTCGCCGAAGACGCCGCGATACGGATAGCCGCGCACCACCTCGTCGACCGGCACCGGCAGCTTCGAGGTGAACACCGCGCCGTGCAGGAATCCGAGCGTCAGCACGAGAAACAGCAGCGCGATGCGCCACGGCACCGTCGCGATCCATCGCCGCAGCACGAGAACGAGCAGCAGCGAAGGCACGACGATCCCGAGAAAGGTCACCCGATCTCCTCGGCGAGCTTCTTCCGCAGCAGTTTTCCCAGCGGCGATCGCGGAATGGCGTCAACGCGATGCACGGCGCGAATCCGCTCGAACGGCGCCACGCGCGCGTCGAACTGTTCCTGCAGCGTCCCCGGATCGCACGCCACGGCGAGATGAATCACAAACCCGAGCCGTTCATCCGGGACTGCCACGATCGCCGCGTCAGGCGTGAGCTCCTCGAGAATCCGGTCGAGCCGTCGCAGATTCACCAGCTCGCCGCCGATCTTGATGACCTCGCCGGCGCGCCCTTCGATCTGCAGCACGCGGCCGTTGACGCTGCCGAGATCGTCCGACACGAACCAGCCATCCACCTTCGGATCGACGAACCCTGTATTAGATGTTGCGTAGCCGGTGAGGAGGGACGCCCCGGCGAACGCCAGGCGGCCATCCGCTTCGACGCGCGCCTCGAGGTGATCGAGCAGCAGCAAATCCGGGCCGTCGTGCGTCGCCGTCGCGATCTGCGAGCAGGATTCGGTCATGCCGTAGCTCGGCAACACCGGCCAGCCGAGGGCGCGCGCATCTCGATAAAGCTCCGCGGACATCGCCCCTCCGCCGACGACGATCGCGCGCAGCGAATCGGGCGCGCGCAAGCCGGCGCGCACGAGGTCGACCACCTGCGCCGGAACGAGCGATGAAAACGCGGCGTCGATCCGAGCGAATGCGTGCGCATCCCAGGTCATCTCGAGCACCCGGCCGTCGCTGATCGACGCCCGCGCCCAGATCCCGAGGCCGCCGACATGAAACGCCGGCAGCACACAGCACCATGTCTCGCCGCCCCGCACGCCGAGCCGCTGATTCACCGACGCGGCCGACGCGAGCAACGCATTCTTCGACAACGCGACGAGCTTCCACCCGCCCGTGCTCCCCGAGGTCGCAATCCAGACATGCGCCGGCAAACGCGGCGCCGCGGCATGCAACGCCTCCAGTGTAAGACGATCCTCATCCGGCAGCCGCGGATTGAGAAGAAGATGCGACTCGTCGCTGGTGAAGTCGATCATGCGAGCTTCTTCCACGGCAGCGACTCGAGCAGATCATCGAAGCCGACGCCCGTCCCTGACGGCGCGAGCAGTCGCGGCCCATCCGCGCGAATCCGCTCGAAGAAGGGATCAGCCTCGTACAGCACATGCGTGAAGAGCCCGCAGACATTCGCGATCCCGTGCGACGCCGCGAAATGCGCCGCGAACAGTTGCCCGATCGCGTGATCCATGTACGACGTGACCACGATCTCCCGCGACGTCACCGGCATCTCCTGCACCGCCGGCTTCACCACCAGCACATCCACCCCCTCCTCGGAAACCTCGCGATCGAGCGCCAGCCGCAACCCGGTTCGCTCCCGAAGCATCCGCCACGTCGCCGCATCGTACGGACATGGGTCTTCGACGAAATCGATCCGATCGGAGGGAAGGCGCAGAGCGAGAAACTGATCCGCCGTGAGCGTCATATTGAAGTCGATCCGCAACCGGACCCGCTCCGGGAGTCCCTCGATCGATTTCACCTTCGCAATATCAAAGGATGCAGGCGGATCGCTCCCCGGCCAGTGACTCGGCGGAATGGTCAGTCCTTCGAAGAGGCTCCGTGACTCCGCGCGTGCCGCGCCGTCGAGCGACGCGAAGTGCAGCGAACGCTGCGTCAGCGTCGTCGTCGAGCCGCGCGCGAGCAGCGACAACTGCTCCTCGAGCGGCAGATCCCCGAGCTCCGGCCACGGATGAACGTCGGCGAATCCGTCGCCGATGCGAATCAGCGCTCCCTCGCGAGGCGCATCGCGTGCGATCGCGCTCAGCCGCCGCTTCGGAGTGAGCTCATACCGCCAGAAATAGCAGTCCATAGCACCACTGCAACAGACCGGCGAGCGCGAGCGACTTGTTCAGCGCCCTTCCGTTGCCGCGCCACGCCGAGACGATGACGAAGATCGCGAGCGGCAGCGCGATCAGTGTGTAGAGACGCCCGAGGTACACCGCGGCCGCGAACGGCAGCAGCGCGCAGAGCGCGATCTCGACCCGCGCGAACGTCTCGCCGAAGCGCACGACCGTCGTCCGCTTGTTGCTCACGCGATCGCTCGCCACGTCGCGCAGATTGTTGATGACCAGCAGCACCGTCGCCAGGCAGCCGACGCCGAAGCCGGCGATCGTGATGTCGGTCGTCCAGCCGAGCGTCTGCACGAAATACGTCCCGCCGACGGCGACGATCCCGAAGAAGACGATCACGAAGATCTCGCCGAGGCCGTGGTAGGCGAGCGGATACGGCCCGCCGGTGTAGGCGTAGGCGGCGATGATCGACGCGACACCGATCGCCAGCAGCGGCCAGCCTCCGTGAATGATCAGCGGCACGCCGCACGCCGCCGCGGCGCCGAAGCAGAGGTACGCGCCCATCATCACGGCGTTCGCGCTGAGCAATCCCGCCGCGGTCACGCGCGTCGGCCCGAGGCGCTCGCCGGTGTCCGCTCCCTTTTTGAAGTCGAGCGCGTCATTGATGTAGTTCGTGGCGATCTGGATGAAGACCGCGCCGAGCAGCGTGCAGGCGAGCAGGCCCCACTTCAGCGGTGTGCGGACCAGCGCGGCGCCGGCGAGCACCGGCACCACCGCCGCCGACAGCGTCTTCGGGCGCGCCGCGAGGATCCAGGCGTTCACGGGAATCGGGGGAACTTCCTGAAGTCGGGCTTCCGCTTCTCGACGTAGGCGTTGCGCCCTTCCTGCGCCTCTTCGCTGAGGTAGTAGAGCAAGGTGGCGTCGCCGCCGAAGTCGAGCAGTCCGATCTGTCCGTCGCAGTCGGCGTTCATCGCCGCCTTGAGGAAGCGGAGCGCCATCGGCGACAGCGCGAGCATCTCGCGGCACCACTTCAGCGTCTCTTCCTCGAGCTGCGCGAGCGGCACGACGGTGTTGACCAGTCCCATCTCCAGCGCCTGCGCCGCATCGTATTGCCGGCAGAGGAACCAGATCTCGCGCGCTTTTTTCTGGCCGACGATGCGCGCGAGATACGACGACCCGAGCCCCGCGTCGAACGAGCCGACGCGCGGTCCGGTCTGGCCGAAGCGCGCGTTGTCGGCGGCGATCGTCAGGTCGCAGACGACGTGCAGCACGTGCCCGCCGCCGATGGCGTAGCCGGCGACCATCGCCACCACCGGCTTCGGCATGCTGCGGATCTGCTTCTGCACATCGAGGATGTTGAGGCGCGGGATCTTCTCCTTCGGATCGACGTAGCCACCCTTGCCGCGCACGCGCTGATCGCCGCCGGAGCAGAATGCCTCCGTTCCTTCGCCGGTGAAGATGACGACGCCGATGTCGCCGTCGTCGCGCGCGAGGTCGAGCGCTTCCTTCATCTCGGCCACGGTCAGCGGCCGGAACGCGTTGCGCACTTCCGGCCTGTTGATCGTGATCTTCGCAATGCCGTCCTCGGTGCGCTCGAACTTGATGTCGGTGAACTGCTTGATGGGAGCCCAGGTTTCTGCCATGGATCGAAACCTATTGCATTTGCACGGCGATGAAAAGGGCCGGGCTCTTCGGCGCCCGGCCCTGCAATACCGTGACTACAACTGCGGCGTCGGAGCCGGCGTCGAAGCGGCCTGCTTCCCGCGCTTCACACCGAACTTGTTCAGCCGCTTCATCGTCTCGACGTGCGGCAGCAGGTTCGCGTGCTGCTTCTGGCGCACGAGGCGGCGCGTGATGGCGTAGGCCGCCAGCGCGGTCTCTCCGATCCGGTTACGCCGGACGAGATTGGATGCGGCGACGCCGTCGAGCAGCGCGCGCAGCTCGTCCTCCAAGTCGCTCCATCCCTGCGCCTCGGCGGTCTCGCGGCGCAGATCGTCGGCCGTCCGTCCGAGGGCCTGCTGGACGTTCGGCGACTCGGCGACGCTGTTGATCGACGCACGCACGAAGTCGGGGTTCGTGCCCGCCACTACCTGGATGGATTTTCGTGCAGGACCGGGGAGCTGCGTGTACTCCGGGATCAGCTCGCGCATGGCGCGCAACTGCACGATCAGGGTCATTGGATTGAGGGGCTCTTCGTTCTGGGCCATGGTCGGATCTCTCTCTGCCTTATGGGCAAGTCAAACCAGCCTTGGAGGGGCCGGCGGGTCATTCGGCGACGCGTCGAAAAACCCGGCGTCAAACATTCCCGGAGTGCGCACTTCCGGGGGCCTTGTTGGGGGGAGATCCGATGGGAGGAGCACCACTTCACTCTCTCCAGCGCCTGCGGGGTCTTGCGACCGGCACTGCTGCTTTTGCACCCGGGCAGTACTAACTGGTTTCCACGTCCCGGCGCCGGATCATGGATCAGGTGACTACGATCCCGCGCTAACGAAAGATTGAGCCCGCCAAATCGAGTTGTCAACCTTCTCTCCGGCACTCCGGAAATTGAGGCTTTTCGATCGATTGCTCGACATCTATGGCTCATCGCTCGAAGTCAATGAGCCGTCGTTCGAGATCGACAACGCATCGCTCGAGATCGATGGCTCGTCGTTCGATATCGACGCCGCGTCGTTCGAGATCGATGACTTGTCGTTCGAGATCGACGGCGCATCGATCGAGATCAACGGCCCGTCGTTCGAGATCGACGGCGCATCGTTCGTGATCGATGACCTGTCGTTCGATGTCTAAGTCGCATCGTTCGAGATCTACGGCGCGTCGTTCGATGTCGATGGCTTCCTGCTCGCGATGAACTCGCGCAACCGCGCGGCGAACGCCTCCGGCTGCTCCCACGGCACGCGATGCGCCGCGCCTTCCGCGATCCAGAGCTCCGCGTTCGGCAGCAGCTCGACCGCGCGCCGCGCCTCCGCGACGTACTTCGCGTCGCGGCTGCCCGCGATCCAGAGCACCGGGATCTCGATCTCGTGCAGGCGCGCGGCGACGGGCGGGAGGAGGGCGGGGGACCATTCGCGCAACTGGCGCGCGAGCTCGCGGCGATCGAAGTCCGATTCGTGACGCGGCATGGCGTGGCCGCCGAAGATCGGCTGGGCGTTCCAGTCGCGCATCAGCGTGTACCACTCGCCGTGCTCGAAGCGCTCGGCCCAATGCTCGTCCTGCGCGAGGCGCGCGTCGCGGTCTTCTTCGACGCCGAGTCCCGCCGAGACGATGACCGCGTTGCGGTAGCGCGCACCGTCCAGCAATGCGTGCAGCGCGAGGCGGCCGCCGAGCGAGTAGCCGAGGAGAGTGTCGCCTTCGCGCGGAATGTCGCGGAGATCGGGCGCGATCACATCCATGCGGAGAAAGTCCCAATCCGACGGCAGTCCGAGAAAGCCGTGGAGTGCGGTGATCACTTCCATAGCTCGTCGTAGCGCCCCCAGACGCGCCGGCTCGCATCGTTGTCGGGACGCAGCTCCGTTACCTCGATGCCGAACATCTCGCCCCACTTGTCGAAGTGGAGCTGATGGTCGTTGATGACCAGCCGGCGGTCGGCGGTGGCGACGCGCTCGAAGATGCGGCCGCCGCGGTTGTTGATGATGACGATGCGGAACGACGCGTCGAGCTGCGGCACGATCCACGGCGCGTTGAGATCGTAGAGCGCGGTCAGATCGCCGACGATCGCCACGTTGTTCGCATTCGGCGCGCACCAGCCGAAGAAGGTCGAGAGTTGCCCGTCGATCCCGTTCGCGCCGCGATTCGCCTCGTACTCGAAGCCGCGCTTCTCGCGCGTCGCGGCGAGGTCCCATTCGCGGACCGGCAGCGAGTTGCCGAGGTAGATGCGCGCGTTCTGCGGCAGCTCTCGGGACAGCTTGCGGATCATCGCCAGCTCCGACTCCGGCTCCTCATCGAGGATCTGCGCGATGCGCGACGACTGCTCGCGATCGAACGCGTACAAACTTTCATCGCGATGTCCGTCGATCGGCGGCAGCTCATCGAGCGAATGCATCGTCCCGCGCGTGAGGCCCGTGAACGGCAGGCGGCTGTAATGCTTGATCGGGATGTCGCGAGTCTCGAGATCGCGCCAGTAGCGGAACGTCGGCACCTTGCCGATGCGGATCACTTCATCGAACGTCCCGCGATGCAGCGTCCGCTCGTTGTGGATCGCGATGTCGGCGAGCTCTTCGCGCAATCCCGACAACGGCTCGGCGTAGACCGTCGCATTCGCAACGACGTCCCGGACGCGCGCACGATCCGCCGGTGCGAGTCCACCGAGAATGATGAGCGGATTACTCATCGATGAGCGGCTCGTCGAACTCGATGTTGATGTGTCGCGTCCCGTACACGCCGAACAGATTCACCTGTTCGATCGCCTGCGGCGCGCCCGTGCCGCGGAATCGCGCGGGGCGATCGGCGGTGATCACGACGAGCGGCAGTCCGGAGTAATGCGCTTCGACCAGCGCTGGCAGCAGCTCAGCGGCCGCGGTGCCCGAGGTCGTCACGACCGCGACCGGTGCGCCGAGCAATTTCATTCGCCCGAGCGCGAAGAACGCGGCGGAGCGTTCGTCGACGAAGGTCCAGAGCTTGAGATCGGAGTGAGACAGCACCGCAAGCAGCGGCGCATTGCGCGAGCCGGAACAGACGCACATCTCGCGCACGCCGGCAACACGCGCTTCCTCGATCACTGCGCGCGCCTTCGCAAGGTTGGTCATGCTCGCGCAGCCAGCTCCGGAGATCCCTCGCGTTGCTCGGGATGAACTGGGAGAAACAGCGCCTTCACCTGCTCCCGCTTCTGGCGCAGCTCCTCGAACTCGCGCTCCAATCGGCTCTCCGGCAACAGCCCCGCGCCTGACCCGACGCGGATCGAATCGCGCGTCCACTGCAGATTGCGGATCGCGACCAGCGCCAGCGCCGAATGATCCTCGCGCTCCACGCCGAACGGCGCACCGAACGTCCGCCGCTTCACGCCGCGGTCGGCGTCGCGCAACCACCGCTCCCCCGCTTCCGTGCGCGGCCAGACGCCGAGCGCCGCGGTCGGATGGAGGCGTCGCACCATCTCCGCGAACGACATCTTCTCCTGCACCGCGAGGCCGCTCTCCTGGAAGAAGATCGGCGTGGCGAGGTGCGCGATCTTCGGCAGCTCCAGCACGCCGAGCGCGCCGACCTCGATGTTGCCGAACGGCGCGAGGCGGCGAACGATGTCGTCGACCACCATGCGATGCTCGCGCAGCTCCTTCGCGTCGCTCAGCAGCTCCGTCGCGCGCGCGATCGGCCGTGTCCCCGCGAGCGCCATCGTCGCGTAGCCGCGTCCCTTCGATCGGAACAGCAGCTCCGGCGTCGCGCCGATCAAGCCATGCGATTGATACGAGTAGCCGTACGCCGTCATGTGTCCGGGAAGCAGCGGCAGGCGCTCGATGAAATAGCGCCAGTCGGCTGGACGAGCCAGAGTGCCGCTCTCGAACAGCACCGGCACGATCTTGCGGAACTCACCGCGCGACATCGCTTCCGCCGCCGATTCGAACAACGGCGCGAATTCCTCGATCGACGGAGGCATCCACTGCACGCGCGGCGCCTCGCCCGCGTCGAAGCGTGACGCGAATTCCGCGAAGCTCAGCTCTTCCCACGTCGCCGGATGCCGCCACGGATGCGGATCGTCGAGAAAGAAATCGGCGATGAAGAACGCCGGCTTCCCCGGCCGCCGCATCGGCGCCTGATCGAACGGTCCCCAGCCGACGAAGAGCCGGTCGGGAGCGGTCTGGATGAAGGCGAAATCGCGCGACATTCTCCCGAGATTGTATGTGACGCGCTGGTTGCCAGTTGCCGGTTGCCAGTGGCCTGTGAGATTGTCGCGACCCGTGTCTGGCAACCGGCAACCGGCAACCGGCAACGCGTACCAGGGCCCGGATCCGACGAAGATCCGCGCCATGTTTCGCGACATCTCTCCCGCCTACGATCGCGCGAACACGATCCTCTCCGGCGGCATCCATCACCTCTGGCGGCGCACCGCGGTGCGCGTCTCCGCGGCGAAGCCGGGCGACGCGGTGCTCGACTGCGCGACCGGTACGGGCGACCTCGCCATCGCGTTCAAGAAGCGCGTCGGCAGCGGACGCGTCGTCGGCACCGACTTCGTCCCCGAGATGATCGAGCTCGCGCGCAAGAAATCGCCGCGCATCGAATTCGAAGTGGCCGACGTCACGCAGCTCCCGTACGCGGACGACACGTTCGACGTCGCCTCGATCTCCTTCGGCATCCGCAACGTCGGCGATCCGCGCAAAGGGATCAGCGAGCTCGCGCGCGTGGTGAAGCCGGGCGGCCGCGTCATCGTGCTCGAGTTCGGCCAGCCGTCGAGCCGCGCATTCGGCGCGCTCTACGACTTCTATCGCAAGCGCATCCTCCCCCGCCTCGGCGGCGCCGTGACCGGCAATCGCGACGCGTACGACTACCTCGAATCATCGACCCTGCGCTTCCCCTCGGACGCCGGCTTCGTCGCGCTGATGCGCGAGGCCGCGCCGTTCACGTCGATCACCATGCGCCCGCTCACGTTCGGCATCGCGTGGCTTTACTGCGGGGTCAAATGAATTCACACTCGGCGGATGCGCAACGTTTTCATCGCCATCCTGCTGTGTGTCTTCGCGCGTACGGCGTTTGCCTGCGCTCCCGCGCCGCATGCGGGCGATGAGATCGCGATCGTCGAAGAGTCGGCGCTGATCGTCTGGGATCCGGCGACCACGACCGAGCACTTCATCCGCCGCGCGACGTTCCACGGCAAGGGCCGCGACTTCGGCTTCCTCGTCCCCACGCCGTCGATCCCCGCGCTGGCCGAGGCGGACGACGAGATCTTCAAGACGCTCACGTCGTGGGCCCAGCCGCCGGTGAAGTACACCTCCTCGCGCCGGCTCGATTGGAGTCCGTGGCTCTTCGGCATTTTCATGCGCAGAGATACGGCGACGACCGCGGCCGCCGGCGTCGAAGTGCTCGCGACGCAGACGATCGCCGGCTACGAAGCGGCGGTGCTCGAGGCGAGCGATTCCGCCGCGCTGCAGAAATGGTTGAGCGAGCACGGTTACGAGGCCAGCCACGATCTCAATTACTGGCTCGACGCCTACATCGCGCAGCGCTGGAAGATCACCGCATTCAAGATCGCGGCAACGAATCCCGAGGCGCGGACCGGCGCGGTGAAGATGTCGTTCGTCACGCCCCGGCCGTTCTTTCCGTATCGCGAGCCGCAATCGCAACGCACGCTCTCCGCCCAGCTCAATCGCACGCTGCATGTCTTCTTCCTCGGGCCGGAGCGCATCACCGGCACGATCGGCAGCGGCACCGAGTGGCCGGCCGAGCTGCGGCGCAGCGAGAACCTCACCGCGCCGATGCACGCGGCGATCGCCAAGGCGACCAGCCTGCCGATCTCTCCGTCGCTGCGCCTCACTGCCTACGAGGACTGGCTGTCGGTCCGGCCCGGGATGGACGATCTCTTTTTCAATCGCGCCGACGATCAGAGCCCGTTCATTCCGGAGCCGAAGATCATCGAGACCGTCTACACGACGCACATCCCGCTCGACGTCGTGATCGCGGCCATCCTGTCGTTGATCGCGGTGACCATATACTTGCGCGCCCGGTCCACGCCATGAACATCGAGGTCTATAAATTCGGCGGAGTCGCCGTCGGTTCCGCCGACGCCATCCGCACCGCACTCGCTCACGTCCGCCGCGGCATCGCCCAGCCGAAGACGAACATCGCCGCCGTCGTCTCCGCGATGAACGGCGTCACCGATCTGCTGCTCGATGCCGCAAACGCCGCCCTGCGCGGCGACCGCGAAAAAGCCGCCGCATCCGCGCGCAAGTTTTACGAACGGCACGACGCGCTGATCCCCGAGCTGATCACGCATCGGAACCGCGCCGATGGCCTGCGCGCGTTCCTCACTTCCGTCACCGACGAGATGACGTCGATGACCGACTCGATCGCCGTGCTGCGCGAGCTCACGCCGCGCGCGCAGGACGCGCTCGTCGCCCGCGGTGAGCGTGTGCTCGCGCGCTTCTTCACCGAGGCCGCGCTCGATGCCGGCATCGACGCGGTGTACGTCGACGCGCCCGAGATCATCATCACGGAGCGCCGCCTCGGCAGTCTCTGGCCGAACTTCACGAAGTGCGAGCGCGCCGCGAAAAAAATCATCACGCCGCACCTCGACAAAGGGCGCGTCGTCATCATGCCCGGCTTCCTCGGCGGCGGTCCCGACAGCGAAGTCGTGACCCTCGGACGCGGCGGCACCGACTTCTCCGCCGCCATCCTTGCCCGTTCCCTCGGCGCGAAATCGGTGACGCTGTTCAAGGAAGTCGACGGCCTCATGACCGCCGATCCGAAGAGCGTCCCGCAGGCGCGCGTGCTCGCGGAGCTGCACTACCGCGAGGCCGCGGAGCTCGCGTACTACGGCGCCAAGGTTCTTCATCCGCGGACGATGATTCCGCTCGTCGATCGCAAGATCCCGCTCTTCGTCCGCAACACGTTCCGTGATCGCTATCCCGGCACGCGCATCGCCGACGACGTGAAGCCGGGCGAGTATCCGGTCAAGGCGCTCACCGCGATTCACAAGCAGGCGCTGATCGCGATCGAAGGCAAGGGAATGATCGGCGTCCCCGGCGTCGCGGCGCGCGCGTTCACCGCGCTTTCGAACGCCGGACATTCGGTCTCGATGATCAGCCAGGCGTCGAGCGAGTCGAGCATCTGCTTCGTGCTCCCAGAGGCCGAGGCGAAGCATGCGATCGAAGCGCTGGAGAGCGCATTTCAGCTCGAGCGGAAGCTCAAGCTCGTCGATCGCGTGAACGCCACACACGACGTCGCTTTGATCGCCGTCGTCGGCCTCGGCATGCGTCATCGTCCCGGCATCGCGGCGCGCACCTTCTCCGCGCTCAGCGGCGCGCGCGTCAACGTCGTCGCCATCGCGCAGGGATCGTCGGAGCTGAACATCACGATCGCCGTGACGGAGTCCGATGCGGCGCGCGCGCTCATCGCGCTGCACGACGAATTTCAACTCGACAAACTGCGCGCTCTCGCCGACGTCACCGGACGCGAGTCGAAGCTCACGCTCCTCGGTTTCGGCCAGATCGGACGCGCGCTGGCGCGGCAGATCATCGCGCAGGAGCCGCATTTGCGCGACGAGCTCGGCGTCGACCTGCGCGTCATCGCCATCGCCGATCGCTCCGGCATCCGCATCGAGGAAAAAGGATTCAAGCCGGCGACGCTGGCGCGTGTCGCGAAGCAGAAAGAATCGGGCGGCAAGCTCTTCGACCGCAGCTCGCCGCTGACGCTCACGCAACTGCAGGCGATGATGCAGAAGGAGCTCTGGCTCCTCCCCGCGTATCGCCCGATCCTCGTCGACCTCACCTCGGAAGAGACCGCGCCGCTGCTGCAGGAGGCGCTGGAGAACGGCTTCCACATCGTCACCGCGAACAAGAAACCGCTCGCCGTGCCGCAGATCGAATTCGATCGGCTGATCCAGACGGCGAAGGATCGCCGCCTCGAGTTGCGCTACGAGGCGACCGCCGGCGCGGGGCTGCCGGTGCTCGACACGCTGGCAAAACTCGCCGATGCGGGCGATCGCGTCGAAGAGATCCTCGGCTGCTTCTCCGGAACGCTGGGATTTCTGATGACCGCGCTGGAAGATGGCCGCAAGTTCTCCGAGGCCGTGCACGAGGCGTGGAAACTCGGCTACACCGAGCCCGATCCGCGCGACGATCTCTCCGGCATGGACGTCGCGCGCAAGGCGCTGATCCTCGCACGCACCCTCGGCCGCCGCGCGGAGCTGAGCGACATCCGCCTCGAGCCGCTCTTCAGCAAAGAGGTCGACGATCCCGATCCGGCGCGCTTCATCGAGAAGCTCCGCGCGCTCGACGACGAGATGGCGAAACGGTCCGCGTCCGCCGCGCGCGAAGGAAAAACGCTGCGCTACGTCGCGAAGATCGGGAAGGACATCCGCGTCGGCATCGAGGCCGTGCCGCTGGCGTCGCCGATGGGCGGCCTGCGAGGAACCGCGAATCAGGTCGCGATCTATTCGAAGCGCTACAAGACGAACCCCCTCGTGGTGACCGGACCGGGGGCGGGGGCGGATGTGACGGCGGCGGGGGTGTTGAACGACATCGTCGCGATCACGGTGCAGGAGCGGAGAAGGGCGCCGCGATGAATAGTACTCATCGTCATGCCGAGCGTAGTCGAGGCACCCGGGCGGATGGGCGGCACGCTCATCGAGCCACCGCGCGCCCAGGTCCCTCGACTACGCTCGGGATGACGGAGGCGCGATGAGAGCCACAGCCTTCGCCCCCGGCTCCGTCGGCAACGTCGGTCCCGGCTTCGACGTCCTCGGCCTGGCGATCGACGGCATCGGCGACACCGCCACCGTCATCCTCCGCGATGGTCCCGCCGAAATCGAATCGATCACCGGACGCGACGCCGATCTTGTCCCGCGCGATCCGCAACTCAACGCCGCCGTCATCGCCGCGATCGCGTTCCTGCGCGCGCATGGCGACAACCGCAATCCACTCGTCGCCATCGAGAAGGGCCTGCCGCTCTCCGGCGGCCTCGGCGGATCGGCCGCCTCGAGCGTCGCCGGTGCGTACGCCGCCGCGCGCGCGATGGGCATCGACGATCCGAAGCCGGTCGAGATCATCGCCGCCGCACTCGAAGGCGAAGCTGCGGTCGCGGGACGGCATCTCGACAACATCGCCGCATCGGTCCTCGGCGGTCTCACGATCTCGCGCTCCGTCGATCCGCTCGATGCGGTCGGCGTCGCGGTGAAAGAGCCGTGGTGGGTCGCGGTCGTCACGCCGAACGTGCGCATCCGGACGAAAGACGCGCGCTCGATCCTGCCGATGGAGTGGGAGCGCTCGCAGTGGGTGCAGCAGATGGCCAACACCGCCGCGCTGACGTACGCGTTCGCCTGCGGCGACGGCGATCTCGTCCGCCGTTCACTCGACGACCGCTACGCCGAGCCGCGGCGCGCGTCGCTCATCCCGCACTTCCACGACGTGAAACGCGCCGCCGTCCTCGCCGGCGCCTTCGGCTGCTCGATCAGCGGTTCCGGCCCGACTGTCTTCGCCATCGCCGAAAATGAAGAGGTGGCGAAGAAGTGCGCGACCGCGATGCAGCACGCGTTCGGCGACGTCGCGTCGACCGCGTATCACGGACCGATTGCGAAGAAAGGCGTTCGGTAGTTCTAAATTTATCCCGAGCGCAGCGAGGGATCTTTGGAGCAGCCGCGGCATCATTCGGCATTCGCACGGCTGCTCCGCTGATCCCTCGCTGCGCTCGGGATAAACTTCAAAACCGATGAAACTCCGCTGCATCGCCTGCGGCACGTCTTACCCCGCCGACAAGATCCGCTACACCTGCGACTGCGGCAACCTGCTCGCTGTCGAGCGCGACACCTTCCCCACGAGCACGCAACTCTTCGACGACCGCCGCGCGTCGCGCAAAACGATCGACCAGAGCGGCGTCTGGCGATTCCGCGAGGCGGTGCTCGACGTCGACGACGGCGACATCGTCACGCACCCCGAGGGCTCGACGCGGCTGTACGAGCGCAACGGCATCTTCTTCAAACACGAAGGCGAGAATCCGACCGGCTCGTTCAAGGACCGCGGGATGACCGTCGCCGTCACGCAGGCGGTGCGTCTCGGCGCGACCGCGATCGCCTGCGCGTCGACCGGCAACACCAGCGCGTCGCTCGCCGCGTATGCCGCGCAGGCGGGACTGCGCGCGCTCGTCTTCATCCCCGCGGGCAAAGTCGCGGCGGGCAAACTGGCGCAGACGCTCGCGTACGGCGCGACCTGCCTCGCGGTCCGCGGCGATTTCGACGCGGCGATGTCGCTCGTCCGCGAAGCATGCGATCGCCTCGGCATCTACCTCGTCAATTCGATCAACCCGTTCCGCATCGAAGGTCAGAAGACGATCGTCTGGGAGCTGCTGCAGGACCTGGAATGGAACGCGCCTGACTGGATCGTCGTCCCCGCCGGCAACCTCGGCAACACGAGCGCGTTCGGCAAGGCGCTCGCCGAGGCGCACGCCGCGGGGTGGATCGCGAAGATGCCGAAGATCGCATCGATTCAGGCCAGCGGCGCGAATCCGTTTTTCCGGAGCTTTCGCGAGAACTTCGCGCAACGGCATCGCGTGACCGCGGAGACGATCGCCAGCGCGATCCGCATCGGCGATCCGGTCAGCTACGAAAAAGCGGTGGCCGCGATCCGAGACACGAACGGCCTCGTCGCCGAGGTCACGGACGAGGAGTTGATGTCTGCGAAGCGCGACATCGACCGGATGGGGATCGGCTGCGAGCCGGCCTCGGCCACGACACTCGCCGGCGTGCGTAAGCTGAAGCTGACAGGAAAGATCGTCTGCGTCCTCACCGGGCACGTGCTGAAGGATCCGGACGCGATCCTGAAGAACTCGCCAGCCGAGCAAATGATCGAGATCGATCCGACGATCGATGCGGTCGAACAAGCGCTAAAATCGCGGTCGTGAAACGCCTCCTGGCCGCCGCGACGCTGGTTCTCCTTTCGTGCGGTGGCAACAGCGCGCCCACCGATCCGCTCTCCAGCGTCCACATCGGAAAGCTCGTCGGCCTGGTGACGATCGGTCCGAACTGCCCCGGTCCGACGACCACGAATCCCTGTACGACTCCGCCTTCGGCCTACGCCGCGCGCAAGGTGCAGGTGTGGGACGCCGCGCGCACAAGGCTGCTGTTCACGGTCGACCTCGACAACGGCGGCTTCTACTCGATCGACCTTGCGCCGAACACGTACACCGTCGACCTCAAGCCGAACGGCATCGACAAGAGCGCCGACGTGCCGAAGCAGGTGATCGTGAACGGGAACGAGACGACGCGCCTCGACATCTCGATCGATACGGGGATCAGGTGACAGTGGGCCGTTGACCGTTGGCAGTAGTTCGTTCTCCCGCCAACCGCCAACTGCCCACTGCCCACAAACAAAAAGGCGGGCCGCAGCCCGCCTTCGTGCACGTCGTTGACGCGTGATTACTTCGACAGGTGCTTGTTGACCAGCGCGGTCATCTCGAACATCGAGACCTGCTTCTTGCCGCCGAAAACCTTCAGCAGCTTGTCGTCGGCATTGATCATGCGCTTGTTGGTCTGATCCTGCAGGCCGTGCTTCTTGACGTAATCCCACACCCGCTTCGTCACTTCGCTGCGGGGAATCGGATCACTGCCAACGATCGGCGCCAGGTCGGCGCTCGGCTTGACTTCGGCGGCGAGGCCTTTTCCACCGCCCTTTGACTCTGAGCTCTTATTCGTCGCCATTACTTCTCCGTCCTCTCCAATTTTTTCGCGATTCTGCGCTTGCTTCGGTATGCGCGTCAAACCCACCGTACCATACGAACAACGTCAATGGACCTCGTGACAATCGACCGATTCACCAGTATCGGAGCCGCGAACATCGCCCGTGCAACGCTCGAAGCAGCAGGCATCGACGCCTTTCTCGCCGACGAAATCGATTCACACGCGCACGGTGGGATTCGCTTGCAAGTTCCGCGCGAAGAGATCGCCACCGCGCTCGACGTGCTGCGCCAAGCACACGCAAACACCTCTGATCACAAGCTCGAACCGCTGCCTCCGCTCGAGCCCGGTGATTTCTGCCGCCGCTGCGGATCGGATGAAATCTACCCTGCCGTACCGCGCGCACGCGCCTATGCCCGGGCGCTGATCCTGTCGATGTTCGGAGGCGTGCTGGTGCAATTCGTGGTGATCATCGCGCGCCTGGGCGGCGTCGACATTCCGCAGCGCGCGATCAACGGGATGTTCCTGCTCGCGCTCGCCGCGCCGCTGATCACCGCGCTCGTCGTCAACCTCGCGCCGCGGATGATCTGCCGCAATTGCCACGCGCGGTGGCGAGCTGGTACAAACCTCCCATCATGAACCGCACGTTGGTGCTCCTCCTCGCGATCGGTGTGTCCATGCCCGCGCTCGCGGGATTCCGCGGACCGATGCAGTTGAGCATGGCGATCGCGGCGGGCAAGAGCATGAACGGCGTCCACGGCCACGGAACGTTCGCGTCGGTCCAGCTCGAGCTCTCGCGCAGGTTCCTATCCCGCACCGAAGTGACGTCGGGGATCCAGCCGATGCTCATCGAACAGCCGAGCCACTTCTTCGTCGCCGCGGGTAAAGGGAACGAGCACGTGATCGGCATCCAGTCGACGCTCGGCATCCGCCATCACTTCAGCGGTGAGAACGCGAACACGCGGCTCTTCGTCGAGCTGGCCAGCGGTCCGCTGTTCACGAACAAACGCGTCCCTGCGTCGTCGTCGCGCATCAACTTCTATTCGTACGGCACCGCCGGCGCGACGTTCCGCGCGCGCAACGGCTACGCGCCGTACGCCGGCGTCCGCTTCGGCCACATCTCGAACGCCGGCATCGTCGCCGACCGCAACCCGGGCTACAACATCGTCTCGGTCGTCTTCGGCTTCCGGCGCGTGCGTTAGACTGCGAAGCCGTGACGGCGATCGTCTGGATCCACGGTTTTCCGCTCTCCTCCGCGATGTTCGAGCCGCAGAAGCGGATCGCAGGCTATCGGCACCTCATGCCCGATCTGCGCGGCTTCGGAGCGGCTCCCGCGCCTGATGACGACATGTCGATGGCGAGCTACGCGCGCGATCTGCTCGACGTCATCGACGAGGATCGCTTCGTCCTCGCCGGCTTCTCGATGGGTGGCTACATCGCGATGGAGCTGCTGCGCCAGGTGCCGGAGCGCATCGCCGCGCTGCTGCTCCTCGACACGCGCGAGACGCCCGACACCGACGAAGGCCGCGCGAACCGCTACAAGCAGGCGGACGACGTGGCGAAGAACGGCATCGGCAGCGTGGTCGAGGCGATGCTCCCGAAGATGGTCGTGCAGGAAGATTTCCGCGCCGACGTCCGCCGGATCATGGAGAGCGCGTCGCCGCAAGGCGTGATCGCCGCGCTGAAGGCGATGGCGACGCGTCCCGATTCGGCGGAGACATTGCGCAACGCGACGATGCCGGCGTTCGTCATCGTCGGCGACCGCGACGAGATCACGCCGTTACGCGATGCGGAACGGATGGTCTCGCTCCTGCCGCACGCGGAGATGGCGCCGATCGCCCGCGCTGGGCACATGGCGAACTTCGAAGCGTCGGAGCAGGTCAATAATTTGATCGCGGCATTTCTGGGGCGCGCCCTGCATCACCGCGGATGAACGCGAGTGCCCACTCCTTCGTCGCCGCGATCCGCTCCTGATCGAGCAGCGGCAACGGCAGCGCGCCGTCGCGCTTCCCCAGCTTCGAGCCATCCGCATTCGTCACCAGCGGCAGGTGCGCGTACTCCGGCGTCGCGTAGCCGAGTGCGCGCTGCAGCGCGATCTGGCGCGGCGTCGACGACAGCAGATCGCGTCCGCGCACGACCTGCGTGACGCCCTGCTCCGCGTCATCGACCACCACCGCGAGCTGATACGCGAAGACGCCGTCGGCGCGCCGCACGATGAAGTCGTCGCTCTTCGCCTCGATCCGTCCGCAGAGCAGATCGTCGAACGCGATCACTTCATCCGGCGCGCGAAAGCGAATCGCGCGCGCCGTTTTCCCCGGCGGCAAGCCATCGCGGCAGGTGCCGGGATACAGCACCTCGCCGGCGACCGGCGCCGACGCGGCGCGCTGCAGATCGGCGCGCGAACAGCCGCAGTCGTAGACCATGTTCTTCTCGCGCAGCACCGCGAGCGCCGCCTCGTACAACGCGGTCCGCTGCGACTGGAAGACCACCTCACCGTCCCACTGCAGCTCGTATCGCCGCAGCGTCTCGAGGATCTCCTCCGCCGATCCCGGCACGACGCGCGGCGTATCGAGATCCTCCATCCGCACCAGCCAGCGCCCGTTCGCGCGGCGCGCGAAGAGCCACGACCCGAGCGCGGCAACGAGGCTGCCGAGGTGAAGGGGGCCGGTAGGAGATGGAGCGAAGCGGCCGGTTACTTCCACGAGATGTCGAACGTACAGCTCGGATCACCGTAGCACTGGCACTCGACTTCGACCACGCTCACGTTCGTCCCGCCGTGCGATTCGACGCAGCCTTCGAAGTAGCCGAGCGCGCTGGCGCAGAAGGACGGCGAAACACTCGTGTACTGCGTGTAGATCATCCGCCCCGAGGTCTCGCCGGTTTGCTGGTAGGCGACCTTGCCGAAGTCCTGGAACTGGGTGTGGAGCAGCGCGGAGTGGTTGAAGAACTCGTGGTTCGCCTTGCGATCGAGCAGCTTGTACGTCGTCGAGAGATTGATCAGCGCCGAGTACTTGCCGAGCTCGCGGATCGTGTTGTCGCCGCCGCCGAACTGTTCGGCGACGGCGCGGTCGAGCGCTATCAGCCAGGCGAACGGGAACCACGACGTGGCGAGGATCGCGCCGGTCAGCGCCTGCTTCGCATCGGCGGGAAGGCGGTCGAGCACCTTCTGCATGTCCGCGGGATGCTTGTCCTTGATCCACTGGAGATGCGAGCGGAAGATCCCGCCCTTCAAACGGCCGGGCGTGAGGACTTCGCGCGGCGTGCCGGTCTTCGGCATCAGAGCTTGAGCACCAGCATCGTCATGTCGTGCTGATTTCCGTCGGGATCGGTGCCGTATCCGGCGTGCACGTGCGACTTGAAGCCGAGCGTCTCCAGCGTCTGCACCGCGTCGGCCTCGAGGTCGGAGATCAGCATCGAGTTGAGATGCCGCAGACCGTTCTCGCGGGCGATGGTGATGAACTGGTTGACCAGCAGCGTGCCGAGGCCGACGCCGCGCCAGGCGGGGTCGATCATCCACTTCACGCGGCCCACGAGGCGCAGCGGACCGCCGTCGCGGCGATGCAGCGTGGCGTCGGCGACGATCTTGTTGCCGTCGACCGCCAGCAGCGGAAAGACGCGCGAGTAGTCGATGTTCTGACCCCAGCTCTCGATCAGCTCGCGGTGCTCGATCGGGTCCCACGCGAAGCGGCGGTACTCGGCCGGCAGCCGCTGGAAAAATTCGTAGAGAGCGTCGACGTCTCTATCGGTGAATGGACGAAGCATGATGCGGCGCCCGTCACGGAGCGCGGCCTGCTGCGGATAGTGATGCGGCATAGTGCGCGGGAGAATATCAAAGGGAGACCGGAGAGAGCAGATAGCGGATAAGAGAGAGCAGATAGCGGATAGCAGATAGCAACCCGCCCACCCTTTTGCTATCCGCTATCTGCTATCTATCCCCTCATGAAAGTACGGATCGTTCTCGTCGAGCCGCATGAAGCGGGCAATGTCGGCGCCGCCGCGCGGGCGATGAAAAACTTCGGATTTACGGACCTCTGGATCGCAGGCCCGCGGCCGCAGCGGCCCGACAACATTTCGGAGTGGTGGGCGAAGGGCGCGATGGACGTCGTGGAGTCGGCAACGCGCGTGGCGACGCTCGAGGAAGCGCTCGCCGACGTTCATCTCAGCGTCGCGACGACGGCCGTGCGTGCACGCCAGGTGTTCGAGCAGCTCATGCCGCACGACGTCGCGGAGCTCGCGGCCGAGCATCTCTCCGACGATCAGACGCTCGCCGTCGTCTTCGGCCGCGAGGAGTCCGGCTTGAGCGGACGCGAGGTGGCGATGTGCCGCCGCACCGCGGTCATTCCGACCTCGCCCGCGTTCCCGACGATGAACCTCGCGCAGTCGGTGGCGGTGTTCTGCTACGAGCTCGGCAAGGGCCTGCGTCCGGCGGTGAAAAAACAGGAGCCGGCCGCCGGACATCTTCTCCAGGTGCTCGACTCGCGCACCCGGCGTCTGTTCGAAGAAGTCAACTTCTTCGGCGACAAGGATGCGGACCGGATGTGCGCCGAGCTGAAGGCGGTCGCGGGGCGCGCGGTGCTCACCACGCGCGAGGCGTCGCTGCTGCTCTCGCTGGTATCGCATCTCCAGAAATCACGCGAAAAACCCTGAGAAAACGCTTGCTCTGCGCGTGGAAGCACCGTACATTGCTGCGACTTTGCCGCAAGGCAGACATAAATAAAACGAAGGAGTCACCACACACCCATGGCAGCCGGTCCAATGACCAAATCGAAGATCATTGCTCATCTCGCCGAGGCCGCTGAAGTTTCGAAGAAGACTGCGGCCCAGATGCTCGAGGCCCTCAGCGACCTCGCCTACAAAGAGGCCAAGAAAGGCTTCACCGTTCCGGGACTCGGAAAGCTCGTGCTCGTGAACCGCAAGGCACGCATGGGCCGCAACCCGCTCACCGGCGCGACCATCAAGATTCCGGCGAAGAAGGTCGTGAAGTTCCGCGTCGCCAAGGCGTGCAAGGACGCGATCCTCGTTCCGAAGAAGTAGTTTTTTAGCTCCTGGCTGTTAGCTCTTAGCTCTTAGGGGAACCGGCGCGGTATCACGGTTCTCCTGAGAGCTTAATTTTTTGCCAGCCTTCGTGGAGCGACAGGCGCCCTCGCCTGTCGACGATCTCGCGAATGGCACGACGACAGGCGAGGCGCCTGTCGCTCCACGAGGGCTGAAAGTACTGCGCCTCGGCGGCTGCATCGGCTTGCGGCAAGGTGTCGATCGTCCACGCCGCGCCGACGCCCTTCATCCCGGCCAGCGCCTTCGTCGGAAATCCGCGTGCCGCGACGATGGCGTCGAGCTGCGCCAGATTCTCGGTGTCGATCTTCCTGATATCCGGCGTGTCGTCCTGGCCGATGACCGCGTACCGCGCCTGCTGATCGCGATCGCGCATCGCAAGCAACTGCGCGCAGAGCGCCTTGTCGCTGACGCCGGCGCAGTCGACCGCCGGGTCGGCGTTCTTCCAGGCGCGCTTCGGCGGCGGCGGCGGAACGATGTCGTAGTGCGTCAGCGTGCCCGGCGCGTCGATTAGGAACTCGTTGTCGCGCGGCAGCTCGTGCACCTTCTCGATGTCCGCGCCGGCATACGCGTGGATCGCGTCGCGACTCGGCCAGTACGAGATCACCACGAACTCCGTGGCATCGCCTTCGTCGCGGCGGAAGACGTCGACGCCGAGGTTGTCCTTGATCGCGCGCAGCTTCGTGATGCCCGCTTCCTCGAGGTACTTCTGATACTCGTCGGCCCGCGCGCGCGGCACGCGTCCGCGCCACATGCGGGCCACCGCGGGACGCGTCTCCGCGCCGAGCGAGAGCGCGACCAGCATCAGCAGCAATGCGATCGCGACCCGTTTCATCGCACCGTTCCTCGGCACTCTCCGAACCCGACGCGCAGTCCGTCCTTCTCGCACCAGGCGCGCATGATCACTTCGTCGCCGTCCTCGAGGAACGTCCGCGTCTCGCCGCTCGCCAGCTCCAGCGGCTCCGTGCCGCGCCACGTCAGCTCCAGCAGCGAGCCGCGCGATTCCTTCGTGTCGCCCGACACCGTGCCGCTGGCCAGCAGATCGCCCGACGAGAGATTGCAGCCGTTCGACGTGTGATGCGCGACGAGCTGCGCGAGCGTCCAGTACATGTCGCGGAAGTTGCCGCGGCTCACGCGTTGCGGTTTGTCCATCTTCGCGCTGCGGATCGCCACCTCGACGTTGAGGTCGATCCCCAGCCCCGCCGGCTGCAGATACGGGAGCGGCTCCGGATCGCCTGCCGCGCGCGCGAACGCCGGCACGCGGAACGGCTCGAGCGCGTCGAGCGTGACGACCCACGGCGAGACCGACGTGGCGAAGCTCTTCGCCAGGAACGGCCCGAGCGGCTGGTACTCCCACGTCTGGATGTCGCGCGCCGACCAGTCGTTGACGATGCAGAGTCCGAAGACGTGCTCTTCCGCCGTCTCGACCGGCACCGGCTCGCCGAGGCGATTGCCCTTGCCGATGAACGCCCCGATCTCCATCTCGTAATCGATCCGCTTCGACGGTCCGAATGAGGGCGGCTGCGACGCGTCTTCGCGCGTCTGTCCGGACGGGCGCGCGAACGACGTGCCGCTGACTACGATCGACGACGAGCGGCCGTGATAGCCGATCGGGACGTATTTGTAATTCGGCAGCAGCGGATTGTCGGGCCGGAACATCGAGCCGACGTTCGTGGCGTGATGGATCGAGGCGTAGAAATCGGTGTAGTCGCGGGTGGAGAACGGCAGCAGCATCTCCGCTTCGCGCCGCGGCAGGAGATTGCGCGCCGCGCGATGCCGTTCCGGCGATCCGTCGACCAGCAGCTCCGTCACCCGCGCGCGCAGCGCCCGCGTCGTCTCGCGGCCGCGCGCAGCGAGCTCGTTGAGCGTCGCGTGAGTGACCGTCTCTTCCTGCAGCAGGCCGTCGGTGAAGCAGGCGGCGAGGTCGAGGATGCGGTCGCCGATCGCCACGCCGATGTGCATCTGCCGCCCGGCGCGAAACACGCCGAACGGGAGGTTCTCGAGCGGAAAGTCGCTCGCGTAATTCGCCGACTCGATCCACGACTTCAAAGCCACCCCAGCTCCTTCAGATCGGCAATCGGTTCCTCGAACGAGCAGGAGCCGAACGAGATCGCGAAATCACTTCTCACGCGGGCGATCGCTTCGGTGGTCACCGAATGCCCGCGCCACGAAGCAGCATCATCTCCGAATTCGAACGCCCGCGCATCCGCCTCCATGACGATCGCCTCCGCGTACTGCGGCAGCGCCGCGGCCATGAAGACGTTCACGAATCCGTGCATCGTCCCGGTCGGCGCGTCGGGCTCGTACGTCAGCGGCTTCACGCAGCGGATCGGATGATGCAGCCCCGCCGTTGCCTTGAACGGCACGCCTCGCTCCGCGCAGCGGTTGATGAAGTGCGCGATCTGCGCGGCGGGCGGGAATGCGTCGTTCGTCACGCCGCCGGTGCGGATCTTCGCCCGCAGCCCCCGCTCGGCGAGCATGGCGATGTCGTCGCTCTCGAGGTAGACGACGTCGTTGCCGGCGATCTCGATGAGCGGCGCGACGAACGCGATCGGATAGTCGCCCGGCACTTCGCCGAGCTTCGCCAGCGGCACGATGAAGCGGCCGAGCATCCAGGCGTGCTCGCCCTTGCGGTACGCGTCGTAGTTGCGCACCGCGTCCGCCATCGACAACGCCGCGGGAGGAAACAGCCCCGCGTAGTCGATCAGGCCGGAGAAAAGTTCTTTCGCAGACCTTGCCAGCATGTCTGGTAATCGCGCTGCCGCTGCGGCGCGTCCATCGCGAATTTCGTCGGCCGCAGAACCGACCGCGTCTCGAACATGAACGCCAGCGTGTCGGCGAGATAGCGCGGCTGCAGCTCCGCGCCTGATGCCTGCTCGAACGTCGCGGCGTCGGGCCCATGTCCCGACATGCAGTTGTGCAGGCTCGCGCCGCCCGGCAGGAAGCCCTCGGCCTTCGCGTCGTACACGCCGAAGATCAGCCCCATGTACTCGTTCATGATGTTGCGATGGAAGTACGGCGGGCGGAACGTGTGCTCGCCGACCATCCAGCGCGGCGGGAAGATGACGAAGTCGATGTTCGCCGTCCCGATCGTGTCCGAGGGCGACGTCAGCACCGTGAAGATCGACGGATCGGGATGATCGAACGAGACGGTGTTGATCGTGTTGAAGCGGCGCAGGTCGTATTTGTACGGCGCGTAGTTGCCGTGCCACGCGACGACGTCGAGCGGCGAGTGATCGATGCGCGCCGTGTAGAGCTTCCCGAGAAATTTCGACACCAGCTCGAAGTCGCCGTCGCGCTCTTCGAAGGCGGCGGCCGGCGTGAGGAAGTCGCGCGAGTTCGCCAGCCCGTTCGAGCCGATCGGCCCGAGGTCGGGCGGGCGGAGGAGCGCGCCGAGGTTCTCGCAGATATAGCCGCGTGACGGACCGCTCACCTCGACGCGGAACTTGATCCCGCGCTGGATGACCGCGATCTCGCCCGGTTCGACTTCGATGACGCCGAGCTCCGTGCGGATCGTCAGCGTGCCGTGCTGCGGAACGATCAGCAGCTCGCCGTCCGCGTCGTAAAAGAAGCGATCGTCCATCGACCGCTTCGCGCCGTAGACGTAGATTCCGATGACGTCATTCGCGCAGATCGGCAGCATGCCGTCGACGAAATCGATCTCGTCGCCGGGAATCGGAAACGGATCCCAGCGAAGCTGATTCGGCGTCTCCTCGAAGTCACTCCAGATCGCGCGCAGCGGCTCGAACGGCGAATGACAGACCGAGGGACGGATGCGATAGAGCCACGACCGGCGATTCGTGAGCCGCGGCGCGGTGAACGGCGTGCCGCTCAGTTGCTCCGCGTAAAGCCCATGCGCCACCCGCTGCGGCGAGTTCTGTCCCACCGGCAAGGTGCCGGCGACCGCCTCGGTCGCGAAGTCGTTCCCGAATCCCGACTGGTAATTCGCCATGCGCGCGAATCTTAGCGCAGCGTTCAGGTTGCGCTTTGCCGTCATTCGCCAGTCGATCATCTTGGCGACTGTCGCGCCCGAGGCTTGGCCAACCAACGCTGCCGGCCGTGCCGGCTAGAGATTTCCTCTCTTCGCCTGCTCCGCCTCGATCGACTCGAAGAGCGCGCGGAAGTTCCCCTTGCCGAATCCGCGCGAGCCCTTGCGCTGGATGATCTCGAAGAACACCGTCGGCCGGTCCTCGACCGGTTTCGTGAAGAGCTGCAGCAGGTAGCCCTCGTCATCCTTGTCGATGAGGATCTTCAGCTCGCGGATCTTCTCCATCGGCTCTTCGATCTCGCCGACGCGATCCCGCAGCTCCTCGTAATACGTGTCCGGCACCGACAGGAACTCGACGCCGTTCGCTTTGAGCCGCGTCACCGTCTCGATGATGTCGCCGCACAGCAGCGCGACATGCTGCACGCCCGCGCCGCCGTACCACTCCAGGTATTCGTCGATCTGGCTCTTCTTCCGCCCCGGCGCCGGCTCGTTGATCGGGAACTTCACCACGCGGTTGTCGTCCGACATCACGATCGACATCAGCGCCGAATATTCAGTGGAGATGTCCTTGTCGTCGAACGTGATGTAGCGCGAGAAGCCCATCACCTTCGAATACCACTCCGCCCACTCGTTCATCTTCCCGAGCTCGACGTTGCCGACGATGTGGTCGACGATCAGCAGCCCCGCGCTGTCGCCCGGAACGTCCGCCGGCGCGTAGCCGGGGAGGAACGGTCCCTTGTAATCGGCGTGCGAGATGAAGGTGTGCAGCGTGTCGCCGTACGTGTGGATCGACGCGCGGCGGATGGTCCCGAACTGGTCGGTCACGTCGTGCGGCTCGACCGCCGGTCGCGCCCCTCGCCGGACCGCTTCCTGGAACGCGAAGTCGGCATCTTCGACCAGCAGCGCGATGTCGATCACGCCGTCGCCGTGTTGCCGGATGTGCTCGCTCCACGGATGGTCGGGCCGCAGCGGCGAGGTGATCACGAACCGGACCTTCCCCTGGGCCAGCACGTACGAGGTGGCGTCGCGGTTACCGGTCTCCAGTCCCGAGTAGGCGACCTGGGAGAAGCCGAACGCCTTCCGATAGAAGTAGGCCGACTGCTTCGCGTTCCCCGCCAGGAACTCGACGTGGTGGATCCGCTTCAGTTTCAGCGGGTTATGTCCACTCTTGGGCTCGCGAACGGCGACGTTGGTCTCGACTGCGGTCATCGGTTCCTCCTCGGGGCGGTTTCGGGCGCCGATTCTACATGCGTCAAACGTACGACGGGTCCTCCGACCCGTCCCGAACGGGTTGGAGAACCCGCTCTACGTATCGTGCCGTGCTCATGCCACTCTCCACGCCTCGTAGATTCGATGTGCAGCATTTTGCCCATCTGACTCTACTGCTTGTATACTGCGCACTTTAAGTAACTTATGCGAGTCATTTCCCTCATCCGCGAAGCCAGATCCGTCCTGACCGCCGCCGGCTGGACGGTCCGCGAAGGAGCTGTCCATTCGGGCGGAACGGTCGACCTCGCAGCCCAGCGGACCTGGCGCCGCGGCGAGCTCGAAGCGACCCTCCACCTGCTCGTGATCCTCGATCCGCAAGAGGGCGAGCTCGAGTACCTCGACCTCCCTGGCAAAATCCCACACGCCCCGATCACCTTCTCCCTCGGCGACGACGATCCCGCCCTGCACCAGCTCCTCGGCGAAGACCTCGCCGCCCGCGTGCACGCCATCGCCTACCCGCGCGCGCAGTCGATCACCGCACCGGCCCACGTCGAAGCCCCACCCGCCCGCACCCGCGCGTCGTTCGCCACGGTTGGCGAATCGGCCGCAAGAGCGTTCGCAGCACTCGACGGCGTCCGCGAAGACCTGCTCGATTTCGCATTGGACATGCTCGCCGACGACGGCGAAGACGCGATCGCCCCGTTCATCCGCCGCTGCGATCTCCTGCACGCGATCGTCATCACGGACAAGACGATGCGCCCGAAGAGCCTCCGCCTCGAACAAGCGCGCGTCATCGGCGCCGACTATCGCTGGATCGACGTCGTCCGTTCGAATGCGTTCGCCGAATATGCGAACGCGTTGACACGCCATTACGCGTCGCGATTCGCGAAGCGCCGCTTCAACCAGTCGATCAGATCCTGATTCCCGCTCTCCTCTGCGACCTCGAGCGGCGTCTTGTCGTCGTGTCCCACCCAATGAGGATCCGCGCCCTGGCTCAACAGATATTCGGCGACCGGACGATGTCCGCCGCGGCACGCATTCCAGAGCGCGTTCGTCACGTCTTCGTTCGACGGAGCCGAGTCCTGCCGAAACCGCGCCTGTACTTCGTCGAGCAATCCGAGCGCAGCGGCCTGCCAGAACGTCGTCTTAGCACCTCGGTCGAGTAAACGCCGCGCGGCGTTCCATTGAGCGAATACGACCGCATCCGACATCGGCGTCCCGCCCGTGAAGATCGCGCCATCCGCTTCGATGTCCGCGCCCGCATCGAGCAACGCGTCGATCAGCGCGACGTCGTCATTGCTCGCGGCCCAATGCAACGGCGTCTCCGCCGCTTCCTCGCGATCCGGATGCTTCATGCGCGCGTTCACATCCGCGCCGTGGCGCACCAGCAACTCCACCGTTCGCGCGCTTTCGGGGCGATGGCCCGGCCAGTCGGCCAGTATGTGCAGGAGCGACCGCTCGACGATCCGAGCCTTCGCCAGATCGGGATCCTGCTCCAGCAGCGCTTCGAGCGTCGCGATGTCACCTTGTTGAATGGCCGTCACTACGTCAGACATGGTCCGCGCAGCCTATCCGAGTTTGATCGGCACGGCCTCGACGCCCCAGATCTCCCGCGCGTACTCGGCGACCGTGCGGTCCGCGGAAAAGCGTCCGCTGCGCGCCGTGTTCAGGATCGACATACGCGCCCAGTCGCTCGTGCGCGTCCACGCCGCCGCCGCGCGGCTCTGCGTCTCCGCGTACGCCGCGAAATCGGCACAATGGAAATAACGGTCGCCATTCGTCAACAGGTTGACCAGGTCGTCGTAATGCCAGCTCGTCAGCCGGTTGAGCACGTTCCGCAGCTCGACGTTCTCCGCAACGAACTGCCGCGGGTCGTACGCCGGCCGCATCGACTCGATCTCTTCCGCCTTCAATCCGAACAGGAAGATGTTGTCGTCGCCGACCTCGTCCCGGATCTCGATGTTCGCGCCGTCGTGCGTCCCGACAATGACGCCGCCGTTCAGTACCGCCTTCATGCAACCGGTCCCCGAGGCCTCGGTGCCGGCCGTCGAGATCTGCTCGGAGAGGTCGGTCGCCGGAAAGAGCAGCTCCGCCGACGACACGTCGTAATTCGGCACGAAGACGACGTTCAAGCGCTCCGCGACGCGCGGTGTCGAGCGCACGAGCGTCGCCGTATCGTGAATCAGCTTGATGATCCGCTTGGCGATCGCATAGCTCGGCGCCGACTTACCGGCGAAGATGACCGTCCGCTTCACATCGTCGACGTCGCCGCGCGCAATGCGCTCGAACAGCGCGAGCACGTGCAGCACGTTCAATAGCTGCCGCTTGTATTCGTGAATCCGCTTGATCTGCACGTCGAACAGCGAATCGGGATCGACGTCGATGGCATGCGCGCGGCGCAGCCATTGCGACACACGCGTCTTGCGCAGCCGCCGGATCGCCTGCCAGCGCTCGCGAAACTCGGCGTCGTCCGCAAACGCCTCCAGTCCACGCAGGCGGTCGAGATCGCGCGGCCATTGATCGCCGACCGCCTCCGTAATCAGGATCGACAATTCCGGATTCGCCTGCAGCAGCCACCGCCGCGGCGTGATGCCGTTCGTCTTGTTATTGAAGCGGCGCGGATAAAACTCGTGCAATTCCGGGAAAATGCGCGATTTCAGGATCTCGCTGTGCAGGCGCGCGACGCCGTTGACCGAATGGCTGCCGATGATCCCCAGGTTCGCCATCCGCACGCTCTGCGCGTCGTCGTCGATCACCGTCATCCGCCTTGCGCGCGCTTGATCGCCGGGATGGACCTCCAGCACTGCGCGGCGGAAACGGCGGTCGATCTCCTCGATGATCTGCATGTGGCGCGGCAGCACGTTGAGGATCAATTCGATCGGCCACGTCTCCAGCGCCTCCGGCAGCACGGTGTGATTCGTGTAGCCGAACACCCGCTCGCCGAGGCGCCAGGCGACGTCCCATTCGAGCTGCTCCTCGTCGACCAGGATGCGCATCAGCTCCGGGATGGCAATCGTCGGATGCGTGTCATTGAGCTGCATCGCGACCTTTTCCGGCAGGTCCTGCCATTGCCGTCCCGGATATTTCGAAAAGCGGCGCAGGATGTCGCGGATGGTCGCGGAAACGAAGAAATACTGCTGCTTGAGCCTCAATTCGCGGCCGGCGTATTGCGCGTCCGACGGATAGAGAACCTTGGAAATGTTCTCCGATCGCGTCTTGTCCTCGACCGCTTCCACATACGCGCCGGTATTGAATTTCTCCAGATCGAATTCGCGGCTCGATTTCGCCGCCCACAAGCGCAATGAATTCACGCTGTCATTGCAGAAACCGGGAGCGGCGAGGTCGTACGCCATCGCATAGACGTCGTCCGTATCGATCCAGCGCCAACGTCCGCGGCCGTCGCCGTCCGTATAGAACTCGGTGCGTCCGTGGAACTTCACCGGAAACACGACGTCGGGACGCGGCACCTCCCACGGATTGCCATAGCGCAGCCACGGATCGGGCGACTCGCGCTGTTCGCCGTCGACGATCTTCTGCCGGAAGATGCCGAACTCGTAACGGATGCCGTACGCGTAGAACGGCAGTGCGAGCGTCGACGCCGAATCGAGGAAACAGGCGGCAAGACGTCCCAATCCGCCATTGCCGAGCCCCGCATCCGCTTCTTTTTCCGCGAGCTCCTCGAGATTGAATCCGAGACGCTGCATTGCGGCGAGGTACGCACCGGCGGCGCCGAGGTTCGAGGCGCTCGACATCAGGAGCCGCCCGAGGAGGAATTCGAGCGACAGGTAATAAACGCGCTTCACGTCCGCCTGGTAATACTTGTCCTGCGTGGCGAACCAGCGCTCCATCAACCGGTCGCGCACGGAGAACGCGAGCGCTTGATACGAATCGAGGTCCGTGGCGTTGTATCCGTCGCGGGCGACCGAATACATCATCCGCAACGCGAACGCGTCGATGATCGACTGCGGATCGAGGCCACCCGGACGCGGTTTTGGAATCACCCGCCGCGATTATCCGCCGGAACGCGCCGATTCCGCACGGCGCTTGATCGCCTCCAGCCATCCTCGCCGAATCAGGTCGCTCCCCGGATGAATGATCCGCCAGTAGACGGCAAAACGTCGCCGCGCCGCCGCGTCGGTCGCGTGCACGCGCGTCTCGGTGATCAGCCGCGACGTCGACCCGTGCGGGACGACGAGGAAGTTCATCGCCGCGATTGCGCGATTGGGCCGGATCACCGTCGTACCGATCACGATCTCGCGCGGCGAATCGTCGGCCATGACGAAAAATCCGCTGCGCAAGGCGACGTCGAGAATCGGCGCGTCGTGCGACGGATTGAGGATGTTCTCCCGCCCGCCGCGCCCGCCCCGTCGGATCGCGGTGAGCGTGTTGAAGAGGCGGATGTCGTCGGCGCGCACGGCGCGGATCGCTTCGAAGATCTGCGCCGGCGTCGCCGCGACGTCGATCTCGTGCCGCTCGTCGAACTCCCACACCGGCATCGCGCGATCGATCTGCGCAGTGGCCGAGGCGCGCTTCTCGCTGGCGGGCCAGAAGAGCGCGATCGCCATGCCGGCGACTCCGGCGATGAGCACGCGCGTCCCGAGCCTGCGCGTCCGCTTGCGCAACAGCATCCCGAGGCCCGCGAGCGCCAGCAGGCCACTGGAGTAGAGGAGGACGGAGTCGATCATTACGGGTCCAGCGGATCCATCGGATCGATCTGTAATGAATCGATCGCCGGCGTGAAATCGAGATCGAATTCCGATGAACGCCGCCAGATTTTCCCCGGCTGATAGTGCAGCTCGTCCGCGCAGCGTTTGGCGAAGGCATCGCTCTCGATATAGCCGCTCTGAGACGAATCGGTCGTAATGAGCACTGTCCGCTCGAACGGGATTCCGTAGCGATAGATCAGCCGCGCCGCATTGCGCAGATTCGTCGTCGTGTGCCGCGCCTGCGGCTCGACGATGATCGCGTCCGCCGGCACGTCGAAATCGGCCACGAGCGATTTCTTCATTTCGACCGCTTCGCAATATTGCGTCTGATTCGGATGCACATAGCCGCCCGACACCATGATCAGCGGCGCCTTTCCTTGCTTGTAGCGTCGCGCGGCGAGCTCCAGCCGCAGTTTCCCTTCCGGTGCGAGGGCCAATCCCGGCTTCTCCGGACCGTAACCCGGCACGACGATGACCGAATAGGGGAACTTCTTCCAATCGATCGACGCAATGCGCTGCAGGACCGCGGCATTGACGCCGCGCTCGAGCGGCTCCAGACGGCCCGCTTCGTCGCGCTGATTGACGTCGAGCAGGTGCAGCGCGAAACGAAGCGACGGCTGGAAGAAGAGCGGCATCTCCTCTTCGCCGAGGCTCGCGGTGATCGTGTGCAGCAGCTTCGTGTAAGCCTCGCTCTTGACGTCATACGAGACCGAATCGATCGCCGGATAGCGCGGCGCCTTGCCGCTGCCGTAGACGTCGAGGATGTTGTTGATTGCGCGCGCGGCGTCGGCCCATGCCGCGGTCACGTCCGTATATCGCACATAGACGCCGCTGCGCAGGAGCTCGCCGTCCGCTTTGTACAAGCGATGCAAAGCAGCGCTCGCGATCGCAATTTCGGCATCCGAGAAACGCAGCTTCTGCCAATCAGTGCGCAATGCGTCCGCCTTATCGCGACGGATCGCCGCCAGCTCCGGATCGTTCGCAAGAACGCGCGCGACCTCGGGCGTCCTTTCGATCAGCGACAGTAGATAGAAGTTCTTGTCCTGGAGGGGTGCACGCAGGGGAAGCGGCGCGCGCTTAGGCTGGGCGGCCTCGAGGATCAGGCCGCAGAGCAGAAGAACGAATACAAACGTGCGGCGGATCACGAGTTATCTTACGTCGAAATCGTGGACCGCATACGCGTCGATTCGTCAGTGATCGCGAGTGTCGGATACGCGCCGGACGAGGGCGTGCTCGAGGTCGAGTTTCACAGCGGCCGCGTCTACCAATACCTCGACGTGCCTGCGAAGGAGCACGAGGCGTTGATGGCAGCCGGGTCGATGGGTCGGCACTTCAACCGGCGGATTCGCGCTGGATACAGGCGCCGGGAGTTGCCGCGGCCAGAGCCTCGTTGAAGGCTAGGCCTCGGTGGGTGTCTGGACTTCTTCCTCGGGCAGAAACTCGTCTTCAGTCTCGGTGCCGGGCTCCGCGTTCTTCCGCTCCGCCCGTTTCTCTGCCTTCCGAAGCTGCTTGTCGCGCTTCGCTTGCTCCCGCTGACGCTTGGTTACCGATGGTCTCGCTGTGGCCATGTGCTCTCTTTCTCACTGCGGGATGCTATTTGGTTGCCTTCTTGTTCTGAGGAGCCGCGGACTTGATCTCCGCCAGTTTGGCTCGATCCTTCTCTCTCTGGGCGGTGCGACGCCGCTTCTCGATCGCCGCTCTCGCTTTCTCACCGTTTCGTTTCGACATGAAGCCTCCGAAGCCCGACTGTATCACCTTTTCAGCGGGCCTCTGCGGCACCCGTCCACCATCAGCTCACGGGGCACCGTGATATCGTCGCGAAGTCCCGCCCCCGCTTCGTGCCAAGTCGAGGAAAGGCTTTTTTTTGAACACATCTGCTGTCAGTTTGCCTGTTGCCATCGATTCACCAGCCGACCAAGCCAGAAAACGTACCGACACCCCGATCGTGTCGAGCCTCGGCCCCGAGCCGTGGAAGGCTCCCTGGTGGAAGGCCGCCGAAGGCGACGCGCCGACGCTCTACTTCATCCTCACCATTCATGTGCTCGCTTTGATCGGCCTGGTGTTCTTTCCCACGCCCGGCTGGCGAATTGCCGCCGCGACGGTCGCGCTGGCCTGGATCGGCGGACTGGGAGTGACGGTCTGCTATCACCGCTCGCTCGCCCACACCGCGCTTCGACTGAATCCGGTCGTGAAACACATCCTGATCTTCTTCGCCATGTTCAATGGCTCGGGCTCTCCCGATTCCTGGACCGCGAATCACCGGCAGCATCATTCCAAGGTCGAGACGCCCGAGGACATCTCCAGTCCCGCGATCGGCGGCTTCTGGTGGGCGCACCTGCGCTGGCTCTGGCAGGCCGGAAAAATCCCCCTCGATCGCTGGTGCCCCGACCTCAATCGTCCTGAATATCGCGTCTGGAACCGACTGCAGATCCCGCTGCTCGCCGTATCCCTCTTCGGCGGACTTCTCTTCGGCATCCCCGCCTTCTTCTGGCTCGGTCCAATGCGACTCGTCGTCTCATTGCACGCACAATGCTTCGTCAACAGCATCGCCCACATGCGAGAAGGCCGCGAAGCCGGCGACGATTCATCCCAGAACGTCACCTGGCTAGCCCCCCTGCATTTCTTCCAGGGCGAAAACTGGCACCACAATCACCACGCCAAACCCTCCTCCGCCCGCCTCGGCTGGCGCCTATGGCAAATCGACTTCGGCTGGTACGCCATCGTGCTGCTGGAGATGATGGGATTGGCGACGTCGGTTAAACGGGTGTCGAGGCAGGAGCGGACGTCGCTGTAAGGAGTTGAAAGATAGGCCGGGGCGTGCGTGCCGAGGTGGACGATTTTGGCGAGTTGGATCAGCCAGCGGCCAACGCGCGGGTTCGGCGAGTTCTGCCTCGAGTTAGCCGCGTTGAGGCGATTACGATGCTTTCCGGCGGGTGGAAGGACGTTGTGGTTCAAGTGTGACCGCCTTCTTACCACTCGTCTTTTCCATTTCCTCAAGATATGCACAAAGTGCGTCTAGGTCGTAGTTGAAACGCCTCAAGAGTTCTTCGCGTGCTGCGCGCGTCTCTTTCACGATCGGGTCTTCCCACATGATTACTCCTCGCCTAGTTCCTCGGGTGTGCAAATCACCGGCACGCGAAATCCAGCATCTTCGCAAGTTTGTGTAACAAAGCGAATCATACGAGCATTCGCGATGTGCTTACAGTTCCAACTGACAAGATAGTCCATCCCGTGAACCGCTGCGATCGCTATGTGAAGTGCATCAGAGGACGCCTTCGCGGGCAGCCCGCCGGCAGCGAGCAGCTTTCGAGCAAGCGCCCGACTATCAGCGGTTTCCGCCAACAGAGTGAGCGGTTCGAGCAGTGCGAGACGGGCCGCCGCCATCTGTGGATCGCCGAGTTGGGCTTCGGCCACGACAAGTCGTGACGCGAAAATTTCAAATTCTGCCTGCGCACTCTCCCGCCACTCACGCGTGAGTTGCTGATGTCCCGAGACGAGGACGTCCCGGCTGGCGCGTGCCGTTAGGTAGCTGACCACGCTGGTCTCAACATAGAGCTTCGGCCGCATTTCCGAACACGCTACCGCAGGATCTCAGGGATTGGCAACGGGAACCGATCGGTGACTGTCCGGCGGAAATCCAAGGCGCTACCCGAAGCCAACCTTCACGGAGCACACGAGAATATCGCTCGGTCGCATTAGCGATCCGTCGTGCTAGGCGGTGGCGAGCGTGCCAAAAAACCGACATCGACGATAAGAATCGCGCTCGTGTGGGGGGCGGGCGGCCTCTTCGTGCTTACGGGGTCGTCGGGCTAACGGTCTAGAGGTTAACCCGCGCGGCCAGGGCCCACGTGGCTACGGCAGCGCGGCACGCCGCATGCCCGCATTTGAAGCGCGCGATGCAGGCGGCGTGACGCCGCGCAAATACCGCTGAACGAGCCGGCTCGGCCGGCGGGCCGAAGCCGGGCCGCGTCGGGTTCTACCTCGAGTTAGCCCGCGCGAATTCAAGAACTAAGTGCAATGCCTCTCGCGGCGATGGAGGTGATCTGGGACACTGACGACAACTTCCGGCAAGAAGGGATCGTCATGAGCTATTACCAGATCACCCCCGACGAGAGGCATACGTTGGCCGCCCTGAGAACGCAACAACCACGACTGACGAACGCAGAGATCGCGCGTCGAATGGAACGGCATCCGAGCACGATTAGCCGTGAGCTGCGCCGCAATGCGGCGCGAGGTGACGGTGCCTACCGAGCGGGCCAGGCACAGGAGCACACCAACGCCCGGCGCTCAAGGACACGACATTGGAGCAAGCTCACTGGCAAGCAGTGGATGCTGGCTGAGGATCTGCTGCGCGAAGGTCTCAGTCCGGATCAAATCAGCGGCAAACTGCGTCGCGACGGTAAGCTCTACGTAAGCCATGAGGCCATTTATCAACATGTCTGGGCCGATAAGCACGCTGGAGGCTCTCTCTACCTGTTCCTTCGGCAGCGCACAAGGCGCCGGCGGAAGCGGTATGCGACCAACGAGCGCCGTGGCCGGGTCGCTGGCAAGAGACACATCTCTGAGCGCCCTGCAGCGGCGAACGAACGGCGCGAGTTCGGACATTGGGAGATCGACACGATCCACGGTTCTGGCCGCGACTCGGTCGTGACTTTAGTGGACCGCCTCACCGGACTGGTGTTGATCGGCAAACTCGCCAACCTCTCGACAGCAGCACTCAATACGCGCGTGGTTCAGGTGATCAGACGGTTCGAACGGAAACACGGTCATTCGTTCAAGACCGTCACGGCTGACAACGGAACCGAGTTCCACAGCTACGAAACGATTGAACGGAAGGCCCGGCTCGAGTTTTACTTCGCCACTCCATATCACTCTTGGGAGCGGGGCACGAACGAGAACACAAATGGCCTGATTCGACAGTACCTGCCGAAGCGCACCTCGTTCGCGTCGCTGACGCAGGCGCGATGCAACGCCATCGCTGAGCGCCTCAATGAGCGACCGCGAAAGCGGCACGGCTACGCAACACCGCTTGAACGACTCGCCGAGCTGCGCGCCTCACCTCGACCATAGATCGACTGCGAATCGCACCGACATCGCTTAAAGAGTTACAAAGGCCTCCCAGATGCTGACGCTTCGCGTAAGCGGCACATTCCGCACGACGCGCCACCCGCTTTCGCCGAACCTCTTCCCAAAGAAGGACTCATTCAATCCACTGCCAGCGTTGAGGCTTTTTCGCCTACAATCACGCCGTCAGCGTTGCAGTTCACTCTTGATACCGCGCCGCCGCCTTGCGCGCCGCTTGTAGTTGATCTTCTACGTCTAGGGCTGCCGCCCAACGTTCAACGTAATCGATGTCGAGTTTGTCGCCTTGAATTTCAAGAATGCCCGCCGCGTCGCGAATTTGACGTTCGGACTCGCCCATCTTCGCCCATTCCAGTTTGGCCAAGAGAACGTCTTCGGGTGTAGCTGCGTACAGCGTGACGTCCATGATCTCGATCATTCTGCGACGGTCGAATTCTCTCTTACTGAAAGGGCGGTCTTTCCGAACGATGAAGTCTATTTTCCAAATGCCGCGTCGATCGATCACGCTAAACATCGAACGCCTCTTTAGGGCAATAATATACTTGCCTGACACGCCGAGAGGGCGTAGAGTGCCGCTATGCCAGTCGAACGGCGCGGCATCACCCCGAGTGTGTGGCTGTCATTTGCGCTCGGCGCGCTCGGCTTTGCTATGGCAAAGTCGGCACTCGCAGAATGGCTCAGTCCGGAGAGTATCGCCGTGCTCTTTTGGACGCTGATCCTTCTAAGCGCCCTGAGCCTCGTCGCGGCAGTCCGTGAGTACTACATCCGCGAAGGTATCGATATCGCCGAAGCGTACCATTCAGCTTTGGACCCCAACTCGCTGGCGGTGCCTGCGCCGCCGAAGCCATCGACAGTATCGCTGCCGGTAACGCCGACGGTGCCGCCCCGAGTCGTTTTTGTGGGAAGTCGCTACATCTTCGTAAAGAGAGCCTACGGCACCTTCGAAGAGGATGGCGATGCGACCCCACCATACGGCGCGGCGCTGGTAGCTAACTTCGAACTTGACCCGGAGCTATACGGCAAGACCATAGATGTTGATGCGGCGCAAGGTCGAATCACATATTCACAGAATGGTTCTATTTGTGAGCGCGTCGCGTACGGTTGCTGGCTGACGGAAACCGATAGGCATGTGTCTTTCGGCGTTGGTGATATCCGCTCATTATTACTCGTGGTTAGAGATGAAGGCTATCCGATTGCAATTGATTGCACTGGCGAGAATGCCGAAGGCGGTAACAAATTTACCGGTCGTCAGCTAGGATTCGAAGATTATGAAGTCGAGGTGACCGTTTTGCTGAAAGACGGGAATTATCAGCACTTGGCGTCAAGTGTATTCACCTATGCGCTTCATCTCAGAGATTCATCGGGAAAGCCGACGCTTCAATTAACTCTCAACGCTAGCGCCACTGCGTAGCGAATCACGACAGCCGGTCCAATTCGAACAGCTTCGCCAAGAAGCGAACAAACTCCAGAACCCGCCGCCTATCCTCGTTCGTGATTCGATACGCCCGCTCGCCGAGCAACGCTCCGACCGTCGTATCGAGCGATGCGGCGATCTCCACAAGCGAGCCGATCGTCGGATTCTTGGATTGACAGTTGCGCACTCGCACCTTCTTGCGCGGTCTGTAGGGAGTGAAATCCGGGTCGGCTTCCAAGATTCTCGAAAGGACCGGCGTGATTGGCACTCTGCGATCCGCCCGTTCAAGTTCAGCGCGACGGCGGTTGATCGCCTTCGCGAGCGCACGGATGTCAAACCGTCCGCTCATTCTTCATCCGTAACGCCACGACTCACGGCGAACGCCTCGTCCATCTCGCCCAGCGGGAACAATTCCGCCGCGTAGACCGGGCGTTTAAGGATGCGGCTTACAGCATCCGTGATCCGGGCCATGGCGTGCCGTGCCGGCTCAAAGCCGGTGCGCCGTAGCTGGCGTAGCAACTGGCGCGAGTACCCGGTTTCCCTCGCCACGTCGCGGAGCATGACCCGGTTCGCGATCAGGAAGGCATGGAAGCGCGTGGTCATGGGTCAGCGGCTCCGCTCGCGCGCGAGCACGGCGGTTGCGACCCGGACGAACGCCTCGGCGATCGTGGTCCGGACGCCATGGAAGACATGCATACAGATTTCGTCGGTCAGGTCCTGATGCCGGTCCTGCTCGTCCGGCGCCCCGTCCTCCGGCCATTGCATGATCCCGGCGGCATCACATGCGTCCTCGATCTGGCCGCGATACCACTCCTCCGTGAAGCGTTCGCCGTGGGCGGCGGTGACAACTACCGGCGTGTCGCCGAGGTCGAAGATTTGCGCGAGGAAAATCTGCTGACCGGCGAGGCGGGAGCACGCGTCCCGAATCTTCAGCATCATCCGCCGGGTGGGGTCGATCTTTCCGGCTCTCAGGCGGTTGAGGTAGGAACGCGAGACTTTGGACTCCAGCGCAAGGTGCGCCGGTTTGATGCCGGAAGACTGAAGAAACCGCGCTAAGCGAGTAAGACTCCTATCCGCTACCGGTGGCGCTTTTCTCCGCCTTTTGTCTACCATCGTTGATATCGCCGTGCCAACGATAGTGTGAAACTCCCGGCGAATGCAAGCCTCCGACGCGAAACGGCTGAAGACCTTCGGCCGATCCATCCGTCAGCTTCGGAAGCAACGCGGAATGAGTCAGGAAGACCTCGCGGAGGCGTCGAAGCTGTCCCGGAACTACGTCAGCGACATCGAGCGCGGTGTCCGGAATCCGAGCCTGCTCGCGCTCATCCGTATTGCCCGCGCGCTCACAGTTCAGCTTCGCGACCTCCTCGTAGACGTCGAGCCACGCTGAACGCGGCGGTAAATTTTACTCGACGCTTACTCGACGCTTACTCGACGGGGCGGGCTATGATTGCTCCGATGGAGCAACTCAACCTCGGATTTGCCCAGCCGACCGGCTCCTACTCGCGCGCCGATCTCGCGTTACTCACGCCAAGTGACATCTTTTCCGCAGCCGACGAAGCGCTACTGGTGACACTCAAGGAAGACCGGCGTCTAGAGCGAAAACCAGCAACGATCCACGGCGGCGACCTTGGTGAGTACTTATCGATGTGGGCAAACACGCCTTCGGACGGTGGACTTATCGTTCTTGGGCAGCGAGACGGAGGAACCTTCTCTGGTTGCCTCTGCCTCAACCAGAAAGACCTTAACGATCTCGAAAAGGCCGGGTTGTTTCACTGCCCAAATGCACAGCTAGAAAGTCGGCGAGTCGCGGTAACGCGCTCCGATGGCGTGCAGGATTTCGTACTACTCATCAGGGTTCGCTATCACGAGCGATCAGTAGTGCGCGATGTACGCGGCAAGGCGTACGGGCGAATCGGTGACTCAAAGGTCCTGCTATCGCCTGACCAGGTACGCGAGTTGGAAATAGCAAAGGGCGAGGTCGACCTCGAACAAGAACCGGTCAATCTCGCCTTTCCTGACGACTTCGACGCGCCACTGATTCGTCAATACGTCGAGGCGGTTATCCGCACCAAGAAACTCACCACGCCTCACTCCGACATAGAAATACTAAGCCATGGGCGACTCGGGCGACTCAGTCGCCACGTCTTCTTCCCGAATGTCGCCTGCGCACTGCTCTTTGCGAAAGATCCGCTCTTGCTTTTTCCGGGTTGCAAGATTCGCTTTCTTCGCTTCGATGGCGAAACGGAGGGCAGCGGCAAGACCTACAATGCCGTCAAAGATTTCTTCATTGAGGGTTCGATCCCCCATATCATAGTCGAGGCGGCAAAGCAGCTCAAGAGCCAGCTACGCGAATTCTCGACTTTGGGACCAGACGGTCGATTCTACAGCGTTACCGAATATCCCGAGGATGCGTGGTATGAGGCAATCGTTAACGCGTGCGTTCACCGCTCTTACGTCCTTAAGAATATGGTCACGTTTGTCAAGATGTTCGACGACCGGCTCGTGATTGAGAGTCCGGGCGGATTTCCGGCGAACGTTTCACCAGAAACTATTTACGACACTCACAGCCCTAGAAATCCTCACCTGATGAACGCGCTATATTTCTTATCGTTCGTAAAATGCGCCAACGAAGGCACGCGGCGGATTCGCGATCTAATGGAGGCGAGCAATTTGCCAAAGCCAGAGTTTGCGCAGAAAGAAATACAGTCTGGCTTCAATGCTGTGAGGGTAACGCTCCGCAACAATATCAAGCTGCGGAAGGTATGGATCGACTCTGTCGCGGGCCGCGCATTACAGCCAAAGTCGTGGAAGGATTTGAACTCAACTGAGTTGCGCGTGTTGAATTACGTCGCCGAGCACGGCGCTATAAACGTTACGCAATGCCAAAAGCTGGCGGCGGCTTCGGGGATGCGCTGGCAGCGCGCTAAGAAGCTTCTGACCACGATGGTCGATCGCGGCCTACTGGTCCATCACCACAGCGCCTCTATTGAACGCGATTCGCACGCCTGTTATCGGCTCCCAGAGGTGAAGTCATGAGAAAGAAGTCAGAAATGGTCGAAGGCCCGGAGGCTTTCCGTCGATTCCGCGACGCGACGAAAGCGATCCTAGCCGTACCGCACTCCGAGATCAAAAAGCGGATCGACGCGCACCGCGAGCAGGCCGCGAAGAATCCGAACAAGCGTGGTCCTAAACGGAAGGCTTAGGCTTCCGCTTCCCGCGTCCTTGCCGCTTAGAACGGCTCCCATTCCAGTTCCGCTTGTGACCCCGGCTCCACCTCGATTGTCTTGCCAGTGAGTTCGGCGTAGGTCAGGCGCTTGCCAACGATCTGCTGCATGGCCGTAGTGAAGCGGTCGGAGTCGTTCATGTCGTTCCGGTTGTTGTAGCGGAAGGCCTGTTCATCGATGTAGCGGAACAGGTGGAAAGGCTCGACGGATACGTAAGTCCCGTGCAGGCCGCGCTTCAACAGGCTCCAGAAGTTCTCGATGGTGTTCGTGTGCGTATTGCCGTTCACGTACTCGATCGCATGATTGATAACGGCGTGCTTATAGTCGTCGTCGAGTCCTTCGTAGGACTTCAGTTCGTCACTGAAGATCGCCGCGCCAGCTTCGACGGTCTGACGGACATGCGCTTGCAGTTCTTTCTTTGTGCGCTTGTCTACGACCGTAGCGCGCACCTTGCCGCCGCGCTCGACCATGCCGAGGACCATCGCCTTATCTTTGCCACCGGTCCCGGTGATCTTCTCGCGGCGTTTCTTCTCATGCATGTTGCGGGCTTTGCCGCCGATGAAGGTCTCGTCTACTTCGACCTCACCGCCCAACGTTCCGCCATCCGTGCTCTGCATCGCAAGGCGCAGGCGCTGAAGCATGAACCATGCGGTTTTCTGAGTGACGCCGAGCGCGCGGTGAACTTCCCAAGAGCTAATCCCGTTCTTGGAATTGACGATCATCCACATAGCCGGAAGCCACTTGTCCAGACCGATCGGGGAGTCCTCGAAGATCGTTCCGACCTTCAGAGAGAACTTCTGGCGCGGGTGCTTTTCATAGCACTTGAACACGCGCGCGTTCGGGAGGTACTTGACGTTATCGGAGCCGCACGTCGGGCACGTGACCTTACCGTCAGGCCAGCGCAGCTCGACCATGAACTGGTGGCAGTTCTCGGGATCGGCGTAATACAGGATGGCCGCTTGCAGCGTAGTCGGGGTGTTGTTCTTGGCTCCCATGCAGACAATGTAAGTCCCGACCGTACGTCAGTCAAGTATATTATTGCCCTCTTTAGGGCATCGACTGCTTCTTCGGGATGTGCGTCGTAGTCGGGCTCTACGAACTTGCTCATCAGTGTCGCGGAGTTGCTCACGAGTAGGTTCGATGACGATGTCAATATCGTTTGTTGCCCGAGGCACGCCATGTACCGAACTCGCAAACGACCCGGTAACCATGTATGAGATGTTGGCGTCCTCTAGAGCTGCGCGGACATTCCTGAGCACATCTTGAACGCTCACGGCTGAACCGTCCGACGGTGATAGAACACGCGTAGCACTTCCGCGTGTACTTGCGTATCGTCGTAATCCGGATGACGCTGCCGGACACCAGCATCTACGAGGTCTCGCAGCGCGTCACTTAACTCTGCAGCCACACGGCCCCGACCGGTCTCTCCTATCTGCCGATAAAGATCGGTGTGAAGTGCGAGCGCACGTGGATTCGTGTCGAAAACCATCGCCGACGATGTTACACGAGACACCGGCTTCCCCCGCCGCGTGATCTTCAACGCCAAGGTGAGTCGGAACACCACCGGGCCCGGGACCTTCAACCTGTGCCGGAACGTTCCGATGTGCCGGGTTGGGCGGTGGAAACACGCGGCCGAGGAGGATGGTCGGGCTAACGGTCCAGAGGTTAACCCGCGCGGCCAGGGCCCGCGTGGCTACGGCAGCGCGGCACGCCGCATGCCCGCATTTGAAGCGCGCGATGCAGGCGGCGTGACGCCGGGCAAATACCGCTGAACGAGCCGGCTCGGCCGGCGGTCCGAAGCCGGGCCGCGCCGGGTTCTACCTCGAGTTAGGCGGCCGGCATTGCGTTGACACTCAACCGCGGAGTAATTTACTCGCCACATGCCGCTTTCGGCCAACGACATCAAACGAGCGTTCGAAGCTCTCACGGGCGACCTCCAGCAAACGGATACCAAAGCGGAACTGGTTATCGTTGGCGGCGCCGCGCTTGTGTTGCTCTTCAAAGCGCGGGACAGCACTAAAGACGTCGACGCATTTTTCGTAAGACCGGAGGCGGCTACCGTACGCCTCGCTGCGGAGCACGTAGCTGCCAGTCTCAATCTACCCGATGATTGGCTGAACGATAACGCAAAGGGCTATTTGGTCGGACTGTCCAAGGGTGACCTCCTCTACAAATCAGAGTTCCTTACTGTCTACGCGGCCAGCCTTCCCCAACTTCTGGCGATGAAGCTGTCCGCGTGGCGCGATGCTATCGATCGAGATGACGCGAAGTTGCTTCTGCAGAGAATTAGCGGCAGCCGTGAACAGATTTGGACGGCCCTTGAGCCATTCATCACGAAGCACCTGCTTGACAAAGCTTCCTACGCATTTGAGGATTTATGGGAGGTGCTGCATGGACGTTCGTGAGCTCGTGCGATCAATCCTCGACGGCGACCTTCTCACCGCACGGCAGTGGGTCTCCGATGCACAACGCGAGCATCTCGTGTGGAATGCTATCCCGAGGCCGACCGGCCTGAACTCGAAGGAATTGACGGTGGCCGCCGCAATACTGGAAATGCTGGCGGACCGTTCGGGCGATCAGCCGCCATCGTGGACAGCGAGCATCGGGGCAACGCAGGAGCCAATGATCTTGGATCCGGGCCTAGAGACGATGCCGCGCTCGTTCGCTCAGGCAAAGATCGATGCACCGGGACCTCTGCGCCGCCGCAATCTGCTGGCTCTGCCGGGTTTCTTGGACGTAGCGTAATCCCCGCGATCTGCCGCGCAAGCGCGTCCGCCATGTAGCAATAGCCCGACTGCAGCACACGTCAGGGTGGGCGGTGGAAAGGTGCAATCGCCGGAATCGATGTCCGCCTAACGGTCTAGAGGTTAACCCGCGCGGCCAGGGCCCACGTCCCGAAGCCGACGCGGCGCGCCGCCTGCCGCATGTAAGTCGCGCGCTGCGGGCGGCGTGCCGCCGTCCAAGTACCGCTGAACGAGCCGGCTTGGCCGGCGGCCCGAAGCCGGGCCGTGCCGGGTTCTACCTCGAGTTAGGCGGCGGCTCCTGGATGTAACGGTAACGAAGATTGTAGCCTGCAAGTCCGCCGCAGGGCTGCAAGACGCCGCATGCTCAGGCGCCGTGGCCCCTTCCGCTTAAACGGGATAATCGAACGGGGTGCTCATCTGTTGGCACCTGCACCGAGACTTAATATCCAGACAAATTACTCAGGTTGATTTCGGCGAAAACACCGAGCACGTGGCAAGGTGTGTTTGCCGCGCTGCTCACCGGCCGCGGTCGTATAGATTTCGAACCGCGAGTGTTCCGCACTTACAAACGCTTCTGTCGCGAAAACGACGCCATTGCGTCCACAGATGGGGCATTTCTGGATTACTCGGCCATCTTGCAGCCGAGCACCCACTGATAATGTGGTGAAGTCACGCTCATCCATCAGACTGCTGCCTCAGAAAGAGATGTGTGGAGAGCTGCTATTTCATTCAGGCTTGCGCTGGATGAAGCGCGGCAAAGCCCTTGACGCGCCATTCGTATTCTGGCTGTTGTGTTTTTCGAAGCGTCATCTCTAGCGTTCCGATTCGTAGTCTCCATGGTGCCGACTCCGTCTGTCTTGTAGGCGATCTAATCACGCCAATGAATTGTGCGCGTTCTCCTCACGAATTTGCAAAAAGACGGCGAAGGGGCCTTTCGCCGAGTTCCTCGATCTGCGTCATGAACGCCTTGTCTAGACAAATAAGTGTCTCACTTGCGCGCACTTTTGGAAGCACTACATTCTGACCATTTCAGGAGTCAGGATGATGGCCGCGCCGAGCCACGCATCGAGCTTTCCAACTGCCGGCCTGAACTCAGCAAGACGAGCAGGGAGTCGAGGCTCATCTTTGGGCTCGAATTCGCGACGCTTGGCCATTGGCCGTAAAAGATGATGCGCGAAGGCGCCACCGTTTACCGTCCGCCTAACGGTCTAGAGGTTAACCCGCGCGGCCAGGGCCCTCGTGCCGAAGCCGAAGCGGCGCGCCGCCTGCTTGCATGTAAATCGCGCGGTGCGGGCGGCGTGACGCCGTGCAGGTTTGACGTCGCGAGCCGGCTCGGCCGGCGGGCCGAAGCCGGGCCGCGCCGGGTTCTACCTCGAGTTAGGCGCCCTGTGGCACATCCTTCGATTTACCAATGGCTTCAGAATGGCCACCACCAGCGCTTCTTCTTTGCAGATGGAGTCGCGGGCATCTTCGTTAAGTTACGACGTGGCGCACAGTCAGGATCGGCTTTAAGGTCGCGCACAGCAAGATACTCATCAGCGTAGCCAGTCGCACCACCCTTGCTGTTAACCCCAATGTATGGCCCGGCTAAGCCTTTCGCCCACGTAACACCACCTGGGGGCAAAAGGCAGACAGAGCATGTGGGCGGCGGTGTTGCCGTACACGTGGGGAGAGTGCTTTCTTCTTCCGCGTTATTGTCCGGTTCGTCTGCGGGTGCTCTTTGCAAGGATGTTTGAGTCAGATTGTCAGTGACGGGAGAAATACCGCCTGTTCTCGCTGCGGCGGCAGCTTCACGTTCGAGTGCGGTCGTACGCGGGGATATTCTCAGCTCACCCGAAGGCAAAGTCGATCCTTGCTGAACGACATGCGCAAGCTCATGAAACAGAAGTCCCTTACCGTCGGGAGCTGTCGGTCTGTATCGATCTGACCCGAATACGATGTGCTGACCGACGGTATACGCCTTCGCGTCAAGTAATTGTGCCGATTCAGCCGCTACGCTGTCGGCATGCACACGCACTCTGCTAAAATCATGTTCAAAACGAGACTCTGACAGTGAGCGAATGTCCCTCATTAAGGGTTCTCCAGGCGATCGCATAACTTCAGAAATCGCTGCGGATGCAGTGTCTGCGTAATGCTCCATGCTAACTTTATCCAATGGACTCCGCGATTCAAGGCGAAGTGGACGCTCGCGATTGCGGGCTCGGGAAAAAGCAGAACGTAGTGGCTGACTTCTTTCACGCGGTCTGGTGTTCCGTTGCGTTCCGCACATCGCGACTCCTATCTCGAAGAATATCGTAACCCGCCAGCCGTGCAGTAGTCAGATACAGCCTACCGGCTGTTGCGCCAATGATGTACATAACGGCGTTCGCGGCGCGCCGTTCGCAGCAGGAATAGTGCACCTGCGTCGCATCTGTAGAAGCGATCGAGGGCGGGCGGCGAACACGAGTGGCCACGGAAACGTTGGTGCGCCTAACGGTCTAGAGGTTAACCCGCGCGGCCAGGGCCCGCGTGGCTACGGCAGCGCGGCGCACGGCCTGCCTGCATGTGAGTCGCGCGATGCAGGCCGCGCGCCGCCGTGCAGGTTTTGACTTTCCGAGCCGGCTCGGCCGGCCGGCCGAAGCCGGGCCGCGCCGGGTTCTACCTCGAGTTAGGCGCCGGCGTTCGAGCGACGTTATGATCACAACGAATGTCTCCGGATGAAATACGCAATGCTCTGGACGCCGGCGTCGCCACGTGGAATGAGTGGCGAATCAGACACCCACGGGAGCCACTCGACCTCCGCGGCGCTCAGTTGGACAACCTCAACTTGCAGGGAGCGGATCTCAGAAATGCGAACTTCGGTGGAGCGTTATTATCTTCGACGATATGGAGTTGACCCGGTTTCGTGGACACCCGAGGATGAAGGAGGAGTCCACGATGGGAAGGCGAAAGCGATATTCAACGGAGCTGCAGCAAGAGCTGGTGCGGCTGGTGCGAGGGGGTCGATCGCCGGAGGATCTGGCGCGAGAGTACGAGCCGTCGGCAGCAGC
>Ga0207676_10000025_pt1 | contig 261714 bp, 267 predicted proteins | sample KBSSwiS72_FD_184307 | JGI IMG/M metagenome (GOLD analysis project Ga0207676, IMG submission 184307) | Switchgrass rhizosphere microbial communities from Kellogg Biological Station, Michigan, USA - KBS Switchgrass S7-2 (SPAdes) (version 2) | ecosystem: Host-associated > Plants > Roots >...
CCGATCCCGGCAGCCAGCTCGTCGGCTGGAGCGGCTGCGACACCGAGCTCGGGGGCCAGTGCCAGGTGACGATGAGCGCCGACCGAGCGGTGAGCGCGGAGTTTGAGCCGGTTGCCGCGCCGGGGTCCTTTGCGGCGGGGGAAGCGGACGGGGCGGAGCCGGTGCCCGTCGCTGGCTTAGCGACCGGGCCGCTGGCAGCCTCGACGTCTTCGCCGAGCGCCGGCGCGAGGTCTCGGGTGGGGGCTCATCGGGGGCGTAGGCAACGGCGCTGTTCCGCCCCCTCGTCGAGCATGAAGAGCGGCGGCTGCAAGGGGAGGGGGCAAAGGCGGGGCGATCGCCGCGCCGGGTCCCCGCGACCCCGGGCCGACTCCTCACGGCTCCACCGCTAAAGTTGTTCGTTCTGCCCGGATAGCTCAGTTGGTAGAGCACTTCCATGGTAAGGAAGGGGTCACGAGTTCGAGTCTCGTTCCGGGCTTGCAGGAAAGCCCCGCTCAGGCCCGGTTTTTGTGTCTCGAACACCGCGTCATGCTTGCCTGAGAGGCAAAAATGGTTGCGTTTTGGTTGCGTGGCGGACGGAGGAGGTGAGGAGATGAAACTCGCAGCTGCCGCTGCGACCCTGCCGATCGTTTCGATCACGAAGGTCGGTTAGTCCGCATTCCGACGCGGAACCGGACCCCGGCAGAATTGCGGCGGGTCCCGAACCTCCACGGATCAGACAGACAAATGCGTTTATAATGCCTGCCGCGCCTTGGGCAGGGAATGGAAGAGATCGGGAATCCTCCAGACGATTTCGCCAGCGCCTTCGAGGCGGCTTTCGCCCGCCTGCAGGTCCGTCTCGAGGAGGCTTGTGCCGACAGTGGCGATTGGCCCGCGGGGGTGGCAGCCGCGATCCGTGCCGCCTTGGAGTTCGGCGCCGCGGAGCCCGCGGCCGCGAACACGCTGACCAACGCGGCGATGGCTGCCGGGCGCGACGGCATCGCCCGCCGCGAACGACTGCTTGCCTACGCGAGCGAGGGACTTGCGCACGGTCGCCGGCACCGCCCGGGCGCTGCCGAGCTGCCGCAGCTGACCGAGCACGCCATAGCCGGCGGCATCGCCGGCCTGATCGCCGAGCGGCTGGCGACAGGCCGAGCGGCAGAGCTTCCACTTCTTGCGCCCGATGCGATTCAGTTTGCCCTCACCCCCTATCTCGGTGCCGCCGCGGCGAGCCGAGTGGCCGCCTCCGGTTAGGCTCCGGCGGTGGACTTCTCGCTGACCGACGAGCAGGAGGATTTCGTCGACGCGATCCGGCGTTTCTGCGACCACGAGTGCGGGACGCGGGACCAGCGCGAGCGGCTGACCGACTCCTACCGCAAGCACCACAACGACACCATCTACAAGCAGATGGCCGAGCTGGGCTGGCTCGGGATCACGATTCCCGAGGAGTACGGCGGCTCGGGCGGCTCGATGCTCGACGCCTGCATCTTCATGGAGGAGACCTCGCGGGCGCTGGCGCCGATCGGCGGCTACGCGACGACGCTGATCGTCGCCGGCGCGACCAAGAAATTCGGCACCGAGGAGCAGAAGCAGGAGATCCTCGGCGGCATCGCCGAGGGCGCGGTCGAGGCGATCGCGATGACCGAGCCCGAGGCCGGCTCCGACGTCGGCGCCCTCACCACCTCGGCCGAACCGGTCAACGGCGGCTTCGTCCTCAACGGGCAGAAGGTCTTCTGCTCCAACGCCCACATCGCCGACCACATCCTGATCGTCTGCCGCACCACCAAGGGACCGAACAAGCACGAGGGCCTCTCGATGATCTGGGTGCCGCGCGAGGCCGAGGGCCTGGAGATCGTCCCGATCAAGACGATGGGCGGCGAAGAGACCAACCACCTCTACCTGACCGACATCGAGGCGCCGGCCGAGGCCGTCCTCGGCGAGGTGGACCGGGCCTGGACCCAGCTGATGGCCGGGCTCAACGTCGAGCGGCTGATCCTGGCGGCGACGATGCTCGGCATCGCCCAGCTCGTCTTCGACGAGGTGATCGTCTACGTCAAGGAGCGCAAGCAGTTCGGTCGCCCGATCGGCTCCTTCCAGGCGCTCCAGCACCGGATCGCCGACATGGCGACCGAGATCGAGGCGGCGCGCCTGATGACCCGCTGGGTCGCCACCCTGACCGACGAGGAGCCCGACAAGATGCTGCCCCGCGAGGCCTCGATGGTGAAGCTCTACGTGACCGAGGTCTGCAAACGGGCGGCGGTCGACGGGATGCAGATGATGGGTGGCTACGGCTACGCCTCCGAGTACGACATGGAGCGCCTGGTCCGCACCGCGATGGTCTCGACCATCTACGGCGGCACTTCGGAGATCCAGCGCAACATCATCGCCAAGACCTTCGGCCTCTGAGATTGCTATGCCATACTTATGGCATGCGAACCACCCTTGATCTTGACGATCGGCTGATGGAGTCGCTGATGGCTCGGCACCCTGGTACAAGCAAGACCAAGGCGGTCGAGGCCGCGATCGAGGAGCACCTGCGCCGCGGCGCTGTGGACTGGTTGCTGGCAAACGCAGGCAATATCGAGATCGAAGACGTGTCGGCGGAAATGCGCGCGATCGATCGGCGGATCTGATTGATACTTGCCGACACCTCGATCTGGGTCGACTTCTCACGTCGCGGCAGGGTGAGCGACGCGGCGGCTTTGGCAGGACTTCTGGACAGCGGCGACGTGTCCATCTGCGGACCGGTGGCGGCCGAGGTTCTGGCCGGATTGGAGGGTGAGACCGCCGAGCGGATGTGGGAGACGCTGCATTCGTTGCCATGGATCGAAATGGGTCCCGCGCTTTGGCGAGAGGTGGGTGCGATCGCCCATCGATTGCGTCGAATAGGGCCGGTTCTGCCGCTGACTGACCTCGCGATTGCCGTTGCGGCCAGTCATGCTGGCCATGTCCTCTGGAGCTTGGACTCGGACTTCGAGCGCATCCACTCCGTACTCCCCGAGCTGGAGCTGTACCGCGCCTCCTGAGCTTCGCCGGAGCGCTATTCTTCGGTTCAGCCTCGCGCCTCGGCCCGGGGTTTTTCCTTGTAACGGCGTCGTTCGGACGAGGGAGTAAATGGCTCGCGGAGATGTCCGCATCGCGGTGACGCTGGCTTGCGAAGACTGCAAGCGGCGCAACTACCAGACCAACAAGTCGCGGCGAAACTCGCCGGACCGGATCGAGCTGCGCAAGTTCTGCCGCTGGTGCGGCAAGCACACGGCGCACAAGGAGACGCGGTAGGCGGCGATGGCCAAGACCCGCGCACAGCGCAAGGCCGAGAAACGCGCCCGCGAAGCCGAAGAGCAGAAACGCGGCGGCGCCCAGCGCACCGCCGAGTCGCGCGCCCAGCACGACACCCAGGTGCCGGTGTCGGGCGACGTCGCCGAGGTCGAGGCGGTCGAGGCGGGGATGGCGGTTGGAGCGCCGGAGGTCGACCTCGAGACGCCGGACGCGCTCAAGGGCCGCAGCCAGCGGCGCGCCGAGGCAAAGGCCGCCAAGCAGGCTGAGAAACGCCAGCGCGAGGACCAGAAGCGCCGTGAGCGCGAGCAGCTGGCCAAGCGCCAGAAACAGGCCAAGGAGGAACGCCAGCGCGGCGGCGTCGTCGGCTTCCTCGCCTCCTGCTGGGCGGAGCTGCGCAAAGTCCAGTGGCCCGACCGTGACACCCTGGTCCAGGCGACCGCGGTGACGATCGTCTTCGTGGCGGTGGCAGCCGCCTATCTCGGCGCCCTCGACGCCGCCTTCAACTTCTTGATCCAGCGGATCCTCTAGCAGCGCCGCCCGGACACCCGACAACCCCCCACGGAAGAGAGCCTCTACTCAGATGTATCGCTGGTACGTGATCAATACCTACTCCGGGCACGAGAACAAGGTCAAGCACAACCTCGAGCACCGCGTGCAGACGATGAGCCAGAACCGCAACGTGCGGCAGGTCGTCGTCCCCACCGAGCAGGTGATGGAGGTCAACAAAGAAGGCCAGAAAGAGCCGAAGGAGAAACGGACGATGCCCGGCTACGTCCTGGTCAACATGGAGATGACCGACGACGCCTGGGGCCTGGTCAAGAACACGCCCGGCGTGACCGGCTTCGTCGGCTCCCGCAACAAGCCGGTGCCGCTCTCCAAACCCGAGGTCGACCGCCTCCTGCACCGCGAGACCGCCGAGCGGCCCCGCACCCAGGCGCAGTTCTCGATCGGCGAGTCGGTCAAAGTCATCTCCGGGCCGCTCTCGGACTTCTCCGGCGAGATCGCCGAGATCAACGAGGACGCCGCCAAACTCAAGGTGCTGGTCTCGATCTTCGGCCGCGAGACGCCGGTCGAGGTCAACTACGACCAGGTCAAGAAGATCTAGCCGCGCCCGCTACCCTCCCCGATTCCCATGGCCAAGAAAGTCCTCACCGTGATCAAGCTGCAGATCCAGGCCGGCAACGCCAACCCGGCGCCGCCGGTTGGCCCCGCCCTGGGCCAGCACGGGGTCAACATCATGGACTTCTGCAAAGCCTTCAACGCGCAGACCCAGGGCGAGGGCGGCACGATCATCCCGGTCGAGATCACCGTCTACGAGGATCGCTCCTTCACCTTCATCACCAAGACGCCACCGGCCGCGGTCCTGATCCGGGAAGCGATCGGGATCAAAAAAGGCTCCGGCGAGCCGCACGTCAACAAAGTCGGCACGATCTCGATGGACCAGGTCCGCCAGATCGCCGAGCGCAAGATGCCCGACCTCAACGCCAACGACCTCGACGCCGCCTCGAAGATCATCGCCGGCACCGCCCGCTCGATGGGCGTCGACGTCAAATAAGCCATGGCCCACGGCAAGCGCTACCGCAAACAGCTCGACAAGGTGCAGCGCACCCGCGCCTATCCGCCCGCCGAGGCGGTCTCGCTGATCAAGGAGACCGCCAGCGCCGGCTTCGACGAGACGGTCGAGCTGCACATGCGGCTCGGCGTCAACGTCCGCCACGCCGAGGAGCAGCTGCGCGGCACCCTCGCCCTTCCGCACGGCCTCGGCAAGGACGTCACCGTCGCCGTCTTCGCCCAGGGCCAGCAGGCCCGCGACGCCGAGGCGGCCGGCGCCGACTTCGTCGGCGGCCAGGAGCTGGCCGAGAAAGTGCAGGAGGGCTGGACCGACTTCGACGTCGCGATCTCGACCCCGGCGATGATGAAAACGGTCGGCCAGCTGGGCCGCGTGCTCGGCCCGCAGGGCAAGATGCCGAACCCCAAGGTCGGCACCGTCACCGACGACATCGAGAAGGCGGTGGGGGAGACGAAGTCGGGCAAGGTCGAGTACCGCACCGACCGCCAGGCGATCGTCCACATGACGATCGGCAAGGCCAGCTTCGACGAGCAGAAACTGCTCGACAACCTGATGGCGGTGCTCGACGAGGTCATCCGCGCCAAGCCGTCGGCGGCGAAGGGGAAATACATCCTCTCGGCGACGCTGACGACGACGATGGGTCCCGGCATCAAGGTCGACGCGGCGAGGACCAAGGACCGTGAGACCGCCACGGGGGCCGAGGACGCCGAGGCGCAGCCCCAGGGTGCCGGCGAGGCCGAGACCGCAGAGGAGCCGGCGACCGCCTAGACTCCACCGCCGCGCGAACCCGAGACCACCGGCAGCCGCCGATGGGCCTCAAACGGTCGCATAGCGTCCGGATCAGGCCCGTCGGCAGTGGAAGCCCGGTGCAGGTGAACCATGAACAGAGACGAGAAGGCACAAGCCATTGAGGAGATCGCCGCCGACATCGAGGCGGCCGAGGCGATCTTCGCGGTCGACTACCGCGGCATCAGCGTCCCGCAGGCGGCTGAGCTGCGCGGCAAATTGCGCGAGGCCGACGCGAGCTTCCGCGTCGTCAAGAACCGGCTGACCAAGATCGCCGCCGAGAAGGCCGGCGAGGACCGGCTCGGCGAGCTGCTCCAGGGCCCGACCGCGCTCACCTTCGTCCGCGGCGACACCGCCCAGGCCGCGAAGGCGATCTCGACCTTCAACAAAGAGCACGAGGTCCTCACCTTCAAGGGCGGCTTCATGGACAGCCTCGTCCTCGACGAGGAGAAGTTCAAATCGATCGCCCGCCTGCCCGGCCGCGACGTGCTCAACGGCCAGCTCGCCGGCGTCGTCGCCAGCCCGCTGACCGGGCTCGTCCGCGGGCTGGGGTCGATGATCCAGGGTCTCGCGCTGCAGCTTGGGCAAATCGCGGAGCAGGGTCTGGTGACGGGGAAGGCCCCGGCCGCCCCGACCGCGGGTCCTGTCGAGGACGAGGGGTCATCGTCCTCGCAAGCTGCGGGCGACGACCCCTCATCCACGCCACCCGCGGAAGAGGCGGAGAAGACCCCCGACGAGTCCCCAACCGCTGAAGCTGACGAGAAGCCTGAGGCTACGGAGGCTGATGGCGATGCCTCGGCCGAGGAGCCAGCTGCCGAGGGAGCTGAGGAGCCCGCTGCCGAGGAGGCGCAAGCCGAGGACGTGGCTGACGAGGCCGAGTCGAGTGACGAGGAAGCTAGCGACGACGAGACTTCTAAAACTGCAGACGAAGAGAAAGAGGAGTAGATGGCTACCAAAACGATCTCAACTGAGGATTGGATCGAGGAGCTGAAAGGCATCTCGGTTCTGGAGCTTTCCGAGCGGATCAAGGCGCTCGAGGAGGAGTTCGGCGTCTCCGCGACCGCGGTCGCGGCTGCCGCTCCGGCTGCCGCCGGCGCCCCGGCCGGCGACGGCGACGGGGGCGGCGAAGAGGCGTCGACGGTCGACGTGGTGCTGACCGAGGTAGGCGGCCAGAAGGTGCCGGTGATCAAGGTCGTCCGCGCCGCCACCGGGCTCGGCCTGAAAGAGGCCAAGGCGCTTGTCGACGAGGCCCCGAAAGCGATCAAAGAGGGCGTCGAGCGCGACGAAGCCGAGAAGATCAAAGGCGAGCTCGAGGAGGCCGGCGCCACGGTCGAGCTCAAATAGATCCCTGCAAAGCGGCGGTTTTCCGCCGCCGCCGCGCAGCCCGCGCGCCGCGTGTGTTATTTTTCGCGGTCGCGCGCCTGTTGTCATCCCCTGCCCATATCTGCGCAGTTTCCACGTCCCTCTGACCGCTTGAGGAGGAGTCGCCAACTTTGGCACGTTCCAACGCTGCCCCCGTTACCCGCAGGAGTTTCTCGAGACTCGAAAACCCCCTCGAAGTCCCCCACCTGATCGATATCCAGCGTCGCTCCTTCGAAGAGCTGACGGATCCCAAGAAGGGCGGGCTGCGAGAGACCATCGACGACATATCCCCGATCGAGGACTACACGGGGAACCTCGCGATCGTCTTCAGCGAGTTCAAGTTCGAGGAGCCCCCGAACACGATCGACGAGTGTCGCGAGAAGGACATGACCTACTCGCGGCCGCTGACGGCCACGGTCGCCTTCCAGAACAAAGAGACGGGTGAGATCCGCGAGCAGGCGGTCTTCATGGGCGACTTCCCGTGGATGACCGACCGCGGCACCTTCATCATCAACGGCACCGAGCGCGTCGTCGTCACCCAGCTCGTGCGCTCGCCGGGCGCCTACGTGATGGCGCCCAAGGACCCCGAGAAACAGGTCTTCATCGCCAACCTGATGCCGGCCCGCGGCTCCTGGCTGGAGCTGGAAGTCGACAAAAAAGGAAAAGTCTTCGTCCGCATCGACCGCAAGCGCAAACTGCCGGTCACCGTGCTGCTGCGCGCGATGGGCTACGTCGAGGACGAGCAGATCCTGAAGATGTTCGACAACTCGGTCTACCTCAGGCACACGATCGAGGCCGACACCGAGGCGACCCGGACCGAAGAGGGCGCCCTGATCGAGCTGTTCAAAAAGCAGCGCCCCGGCGAGCCGCCCTCGGTCGACGCCGCCAAAGCGTTGCTCGAGCAGCTCTTCTTCGATCCCAAGCGCTACGACCTGACCCGGGTCGGCCGCTACAAGCTGAACGCGCGCCTGGACCTCGACATCGACCTCGACAACCGGGTCCTCACCCACGACGACATCATCGCCCTGATCAAGGAGCTCGTCTCGCTGCCGAAGCTGCTCGGCATCCCCGAGGAGATCGACGAGGAGAACCCGATCAAAGACTATGCCGCGGAGGCGATCACCTACCCGCGCGAGCCCGTCGCCGAGCACCTCGACGAGTACGAGCACTTCGGCAACCGCCGCCTGCGCACGGTCGGCGAGCTGATCCAGGAGGCCTTCCGGATCGGCCTCTACCGGATGGAGCGCGTCGTCCGCGAGCGCCTCACCACCGAAGACGCCGACGCGATCACCCCGCAGACGATCATCAACATCCGCCCGGTCGTGGCGGCGCTGAAGGAGTTCTTCGGCTCCTCGCAGCTCTCGCAGTTCATGGACCAGACCAACTCGCTGGCCGGCCTCACCCACCGCCGCCGCCTCTCGGCGCTCGGCGCCGGCGGCCTGACCCGCGAGCGGGCCCCGATCGAGGTCCGCGACGTGCACCCGACCCACTACGGCCGCATGTGCCCGATCGAGACCCCGGAGGGGCCGAACATCGGCCTGATCGGCTCGCTCTCCTCCTACGCGCAGGTCTCCGAGCACGGCTTCGTCACCACGCCGTACCTGCTGGTCTCCGACGGCGTCGTCAGCGAAGAGATCGTCCATCTCGACGCGACCCAGGAGGAGGAGAAGGTGATCGCCCAGGCCAACGCCGAGGTCGATCCGAAGACGCGCAAGCTGAAAGGGCCCCAGGTCCTGGTGCGGGCGGGCGAGCAGGAGTACGCGACCGCCGCCCCCAAGGAAGTGGAGCTGATGGACGTCTCGCCGACCCAGATCTGGTCGGTGGCGACGGCGCTGATCCCCTTCCTCGAGCACGACGACGCCAACCGGGCGCTGATGGGCTCCAACATGCAGCGCCAGGCGGTGCCTCTGCTGAAGCCGGAGCCGCCGCTGATCGGCACCGGCATGGAGCGCCGCGCCGCGGTCGACACCGGCGACGTCACCCTGGCCGCCAACGACGGTGAGGTGATCCACGTCGACTCCAACCAGATCGTCGTCAGCCACGGCTCCAAGAAAGACGAGTACCGCCTCAACAAGTTCATGCGCTCCAACCAGGGCACGATCATCCACCAGCGCCCGATCGTCGCCAGCGGCCAGAAGGTGAAGGCGGGCGACGTCCTCGCCGACGGCTCCTCCACGGCCGGCGGCGAGATCGCGCTCGGCAAGAACTGCCTGGTCGCCTTCATGTCCTGGGAGGGCTACAACTTCGAGGACGCGATCATCCTCTCCGAGCGCCTGGTCAAGGACGACGAGATGACCTCGATCCACATCGAGGAGTACGAGATCGACGCCCGCACGACCAAGCTCGGCGACGAGGAGATCACCCGCGACATCCCCAACCGCTCCGAGGAGAGCCTGCGCAACCTCGACGAGCGCGGCATCGTCCGGGTCGGCGCCGAGGTCATCTCCGGCGACCTCCTGGTCGGCAAGGTCACGCCCAAGGGGGAGACCGAGCTGACCGCCGAGGAGAAGCTGATCCGCGCGATCTTCAAGGAGAAGGCGCGCGAGGTCCGCGACACCTCGCTGAAAGTCCCGCACGGCGAGGGGGGCGTCGTCATCGACGTGCTCACCTTCAGCCGCGACGAGGGCGACGACCTGCCGCCCGGCGTCAACGACCTGGTCCGCGTCTACGTCGCGACCAAGCGCAAGATCGCCGAGGGCGACAAGCTCGCCGGCCGCCACGGGAACAAGGGTGTGATCTCGAAGATCGTGCCCGAAGAGGACATGCCCCACCTCGAGGACGGCACCCCGGTCGACGTGATCCTCAACCCGCTCGGCGTGCCGAGCCGGATGAACATCGGCCAGGTGCTGGAGACGCACCTCGGCTGGGTCGCCGGCAACGGCTGGTACGACGACGGCTCCGAGGCCTACAAGCAGGCCCACTCGGACAAGGGCGACGGCCGCGTCTACGTCTCGACCTCGGTCTTCGACGGCGCGACCGTCGAGGACGTCGACGAGGCGCTGATCAAGTGGCAGGAGGAGAACGCCGAGCGCGGCATCTACCTCGGCATCGACAAGAGCGCCCAGCCCGGCGCCCGCTGCGCCGGCGCCGTGCAGCTCTACAACGGCCGCACCGGCGAGCCCTACGAGGGGACCGTCACCGTCGGCTACATGTACATCCTCAAGCTGCTGCACCTGGTCGACGACAAGATCCACGCCCGCTCGACCGGCCCCTACTCGCTGGTCACCCAGCAGCCGCTGGGCGGCAAGGCGCAGTTCGGCGGCCAGCGCTTCGGCGAGATGGAGGTCTGGGCCCTGGAGGCCTACGGCGCCGCCTACACCCTGCAGGAGATGCTGACGGTCAAGTCCGACGACACGGTCGGCCGGGTCAAGGCATACGAGGCGATCGTCAAGGGCGAGAACATCCCCGAGCCCTCGATCCCGGAGTCCTTCAAAGTGCTCCTGAAGGAGATCCAGAGCCTCTCGCTCGACGCCAACGTCGTCTCCGAAGGCGGGGACGTCGAGATCTCCGAGGAGGACGACGACCTGCTGAAGGCGGCCGAGGAGCTGGGCATGGACCTGACCGGGGTCCGCGCCGACAGCTCCAACGGGGCCGCCGACGAGCAGGAGGAGCAGGTGGTCGCCGAGGGCGAGGGCGGCAGCGACGGGAGCAACGGAAGCGACGGGGCGAAGGCCGACGGGGCCGAGGCCGCCGAGACGAAGGTGGAGGACTGAACGTGATCGACATCAACAACTTCGACGCGATCGAGATCGGGCTCGCCTCCTCGAAGAAGATCCGCTCCTGGAGCTGGGGCGAGGTCACCAAGCCCGAGACGATCAACTACCGCACCCTGAAGCCCGAGAAAGACGGGCTCTTCTGCGAGCGCATCTTCGGCCCGACCAAGGACTGGGAGTGCTACTGCGGCAAGTACAAGCGGGTCCGTTACAAGGGCATCGTCTGCGAGCGCTGCGGCGTCGAGGTGACGCGGTCCAAGGTCCGCCGCGAGCGAATGGGTCACGTCGACCTGGCGGCGCCGGTCTCCCACATCTGGTTCTTTAAGGGCGTTCCGAGCCGGATCGGCTACCTGATCGACATGGCGCCGAAGGAGCTGGAGAAGGTCCTCTACTTCGCCGCCTCGATGGTCACCTGGGTCGACGAGGAGGCCCGCGACAAAGACCTCGGCAAACTGGAGAAAGAGGTCAAAAAAGTCGTCGACAGCTACGAGGCCGAACGGCAGAAACGGACCCAGGAGCTGAGCGAGTCGCTGGAGCGGCGCGTCAAGTACCTGGAGGGCGGCGGCCAGGAAGGGTTCGACGACGACGATCACATCTGGGCCGACTCGCTGAAGCTGACCGCGACGCAGCTGCGCAAGCTGAAGGACGACGAGCGCACCAAGATGATCAAAGAACTGCGCAAGACGTTCGAGGCGGAGATCTCCGACACCGAGGCCTATCTCGAAGAGGCGGTCGAGCGGATGGAGGAGGTCTGGAAGATCTTCACCGAGATGAAGCCGAAGGACGTCGTCAACGACGAGACGGTCTTCCGCGAGCTCAAGGACCGCTTCGGCTCCCCCTTCGGCTGGGGCGAGTACTTCCGCGGCGGCATGGGCGCCGAAGCGGTGCGCGACCTGCTCGAGCAGGTCGACCTCGAGGCCGAATGCGTGGAGCTGGAGCAGACGATCAACAGCTCCAAAGGCCAGAAACAGGCCCGCGCGGTGAAGCGGCTGAAGGTCGCCTCCGCCTTCCTCAACTCCGAGAACAAGCCGGACTGGATGATCCTCGACAGCGTGCCGGTGATCCCGCCGGAGCTGCGGCCGATGGTGCAGCTGGACGGCGGCCGCTTCGCGACCTCCGACCTCAACGACCTCTACCGGCGCGTGATCAACCGCAACAACCGCCTCAAAAGGCTGCTCGACCTCGGCGCGCCCGAAATCATCGTCAACAACGAGAAGCGGATGCTGCAGGAGGCGGTCGACGCCCTGTTCGACAACGGCCGCCGCGGCCGCCCCGTCACCGGGCCCGGCAACCGGCCGCTGAAGTCGCTCTCCGACATGCTGAAGGGCAAGCAGGGCCGCTTCCGCCAGAACCTGCTCGGCAAGCGGGTCGACTACTCCGGCCGCTCGGTGATCGTCTCCGGGCCGAGCCTGCAGCTGCAGCAGTGCGGCCTGCCGAAGCTGATGGCCCTCGAGCTCTTCAAGCCGTTCATCATGGCGCAGCTGGTCGAGCGCAAATCGGTCCAGAACATCAAGGCGGCCAAGAAGATGGTCGAGTCGATGGTGCCGGAGGTCTGGGACGTGCTCGAGGAGGTCATCCACGAGCACCCGGTCCTGCTCAACCGGGCGCCGACCCTGCACCGCCTCGGCATCCAGGCCTTCGAACCGGTCCTGGTCGAGGGCAAGGCGATCCAGGTCCACCCGTTGGTCTGCCACGCCTTCAACGCCGACTTCGACGGCGACCAGATGGCGGTCCACGTGCCGCTCTCCGCCGAGGCCCAGGCCGAGGCGCGGATCCTGATGCTGTCGGCGAACAACATCCTCTCGCCGGCCCACGGCTCGCCGCTGGCGACCCCGACCCAGGACATGGTGCTGGGGATCTACTACCTCACCTACGGACCTCCCGGGGAGGAGCTGGCCAAGCTCGACGAGGAGCTGAAGAAGGGCAAGGCCGCGGCAAAGAACGGCTCGGCACCGAAGGTCTTCCGCTCCTCGCAGGAGGCCGAGCTGGTCTACGAGAACGGCGGCTGCAAGCTGCACGACCACGCCGAGTACCGGCGGGCCGGGCACGAGCACTTCCTGACCACGGTCGGGCGGATCATCTTCAACGAGAAGATCGAGCGGGCCCTGGCCGACGCGCTGGGCGACGACTTCGACCCCGAGGGCTTCGAGTTCGCCAACCAGGCGCTGAAGAAGCGCGACGTCAACGAGATGGTCTCCGACCTGGTCGAGGCCTACGGGGCGCCGGCGGTCTCGCGCGTGCTCGACGCCTTCAAGGACCTCGGCTTCCACTACGCGACCCAGGCCGGGATCACGGTCTCCAAGAACAACGTCGTCTCGCCCCCCGACAAGGCGGAGATCCTCGATCGCTATGAGAAGCTGACGACGGAGATCCAGGGCCAGTACGACGAGGGCTACATCACCGCCGAGGAGCGCCACGAGGCGATCACCGCCCACTGGAACAAAGCGACCGACGAGGTCGCCCAGGCGATGGAGGACAACCTCGACGAGCTCAACCCGATCTTCATGATGGCCAACTCGGGCGCTCGCGGATCGTTCAAACAGATCCGCCAGCTGGCCGGGATGCGCGGCCTGATGGCCAACCCGAAAGGCGAAATCATCGAGCGGCCGATCAAGGCCAACTTCATGGAGGGCCTCTCGGTGCTGGAGTACTTCATCTCCACCCACGGGGCGCGAAAGGGCCTGGCCGACACGGCGCTGCGCACGGCCGACTCGGGTTACCTGACCCGGCGCCTGGTCGACGTCGCCCAGGACGTGATCGTCCGCGACGAGGACTGCAAGACCAAGGACCACATCGAGATGGCGCTGCGCAAGGACGACGGCTCGCTCAACGACAACCTGTTCGGGCGGCTGGCGGCGAAAAAGCTCGAGACCAAGCGCGGTCGCGAGCTGCTCAAGCGCAACCAGGAGATCACCCTGGCCGACGTCGAGGCGATCGCCGAGGCCTTCGGCGACGACGAGGTCGTGGTGCCGGTCCGCTCGACCCTCAAGTGCGAGGCCGAGTCCGGCGTGTGCCGTGCCTGCTACGGGGTCGCGCCGGCGACCGGCTCGACCGTCGACATCGGCGACGCGGTCGGCATCATCGCCGCCCAGTCGATCGGCGAGCCGGGAACGCAGCTGACCATGCGCACCTTCCACACCGGCGGCGTCGCCGGCCAGGACATCACCCAGGGCCTGCCGCGCATCGTCGAGCTCTTCGAGGCGCGCAAACCGAAGGGCCTGGCGCAGATGGCCGAGGCGGCCGGCAAGGTCTCGGTCGAAGAAACCGACAAAGCGCTGAAAGTGATCGTCACCGAGTCGGGCGGCGAGGAGCAGAGCTACAGCTTTCCGCCGCGGACCCGCCTGCACGTCGCCGACGGCGACAAGGTCGAGGTCGGCCAGCAGCTCAACGAGGGCTCGCTGTACCCGGCCGACCTGCTGACGATCCGCGGCCGCACCGAGACCGAGCTCTACCTGGTAGCCGAGGTGCAGAAGGTCTACCGCGCCCAGGGCGTCGACATCAACGACAAGCACATCGAGCTGATCGCCCGCCAGATGCTGAAGAAGGTGCGGATCGAGTCGAAGGGCTCGACCAGCCTGCTGCCGGGCCAGCTCGAGGACCGCGGCGCGCTCAAACGGCTGAACAAAGAGGTCAAGGAAGAGGGCGGCACGCCCGCCAAAGGCGAGGAGGTCATCCTCGGCATCACCAAGGCCTCGCTGGCCACCGAGTCCTTCCTCTCGGCCGCCTCCTTCCAGGAGACGACCAAGGTGCTCACCGACGCGGCGCTGGAGGGCAAACGAGACAAGCTCGTCGGCCTCAAGGAGAACGTGATCATCGGCAAGCTGATCCCAGCCGCGACCGGGCTCAAGCACTACCGGACGCTGGCGGTCGAACCGGCGGTCGCGGTCGAGCCGCCCGGCGAGGACGACCTGCTCGACGAAGAGGAGCTGGCGGCGGAGCTGGGCGTCGACGGCGCCGACGCCCCGGTCGAGAGCTTCGGCCCATCCTTCGCAGAGGAGCTGGAGGAGCTGGCGCAGGAGATCGAGCAGACCTCCGACGAGTCGTAGAGAGGCGCCCCCGGGGCCGAAAAACAGGACGCCGCTCCCTCCAATCGATTGAAGCCTTTTGCCGGCTATGGGCGGTAAAAGGCTTCACGAACGGCGAACGGCCGGGCGTTGGCCCGGCCGTTCGCACTGCGGGTTGGGATGGGGATTAGTTGCTCGAGCCGCCGGTAAGGCAGTAGGCGTAGACCGTGAGGGTCTCGTTGTTGGGGGCGTAGCTGTGGGCGTGGACGAGCCAGCCGTTGCCGCTGCGCAGGGCGCCGGTGAGGGCGACCCGGTAGTCGCTCGCCGTGTTGCCGCCGCTGATGACCGTGGTGCCCGCTGGGCAGGCCACGCTGACGCTGGCGTTTTTCCCGGCGTCGATCTGGGTGGCGTTCGAGACCTGGACGATCGCGCCGAGCTCCGAGGCGCGGACGGAGCCGGTCTGCAGCTCGCTCGACCCGACCGAGCTCGGACCGAGGTCGTCCTGGGTCAGCGACTGGTCGGCGACCTCCGAGGAGGCAACCGAGGCAGCGCCGAGGTCGCCCGCGGTGAGCGAGTCGGGCGCGACCTCCGGCGAGGAAACCGCGTTCTCGGCGATCTCATCGGAGCCGACCGAGTCGGTGCCGAGGTCGTCCGCGGTCAGGGTCCCGTTGGCGACCTTGGCCGATTTGACGGCTTCGTCGCGAAGGTCCGCGGTGCGGATCGTCGCGTCGACGATCTGCGCCGAGCGGATGGCGAATTTGGGGGCCGCGAAGGCGGTGCCGACGAGCGCCAGGAACAGCGCCACGCAGCTGATCGCCATTGCGGGGGAGGGGCGGAACTTGCTCTTGCTGGTCATCGGGGGCTCCTTTCGTTTGGTTTCAATCCCGATGGCCCCAGCTTCGAATGGATCGGAGCTTCTCTCTACGCACCCCAGGTGTGATCTCTCTCACCCCTGCGGCGCCGCGATGAGTAGATTTGGCCACATGGCCAGTCCGACTAAGGTCTGCATCGTCGGCGCCGGCAGTTCCGGCATCACCGCTTGCCAGGTGCTGGGTGCGCGCGGCATCCCCTACGACTGCTTCGAGAAGGGGTCGATGATCGGCGGCAACTGGCGCTACGAAAACGACAACGGGCTCTCGTCGGCCTACCGCTCGCTGCACATCAACAGCGCCCGCAAGCTGATGTCCTACCGGGCCTTTCCGATGCCGGAGGACTATCCGGACTATCCGAGCCACGTCCAGATCGCCAAGTACTTCGACGACTACGCCGAGCGCTTCGGGCTGACCGAGAAGATCCGCTTCCGCACCGAGGTGGTCGCGGTCGAGCCGGTCGAGGACGGCTGGGAGGTGACGGTCGAGGACGCCGACGGCGCGCGGCGCTCCGATCGCTACCGGGCGGTTCTCGTCGCCAACGGGCACCACTGGAACCCGCGCTGGCCGGAGCCGCCCTTCCCGGGGTCCGACGAGTTCGAGGGCGAGCAGATCCACGCCCACTACTACCGCGAGCCCGAGGTGCTGGTCGGCAAGCGGGTGCTGGTGCTGGGGATCGGCAACTCGGCGGTCGACATCGCGGTCGAGTCCTCGCGGATCGCCGAGAGGACCTTGATCGCGATGCGGCGAGGCGCCTACGTCCTGCCCAAGTTCCTCGGCGGCAAGCCGATCGACGAAGCTGCCCCGCCCGTCATCAGCAGGCTGCCGTTGCCGGTGCAGCGCTTCTTCATGGGCAGGCTGCTGAAGATGACGGTCGGGGAGATGACCGACTACGGCCTGCCGGAACCCGACCACAAGCTGCTCGAGGCCCACCCGACCGTCTCCTCGGAGCTGCTGCCCCGGCTCGGCCACGGCGACATCGCGGTCAAGCCCAACATCGACCGCTTCGGCGGCGGCCGCACCGTCCGCTTCGCCGACGGCAGCGAGGAGGAGATCGACCTCGTCGTCTACTGCACCGGCTACAAGATCAGCTTCCCGTTTCTCGCCCCCGAGGTATTCGAGGCGCGCGACAACCGCATGCCCCTCTACCGGCGCGTGGTCGCCCCGGAGCGCCCCGGCCTCTACTTCATCGGCTTCATCCAGCCCCTCGGCCCGATCATGCCGATCTCCGAGGCCCAGTCGGAATGGGTGGCGGACTTGCTCACCGGCCGCGCCGCGCTGCCTTCGGCCGCGGAGATGCGCACGGAGATCTCACACTACGAACGCTGGCTGGGAAAGCGCTTCGTCACCTCCAAGCGCCACACGGTCGAGGTCGACTTCCACCCTTATCTGCGCGAGATCCGCTCCGAGCGCAAGCGCTCCCCGCAGCCCGCCTGACCTCGCCTGTCAGTCTCGGAGTTGGGAGGGAGAGGCACCCCGCCCTTCCCCACCGCCCCGGGCCCACAGTCTGGCCCCCGCGGCCGCGGTTGCAGCGGTCGCCAGCGTTCGGGCCCGCCGCCGGATTCCTCGGAAGCATCGACCTCAGGCGCCTTGCTCGCCCACCAGATCAGCCAAAGCGCGCCCAGCACCGGGATCTTGAGGACGACCAGCAGGAAGAAGATCGGCAGGAATCCCTCCACCAGGCCAGTGTAGAGGCAGCCGCTCAGAGACCCTGGGCCCAGACCGTCAACGCCTCGACCTGGGCCTCCTCCAGCCCCAGGTGGGACTCGGTCGGCACCAGCAGGGTCGGCTCGTCGCGGCCACGCGCCCACTCGTAGCAGCTGTCGTCGAAGCTGTCGTCGATCCAGGCAGCCGGCCGGCCCTTCGCGTACTCGTCCAGCGGCCCCAGCTTCCAGTGGGCGGAGCCGAAGCGGGCGGCGCCGTCGAAGCTGAGGAAGGGGAACTCCGAGAGGCCGAGGATGCTGGGCAGGTAGAAGTTCGCTTTCTCCTCCCAGCCGGTCGCCCAGACGAGATCGAAGTGCTCCCCGAGCCGCCGCAACCGCTCCCCAGCAGCCAACGAGAGGCAGTGAACCATCCCATCGACCAGCTCAAACTTCGCCTGCGACCGCTCCGGGGGCTCGTCGAAGCCAAAGAGAGAGATAACGCCGTCGACGTCGACAGCAAGGATCGGACGGTTCATAGCTCAAATCTTGAAGGAGGGCGCGGGCAGGTGTCTCTGGGCGGGGTGCTCATTTGCGGCTTCGAGAGGAGACGGTAGGGGTCTCTCTCGTGGTGCGGCGGTCTCTTTTTCGCACCGAATTCTCAGCGAGAGACTCGACGCGCAGGGCGAAAAAGGCAGCGCCGCGAGAGAGACCCCTACCGTCTCCCTCTACCAGCGGTAGTGAGCAAAGGCCTTATTGGCCTGAGCCATGCGGTAGATGTCGTCCTTGCGCTTCCAGGCGCCGCCCTGCTGCTGAATCGAGTCGAGGATCTCACCGGCGAGGCGCTCCGACATCGAGTACTCGCGCCGACCGCGGGCGAAGTCGACCAGCCAGCGCACCGCGAGCGTGCGGGCGCGGCGGGCGGGCACCTCGACCGGCACCTGGTAGGTGGCGCCGCCGACCCGTCGGGAGCGGACCTCGAGCACCGGGGTCAGCTGTTTGATCGCCGCCTCCAGCGTCTCCACCGGGTCCTCCCCGGAGCGCTCGCCGACGATCGCCAGCGCGTCGTAGACGATCCGCTCGGCAAGCGACTTCTTGCCGTCCTGCATGACCTTGTTGATCAGTTGCTGGACGAGCCGGTTGCGGTGCTTCGCGTCGGGCTCGACCGGGCGGATCTGGGCTGCGGAACGGCGCGGCACGGTCGGTTAAGCGGCCTTAACGCCGTAACGGGAGCGGGACTGCTTGCGGTCGGCGACGCCGGCGGCGTCGAGGGTGCCGCGGACGACCTTGTAGCGGACGCCCGGCAGGTCCTTGACCCGCCCGCCCCTGACCAGGACGACCGAGTGCTCCTGCAGGTTGTGACCCTCGCCCGGAATGTAGGTGGTGACCTCCATCCCGTTGGTCAGCCGCACACGGGCGATCTTGCGCAGGGCCGAGTTCGGCTTCTTCGGCGTCACCGTGGCGACGCGGGTGCAGACACCCCGCCGCTGCGGCGCCGCGACCTTCTTCTTGTTGCCCTGGCCCGACTTGAGGCCCGGCGTCGTCGTCTTCTTCTTAGGGCGCTTGCGGCCCTTGCGAATGAGTTGGTTCGTGTTCGGCACGGCCGCGCATGGTAGCGGGCCGCCGCCTTTGGAGCCACAACCATGAGTGCCCCGCCCAGCATCAGGCCGGCCGCGGCGGCGATCTCGGCGTAGAAGCCGTCGGAGAGGACCGCGGTGGCGCCGGCGAAGCGCGAGGTCTGCTCGCCGGCGTCGAGCCCCGCCGGCATGTCGACCAGGAGGACGACGGCGAGGCTGAGCGCGCCGAGGGCAAAGACCAGGCGCCCGAGACCTTGCCCGCGCCGCCCCGCCGATGGGCCGAATCCGGTCGATATACGTCCGCTTTCGGCCCGTCGGCGGCTGGGAGTGCGCATCGCGAGCGCCGCCAGCACCGCCGCGAGCAACGCCACCGGCAGCAGCAGGTAGGCGTGTGCTTCGCCTGCCGTCTCGGCGGCGACGGTGGGCGGCGTCGCCGCCGGCAGGCCCGCGTAGCCGGGCTGCCCGACCTCGACCGCCCGGTACTCGACGAACTGGGCGACCGCCAGGCAGGCGGCGGAGGCGACGATCGTGACGCCGATCGCCCGCTGCGGCGTCAGCACGGCGCTGGCCCGGGTCGCGGCCCCGACCGCGATGTCGCGAATCCGCAGCAGCCTGCGTTCCAGGGCCGAGAGCAGCCGGAAGAGGCGCACGGCGAGCGGTCGCAGGCGCCGCCAGGCGCGCGAGGTCAGCCGCCGCAGGCGGCGCAGGATGCGTTCGAGCGGGGGCCAGCCGCGCAGCAGCAGCGCGTTGGCGCGGCGATCGGCGGCTCGCGTCCAGACCCGGACCCGCGGCGCCCCGACCAGGACCGCGTTGGCCCGCCGGTCGGCAGCCCGCGTCCAGCCTTCTGCACGGACCCGCGCGACCATTGCGCGGCGCCGAACCGCTGCTATCATCGCCCGTCGCTCAGGCTTCTTTTTTGCAGTTCGTTTCGCCGGGCCCGCGAGGGCCTTTTTCATGCCCCGACCGCGGCGGCTCTTGCCGGCCGGCTTCGACTTCTTCTCTGACTCTCGTCCCCGCTTCAAGACAACTACCTTAAGACCATGCCACGCAGCTTCCCACTGGAGAAAACCCGCAACATCGGGATCATGGCGCACATCGACGCCGGTAAGACGACGACGACCGAGCGCATCCTCTACTACACCGGCCGCACCCACAAAATGGGCGAGGTCCACGAGGGCGCTGCCGTGATGGACTGGATGGAGCAGGAGCAGGAACGCGGCATCACGATCACCTCCGCCGCGACCGCCTGCGACTGGAAGGACCACCGCATCAACATCATCGACACGCCCGGCCACGTCGACTTCACGGTCGAGGTCGAGCGCAGCCTGCGCGTCCTCGACGGCGCCGTCGCCGTCTTCGACGCCGTCGCCGGCGTCGAGCCGCAGTCGGAGACGGTCTGGCGTCAGGCCGACAAGTACCGGGTGCCGCGCTTCGCCTACATCAACAAGATGGACCGCACCGGCGCCGACTTCTTCAACGCGGTGGAGACGATGGTGGACCGGCTGGGCGCCCACCCTCTGCCGATCCAGCTGCCGATCGGCAGCGAGGGCGACTTCGAAGGGGTCGTCGACCTGATCGAGATGAAGGCGCTGGTCTGGAAGGACGAGCTGGGGACCGAGTTCGACACGGTCGAGATCCCCGCCGACCTCGCCGCCCAGGCCGAGGAATACCGGACCCAGCTGATCGAGGCCTGCGCCGACTACGACGACGAGCTGATGGAGGCCTACCTCGGCGAGGAGGAGATCCCGCACGAGCGGATCGCCTCTTCCCTGCGGCAGGCGACGATCGACACCAAGGTGACGCCGGTCCTCTGCGGCTCCTCCTTCAAGAACAAGGGCGTGCAGCCGCTGCTCGACGCGATCGTCGAGCTGCTGCCCTCGCCGCTCGACGTCCCGCCCGTGACCGGCCTCGAGCCGGCCGGCAAGGGCGACGGCGAGCCGAACGACGCCGAGCGCCCCGCCGACGACAACGGCCCCTTCGCGGCGCTGGCCTTCAAGGTGATGACCGACCCCTACGTCGGCAAGCTGACCTACTTCCGTGTCTACTCCGGCAAGCTCAGCGCCGGCGGCCGGGTGCTCAACGTCACCACCGGCAAGACCGAGCGGATCGGGCGGCTGCTGATGATGCACGCCAACAGCCGCGAGGAGATCGAGGAGTGCTACGCCGGCGACATCTGCGCCGGGGTCGGCCTCAAGGACACCGGCACCGGCGACACGCTCGCCGCCCCCGACGCCCCGATCGCGCTTGAGAACATCGAATTCCCCGAGCCGGTGATCGCCGTCGCGATCGAGCCGAAGACCAAAGCCGACCAGGAGAAGATGGGCACGGCGTTGCAGCGCCTCGGCGAGGAGGACCCGACCTTCCAGATCGAATCCGACGAGGAGACCGGCCAGACCCTGATCCACGGGATGGGCGAGCTGCACCTCGAGGTGATCGTCGACCGCATGCTGCGCGAGTTCAAAGTCGAGGCCAACGTCGGCAAGCCGCAGGTCGCCTACCGCGAGACGATCCGCAAGGAGGTCAAGAACGTCGAGGCCCGCTTCGTTCGCCAGACCGGCGGTCGCGGCCAGTTCGGCCACGTCGTCATCAACGTCGAGCCGGCCCCGGGCGAGGGCTTCGAGTTCGTCAACAAGATCAAGGGCGGCACGATCCCGACCGAGTTCATCAAGCCGGTCGAGCAGGGGATCGAGGAGGCGCTCGAAAACGGCGTCAAGGCCGGCTACCCGATGGTCGACGTCAAAGTCGAACTGATCGACGGCTCCTCGCACGACGTCGACTCCTCCGAGATGGCCTTCAAGATCGCCGGCTCGATGGCGATCCAGGACGGCGCCCGCAAGGCCAACCCGGTCCTGCTGGAGCCGGTGATGGCGGTCGAGGTGGTCACCCCCGAGGATTTCCTCGGCGACGTGATCGGCGACCTCTCGCGGCGGCGCGGCAAGGTGCAGGGGCAGGACCAGCGCGGCAACGCGCTGGCGGTTCAGGCCTTTGTCCCGCTCGGCGAGATGTTCGGTTACGCGACCGATCTGCGCTCCTCGACCCAGGGGCGCGCCACCTACACGATGCAGTTCGAGCGCTACGAGGAAGTCCCGTCCAACATCGCCGAGGAGATCGTCGAGCACCGGTCCGGTGAGCCGGTCGGGGCCGCTTCGTGATTCTGGCTATATTTCCCAGGTTCGCCCGCAGCCAGGCAAAAAAACCCAACTTAGAAAGGTAGAACGGAGAGCAGATGTCAAAGGAGAAGTTCGAGCGCGATAAGCCGCATGTGAACGTCGGCACGATCGGTCACATCGATCACGGTAAGACGACGCTGACGGCCGCGATCACGAAGACGCTCTCCACCAAAGGCGGCGCCGAGGCGAAAAGCTTCGAGGAGATCGACAACGCCCCGGAGGAGAAAGAGCGCGGCATCACGATCGCGACCTCCCACGTCGAGTACCAGACCGATAACCGGCACTACGCCCACGTCGATTGCCCCGGCCACGCCGACTACGTGAAGAACATGATCACCGGCGCCGCCCAGATGGACGGCGCGATCCTGGTCGTCTCGGCCGCCGACGGCGTCATGCCGCAGACCCGCGAGCACATCCTGCTCGCCCGTCAGGTCAACGTCCCGCACGTGGTCGTCTTCCTCAACAAGATCGACCAGGTCGACGACGAGGAGCTGGTCGAGCTGGTCGAGGAGGAGGTCAAGGACCTGCTCAACGAGTACGACTTCCCGGGCGACGAGACGCCGATCGTCAAAGGCTCGGCGCTGAAAGCGCTGGAGGGCGACGAAGACGCCCAGAAAGCGATCTTCGAACTGGCCGACGCGCTCGACTCCTACATCCCGGAGCCGGTGCGCGAGCTCGACAAGCCCTTCCTGATGCCGATCGAGGACATCTTCTCGATCACCGGCCGCGGCACCGTCGCCACCGGCCGCGTCGAGCAGGGGATCGTCAACACCGGCGACGAGGTCGAGATCGTCGGCATGAAGGACACGACCAAAACCGTCGTCACCGGGGTCGAGATGTTCCGCAAGATCCTCGACCAGGGTCAGGCGGGCGACAACATCGGCGCGCTTCTTCGAGGCACGAAGCGCGAGGAGATCGAGCGCGGGCAGGTGCTCTGCAAGCCGGGCTCGATCACGCCGCACACCAAGTTCAAAGCAGAGGTCTACTGCCTGAAAAAGGAGGAGGGCGGCCGTCACACCCCGTTCTTCTCCGGCTACCGGCCTCAGTTCTACTTCCGCACGACGGACGTGACCGGGATCGCCAACCTCCCCGAGGGGACCGAGATGGTGATGCCGGGCGACAACGTCCAGATGACGATCGAGCTGATCCAGCCGATCGCCATGGATCAGGGCCTGCGCTTCGCGATTCGCGAGGGCGGCAGGACCGTGGGCTCGGGGGTCGTCTCCGAGGTCATCGAGTAACACGAACCGGGGGCGGGCCTGGCCCGCCCCTCGTCGCTTCGGCGGCGAAAAACTAAAAAGACATACGACCGGGGGCGGCGCCCCACCACCAAGGGGCGGCGCCCTTTCCGCGCGGTAGGACCGCGCAGGGAGAAAAAGAGAAAACAACCGTGGCGACGATCGCGGCCCAGAAAATCCGAATCCGACTGAAGGCGTACGACCACGACGCCATAGATCGGGCTGCCCGCGAGATCGTCGAGACCGCGGAGCGGACGGGGGCCAGCGTCTCCGGCCCGGTGCCGCTGCCGACCGAAAAAAACGTCTACTGCGTGATCCGCTCGCCGTTCAAGGACAAGGACTCGCGCGAGCACTTCGAGATCCGCACCCACAAGCGGCTGATCGACATCCTCCAGCCTTCGCCGAAAACCGTCGACTCGCTGCAGCGCCTCGACTCGCTGCCGGCCGGCGTCGACATCGAGATCCGCCTCTAGCTCCCGATGGCTGCGATCCTCGGCAAGAAGCTCGGCATGACGCAGGTCTTCCGCGAGGACGGTTCGGTCGTGCCGGTGACCGTGATCGAGGCCGGTCCCTGCAAGGTGACCGCGGTCCGCGATGCCGAGCGGGACGGCTACGCGGCGGTGCAGCTCGCCTTCGGGGAGGTCGGCGAGGGGAAGCTGAGCAGGGCCGAGCTCGGCCACCTGAAGAAGGCCGGGGCCGCGCCGATGCGGCATTTGGTCGAGTTCCGTGACGAGGACCTCGGCGGCGAGGAGAGCCCCAAGGTCGGCGACGACGTCACCGTCGCCTCCTTCGAGGCCGGGCAGAAGGTGAAGGTCTCCGGTGTCTCGATCGGCAAGGGCTTCCAGGGCGGCATCAAGCGCCATAACTTCAGCCGCGGCCCGGTCACCCACGGCTCGCACAACGTGCGGGCCCCGGGCTCGATCGGCGCCAGCGCCTTCCCCGCCCGCGTCTTCAAGGGAATGCGGATGCCGGGTCAGATGGGCAACAAGCGGAGGACCCAGAAAGGTCTCGAGGTCGCCGAGGTCGACGCCGAGCGCAACCTGCTGCTGGTCAAGGGGTCGGTGCCGGGCTCGCGCAACGCCGTGGTGGAGGTGAGGACCGATGGCTGACGCAAAAGCAGTCGTGCTCGGCAAGACGACCAAAGCCGACCTGCCCAAAGAGCTCTTCGCCGAGCCCTTCCACCACTCGCTGGTGCACGAGGCGGCGCGCGCCGACCTCGCCTCGCGCCGCCGCGGCACTGCCTCGACCCTGACCCGCGGCGAGGTCTCCTTCACCACCGCCAAGGCCTGGCGGCAGAAGGGAACCGGCCGCGCCCGCGCCGGCTCGCTCGGCGTCCCCAACCGCTTCGGCGGCGGCGTCGCCTTCGGCCCGAAGCCGCGCCACTACAACGTCAAGGTCAACCGCAAGGCGCGGCGCAAGGCGATGCGGGCGGCGCTCTCGGTCCACGCCGAGCGCGGCAGCGTCGCCGTGCTCGACCCGGCCGCCTACGACACGCCCTCGACCAAAGCCGCCGCCAGCGCGCTGCGGAAATGGGGAGCCAGGCAGCCGACTCTGGTCGTCCTCAGCGGCGAGGAGACCGGCGCCCTGAAGAGCTTCCGCAACATCGAGCGGGTCGCCGTCGCCGAGGTTGGCGCGATCGCCGTCGCCGACGTGATCGGCGCCGCCTCGCTGGTCCTCTCCGAGAGCGCCCTGGAGACGTTGAAGGGGAGGCTGGCCTGATGGACGCCCGCAACGTTCTCATCCGCCCCGTCGTCTCGGAGAAGAGCTACGCGCTGATCGCCGAGGGCAAGTACACCTTCAGGGTCAACGATCGCGCCCACAAGACCCAGATCGCCGCCGCCGTGGAAGAGATCTTCGACGTCGACGTGGCCGCTGTCCGCACCGCCAAGGTCCACGCCAAGCCGAAGCGCCGCGGTCTGACCAAAGGCCGGACGCGGGGCTGGAAGAAGGCCGTCGTCCAGCTCGCCCCGGGCGAGCGGATCGAGCTGTTCGAGGGCGCCGAGACCGCGTAGGGGACGAGACGATGCCGAACCGAAAGACGAAACCGACCAGCCCCGGCCGCCGCTTCGCCACCTACCCGCTGCGTGAGCAGCTGACCGCCTCGGAGCCGGAGGCGAAGCTGACCGAAGGGCTGCGCAAGTCCGGTGGTCGCAACTCCAACGGTCGCGTCACCGCCCGCCATCGCGGCGGCGGCGCCAAGCGCCGCTACCGCAAGATCGACTTCAAGCGGCTGAAGGACGGCGTGCCCGCCAAGGTGGCGAGCATCGAGTACGACCCGAATCGCACCTGCTACATCGCGCTGCTCCATTACGCCGACGGCGAGAAGCGCTACATCCTCGCCCCGGCGGGGCTCTCGGTCGGCGATCAGGTCCAGTCGGGGAGCGGAGCCGACATCAAGCCCGGCCACACGCTGAGCCTGCGCGAGATGCCGACCGGCACGATCGTCCACAACGTCGAGCTGGTCCCTGGCCAGGGCGGCAAGATGGGCCGCGCCGCCGGCACCTCGATCCAGCTGGTCGCCAAGGAGGGGGAGATGGTCACCCTGCGGCTGCCGTCCTCGGAGATGCGGTTGGTCCGCGCCGAGTGCCGCGCCACGGTTGGCTCGCTCTCCAACGCCGAGCACCAGAACATCAAGATCGGCAAGGCCGGCCGCAGCCGCCACAAGGGCAAGCGCCCCCAGACCCGCGGCGTCGCGATGAACCCGGTCGACCACCCGCACGGTGGCGGCGAGGCGCACCACACCCCCGGTGGCCACCCGGTCACCCCGTGGGGCAAGCCGACGCTCGGCTACCGCACCCGCAAGAAGGGCAAGCAGTCCGACCGCTACATCGTGCGCGGGCGGCGCCGCGGAAAGAAGAAGTCGCGCTGATGGGACGCTCGACCAAAAAGGGGCCGTGGGTGGAACCGGCGCTGATGAAGCGGATCTCGGCGATGAACGAGTCCGGCCAGAAGCAGATGGTCAAAACCTGGTCGCGGACCTCGACGGTCTTCCCCGACATGGTCGGTCACACGATCGCCGTCCACGACGGCCGCAAGCACGTGCCGGTCTTCATCTCCGAGTCGATGGTCGGCCACAAGCTGGGCGAGTTCGCTCCGACCAGGACCTTCCGCGCACACTCCGGCACCGCCAAGGGCGAGTAACGATGGCCGACGATAAAAAAGCCAAAAAAGCCGAGAGTGGGAAAGGTGCGGCGAAAAAAGCCGCCCCGAAAAAAGACGCTGCCGCCAAGAAAGGCGCGGAGAAAAAAGCTGCCAAAAAAGCGGCGAAAAAAGACACTTCGAAAAAAGCCGCGAAAAAAGAGGGCGGCGCAAAAAAAGCCGCTCCGAAGAAAGAGGCGCCGAAAAAAGCCGTCAAGCCGGCGCCGATCGTGATCCGGGCCAGCTCGCGATACGTGCGGGTGGCGCCGCGCAAGGCGCGACTCGTCGCCGACCAGGTGCGCGGCCTGCAGATCGACCGGGCGCGGGCGCTGCTGCAGTTCTCGCCGCGCGGAGCCGCGCACGACATCGCCAAGCTGATCGAGTCCGCCGCCTCCAACGCGGAGAACAACCACGACCTGGTCGCCGACGAGATGCGGGTCGCCGAGATCACCGTCGACGAGGGCCCGACCCTGCGCCGCTTCCGCCCCAGAGCCCTCGGCCGAGCGACGCCGATCAACAAGCGGACCAGCCACATCGCCGTGGCTCTGAGCCCGGAAGAGAGCTAGGGAAGACCATGGGACAGAAGATCCACCCGATCGGCTTCCGCGTCGGCTACATCATCGACTGGAAATCGAACTGGTTCGACGAGAAGGGCTTTGCCGACGTCCTCGACGAGGACCTGAGGATCCGCGATCACATCGAGGGCAAACTCGCCCACGCGGGTCTCTCCGACATCACGATCGAGCGTCGCGGCGAGGTCGCGGTCGACATCCACACCGCCCGTCCGGGCATCGTGATCGGCAAGTCGGGCTCCGAAGTGGATGCCCTGCGCAAGGAGCTGCACAAGCTGACCGGCAAGCCGGTCAAAGTGAACATCCGCGAGGTGAAGCGCCCCGAGCTCGACGCCAAGCTGGTCGCCCAGTCGATCGCCGAGCAGTTGCAGAACCGGGTCGCCTTCCGGCGGGCGATGAAACGGGCCCTGACCTCTGCGATGCGCTCCGGCGCCAAGGGAGTGAAGATCCAGGTCGCCGGCCGCCTCGGTGGCGCCGAGATGGCACGGACCGAAAGCTACGCCGACGGCCGGGTGCCGCTGCACACCCTGCGAGCCAACATCGACTACGGAACCTACGAGGCGCGCACGACCGCCGGCCGGATCGGCGTCAAATGCTGGATCAACAAGGGCGAGGTGATGCCGGAGGGTTTCCGCTCCGACCAGGTCCCCGCCGACGGCGAGGCGCCGCAGCGCAGCGGCGGCCGCGGCGGCGATCGCGGTGGCCGAGGCGGTGGTCGCTGATGCTGATGCCGAAGCGGGTCAAGTACCGCAAACAGATGCGCGGCCGGATGCGCGGCAACACCAAGGGCAGCAGCAGCGTCGCCTTCGGCGAGTACGGGCTGAAGGCGCTCGACCGCGGCTGGATCACCAACCGCCAGATCGAGGCGGCGCGGATCGCGATGACCCGCAAGATCAAACGCGGCGGCAAGGTCTGGATCAACGTCTTCCCCGACAAGCCCTACACGAAGAAGCCGGCCGAGACGAGGATGGGCTCGGGCAAGGGCAACCCGGAGGGCTGGGTCGCCGTCGTCAAGCCGGGCAAGGTGATGTTCGAGCTGGCCGGCGTCCCCGAGGACCTGGCGCGCGAGGCGCTGCGCCTGGCCGGGCACAAGCTTCCCGTCAAGACCAGGTTCGTGATGCGCGAGGGGGCGGAGGGTCGATGAAAGCCGGCGAGGTCCACAACCTCAAAGACGCCGAGCTGATGGCGAAATTGATCGACGCCAAGAAAGAGGCCTTCAACCTGCGCTTCAAGCATGCGACCGGCGAGCTGGAGAACACGGCCAGGCTCGGGCAGTCCAAGCGGGACGTGGCCAAGCTGCTCACGGTCGCTAGGCAACGTGGGATCGATGTCGACAGAGAGCTAAGGAAATGACGGACGAGCAGAAGAACGAGAGCACCGAGCAGGACGAGACTCCTCAGGACGAGCCGCAGTCGCCGGCGGGTCCTGTCGCGGAGGAGGACTCCTCGTCCTCGCAGGCTGCGGGCGAGGAGCCCACCTCCACGCCACCCGTCGGAGATGCGGATGCGGCTGAGGAGGAGGCTCCTGCGGCTGAGGCTGATGCCCCCGCGGCCGACGAGTCCGGTGACTCCGCCCCTGTCGATGAGCCCGAGGCGGCCGCGGGGGAGCCTGCCGCTGAAGAGGCTGCTGAGCCCGAGGCCGCGGCTGAGGAGCCTGCTGCCGAAAAGTCTGCGCCGGCCGACGAGGCTGAGCCGAATCCTGAGGATGAGCTTCCTTGGAAGGAGAAGCGTCGGCTCGAACGGTCACGGCAGCCCCATAAGCCCGGGCCGCAGCAGACGATTGAGGAGCGGCAGGCTGAGCGCGCCAAGGGGCGGAAGGTCAAATCTGAGCTGCGGCGCAAGCAGCGGGCTGAAGCCAAGGCGAAGAGGGATGGGGCCGGGGCTGGGACTCCCAGGGCCGAGAAGGACGCCAATGCCGCCAAGGTGCGGCAGGGGATCGTCGTCTCCGACAAGGGGCAGAAATCGATCACCGTGCGGGTCGACATCGTGCGGCGGCACCCCACCTACGAGAAGGTGATCCGGCGGTCGCGGACGCTGCATGCTCACGACGAGCGGAATGAGGCCGGCGAGGGCGACGTCGTGCGGGTGGTCGAGACGCGGCCGCTCTCGAAGACCAAGCGCTGGCGCCTGGTCGAGGTTGTCGAGAAGGCGAGGTAGGACCGGGATGATCCAGCAGGAGTCGAGACTGAAGGTGGCCGACAACTCGGGCGCGCGAGAGATCCTCTGCATCCGGGTCAAGGGCGGCTCGCACCGCCGCTACGCCGGCGTCGGGGACGTGATCACCGCCACCGTCAAACAGGCGAGCCCGCAGGGCGGCGTCCGCAAGGGCGAGGTCGTCCAGGCCGTCGTCGTCCGCACCCGCAAGCAGCTCGGCCGTCCCGACGGCACCTACATCGCCTTCGACGAAAACGCCGCGGTGCTGATCGACCCCGCCAGCAACAACCCGCGCGGCACCCGCATCTTCGGCCCCGTCGCCCGCGAGCTGCGCGACAAGAACTTCATGAAAATCGTCTCGCTCGCCCCGGAGGTGCTGTAGCGATGGCCAGGGGGATGCGGATCCGCAAAGACGACGAAGTCGTCGTGATCGGCGGCAAGGATGCCGGCAAGACCGGTCGCGTGACCAGGACCGACCCGAAGCGCGAAAAGGTCTTCGTCGAGGGCCTCAACATGGTCAAGCGGCACGAAAAACCGCGCCCGACCCAGAACACGCAGCGCCAGAGCCAGGTGATGGGCGGCATCGTCGAGAAGGAGGGGCCGATCCACGTCTCCAACGTGATGCTGCTCGACCCCAAAGACAGCAAACCGACCCGGGTCGGCGTGCGCCGCGACAAAGGCGGCAAGCGCGAGCGGTTCGCGAAGCGAAGCGGAGCATCCTTCTAATGGTGGCGACTCACGCAAATACGCCCCGCTCTGACGGCGTCTGGCCGCGCCTGGCGGCGCCCGGCGGACTCGACGATGCGCTGCATCGCCTCCGTCCACCGGTCTTGCCAGCCACGCCCAGCCACTCGTCAGAGGCGGACCGAATTTACGAGAGGCGCCACTGATGGAGGCCGCAACCGCCACCCAGGCTCAGGCCGCACCGCCGCCGCGGCTGCGCGAGCGCTACGAGAACGAGGTGCTGCCGGCGCTGATCGACCGCTTCGGCTACTCGACGCCGATGCAGGCGCCGCGGCTGCTGAAGATCGTCCTCAACATGGGCGTCGGCGAGGCGAAGCAGAACGCGAAAATGCTCGAGGCCGCGCAGGAGCAGCTGGCGACGATCGCCGGCCAGCAGCCGAGCGTGCGCCGGGCCCGCAAGTCGATCGCTTCCTTCAAGGTGCGGGAGGGCATGCCCGTCGGCCTCTCGGTGACGCTGCGGCGAGCCCGGATGTGGGAGTTCCTCGACCGCCTCTGCTCGATCGCCGTGCCCCGGATCCGCGATTTCCGCGGCCTCAACCCGCGCTCCTTCGACGGACGCGGCAACTACTCGATGGGGGTGCGCGAGCAGCTGATCTTCCCGGAAATCGACTACGACTCGATCGACGAGGTGCGGGGCCTGGACGTGACGATCGCGACCAGCGCCGAGACCGACCTCGAGGCCTTCGAACTGCTGCTGGCGCTCGGCATGCCGTTCGCCAAAGAGGGGCGCCCCGGCGAAGACAAGAGTGCCGCCGAAGCCGCCGAAGAGGAGAAACGGCACGAGGAAGCCCGGCAACGGGCCGAAGCCGAGCAGGCGGCGCTGGAGCAGCTGAAGGAAGAGAATCCCGAGGCCTACGCAAAGCCCGAGCCGGAGGCCGGCGAGGAGGGCGAGGGTGCTGGAGAGGGCGAGACGGAGCAGGCCGAGGAGTCGGCCGGCGAGGAGGATTCAGACGATGGCTAAGACTTCGATGAAGGTGAAGCAGGGCCGCAAGGCCAAGTTCAAGACCCGCGAGTACAACCGCTGCCGCCGCTGCGGTCGGCCGCGCGGCTATTACCGCAAGTTCGGCCTCTGCCGGATCTGCCTGCGCGAGGCCGCCCACGAGGGCTACGTGCCGGGCATGACCAAGTCGAGCTGGTAGGCGCCGAGGGACCGACAGAGCCATGCTGAACGACCCGATAGCCGACTACCTGACCAGGATCCGCAACGCGCTGGGCTCCGGCCACGACGAGGTCCGCATCCCCGCCTCGCGGCTGAAGGAGGAGATGTCGCGGATCCTCAAGGAGCAGGGCTACATCAACGACTTCAACCGCGAGCCCGCCGCGGTCGGCGAGGCGATCAGGATCCGGCTCAAGTACACCGAGGACCGGCTGCCGGTGATCGCCGGCCTGGAGCGAATCTCCCGCCCCGGGCGTCGTCGCTACGTCGACCACAAGCAGATCCCGCGGGTCCACGGCGGTACCGGCACGGCGATCGTCAGCACCTCGGTCGGCGTGATGACCGGCCACGAAGCGACCGCGAAGGGAGTCGGCGGCGAGGTTGTCGCCTACGTCTGGTGATCGCGACCCCATGAGCCGCATTGGAAGAAAGCCGATCCCCGTCCCCGAGGCCGTCACGGTCGAGGTCGCCCCTGGGCGGGTTGCCGTCAAGGGACCGAAGGGTGAGCTGGCCCAGGCGCTGCCGCTCGAGATGAAGGTCGAGCAGGAGAACGGCACGGTCACCGTCAGCCGTCCCACCAACCGCGGCGAGCACCGCGCCCTGCACGGGCTGACCCGCAGCCTGATCGCGAACATGGTCGAGGGGGTCACCGAGGGCTTCGAGAAGCGGCTGGAGATCCAGGGCGTCGGCTACCGGGCCCAGCTCAAGGGCAAGAACCTGGAGCTGGCGCTGGGCTACTCGCACCCGGTCTCGATCGAGGCGCCGGAGGGAATCGAGTTCGAGGTCCCGCAGCCGACCGAGATCATCGTGCGCGGGATCGACAAGCAGCTGGTCGGCCAGGTCGCCGCCGATATCCGCAAGCGCCGCCCGCCGGAGCCCTACAAGGGCAAGGGCATCCGCTACCGCGACGAGCACGTCCTGCGCAAGGTCGGGAAGAGGGCCTAGCGATGGCCGTCCTCACCAAGCGTCAGCAGCGTTTGCGCCGCCGCCGCCGCGTACGCGCCCGGATCGTCGGCACGGCCAAGCGGCCGCGCCTCTCCGTCTACCGCTCCAACCGCGGTGTCTTCGCCCAGCTCGTCGACGACGGCAAAGGCCACACGGTGGCCGCCGTCAACTGGATCGAGCCGGAGCTGCGCGAGCTGAAGGCGAGCGAGCAGGCCAAGCGAGCCGGCGAGCTGCTGGCCGAGCGGGCGAAGGCCGCCGGCGTCGATACCTGCGTCTTCGACCGTGGCGGCTACAAGTTCCACGGCCGGGTCAAGGCCCTGGCCGAGGGCGCCCGCGAGGGAGGGCTGAAGTTCTGATGGCCCATCGCGCCCCACTCAGTCAGCTACCTTGTTCGGTCCGATGAAGGGCATGGACATGAGAAACGTGGAGACGGTGAGCCCGCGCGGGCTCGATCTCCAGGAGCGCGTGATCGAGATCAACCGCGTCGCCAAGGTGGTCAAGGGCGGCCGCCGCTTCTCGTTCACGGCCCTTGTCGCGGTCGGCGACGAAGAGGGCGTGGTCGGGATCGGCTACGGCAAGGCGCGCGAGGTGCCGCTGGCGATCCAGAAGGCGGTCGAGAACGCTCGCAAGAGCCTGATCCGCGTGCCCAAATACGGGCAGACGCTGACCCACAAGATCGTCGGCCGCTACGGCGCCGGCCACGTCGTCCTGCGCCCGGCCAGCCCCGGTACCGGCGTCATCGCCGGCGGCGGCGTCCGCGCCGTGCTCGAGCTGGGCGGCGTCCGCGACGTGCTGACCAAGAGCATCGGCACGCAGAACCCGATCAACCTCGTGAAGGCGACGATGGACGGGCTCGTGCGGCTGCGCAGGCCCGAGGAGGTCGCCGAGCTGCGGGGGCTGACGGTTGCCCAGGTTCTGGGAGTTCAGAAAGGCAACGGAACTGCTGAGGGACCGACCATTTCTGCCGCGGGTCCTGTCGCGGATGAGGGCTCCTCGTCCTCGCAGGCTGCGGGCGAGGAGCCCCCCTCCGCGCCACCCACGGCACAAACGGTTGGGGACTCGGCAGGCCCAGCCGCCGATGCTGACGCCTCGGCTGAGCAGCCGGCAGGCCCGCCGGCTGAGGCGAGTGCTCCGGCGGAGGAGCCGGACGGGTCCGCCGCCGAGGGAGGTGCTCCGGCGGATGCGGGGGCGCCAGCCGATGAAGCTGCTCAGACCGCACAGCCGGAGGCTTCGGGGGATGCCACTCCGGTCGAAGAGCCTGCTCCTCCCGCTGAGGAGGGGCAGTCGTGAGTGGGGTCAAGATTCGGCAGGTGAAGTCGGCAAACGGGACCAATCCGGCTCAGAAAGCGACTTTGAAGGCGCTTGGGCTGGGGGGGATCGGGAAGGCTGTGGAGCGGAAGGACTCGCCGCAGTTGCAGGGGCAGCTGCGGGTCGTCTCGCACCTGGTGGAGGTCGACGGTGGCTGAGAAAGCGACCAAAGAGAAAACCGCGAAAAAAGGCTCCGAGCCCAAAGACGCCGGTCCGAGCGAGCGCTCGCTGGAGATCGGGCTGCACAACCTGCGGCCGAAGCCTGGGTCGAAACGGCCGCGCAAGCGGCTCGGGCGTGGTGAGGGCAGCGGGCTTGGGAAGACCTCGGGACGTGGCCACAAGGGCGCCGGCTCGCGCTCGGGCGCCAAGCGGAAGGCCGGCTACGAGGGTGGGCAGAACCCGATCCATATGCGGATGCGAAAGCTGCGCGGCCCGCACAAAAAGCAGTCGATGCCGTTCGAGAAATTCCGCACCTCGACCCAGCCGGTCAACGTCGGCGACCTCGAGCAGCGCTTCGACGCCGGAGCCGAGGTGACTCCCGCGACGCTGAAGGAGAAGGGTCTGGCGAAGGGCTCCGATCCGGTCAAGGTCCTGGCCCGTGGCGAGGTCTCGAAGAAGCTTGCGGTCCACGCGCACGGCTTCAGTGCGGCAGCCAAGGAGAAGATCGAGGCTGCCGGCGGTTCCTGTCACACTCTGGAGCCCTAATGCTCAGGACTATTGCGAACGCTTTCAGCGTCGCCGACATCCGCAAGAAACTACTCTTCACGGCGGCGATGCTGCTGCTGTACCGGCTCGGCGCCTACATCCCGGCGCCAGGCGTCGATGCCGACGCGGTCAAGGAACTCTCGAGCAACTTCGCCGGCGACAACATCCTCGGTTTCCTCAGCCTCTTCTCGGGAGGCGCGCTGGAACGTCTCTCGCTGTTCGCGCTGGGGATCATGCCCTACATCACCGCCTCGATCATCCTGCAGCTGCTGACGGTCGTCGTCCCCTCGCTGGAGAAGCTGCAGAAAGAAGGCGAGGTCGGGCAGCAGAAGATCACCCAGTACACGCGCTACCTGACCGTCGGCCTGGCGTTCGCCCAGTCCTGGGGCTTCGTCTTCCTCTTCAAATCCTTCGGCGGCCAGGCCGGCGGCAACCTGATCGGCTCCCTCAGCGGCACCAAAGTCCTGCTGATCGTGATCTGCCTCACCGCCGGCTGCACCCTGCTGATGTGGCTGGGCGAGCTGATCACCCAGCGCGGCATCGGCAACGGCATCTCGCTGATGATCTTCGCCTCGATCGTCTCCGGCCTGCCCGGCGGAGTCCAGGCCTGGTGGACCAACCCCGACCAGGTCTTCGTCGTGATGATGCCCTTCGTGGCGCTGGCGGTGATCGTCGCGATCGTCTTCGTCCAGGAGGGGCAGCGCCGGATCCCGGTCCAGTACGCCAAACGCGTCGTCGGGCGCAAAATGACCTCGGGCGGCTCCACCTACCTGCCGCTGCGGGTCAACATGGCCGGCGTCATCCCGGTCATCTTCGCCGCCTCGATCATGGCCTTCCCGCCGACCATCGGGCAGCTGCTCAACACCCCGGCCGCGCTCGACTTCGCCGCCTTCTTCGGCCCCAACACCTGGGCCTACGTGGCCGGCGAGGTGTTCTTCATCATCATCTTCACCTACTTCTACACCGCGGTCACCTTCAACCCAGTCGACCAGGCCGACAACCTGAAGAAATACGGCGGCTTCATCCCCGGCGTGCGGCCCGGCCGGCCGACCGCCGAATACCTCGACCGGATCCTCTCGCGGCTGACCTTCCCCGGCGCCCTCTACCTGGGGGCGGTGGCGGCGCTGCCGACGATCCTGTTCAGCCAGACCTCGGCCAACTTCTTCTTCGGCGGCACCTCGATCCTGATCGTCGTCGGAGTGGCGCTGGACACGGTCAAGCAGCTCGAGGCGCAGCTGATGATGCGCAACTACGAGGGCTTCCTGAAATAGGTTGAGGACGCTGCAAACCGGCGCATCTCGGGGTCTTCGGTCGATCTCCTCGGGTCACGCACTAGAGTGCGCTCCCCTCGTAGCCTCCCTGCATCCCCCGACCTGCTTGGTTTTCGCGCCCTCAATCCAACTTCAAGCTCGTTCTGATGACTGAGATGAACCTCGTACTGCTAGGCCCGCCCGGTTCGGGCAAGGGGACCCAGGGGGAGCGGCTGCAGGAGGACCTGCGGCTGCCCTACTACGCCACCGGCGACATCCTGCGGGCGGCGGTCCGCGAGGGAACCGAGCTGGGCAGGGTGGCGAAGGAGTACATGGACCGCGGCGACCTGGTCCCCGACGACGTGATCGTCGGCGCGATCGCCGAGCGAATCGACTCCAGCGAGGCCGCCGACGGCTTCATCCTCGACGGGTTCCCGCGCACGGTCCCACAGGCCGAGGCGCTGGCGGCGAAGCTGGCCGAGCTCGGCAAGGGCCTGACCGGCGTGCTGCTGATCGACGCCGACGACGACGAGGTGATGCGGCGCCTGGGCGGGCGCCGGACCTGCGTCGAGAACGGTCACGTCTTCCACGTCGAGTTCAACCCCCCCGAGCGCGAGGGCGTCTGCGACGTCGACGGCAGCGAGCTGGTGGTGCGCGACGACGACAAGCCGGAGGTGATCCGGCACCGGCTCGACCAGTACCACGAGAAGACCGAGCCGCTGATCGACTTCTACGACCACCAGAGCCTGCTGCGGCGAATCGACGGCAGTGCCGCTCCAGACGACGTCGCGGCCGAGCTGCGCCGCACGCTGGCGACGCTGAAGCTGGAAGCCGACGAGGCCATCTAGCCGGCGAGCGGGAGGCGGCTAGCGTGTACCGGATGATCATCCGTAAGACCCCGGAGCAGCTCGAGAAGATGGCCGCCTCGGGGCAGGTCCTCGTCCGCTGCCTGCGGATGCTGGCCGCCAAGGCCCGGGCCGGGGTGACGACCAAGGAGCTCGACACGGCGGCGGAGAAGTTCATCCGCTCGCAGGGGGCGGAGCCGGCCTTCAAGGGCTACCGCGGCTTCCCGGCGTCGATCTGCTCCTCGCCGAACTCGATGGTCGTCCACGGCATCCCCGGTCCATACGAGCTGAAGCGCGGCGATGTGCTCTCGATCGACGTCGGCGTGATCAAGGACGGCTGGGTCTCGGACGCCGCGATCACGGTTCCGATCGGCGAGATCAGCGCCGAGGCGCGCAAGCTGCTCGACGTGACCCAGACGGCGCTCTTCGCCGGAGCTGAGCAGATGCGGCCCGGCAACCATCTCGGCGACGTCTCGGCGACGATCCAGAAGACGGTGGAGATCGAGGGGCTCTCGATCATCCGCACCCTGGTCGGGCACGGGATCGGCCGCGAGATGCACGAGGAGCCGCAGGTGCCCAACTTCGGCGAAGCGGGCAAGGGGCCGCTGCTGGAGGAGGGCACCGTGCTGGCAATCGAGCCAATGGTCAACGCCGGCGGGCCGCTGGTCCGGATGGGCGACGACGGCTGGGCCGTCTACTCGCAGGACGGCTCGCTAGCCGCCCACTTCGAGTTCACCGTCGCCGTGACCGCCGACGGCCCCCGCATCCTCACCCCCTGGCACGAGGACGACTGAGCCAAGGCTTCCCGCTCGCCTTATGGACGCGGGGACGGCGACGCCGCTTGCGGAACAGCCAACGGAGATCGCCCGCCAGCTCGTCTCGCATCGAGGCCACACACACGGCCATCCCGCTGGCTATCGCGCAAATCAGGGTTAGGCCATGGCTCCAGTCGTCATTCGCCATGAGAATGGCCACGACTATCCCGAAGCACGACGTCAGCAAGTAGCTGTAGATGAGGATGCGCTTCGCGCGGCGGGCTTCCCAAAAAGACCTGCGAATTGTTCTGTCTGCAAAGGCCATGGGATCAGGTTAGCGCGTCGAGCGCCGTCAGGAGCCAGGTGAGCTAGCTTTGTCGTGCAGCCAGCTCATTTGGAATTGAGACGTAGGCGAGGACGGACGGGCGGTGTGGCCCTCGGGGGAATGTCGCGAAGCGGCGACATGCAATCTGCCTCTTGCGCGGCGTCAGCCGCGCGCTTCGTTCCACCGCGCTGCAGGCGCGGTGGTCAATTCTCCCGAGGGCCACACCGCCCGTCCTACCACCCTCCTTCCCAAAGCCCCTCCCTGCTATCTTTCCCGTTCGGCCCATTGGGCCGGTCGTGCCCGCTTGCCCGACTCCTGGGGCGGGCGGGAGTCCTGTTTTCGAGACGACACCGGAGCGATGAAGGTCCGAGCTTCCGTAAAGCCGATGTGCGAAAAGTGCAAGGTGATCCGCCGTAACGGGGCGGTCCTCGTGATCTGCCAGAACCCGCGTCACAAGCAGCGGCAGGGCTGAGGATCTGACGATGGCGCGCATCGCGGGAATCAACATTCCGGTCAACAAGCGGGTCGAGATCGGCCTCACCTACATCTTCGGGATTGGCCGCTCGACGGCCGGCGAGATTCTCGCCGAGACCAAGGTCGATCCGAACACCGCGGTCAAGGACCTGACCGAGGACGAGGTCGTGCGCCTGCGCGAGGCGGTCGAGCGGCGCGAGGTCGAGGGCGACCTGCGGCGCGAGCGCTCCCAGGACGTCAAACGGCTGATGGAGATCGGCTCCTACCGGGGTCTGCGGCACCGCCGCGGGCTGCCCGTCCGCGGTCAGCGGACGAAGACCAACGCGCGTGGCCGCAAGGGCCCGCGCCGGATGAGCGTCGCCGGCAAGCGGAAGGCGTAGGCAACGATGGCCGCTGCCAAGAAACCCGGCAAAGGACGCACCCGGCGCCGCGTCAAAAAGAACATCGCCTACGGGCAGGCGCACATCAAGACCTCCTTCAACAACACGATCGTCACCCTCACCGACACCCAGGGCAACGTGATCGCCTGGGAGTCGGCCGGCTCGACCGGCTTCAAAGGCTCGCGCAAGTCGACCCCGTTCGCCGCTCAGGTGACCGCCGACGCGGCGGCCAAGAAGGGGATGGAGCACGGGCTCGAAAAAGTCGAGGTTTTCGCCAAGGGCGCCGGCTCGGGCCGCGAGACGGCGATCCGCTCGCTGCAGGCCGCAGGCCTCGAAGTGACCACGGTCAAGGACGTCTCCCCGCAGGCCCACAACGGCTGCCGGCCGAAGAAGCGGCGGAGGGTCTAAGCGATGGCCCGCGACACCGGTGCCCAGTGCAAGCAGTGCCGCCGCGAGGGCCAGAAGCTCTTCCTCAAGGGCGAGCGCTGCTTCACCGACAAATGTGGGGTCGAGCGCCGCTCCTACCCGCCTGGCGAGCACGGCCGCGGCCGCATGCGCCAGTCCGAGTACCGGGTGCAGCTGCGCGAGAAGCAGAAGACGCGCCGCTATTACCAGGTGCTGGAGAGCCAGTTCCGCGCCTACTACGACAAGGCATCGCGCCAGGAGGGCGTGACCGGCGAGAACCTGCTGCGCCTGCTCGAGTCCCGCCTCGACAACGTCCTGGTCCGGCTCGGCTTTGCCGCCTCGCGGCGCCAGGCGCGCCAGCTGGTCCGCCACGGCCACTGGATGGTCAACGGCCGCCGGGTCGACGTGCCCTCTTACCAGGTCCGTCCCGAGGACATCATCTCGATCAAGCCCGACTCGGCCGCCACCGACACGATCCGCAAGGCGACCGAACTCGTCTCGACCGTGCCGGCCTGGTTGCAGGCCGACCACGACTCACTTACCGCCAAGGTCCTGCGCTATCCGGAGCGCGCGGAGATCTCGGCACCGGTGCAGGAGCAGCTGATCGTCGAGCTGTACTCCAAGTAGTCCCAGTCCCAGTCCCAGCCCCGGAACTTCTGAACACGCATACCCAAGGAACGTATGACCACTGACTTTCAGGTCCCCCGTATCACCGCAGAGAAGACCGATGACCGCCGCGGCATCTTCACGATCGAGCCCCTCGACAAGGGCTTCGGTTACACGTTCGGCAACAGCCTTCGTCGGGTGCTGCTCTCCTCGCTGGGCGGCGCTGCCGTCACCAGCGTACGCATCGAGGGCGTCGCGCACGAGTTCTCGAGCGTGCCGGGCGTCAAAGAGGACGTCACCGACATCGTCCTCAACCTGAAGGAGCTCGTCGTCCGCATGCACACCGACGCCGACGAGGTCGAGGCGCCGCTGGTCGCCACCGGCCCGGGCGAGGTCAAGGCCAAGGACATCGACCTTCCCTCCGGGGTGGAGATCCTCAATCCCGAGGCGCCGATCGCGACGCTGGAGAAAAAAACCAAGCTCGAGGTCTACCTGACGATCGGCCGTGGCCGCGGCTACTCGCCGGCCGAAGAGAACAAGTCAGACGAGCAGCCGATCGGCGTGATCCCGATCGACTCGATCTTCTCGCCGATCCGCCGCGCCTCCTACTCGGTCGCCTCGGCCCGTGTCGGCCAGCGGACCGACTTCGACAAGCTGACCCTGGAGCTGGAGACCGACGGCTCGATCGAGCCGGGCGCGGCGATGCGCGAGGCCTCCGAGATCCTGATCAAGACGCTGGCGATCTTCACCGACGCCGAGCGGGTCGAGGAGTTGACCGCCCGCGATGCGCTGGCCCCGATGCCGGTCGACGGCCTGGCCGGCGGCGCCGGCGACGGCGCCTCCGCCGCCGCCAGCAACGGCCTCGACGAGATCCTGATCGAGGAGCTGGAGCTGGGCGTGCGTTCCTACAACTGCCTCAAGCGGGCCGGCGTGCAGACCGTCGGCGACCTGGTGCGCAAGACGCGGACGGAGCTGAACGCGATCCCCAACTTCGGCTCGAAGTCGATCGAGGAAGTGATCGAGACCCTGCAATCGCGCGGCCTCGACCTGCAGCAGGACTGAGGAAGCGCCGGAGCGAGCCAGGGAGAGCGATGCGTCACCGCAAGAAGCGCAACAAGCTGAGCCGCGACGCCTCCCACCGGGAGTCGCTGCTCTCCAACCTCTCCAAGCAGCTGATCGAGCACGAGCGGATCAAGACCAGCCAGGCGAAGGCGAAGGCGGTCAAGCCCGAGGTCGAGCAGCTGATCACGCTCGCCAAGCGCGGCGACCTGCATGCCCGCCGGCAGGCGCTGGCGACGCTGCACAACGACAAGTTCGTGGTGCACAAGCTGTTCGAGGAGGTGGCGCCGCGGTACCTCGAGAGGCCTGGGGGCTATACGCGGATCGTCAAGCTGGGGCCGCGGAAGTCGGACTCGACGGAGATGGTTTACCTGGAGCTGGTGTAGGGGGAGGGGCGGGCAGCCCCTTCCTTGCGCTGCCTTTTTCGCCTGGCGCGTCGAGTCTCTCGCTGAGGATTCGGTGCGAAAAAGAGACCGCCGCGCTGCGAAAGGGGCTACCCGCCCCTTCTCGCAGACCGGCTCCGGCAGCCTGGCTCACGACGTGCCGGTGGTTAGCTGCCCATATGGGCGCATAACTACCTAACTACCGGCACGTCCCCGCCGGTTAGTCGTAGGTGACCGACTCCAGATAGAGGCCGTGGGGTGGGGCGGTGTCGCCTGCTTCGGTGCGGGGGGCGCCCTCTAGGAGTTGGGTGAAGCTGTCGACGGAGCGGCGGCCGTTGCCTACCTCGAGCATGGTTCCCACCAGGACTCGGACCATGCTTCGCATGAAGGCGTCGGCGGTGATGCGGAAGCAGAGGATGTCCCCCTCGCCGATCCACTCGGCCTGGAGGATGTCCCGCTCGAAGCGGACGTGGTCGGTTTGGGTCGGGGTGAAGGCGGTGAAGTCGTGCGTCCCGGCCAACGCCGCGGCGCAGGCGTCGAGCGCATCGCGATCGAGCGAATGCGGCCACCAGAGCGCCCGTCCCTGCTCGAACGGGCTGGGGGTTCGCCGGGTAAGCACCCGGTAGAGGTAGGTCCGCGCCCTGGCGTCGCCGCGCGCATCGAAGCCCTCCTGCACCTGCTCGGCTCTGGTCACGCCGATGTCATCGGGACCTACGGAATTCAAAGCTCTCGCGAGATCGGTGGGCAGCTCTGCATCCGTAACGAAGCTCGCCACCTGCCCCAGCGCATGCACCCCCGTATCCGTACGCCCGGCCACCGTCAACTGCACCGACACGCGCAACACCGTCTCCAACGCCGCCTCCAGCTCCCCCTGCACCGTCCGCAGCCCGGGCTGCACCGCCCACCCCTTAAAGCTCGTCCCGTCGTACTCGATGTCCAGCCGCATGCTCCTCACACGGCCGGAGTATGCCTCTGATCGAGGCGAACGCTTCTCACGCGGGCGGAGTACGCATGCGATTGAAGGGCGCAGGGGGTGTCCAGCCGGGCGCGGCGTCCTGTTTTTCGCACCGAATTCTCAGCGAGAGACACAACGCGCAAGGCGAAAAACCCAGCGCACGGCTGGACACCCCCTGCGCCCTCTACCGCAGACGTGCTTACTCCCGCGCCAACACGTCCGCAGGCCCATCGATCCAGACACGAACGCGATCCCCCGGGTGCCACGCCGGAAACCCGAGCCGCCGCACCCGCACGGTGCGCCCGGAGGGAAGCCGCAGCTCGAGCAACTGATCGTGTCCGTAGAAGTTGCGCGCGATCACCGTCGCGTCCTGGCTGCGACGGTCGGGCGGCTCGACCGTGTCGACCGCCAGCGACTCGGGACGGATCAGGACGTCGACCTCGCCGCGCAGCTTGTTGCGGTTCGGCAGCTCGCCCAGCTCGCAGGAGACGGAGCCGTTCTCGGCGACACCGGGCAGCACCTCGATCTCGCCGAGGAAGCCGGCCACCCAGCGACTTGCCGGCCGCGAGTAGACCTCCTCCGGCGTGCCCACCTGCTTGACCCGGCCCTCGTTGACGACCGCGACGACGTCGGCGACGCTGAGCGCCTCCTCCTGATCGTGGGTGACGAAGACCGAGGTGACGCCCTGCGCCTCGAGGATCTCGCGCGCCTCCCGCCGCACCTTCTCGCGCAGGCCGGCGTCGAGGTTGGAGAAGGGCTCATCGAGGAGGACCGCGCGCGGCTCGGCGACCAGGGCGCGGGCCAGCGCCACCCGCTGCTGCTGACCGCCGGAGAGCCCGTGCGGGTGGCGGTCGCCGAGGCCGCCGAGGCCGACGGTCGCCAGCATCGCCTCGACCCGCTCACGGTCCGGGCGGCGCCCGAGGCCGTAGCCGACGTTGCCGGCCACGCTCAGATGGGGGAAGAGCGCGTAGTCCTGGAAGACCATGCCGATCCGGCGGCGCTCGGGCGGCAGCGAGCGCTGCGGAGTGGAGACCGTCTCGCCGCCGATCTCGACGCTGCCCTCCTCGGGCGTCTCCAGCCCGGCGATCAGCCGCAGCGTCGTCGTCTTGCCACAGCCGCTGGGGCCGAGCAGGGCGCAGGTCGCGCCGGCCTCTATCTCGAGGTCGAGGCCGTCGACGGCGACGACCTCGCCGTAGGACTTGCGCAGGCCGTGCAACCGCAGAGCGGCGCCGCGCGTCCCGTTTTGGCTGTCTGAACCTGGCGCCAAGAGCAGAAAACCTAAGATTAGGGCAACCTAACCTCTCTCCCCTCGAAGGCAGGCAGATGAACCAGAACCGACGCTCCACGCAGCGCCCGATCCTCGCCGCGGCAATCGCCGCGGCGCTGCTGGGCGGCGGCTGCGGGTTTGACACCGGCACCTCCGGCGGCGGTCCCGACGAGCCGGAGACCGAGGGCATCACCCTCTACTCGGGCCGGATCCCGGCCGCGATCGGCGGCGCCGTCGACAGCTACGAGGCGGACGCCGACCGCGACGTGCAGGTGCGCTACGCCGACACGGCCGACCTGGCGGCGACCCTGATCGAGGAGGGCGACGCCTCGCCGGCCGACGCCTTCTTCGCTCAGGAGCCGGGGGCGATCGCCGCGGTTGCCGATGCGGGTGCGTTGGCGCGCCTCCCCGGCGACGTCCTGGCGCGGGTCCCCGCCCGCTATCGCGACCCCGAAGGGCGCTGGGTCGGCGTCACCGGCCGCGCCCGCATCCTCGCCTACAACCGCGACGCCGTGCAGCGCTCCGAGCTGCCGCGCTCTCCCTTCGGGCTGGTCGCGCCCCGCTGGCGGGACCGGGTCGGCTGGTCCCCCGCGAGCTCCAGCATGCAGGAGTACGTAACCGCCCTGCGCGCGCGCTACGGCGACGAGCGCACCCGCGAGTGGCTGGAGGCGATGGTCGCCAACGGCGCCGTCGACTACCCGAACAACGTCACGATTCGCGACGCGATCGCCAGCGGCGAGATCGATGTCGGCCTGATCAACCACTACTACGTGGCGCAGGCGGTCGCCGAAGAGGGCGACGACTACCCGGTTGGGGTCTACTTCCCGCCAGGCGGGCTCGGCTCGCTGCTGCTGCTGACCAGCGTCGGCGTGCTCGAATCGAGCGATCGCAAGCCCGAAGCCTTCGACTTCGTTCGCTCCCTGCTCTCGCCCCCGAGCCAGGAGTTCTTCACCTTCAGCTCGAAGGAGTACCCGCTCGCCCGCGGCGTCGCCCCCGACCCCTCGCTGACCGTCCCGCTCGCCGAGGTCCCCAGCGTCGAGGGCGAACTGGTCGACCTCGACGAGCTGCAGGCGACGATCGAGCTGATGCAGGAAGCTGGGGCCCTCTGACCGCGATCCGTCCCGCACCGGCCTGGCTGGTCCTTACCGGCCTGCTGGTCGCCGCCGCAGCGGTGCTGCCGGCGGCGTACCTGTTCGTCGTCGTCGCCGGCGACCTCAGCGACGCGCTGAGCGACGCGCTCACCTCGAGCACGGCGGCGATCCTGGCGAGGACGCTGGCGCTGGCGGCCGCGGTGACGGTGACGGCGGTCGCCATCGCCCTCCCGATCGGCTGGTTGACGGTCCGCACCGACCTGCCGGGGCGGCGGCTCTGGGCGGTCCTCTGCACGCTGCCGCTGGTCATCCCCAGCTACGTCGGCGCCTACCTGTTCGTCGCCGCCCTCGGTCCCAACGGGATGCTGCAGGACACCCTCGGGGTGGAGCAGCTGCCCTCGATCTACGGCTTCCCCGGCGCCTGGCTGGTCCTCAGCCTCTTCACCTACCCGCTGGTGCTGCTGCCGCTGCGCGGTGCGCTGCGGCGCATCGACCCGCAGCTCGAGGACGCGGCACGGGCGATGGGGAGGGGGCCATTGGCGGTGTTCCGCAGCGTCGTCCTGCCGCAGCTCTGGCCGGTGCTGGCGGCGGGTGGCCTGCTCGTCGCGCTCTACGTGGTCAGCGACTTCGGCGCCGTCTCCCTGCTCCGCTTCGACTCCTTCACGCGGGAGATCTACGTCGCCTACCGCTCCAGCTTCGACCGCACCGCCGCCGCCAGCCTCGGCGCGGTGCTGGTGATCGTGATGCTCGGCCTGCTCTTCCTCAGCTCGCGGCTGCGCTCGGCCAAGGTCATCCACCGGCTCGGGCCGGGGACCCTGCGCCCGGCGCCGCCCTACCGCCTGGGGCGCTGGCGTTGGCCGGCGGTCGCCTTCTGCGCGGCGATAGCCCTGGTCGCCTTCGTCCTCCCCGTGGCCGTCCTCCTCTACTGGGCCAGCGAGGGGATATCGAGCGGCGCGACGCCCCTCTCGCGGGCGGCGGCCCTGGGGGGCAACTCGCTGCTCGTCTCGGCCGGGGCGGCGGCGCTGGGGGCCGTGTGCGCGCTGACGATCGCGGCGCTCTCGGTGCGCCACCCCGGCCGGCTCAGCGGCCTGCTGGAGCGAGCCTCGCACGCGGGCTACGCGCTGCCTGGAATTCTCGTCGCGCTGGCGCTTGTCTTCTTCGCCACTCGCCTCGTCCCGTCGCTCTACCAGACCACCGCGCTGCTGGTGTTTGGATTGACGATCCACTACCTGCCGCTGGGGATCGGGCCGATCGCGGCGGCGCTGCTGCAGGTCTCGCCCCGGGTCGAGGAGGCTGCCCGCGGGCTCGGCCGCAGCCGCGCGGAGGTCTTCCGCACGGTGACGGTGCCGCTGACTCGCGGCGGGCTGCTGGCCGGAGCGGCGCTGATCTTCCTGCACGCGATGAAAGAGCTGCCGGCGACGCTGATCCTGGCGCCGCTCGGCTTCGAGACGCTGGCGACCGACATCTGGACCCAGACCAACTTCGGCTTCTACGAGGCGAGCGCGATCCCGGCGCTGCTGCTGCTGGCGGTCGCCGCCGTCCCGGTCTACCTGCTCAGCGAGCGCGGCGCGGCGCGGCCGTGAAATCGACCGTCTAGGTGGTCAGACCGCTGTGGATCGGCGCCGTCCTCGCCCTCGTCCTGGCGGCGCTGTCGCTGTTCCTGCCGTACCTGCCCGTCTACGACCCCTGGGGCTGGCTCGTCTGGGGCCGCGAGCTGACCCGACTCGACCTGGCGACGGCGGACGGCCTCTCCTGGAAGCCGCTGCCGGTTCTGATCGACGCGCCGCTCTCGCTGCTTGGCGACGATGCCGCGCCGAAGGCATGGCTGCTGGTCGCCCGCGGCGGCTGGCTGCTCGCGCCGCTCCTGGCCGGCTGGCTCGCGGTGAGGCTGGTCGGCGAGGAGACCGGCCGTTGGCGGTTCGTCGCGGCCGCGATCGCCGCCGGCTCGGTGGCGTTGACCGGCGACTCCTTCACGCCGCCGACGCGCCAGTTCAGCGGCGGGCTCTCCGAGCCGCTGCTGGTGGCGCTGGCGCTCGGCGCGGTGGCGGCGGCGCTCGCGCGGCGCCCGGGGCTGGCTCTCTGGCTCGGCGTCGCCGCCTCGCTGCTGCGGCCCGAGTGCTGGCCGTTCCTGGCGCTGTGGGCGCTGCTCGCCGTCCGCGCCGAGCCACGCCTGCGGCGCCAGGCGGTGACCGCCGCGGTGCTGATCCCGTTCGCCTGGTTCGTGCCCGATCTGCTCGGCGCCGGCGATCCGCTCGCCGGCTCGGAGAACGCGCGCGGGGGACCGGTCGAGCCGGGCGAGGCGCTGGAGGTTCTCGGCCGCGCCCTGGCGGCGCCGCTGGCGGCAGCCTGGCTCGGCGTGGCCCTCTTCCTCGCCCAGCGCGACCGAGAGGACGAACGGGACCGCGCGCTCATGGTCCTGCTGGCGGGCGCGGCAACCTGGACCGTGCTGGTGGCGGCGATGGCGGTGATCGGCTACGCCGGCCTGCCGCGCTTCCTCGCCCCGGCGAGCGCCGCGGTCGCAATCGTCGGCGGCGTCGGTGTGGCTCGCGCCGGGGCACGGGCCCGCGCTGGAGGCGCAGCGCGCCCGCTCCTGAGCGCCGCAACCCTCTTCGCGCTCCTCGTTGCCGTCGCTGGCTTCGCCTTACGAGCGGCTGAGGTCCCCGGCGATCTGCGTCAGGTCGACCGCCAGGCAGCCCTGACGGAGGGAATGTTCGCGATCGTCGATGGGCTTGGCCCCGCACGGCTGACGTCCTGCGGCGCCAAGGTCCGCCTGGCGAACCTCCTCACACCGCCGACGGCCCTTGCCTGGCGCATGGACCGCCCCCTGGCGTCGGTCCGCGTTATCGCGCATCCCCGCTACGGCGTGGCTCTAAGCACTCGGCCCTTGCCGGGCAAGCTGCTGACGCGGGTCGGCCGCTGGCGGGCGTCGCAGCGCCCTTGTTTCTGAACGTCTGGCGTAGGCACTCCTCGCGACGACAGAGCGGAAACGGAGAGCGTGAGGACTTCGTGCAAGGCACTTTTTGGCGCGCGCGCAAAACGCTCACACGGGGATTTGCAGGGCTTTTTGTCAAAACGGCGGCCGTGCCCTAAACAAATCAGAACTAAATAATCCTTAATCCTTGATTAATAATCCGGATCCGGCTATGCATAAAGCAGTCCCCAAGGGAGGGGACAGGCACCGGCCGGAGACGGCAGGGCGCCTCCAATCGAATCGAAAGGATCAGCAATGAGCCTCAAGCTCAAAGCATTGGGCCTAGGCCTCCTCGCCGCGATGGCGGTGAGCGGCTTCGCCGTGATGAACGCCTCGGCGGGGACTGGCGGGCATTTCTACGCCTCCCAGGGAGGAGTTCAGTTCAATCACCCGATCATCAAAACCACAGAAGAAGGAAACCACAAACTCCATCTGATCAGTCACGGACTCGGTGGAGAAATTGGTTGCACCGAATCGAATTACGAAACCACACTGACCACCGGCAAAACGGGAACGGTCGAAGTTTTCCCCTCGTTCGCCGGTTGCAGCACAACAGGTAGCAGCGGTGTAACCGTGACAATGAACGGGTGCTCCTACGTATTCAAGGTCGCCGCCGGCACGGTTAACGCAACCGAGCAGACAGCAGACCTGAAATGCCCAGGCACCAACAAAGTCGAAGTGCACCATCCAAATTGCACAATTAAAATCCCACCACAAACGAATGTCGGTAGCCTCACATTCACAACAGACGTTACAGAAAACAGGCACATACTTACATTCCACGTAAACGCTCAGTTTGCCACCCAGTTCGAGGGCGGCATCTGCATTTTCACCGGTACAAGCCACACCGGGACACTCGAGGGCTCCGTGACAGTCGAGGCCTTCAATACAGCTGGCGAAAAGATCGACCTGACAGCTACATAGTCAGCAGCGAAGCGAATTCTGGGGCCGGGAAGCGATTCCCGGCCCCAGGCTTGAGAAACAATGAGGAGTCTTGACAACACCGCTGGCGTTCCGCTAGGCTTCTCAAACGTTGCTCAGGGGGCAGGTGGGCAAACAGGGACAGCTGCAGGGACACAACGCTGACAGGGGAACTAACGGAATGGGACCGAAAAGCAGCAGAGCAGGGATGGTCGTAGCGCTGGCGCTGGCGGTCTCGCTTGGGCTCGTATCGGCGGCGGCTGCCGCGCCGCCGGATTTCGTCCTGCAGATGCCGGAGACCAAAATAACCTCCGGCAGCGGCGCCGGAGAGCTGGACAACCCGCGTGGGGTGGCCGGCGAGCAAATCACCGGCCACGTCTACATAGCCGATCGCCGCAACGCGCGAATCAGCGAGTTCACCGCTTGGGGGCGGTTCGTCAAGGCATGGGGGTGGGGCGTGGCGAGCGGCGCGAACGAACTGCAAACCTGCGGTCCGGCGCAGCCGGAAGCAGCGCCTCCGCCAGGCCTCTGCCAGAAAGGGCTTCCCGGACCGGGCAAGGGTCAGATGGCACTGCTGGCGGGCGGTATTGCCGTCGATGGCGCCGGCGATGTCTGGGTCGGGGATCTGGAAAACCTGCGTGTGCAGAAGTTCAGCCCCGCCGGACAGTTCCTGCTGATGTTCGGCGGCGAAGTAAACAAAACGAAGGTCGAAGAAGGGGCGCCGGCGCAGCAGCAGAACGTCTGTCCGGTTGCGCCGACCGATGTCTGCCAGGCCGGCACGGCAGGCGAAGCTCCCGGCCATCTCCCCGGGACGATAGGCGATGTCGTCACCTACAGCTCGACCGCCAACGCGATCGTCGTCGGCGACAACGATCGGATCCAGATCTTCAACCTCGATGGCACCTTCGAAGAAGAAATCCCCTTCGAAGGGGAACTGGCGCCCTTCGCGGGTGAAACGGTCAACGGCCTGGACGTGGACTCGAATGGCAACATCTACCTCTCCTTCAACGGCCTCGAAGACCTGTACAAGCTGAGCTCCACCGGGGTGCCGTTGGCACCGGGGAAACCGGGTGCCTCAGCCTTCGAGGCTAAAAATCCACTGGGGGTCGCGGTCGACGTGGAAGGGGACGTCTACGCGATCGAGGATCCGCCGGGACTGTTCCTCGGCCAGCGACCGAGGTTGATGAGGTTCGACGCGGACGGCGTCAAATTGCTGCCGACAAAAGAAGAAGAAGAAGGCAAAGATCCCTTTCCTCACATCGGTTTCGGCGGCCCTGATTTGACGGCCCTGGCAACCAACTTCTGCCCCGGCAGCGATCCGCCGGGCAATATCTACCTCGCCTTCTTCGGCGGGGCTCAGAGCAACGTCAACGCCTACGGCACGGGACCGATCGGGTGCGAACCGCCGCCGCTCGTGGCCCCGGAAATCGACGCTCAGTACGCGACCTCGGTGGGACGTGAGGAGGCGATTGTGAAGGCGCAGATCAACCCGCGCTTCCACCTCGACGCGACCTACTTCCTCGAATACGGAACGGGGGAATGCTCGGAGGGAGGCTGCGACCAGACGACCCCGGTTACCGGGCTGACGAGCAAATCGGTGAACAAAGCGATCGCCACCGCCGGCGTGATCCTCGAGGGGCTCGAGCCGGGAACGACCTATCACTACCGCTTCGTCGCCCAGAGCAGCGGCGGAGGACCGGTTTTCGGCGAGGATCCGGACGGAAAAGGAGGCCCCGAGGAAGCGAGCTTCGAAAAAGGCGTGGAGCGGACCTTCACGACCTTCGCGGCGGCGGATCCGCCGCTGAATTGCCCCGCCAACGAAGCCTTCCGCAACGGCCCGGCGGCCGAGCTGCCCGATTGCCGGGCATACGAGATGGTCTCGCCGCTCGACAAACAGAATGCCGATGTGGCGCTCTGGATCCCGAGGGGTGGGAGCTTTCCGCAGCGCATCGAAATCAACCAGGGCGCGACCTCGGGGGATCGGTTCACCTTTACGTCCTCGGCTGCCTTCGCCAACCCTGGATCGGCTCCCTATCTCTCCCAGTACCTGGCGAATCGCAGCGACCAGGGCTGGGCAAGCGAGTCGATCTCGCCCCCGCGCACCGAACCCCCGTTGATCGCCGATGCGCTCACCAACGAATTCCATGGGTTCTCGGCGGACCTCTGCATGGCCTGGTTTCGCCACAACTCGGTCTCGACGCTGGCCAAAGAAGCGATCGCGAAATACCCCAACCTCTACCGCCGCGATAACTGCTCCGAGCCGCGCTCATATGAAGCGCTGAGCACGGCCAAACCGCCGAACCAACCGCCCGAGGATTATCTCGACCTCCTCGCGAACGGCTCCTCGGCTGACGGCACGCACGCGATCTTCACCGCCAATGACTCGTTGCTGCCCCCCGACACGCCGGCGCTGGCAGAGCAGGAGCTGCTGCTGTACGAGCACACGCCGGAGGGCCTGCGCTTCGTCTGCTACCTGCCCAGCGGCAACCCGAGCCAGCAGGGCTGTGCGGCGGGTACGGCAGCCGGAGAAGAACCGGGCGGAATCAAATCGATCCTGCACAACGCGATCTCCGCGGACGGCTCGCGGATCTTCTGGACCGCCTTCGACGGCGGTCCCGGAATCGGCGACAATCCCGGCGCCCCCGGGCAGATCTACGCACGGATCGATGGCGCCCAGACGATCAAAGTCTCGGGTTCCAAAGCCGCCGATCCCGCCTGGTACTGGACCGCGGCCGATGACGGTTCGAAGGCGATCTTCGAGTTCGATGCGGGGCCGCTGAAAGACCAGCTCTACGAATTCGACGTAGAAAGCCAGGCCGCGACCCTGATCGCCAAAGGAGTGGAGAGGCCGATGGGGGCAAGCGAGGACGCCTCGCGGCTCTATTTCTCCTCGACCGACGACCTCGACAGCGGCGGCCCGGCGAGCGCGGGCGCCCACAACCTCTACCTCTATGAAGCCGGCGAAGGCGGCGGCAGCTTCACCTTCGTCATGGCGCTGGCGGCGGAGGACATCGGCGGCAGCGATTCCGCCCCGGCCCCGGTCGACGAAGTGCCCTACCAGCGGGCGGCGAGGGTGAGCGCCGACGGTCTGCACGCTGCCTTCGCCTCGGTGGTCAGCCCGACGCCGACCGGCTACGACAACCTCGACGCGGTGAGCGGGGAACCGGTGCAGGAGGTCTACCGCTACGACGCGCTGGAGAACGAGCTGGTGTGCGTCTCCTGCAACCCGACCGGGGCGCGGCCGGTGGGAGAAGACATCGACAGCGCCGGGACGTTCTGGGCCGCGGCCCGAATCCAGGGCTGGGAAGCCCTGCTGCACGCCCCGCGGGTGATCACCGAGGACGGCAGCCGCGTCTTCTTCGAGAGCCATGAGGCGTTGGTGGCGCGCGACACCAACAACGCCTGGGACGTCTACCAGTGGGAGGAGGTCGGCAGCGGCAGCTGCAAAGAAGGCGACGCCAGCTTCAGCGAGGCCTCCGGCGGCTGCGTCGATCTGCTCTCGGCGGGCAAGAGCCCGGCCGATTCGACCTTCTTCGACGCCGACGCCAGCGGCGAGGATGTTTTCATCGGCACCCAGAGCAGCCTCGTGGGCGCCGACTACGGTCTAAACGACGTCTATGACGTCCGCGTCGGCGGCGGCTTCCCCGAAGCGGTGAGCGTGGACATCTGCGAAGCCGAAGCCTGCCAGAACCCGCCGCCGCCACCACCGGAGGTGACCCCGGCCAGCGCCGCCTTCGATGGACCCGGCAATGTGAATAAAGGCAAGAAGCCGAGGCGCTGCAAGAAAGGCATGCGCAAGGTCCGCCGGGACGGCAGAGCACGTTGCGTGCGGAGGCCCAAACCCTCCCCCAAGCGGAGGGCGGCACGATGAGGCGGCTGACCTTGGCCCTGACGGCCCTCGCGCTCCTGGCGGCGTCGAGCCCGGCCCCGGCCAGCGGCGACTTCGGCCTCTCCGATATCGAAGTCGCCTTCCTCAACGAGCTGGGAGAGCCGGAGAGAAGGGCCGGCTCCCATCCCTTCGCGATGAGGACCTCCTTTGAAGTGAACAGCAAAGAACACCCCGAAAAAGGGGTGCCGGTGGTCGACGGCGCTCTGCGCAACCTCGAAGTCATCGCCCCCGCGGGGTTCACCGGCAACCCGACCGCGGTGCCGCGTTGTGAGACGCTCGACTTCCTCACCGAAGACGAGGGCCACCCCAGCTGCGCTGACAGCGCCGCGGTCGGCGTCCTGACCGTCAAAGTCAGGGGTGGCAAAGGCATCGTCGGCGAAGAAACCGTGCCGATCTACAACCTGCGCCCCTCCCCCGGGGTAGCGGGAAAGCTGGGTTTCTGGGTGGCCGGCGTGCCGAACACGCTCGACGTCAGGGCCAGCCACCAATACCCCTACAACATCGTCGCCTCGCTCTCCAACGCCTCCCAGGCAGTCGAAGTGCTGAGCGCGGTGACGACCCTGTGGGGGAACCCCGCCGACCCCGTGCACGACCCCGATCGCGGCAGCTGTGCCTATGAAAACACGCCTGGCACCTGCCCCGCCAAAATCCCCGTCCGTCCCTTCATCACCCTGCCGCGCAGCTGCACGGGGCCGCTCATCACCACCTTCAAGGCGGAGTCCTGGTGGAGCGGTGAGCCGCTCACCCCCGGCCCCCCGGCGTTCTTCGCGCAAAGCGTCGAGAGCCCCGGGATGATCAGCTGCTCGGGGCTCGGCTTCGCCCCCGAAGTCGAGGCGCTGCCGACCACCGAAGACGCCGAGAGCCCCTCGGGCCTGGACTTCAACATCGACGTCGATGACCCGGGCCTTGGCCACCCGGCGGGCCAAGCCGCCTCCGACATCCAAAAGACCGTGGTCACCTTCCCCGAGGGCCTGACCGCCAACCCGTCGCTGGCCGAAGGGCTCGCCACCTGCTCGCCGCAGGATCTCGAGAATGAGACGTTGACCTCCTTGCCGGGGGAGGGCTGCCCGCAGGCATCGAAGATCGGCACGATCGAAGCCGAAACCCCGATCCTCGAAGGCAAGATCCTCAAGGGCGCGCTCTTCGTCGCCACCCAGGACGATCCCACCACCCCCCAGCCGGGAGCCGAGAACCCCTTCGACATCCTGCTCGCCCAGTACATAGTGGTCAAGGACCAAGAGTTGGGCGTGATCGTCAAGCAGGCCGGAAAGCTCGAGCCCGACCCGAGGACCGGCCAGCTGCGCGCCACCTTCGACAACCTGCCGCCGGTCCCCCTGAGCCACGTCCGCCTGCGCCTGCGCGAGGGCGGCCGCAGCCCGCTGATCACCCCGCCCGCCTGCGGCGCCTACACCACCGAGGCCCTGCTCAGCCCCTCGGGCGATCCCCTCTCCCCGCGCCTCGTCACCTCCTTCTTCCCGATAACCCGGGGCGTCGGCGGCGGTCCCTGTCCCCCTGCGGGGACGCCGCCGTTTGCCCCGGGCTTTACCGCCGGCACGCTCAACAACCACGCCGGCTCCCATTCCCCCTTCTACATGCGCCTCACCCGCCGCGACGGCGACCAGGACCTGACTCGCTTCGACGCCACCTTGCCGCCGGGAGTGGTCGCCAAGCTGGCCGGGGTCTCCCAGTGCCCCGACGCGGCGATCGCCGCCGCCAAGGCAAAGCGCGGCCGCGAGGAGCTCGCCTCGCCCAGCTGTCCCGCCAACTCCCAGATCGGCCAGGTGCAAGGCGGCGCCGGCGTCGGCTCCCAGCTCACCTACGTCCCCGGCAAGCTCTACCTCGCCGGTCCCATCGGTACGGCGCCGCTCTCGGTCGCCGCCATCGTCCCCGCCGTCGCCGGCCCCTTCGACGTCGGCACCGTGGTCGTCCGCCAGGCCCTGCGGGTCGATCCCAGGACCGCCGAGGTGCGAGCCGACGGCGCCAGCTCCGATCCGCTGCCCCATATCCTCGCCGGCATCCCGCTGCGGGTTCGCGATATCCGCGTCAACGTCGACCGGCCCGATTTCACCCTCAACCCGACCAACTGCGATCGCTTCGCCACCAACGCCCAGATCTGGGGCGGCGGCATCGACGTCTTCAGCACCGCCGACGACGCCCCGGTCTCCAGATCCGAGCGCTTCCGGGCAGCCAACTGCTCGCGCCTGGGCTTTGAGCCGCGCCTCTCCCTGACCCTGAAAGGCGGCACCAAACGCGGCGCCCACCCAGCCCTCAAAGCCCTCTACCGGCCAAGGCCAGGCGAGGCCAACCTGGCGGGGATCACCACCCGCCTGCCCCGCTCCGCCTTCCTCGACCAAGGCCACATCCGCACCATCTGCACCCGCGTGCAGTTCGCCGCCGAGGCCTGCCCCAACGGCGCGATCTACGGCCACGCCAGCGCCTTCACGCCGATCCTCGAGCAGCCGCTCAGAGGACCCGTCTACCTGCGCTCCTCCGACAACAACCTGCCCGACCTCGTCTTCGACCTGCACGGGCTGGTCGACATCGAGGTCTCCGCCCGCATCGACTCGATCAAAGGCGGCATCAGAGCCACCTTCGCGAAGGTCCCAGACGCCCCGATCAGCAAGGTGGTGGTCGACTTCGAGGGCGCCAAAAAGGGCCTGATCGTCAACAGCCGCGACCTCTGCGCCGGCCCCGCCAGGGCCAACGTTGCCCTCAAAGCCCAAAACGGCAAGCGCCGCAACCTGCACCCGCTGGTGCGGGCCGCGGGGTGCAAGGGGAGCTAATCGAGGGTCATCGCCGGGGTTTGGGGCGCCATCCGGTAAGGCTGCTCCGGCTCCTCGTCGCGCTCGTGGTAGACGCTGTCGGCGTTGACGGCCCAGATGTCGTGGCCGGTGCCGTCGCATAGGTTCTCGACCGCCCGCATCGCGGTCAGCATCGAGTGATCCGAGTTGTTGTACCTGTGCAGCCCGTTGCGGCCCACCTGCTGCAGGTTCGCGACGCCGTCGAGCCAGGCGCGGATGCGGGCGACGCGATCGGCGTACTCGGCGTCGTAGATCGGGTAGGCCTTTGGAACCCGGACGACGTGACCGTCCGCGACTCGGTCGGCGGGGACGAGGCCCAGGGCGTCGATCTCCGTGCGCGCCAGCGCCACCAGCGCCTCGTCGCTGCGGCTCCACAGCTCGTCGCCCTCGAAGCAGAAGTACTCGAGCCCGACGCACGAGCGCCGCGGGTCCGGCGTCATCCAGGGGCTCCAGGCGCGGAAGTTCTGGATGCGCCCGACCCGCGCGCGCGGGTCGTGCACGTAGACCCAGTTGTCGGGAAAGGGCGACTCCCCGTCCACCACCAGCGCCACCGTGAGGAAGTCGCGATAGCGCAGGCCAGCGGCCGCCTCGCGCACCGTCGCCTCAGGCGCGGCGATGCCCGCAACGGTGCGCAGCGGGATCGAAGAGATTGCCGCCGAGACCTCGATCTCCTCGTCGCCGGCGACGACGGTCCTGACCCGATCGCCCTCCAGATCGAGGCCTTCGACGGGCGCGCCGAGGCGGACCTCGCCGCCGGCGGCGAGGATCCGCTTCGCCATCTCCTCCCACATCTGGCCGGGGCCGAGGCGCGGATAGCGAAACTCCTCGATCAGGCTCTTCGGTCGAGAGCCGCGCTGTCCGGGCAGCGCCGCCCGGGCCGCTCCCCACAGGGACAGGTCGGCTATCCGCTGCGCCGCCCACTCGGCTCTCAGCTCCGTGGTCGGCACGCCCCAGACCTTTTCGGTGTATGTCTTGAAGAAGAGCTCGAAGAGGCGGCGCCCGAAGCGGGCGCTGACCCAGTCCTCGAAGCTCTCGGCGCCGTTGCGGCGCCGCAGCCGGCCTCCTGCGTACGAGCCGGCGCAACGGGCCAGCTCCAGCGGTCCGACCTTGGCGACGACGTCGCCGGCCCGCAACGGGTACTGGACGAAGCGCCCGCGCCAGTAGATCCGCGAGAGGCGGGGCCGGACCAGCATCTCCGCCCCCAGAACCTCGCTCCAGATCGCTTCCACCTCGGCGCTCTTGGTGAAGAAGCGGTGGCCGCCGAGGTCGAAGCGGTAGCCGTCGGCGACCACCGTCCGCGAGAGGCCGCCGACGTTGTCGTCGGCCTCGAGCACGACGACGGGCAGCCCCCTCGCGGTCAGCAGGTAGGCAGCGGTGAGGCCGGCCGGGCCGGCGCCGAGCACGGCGACGGGTGGCCCATCGGGAGTTGGGGAGGCGGAGCGCATCGCGGCGCGAAATGGTATTAGGTAACCCTAATGCGCAGCGCTGCCCCCCTTGACGACCCCATCTCGGCTCCGCCTCGGCTGGCGCTGGCGGTCGTCGTCCCGGCCTCCGATGCCCCGCCAGCGCTGCCCACTTGCATCGCCGCGCTGCACGCGGGCGATCGAGCTCCGGACGAGCTGGTCGTCCAACGTGAGCCGGTCGGAGCCGGTCCCGCCGCGGCGCGCAACGCGGGCGCGCTCGGGGTCGACGCTGACGTCATCGTCTTCGTCGACTCCGACGTCGAGGTCCACGCCGACGCGCTGACGCGCATCGAGCGGCGCTTTCAGGCGGATCCGGACCTCGCCGCGGTCTTCGGGGCCTACGACGACACCCCCAGCGCGTCCGGCCTCACGTCCCGCTTCCGCAACCTTCTGCACCATCACGTCCACGCCTCCTCGCCAGGGGAGGCGGAGACCTTTTGGGCGGGCCTGGGGGCCATCCGGCGCGACATCTTCGAGGCGGTCGGCGGTTTCGACGCGGAGAGCTTTCCGCTGGCGAGCGTCGAGGACATCGAGCTGGGGATGCGGCTGCGCGAGCGCGGCGCCAGGGTCCTGCTCGACCCCGCGATCCGTGGCACGCACCTGAAGGAGTGGACGCCGCTGACCATGGTCCGAACGGACTTCTGGCGACGGGGCGTGCCTTGGGCGCGGCTCCTGCTTCGCCGTGGGCGCGGCGCGGCCTCGCTCAACCTGGGCCGGCAACATCGGGCAAGTGCCGCGGCCACGGCGGTATTTGCGATGGCGACTCTGGCCCGCCGTCCCCGCCCCGCGCTCGCCTCGCTGCTGGTCGTCGTCGCGCTCAACCGCGGCTTCTACGGCCTGCTTCTGCGCCGCGGCGGGCCCCGCCTGCTGTTCGCCGGGGTCGGCCTGCACCTGGTCCACCAGCTGACGGCGGTCGCCGCGGCGGCCACGGCGATCGTCCTGCACTGCCGCGATCGCACGGGCCAGATGCTCGGCATGGCGCTTTCTTTCCGCTATGCGCGAAAAAGGCGCCAGGCGGAGAATCTCGATGGCTGAAGGTCAGCCGCAACTGCGGCTCGGCATCGTCGGTTGCGGTCGAATCGTCGAGCGCGGCTATCTGGCCGCGATCCGGACGTTGCCCGGGGTCACGGTCGCCGGCGTCGCCGATCCGGACCCGCGGCGGGCGGGGCAGGTCGCCCGGGTGGCCGGCGGCGCGGTCGTCTTCGCGGACGCGGCCGAGCTGATCGCCGCCGGGGGAGTCGATGCCGTGCTCGTCGCCGTTCCGGCCGACGATCACCTAGCCGCGGCGAGGCTGGCGGCCGATGCCGGGCTTCCCAGCCTGGTCGAGAAGCCGCCGGCGCCCGACCTCACCGGCGCCGCGGCGCTCGCGGCGCTGGCGCCGGCGCCTTCGATCGGCTTCAACCGTCGCTTCCTGCAGGGTCGAGAGCTGTCCCCGTCGATCCCGGCCCAGGGATGGCTGGAGCTGGAGCTGGAGCTGCGCTTCCGTCGCGCCAGCTGGGGCGCCTACCTCAGCCGCGACGAGGCCTTGCTCGATGCGGGCACCCACCTGATCGACCTGGCTGCTTTCCTCGCCGGCGCCGCGCCGATCGCCGTGCGCGGCGCCAGCGTCGAGCCGGAGCGGGCGGAGCTGGAGCTGGAGCTGGGCCGGGCGAGGGCACGCATCAGTTGCGCGACCGACCGTCCCTACCTGGAGCGGGTCGAGGTCCGCGACCGGGCCGGACGACTGATCGCCGACAGCCGCGTCGGGCGCCTCCGGGCCGCCAGGGAACGGCTGCGCGGCGCCGATGACCCGCTCGTGCTCTCGCTGCGCCACCAGCTGCAGCAGTTTGCGAGGAGGGTGCGCGGGGGAGAGCCGGCGGGGCTCGCGGGCGCCGAGGACGGCGTCGCCACGATGGCCGTGGTCGAAGCGGCGCGCCGCTCCGCCGAGCTCGGCGGAGCCGAGGTCACGGTCGGCGCACCGACCGCCGACGGGCCTCGAACGGGAGCCGGAGTCGCGTTTTCGGGCCATCGGAGGGAGGGAGCCGCGTGATCGCCGTTCTGCAGTTCGACGCGGCAAGCGCGGCGCTGCTCGAGCGACTCGGCGCCGGGGGCCGGCTCCCCAACCTGGAGACGCTGCGGGCGCGCGGGAAAACGCTGCCTATGGAGAGCCCGGCACACCATTTCCCCGCCAGCGCCTACCAGACCCTCTACCGCGGGGTAGAGGTCGGCGACCACGGCCTCTTCTACCCGTTCCAGTGGTCGGCCGCGCGGCAGTCGATCCGGCTGGCGTCGAAGTTCGAGGCGCCGCCGGCGGTCTGGGAGCAGCTCGCGCGGGCCGGGCGCAGCACCCTGGCGATCGACCCCTACGAGTGCCACGCGCCCGGCCATTCGAAGGGCGTGCTCGTCTGCGGCTGGGGGATGCGGGAGCGGGTCGTGCTGGAACGCTGGTCGCGGCCGGACGGAAGCGACAGATACCTGCGCCGCCGTCACGGTCACCCACCGAACGTCACCGAGGTCTTCGGGGCCCAGCGCCCGGGCGAGCTGAGCCGCCTGCGCGAGCGCTTCCTAGCCGCGCCTGCCCGCGTCGCCGACGCGGCCATCGAGCAGCTCTCCGAGCGTCGCTTCGATCTGGTCTGGCTCACCTTCGCCGCCCCGCACCTGGCCGGTCACCGGCTCTGGGGGCTGCCGCCCTATCTGAGCGAGGCCGAGCTCTCCGCCGCCGAGAGGCAGCGGTTGGAGACCGCGCTCGGCGACGTCTACGCCGAGGTCGACACGCAGCTGGGAAGGGTGCTGGCGGCGCTGCCGGACGATGCCGACGTGGTCGTCTGCTCGGTCCTCGGCATGGACGTCAACACGAGCCGCGCCGACATGCTGCCGGGCATGCTGGCCGCGGTTCTCGGCGGCACTGGGCGAAACGGCGGCGATGCCGACTCCGACTCCGGTGCGATGTGGAGGCTGCGCGCCGCCCTCTCGGGACGGTTGCGGGGGGCAGTTGCCGAGGCGATGCCGGATCGCCTCGCCCTGGAGCTGACCGCGCGCATGGAGCTGGGGGGCGTGGACTGGTCGGCGACGCGCGCCTTCGCCCATCCCGCCGACAACCAGGGGTACGTCTTCCTCAACCGCAGGGGCCGCGAGCGAGAGGGGATCGTCGAGGACTCGGAGGCCGATGAGCTGCTGGAGTCGATTGCCGCCGGGCTGCGTGACTTCCGCGACCCCGACGGCGAGCCGGCGGTTGCGGCGGTCGACCGGGTCGGCGATCGCTGGCAGGGCAGCGCGGCCGAGCGTCTTCCCGACCTCGTCGTCCGCTGGCGCCCGACCTCGGCGATCGCGATCGAGGCCCTGCACTCGCCTCGCTTCGGCACCGTTCGCCGCCATGGCTACGGCAGCGGCCGCACCGGCAACCACACCGACGGCGACGCCTGGGCGATCCTGGCGCCGGCGTCCGCCAGGCTTCGGGATCCCGGACGTCCGGCGCGTATCGCCGACATCGCCGCCACGGTCGCAGCCCTCACGGATGCCGACTCGACCGGTTTGGCCGGCGAGCCGCTCATGGAACGGTGACGGCAGAGGGATGGGGTGCCCCTCGCCCGGACAAGTCGGGCGCTAATGAGCGCGCGACTTTGAGTATCCGCCCGTTCGGCGGGCACTCCCTATCCGCTCGACGGCAATACCGGTTGCTGCGGCAAGCTGCGCCAGGCAGACCAACCCGCCTGCCCCCACGCCCGCGGTAAAGCCGGCCCGCACGAGGTCGGCGTAGAAGCCGGCAGAGCCCAGGCCGCGCCCGGAGTCAGCGGCGCGGAAGCGGGCGGCGCCTCGGCCGTAGCGGTACTGCTGACGGAGGAAGGACCCTGCGGTGAGGTCGGGGCGGTGGGTGACGACAGCGTCCGGGACCAGGCGTGGGGCGGAGCCGCGCTCAGCGGCGCGGGCCGCCCAGTCGCGGTCCTCGCCCGCCGCAGCTGGAAACGACTCGTCGAACGGCAGCTCGGCGAGCAACTGGCGCGAGCAGGCCAGGTTGCAGGTGGGGGCGAACCCGGGCGATGGCGAGCCGGGGGAGGCGGCCACGCGCTGCAGCTCGTTCGCGATCGCCTGCCAGGCCCGGTCGGCGGCGCTTGCGTCCCCGGCGACGACGGTCCGCCCAGCGGCGGACTCGGCCTCGCCGGCGAGGACCGGCGCCGCCAGCGCCTCGACCCACCCCGCCGCGGGCTCACAGTCGTCGTCGGTAAAGCAGACCACCTCCCCGCCCGCAGCCGCCACTCCAGCATTCCGAGCCCCCGCCGGCCCCCGCCCCTCCAGCCGAACCAGCCGCGCCCCCGCCTCACCCACGACCCGAGCCACCCGCTCCCCCTCGACCGACCCATCGTCAACCACCACCACCTCGAGCTCCCCCCGCAACGCCCCCAGGCACCGCTCCAGTTTCAGCGGCCGATCCCGCGTCGGAATAACCACTGACACGCTCATTGGCCCGCATTCTCGCGGTTCCCGGTGTGGCGGCTTTCGGAGGGGAGGGCGGGGGTGTCCGGCCGGGCGCGGCGTCCTGTTTTTCGCACCGAATCCTCAGCGAGAGACGCGACGCGCAAGGCGAAAAACCCAGCGCCCGGCCGGACACCCCCGCCCTCCGCCCAACGCCCGCCCCGCCGGACACGGCACCTAGAATCGACCCAATGAGAGTCCTGCTGACCAACGACGACGGAATCACCGCCCCCGGCCTGCAGGCCGCCCGCCGCGCCCTGCGCGAGCTGGACGAGATCGAGGTCGACGTGATCGCGCCGGACTCCAACCGCAGCGCCACCGCGCGCAGCATCACCACCCGCTCGCCGCTGACCGTCGAGGAGGTCGAGTTCGGCGACGGAGACCGCGGCTTCGCCACCGATGGCACCCCGGTCGACTGTGTCCGCTTCGCCGAGCTGGGCCTGGTCGGGCACCGGCCCGACCTGATCGTCTCCGGCATCAACCACGGCGCCAACCTCGGCGACGACATCACCTACTCGGGCACGGTGGCGGCCGCCTTCGAGGGGATCGTGCTCGGCATCCCGGCGGTGGCGATCTCCCAACAGTCCTCGGGCGGCGGCATGGGCTACGTCAGCGGCCAGTTCGAGTTCGGCGTCGCGGCCGCCTTCCTGGCCCAGCTGGTCGCCCAGCTCCTCGTCGAGCCGATGCCCCCGGAGACCCTGATCAACGTCAACTGCCCCGCCGGCGAGCCGACCGGGGTCGAGGTGACGAAGCTCGGCAAACGGCTCTACAACGACAAGCTGAAGCTGGTCTCCGAGGACGACGAGGGGCGTCGCCACTACGAGATCTACGGCTGGCAGCCGGGCTTCGAGGAGCTCGAGGGCACCGACCTGACCGCTGTCTCGCAGGGGCGGATCGCGGTCACGCCGATCCACTTCGACCTCACCGACCACGGCGGGCTGGAGCGGCTGCAGGGCTGGCGCTTCGAGGAGATGCTGGCGGCCTGCGCTCCGACCGCGTGAGCGCGGCCAGGGCCGACAGCGAGCGCGCCGCCGAGCTGCGCCGCGAGCTGGCCGAGCACAACCGCCGCTACTACGTCCTCGACGACCCGGTCATCGGCGACGACGAGTACGACGCGCTGCTCGACGAGCTGCGCGCGATCGAGGCCGAGCACCCCGAGTTGCGGACGCCGGACTCGCCCACCCAGCGGGTCGGGGCGCCACCGCTGGAGCGCTTCGAGCAGGTCGAGCACGCCGAGCCGATGCTCTCGCTCGGCAACGCCCGCAACGAGGAGGAGCTGCGGGCCTGGGAGACGCGCGTCCGCAACCACCTGAAGCGGCTCGACATCAGCGCCTCGGAGTTCAGCTACACGACCGAGCCCAAGATCGACGGGCTGGCGATCTCGCTCACCTACGAGGACGGCGTCCTGGTCCGCGGGACGACCCGCGGCGACGGCCGCGTCGGCGAGGACGTGACCCAGAACCTGCGCACGATCGGGGCGATCCCGCTGCGGATCGAGGAGGCGCCGCCGCGGATCGAAGTCCGCGGCGAGGTCTACCTGCCGATCGCCGACTTCAAAGCCCTGAACGAACGGCGCGCCGAGGCCGGCGAACCGACCTTCGCCAACCCCCGCAACTCGGCCGCCGGCTCGATCCGCCAGCTCGACCCGAACCTCGCCGCCGAACGGCCGCTCTCGATCTGGTGCTACGCGATCGCCGCCGCGCCGGGGCTCGACCTCGCCTCCCACAGCGAGGAGGTGAAGTGGCTGGCGGAGCACGGCTTCAAGGTCAACCCCGACACCGGCCACCACGAGGGGATCGAGTCGACCGTGAAGCGCTGCCGCTGGTGGGAGGAGCGGCGCGAGGAGCTCGACTACGAGATCGACGGCGTCGTCGTCAAGATCGACGAGCGGGCGCTGTGGCGGGAGCTGGGCGTGGTCGGCCGCGAGCCGCGCTGGGCGATCGCCTGGAAGTTCCCGCCGACGACGGCGACGACGACGCTGCGCAACGTGGTCTGGAACGTCGGTCGCACCGGCCACCTCGTCCCCTTCGCGATGCTGGAGCCGGTCCACGTCGGCGGCGTCACCGTCTCCACCGCGACCCTCCACAACGAGGAGGACCTGGCCCGCAAGGACGTTCGGGTCGGCGACGAGGTGGTCGTGATGCGGGCCGGCGACGTGATCCCGCAGGTCGTCTCGCCGCTGGTGCAGCGGCGCCCGAAGGGGACGCGCCGGGTGAAGCCGCCGAAGAAGTGCCCGGCCTGCGGTACCGCGACCGTCAAGCCCGAGGACGCGGTCTTCACCATCTGCCCCAACCGGGCCGGCTGCCCAGGACAGTCCTTCCAGCACGTCAAACACTTCGTCAGCAAGGGGGCGATGGACATCGACGGGCTGGGCGAGAAGCAGGCGATGCGCTTCCTCCAGGAGGGCCTGATCGCCGACGTCGCCGACATCTACGAGCTGAGCGAGGAGCAGCTGGTCGGGCTGGAGGGCTTCGGCGAGGTCTCGGCGCGCAACCTGCTGGCGGCGATCGACGAATCTCGCTCGCGCCCCTTCAAACGGGTCCTCTACGCGCTCGGCCTGCCGGGCGTCGGCTACGTGACCGCGGAGGCGCTGGCGGACCACTTCGGCTCGATCGACGAGCTGCACGCCGCCGATCCGGAGCGGATCGAGGAGGTCGAGGGCGTCGGCCCGATCATGGCCGTGCAGATCGCCGAGTCGCTGGCCGACGAGCGCACCTGGGAGCTGGTCGAGAAGCTGGGCGAGAAGGGCCTGCGGCTCGAGCAGGACCCCTCCGAACGGCGCGCCAGCGGCGGCCCACTGGAGGGCAAGACCCTCGTCCTCACCGGCACCCTGCCGGAGCTGACCCGCGAGGAGGCCGGCGCCCTGATCAAGGCCGCCGGCGGCAAGGTCACCAACTCGGTCTCGAAGAAGACCGACTACGTCGTCGCCGGCGACAACCCCGGCACCAAGCTCGCCAAGGCCGAGCAGCTCGGCGTCGACGTGCTCGACGAAGCGGGCCTGCGCGAGCTGCTGGGATAACTGGGCAGCGGTGGGGGGCCCGGTCTTACCTGCGCCCGCCGACAGTAAATCGATCGGAAGAAATTTCATCGCCGACACACTCAGCGCGCCACGCGTGCGCCGGCCCCTTTCAGGATTGGCCTATGGCTTTCGGCCAGATCGGACCGGTCACGAACGCTGCCGAGGCAGCAGCCACCGCGGTAGGCGCCGGCATTCTCCTCGGCAGCTTCGTCTTCGGCGCCGTCGCGTTTCTCGGTGGCGCCTCACGAGAGGAGCTGGAGAGACGAGTTCTGCGGGATGGCTATCTCGGTGGTCTTCTCGCGGTGGGCGTCGGGCTTGTCGACCTCGTATTGCGGTACGGTGCATGAAATGATTTGTCTGCGGATCAAAGTATGATCCCACCTCACTTTCGACGTCAGGTCTTCATCAGCTTCGCGGTCGGCATGGCGATCGCGATCTTCGGTGCGATCCTCTTCGGGGACTCGGAAGCGGCTATGCAGGCGGTCGGCTTGACCGCCTTCGCCGCAGCCTTCGCCGTTCTGTACTTCCTCGATGGGCGCGACAAAAGCCGGGAACGGCGCGAAGGCAAAGAGCCTCAGTAGCTGGCCACCATCGCCGCGACCCGGTCCTGTTCGCGGTGGGCGAGGCTGAGGTCGTAGACGCTCGCCATCAGGATCGAGAAGATCATGATCCTGCCGCTGCGATTGAAGCAGTAGCCGGAGAGGGCGCTGACGCCGGTCAGGGTGCCGGTCTTGGTGCGGCAGCGGGCCTCGGCGGCGCTGCCCTCCATGCGGTCGTCGACCGTGCCCTCGCGGCTGCTCAGGGCGAGGCCCTGGATGAAGGGGTCGGCGAGCTCGGAGTCGTGCATCGCCTCGAGCAGGCGCGCGACCTGCAGCGGCGAGGCGCGGTTGCCGCGGGTCAGGCCGGAGCCGTCGACGGCGTGAACCCCCGACCCCTGGCTGCGGGCGAAGCGCTCGACCACGGCGGCGCCGGCGCTGGTGGCGCCGGCGCCGCCAAAGCGGGCGCCGAGCAGCTTGATCAGCATCTCGGCGTAGAAGTTGTTGGAGGGCACGTTGGTGGCCTCGGCGAGCCGTTCGATCGTCGGCGAGCGCACCGTGGCCAGGAGCTTGGCGCCGAGCGGGGTCGAGCCGAGCGCCACCCCGGAGCGGATCGTCGTGCCCGCCAGTCGCAAAGAGCGGACCAGGTTCGAGGCGGCGATCTTCGCCGGGTCCGCGGCGAAGCCGCTGGCACGCGCGTCGCGGTAGCCGGAGTTGAAGGCAAGGCCCGAGAGCGGGCCGATGTAGGAGCTGGTCGCGTAGCCGGAGTCGGCGACGCCACGCAGGCGATCGAAGACGGTGTCGTCGGCGTAGAGCCTGCCGGACACGCGGCGAACGCCGGCGGCTCGGAGCTGTCGGGTCAGGCCGAAGAGGTTCGTCCCGAGGCCGCCGAGGAAGCGCCCGTAGAAGGCCGGCGAGCCAAGCGCCGGGTCGCCGCCGCCCTGCAGGTAGAGGCTGCCGTGCAGGACACCCCTCTGGTCGACCCGGCCGTCGCTCATGAGCTTGGTCGCGATCCGAGAATCGGGGCCGAGCCGAGCAAGCGCGGTGGACGTCGTGAACAGCTTCATGTTCGAGGCCAACGACCGCGGCCGCGTGGGGGAGAGCGCGCAGACGGTGCGCTCGCTTTCGGCGTCGAGCACATAAAGCCCACTGGCGCCCCCGCCCCCGCGCAGCACCCGCTGCCGCATCTCCTCGCATGCCGGACTCGCCGCACCGGCTTGCGCCACGACAGCTGAGGCCAATGCCGACACGACCGCGACGAGCATCGCGATCCGCTTCATCGGGTACACGAACACGAGGATCGCCCAAGGTAGCGCCATCTCCGGCGGCCGGGGCCGGAGCTCGAGAGGCGCAGGGGGTGTCCCACCCGGCCGCCCCACCTGGGATAATTCGTGTTTATGGGCAAGGTCGTCGACATCGAGTCCTCCCCCCGCCGCAAACGCGGCCGCGGCAGGAAACGCCCGTCGAAGACCGCGCTCGTCCTCGGTGGCGGCGGCTTCACCGGCGGCGTCTACGAGATCGGCGCCCTGCGTGCGCTCGACCTGCTCGCCGTCAACAGCACGGTCAACCACTTCGACATCTACGTCGGCACCAGCGCCGGCTCCTTCGTCGCGACGATGCTCGCCAACGGGGTCACGCCCGACGAAATGATGCAGGTGATCAACGACCGGGTTCCCTCGGAGCTCGAGGACCTCGACCTCGACAAGGTGCTGAAGCCCAACTACCTCGGCTTCCTGCAGAAAGCCGCGCTGCTGCCGCTGCGCACCGCCGAGTTGCTGACCAGGCTGGTGCGGATGGGCGACTTCTCGGCGATGGACGTCGGCGTCGGCCTCGCCGAGGCGCTGCCGACCGGGCTCTACTCCGGCAGCGGGATCGCCGATTACGTCGAGAGCGTCCTCACCGACACAGGCCGGGCCAACGACTTCCGCCAGCTCGATAAGGAGCTGTACCTGACGGCCACCGACCTCGACACCTGCGAGCGGCTCGTCTTCGGCGAGGCGGGCTGGGACGACGTGCCGATCTCCAAGGCGGTCCAGTGCTCGACCACGCTGCCGCTCGTCTACAAGCCGGTCGACCTGAAAGGGCGGCAGCTGGTCGACGGCGGCATCCGCTCGACCACCAACGTCGACATCGCGGTCGAGAAGGGCGCCAAGTTCATCATCGTCGTCAACCCGCTCGTTCCCTACGTCAACGACTTCGAGAAGACGATCCCGACCGTCTTCGGCAGCCGTGCCCGCCGCGTCTCGGACATGGGGCTTCCGGCGATTGCCAACCAGGTGTTCAGGTTGATCGCCCACGCCCGCCTGCAACAGGCGGTCGAGCAGTGGGAAGAGAAGTACCCGGGGGTCGACATCATCCTGGTCGAGCCCGAGCCCAACGACGAGCTGATGTTCGGGACGCCGATCATGGACTACTCGCGCCGGCTGCAGATCGCCCGCCACGGCTTCGAGTCCGTCACCGCGGCCCTCGCCCAGGACTACGAGCGCTACGAGGAGATCGCCGGCCGCCACGGGCTCGAGATCTCGGGCCGCCGCGTCCGCCGCGTAGTCGAGCGCGCGGCCGAGGAGGAGCCGGAGCCGCTCTCGGCCTGGCGCCGGGTCCTGGAGCAGACCACCTCAGCGCTGTTACGCCAGAGCGGCGAAGCGTCCTGAGGGAGCGAGGAGTCCCGTTGGCCCTCGCCGGAATTGATGTCGCACGCGCGCATTCGCGCGCTTAGCGACGGAGAATGAGCGCGGCTGACGCCGCGCAGAAACCGGATTGCATAGGCCGCTTCGCGACATTCCGGCGAGGGCCAACGGGACTCCTACCCACCCGCGGAGGAAGCGGCGCTTGGTGGGAGGTGCCGATCACGCGGAGGAGGCAGCGCTTGGGGGAGGAGCCGAGCGGCTCATCCCCCGAAGGGTGGCAGTTACCGAGCAGGCGGCGCTCGGTCGGGGGAAGGCGGTCGTCCCTCTGGGCGAATGTCGCCGAAGGCGGCGATATGCAATCTGTTAGTTGTGCGGCGTTAGCCGCACTCCCTCTCCGTCGCTAAGCGCGAAGCGCGTGCGACATCAATTCGCCCAGAGGGACGACCGCCTTCCCGCAGACCCTGCTCAGCCGGCGTAGAGCTTCTCGATCTCCGGTGCGTGCCGCTCGGCGACGACGGCGCGCTTCACCTTCAGGGTCGGCGTCAGCTCGCCGGCTTCCTGGGTCAGGTCCTGGGGAAGGATCGCGATCTTCTTCACCTGCTCGACGCGGGCGAACTTCTCGTTGATCTTCGCCAGGTGGGCCTCGATCGAGGCCCGCACGTCCGGGTTGGAGGCGAGCTGTGCCGAGTCATCCGACAGCCCGTTCTCCTGCGCGTAGGCGGCCGCTTCTTCGGGGTCGAGCGTGACCAGCGCCACCAGGTAGGGGCGCCGGTCGCCGACCACCACGCACTGGGAGACGAGCGGGTGCTGCTTGATCTCGTTCTCGAGGTTGGCCGGGGTGATGTTCTTGCCGCCGGCGGTGATGATGATGTCCTTTTTGCGACCGGTGATCTTGATGAAGCCGTCCGGGTCGATCTCGCCAAGGTCGCCGGTGTGCAGCCAACCGTCGACGATCGTCTCCCTGGTCGCCTCCTCGTTCTTGTAGTAGCCCTGGAAGACGTTGGGGCCCTTGACGAGGATCTCGCCGTCCTCGGCGATCCTCACCTCGCAACCGGGGAACGGTTTGCCGATCGTGCCGATCTTGAAGTCCTCAGGCGAGGAGATCGTCGCCGCGGTGGAGGTCTCGGTCATCCCCCAGCCCTCCAGCACCAGCACCCCGGCGGCGTCGAAGAAGCGCAGGATGTCCGGGTTGATCGGCGCCGCGCCGGAGACCGCCAGGCGCAGGTTGCCGCCGAAGAGGCCGCGGATTTTCGAGAGCACTTTCTTGTCGGCGAGCTCGTACTGCTTGCGCAGCAGGAAGCCGGGCTTGCGGCCGGCCCGTTCGGCCTCGCGCATCCTGACGCCGACCCGGATCGCCCAGTCGAAGATCGCCTTTTTGAGGCCGCCCTCTTTCTCCATCGCGCTGGTGGCGGTGGTGTAGATCTTCTCGAAGATGCGGGGGACCGAGGGGAAGTAGGTCGGCTTCAGCTCGGCCAGATTGGGCATGATCTTGAGCGGGTCGCGCTCCCAGTAGGCGAGCGTGGCGCCCAGATCGAAGCTGCCGAGCTGGATCAAGAGGGCGAAGGAGTGGGCGAGGGGAAGGTAGAGGTAGGTGACGTCTTCCCCTTCGATGACGCTGGTCTCGTTGACCATGTCGAGCATCGCCCGGTAGTTGCCGTGGCTGATCACGCAGCCCTTCGGCGGCCCGGTCGTCCCCGACGTGTAGATGAAGGTGCAGATGTCCTCCCTGGTGACGGCGGAGTAGCGCTGCTCCCACTCCGCCGCGTCGCGCCCGGCGCCGCGGGCGACCACGTCCTCGACGGCGAGCGCGTCATCGCTGGAGCCGCTCATCCGCACGACCTGCTCGAGCAGCGGCAGCCGGTCGCGGACCTTGCGGATCTTCTCGATCTGCTCGTCGTCCTCGACCACGACGACCTTGGCGTCGGAGTTCTCCAGCACGTACTGGCACTCCTCCGGCGAGTTCGTCTGGTAGATCGGGACCACGATGGCGCCGATCGAGAGCGCCGCGAAGTCGAAGTAGGTCCACTCGGGGCGCGTGTTGCCGAGGATCGAGACTTTGTCGCCCTTTTCGACGCCGAGGTCGATCAGGCCGAGGGCCAGCGAGCGAACCGTGTCTCGGACCTCCTCGAAGCTGCGCGAAACCCACCGGTCGTCCTGCTTGAAGCGAACCGCGGGAGCGCCGCCGTAGATCTGGGCCGCGCGCGGCAGCAGGTCCGCAAGCGTGGTCGATTTGGTTCCCCGCTCCTCCACGCGGGGGAGTCTAGTTAACGGCTAAACAGCCCGTGCGCGCCGCTCCCCCATCTGTGCCGACTCGTGCCGCAGCGAGGTGCGGAAGAGGAACTTGTCGATGCGGCCATGGAAGATCGGCACCCCCATCTCCACGCATTTGCCGATCACCTCCTGCCGCTTCATGTTCAACTCGTCGGCTAGCTCGGACGGCGTGAGGTGATTGGCCACGGCGGACCTCCCAGGTAGTTGAAATCGGGTATCTCGATATTTACCGCTGGAGGCGGACGTGTCAACCGCGATTCGCCGCTGATCGCGGTGTGTCCGAGGTCTCGATGAACCCCAACCGCTCGGGACACGCGGGCGCGTCTCGCGATAATGCTGCCGTGTCCGAGCTCGCCGCGACTCCGATCCCCCGCCGGGGCAGGCTCTGGGTGGTGCTGGCGCTCGGCCTGGCGGTCGGCGTGCTCACCTACTCCCTGGTCGAGATCGCGACCAGGGAGGCGGGCCGCGAAACGGTCGAGGTCACGGGAATCGGCACCGCGCAGGCGACCTTCGGCGGCGTCCCGCAGGCCGGCGACCGGCTCGGCTCCTCCGACGCGCCGGTCTCGATCCAGCTCTTCACCGATCTCCAGTGCGGCAGCTGCGCCGCGGCCTTCCTCGACCCGATTCCGGTCCTGGTCGAAGAGCGGGCCCGCCCCGGCGACGTGAAGCTGCTGATGCGCCATTACTCCTTCGCTCGCAACCCGCTCGAGGTCGGCTTCTTCGCGGCCGAGGCGGCGGCCGAGCAGGGCTACGGCTGGCAGTACACCTATCTCTTCTTCGCCAATCAGGACGAGGCTGAGCGATTCGGCGTTGGGGACAAGTTCCTCGAATCGCTGGCCGGCTCGATCGGCGAGCTCGACGTCCCCGAGTGGAGCGAGTACCTCGAGCGCGAGAGCGGCGAGGACGGCGCGATCACGGCGACGCTCGAGGGCTACGAAGAGCTCGGCACCGATCTCGGCATCCGCGCCGAGCCGGCGGCGATCGTCAGCGGCCCACGCGGCACCCGCACCCTCCAGGACACCCCCAGCCTGGCCCAGATCGAAAGGGCGATCGAAGCGGTCCGGTGAGGCCGAGCTTCAGATTTGGCCCCTGTGAGGGGCTCAACGCGGTTCTCGCGCCTAGCGCTTAGCGGTCGGGGCGGGGCAGGGCGTCGCCGAGGATGAGGCGAGCCCGGTAGTAGAGGGCCTCGTCCGGCCCGGCCTGGTCGCGGCGAGCGCGGCTGGCGCGGTTCTGGGCCGTGCCGGCGGGGGGCTCATCTCGGACCAGGCCGGCCAACCGGCCGCGCGATCTGAATCTCGTCGTGGATCTGGAGCGGCTCATCGTCGGTACCTTTCTGAAGTTTATTGAGTAACTAACTCAAGAATATCATGGGCGAGGATGGGGAAGAGTGGTGCCATGGCAGAGCTGGTCCTGGGGCCGTTGCTGAGATATGTCTCCGAAACCGAGGCGACGGTCTGGGTCGAGACGAGCGAGCAGTGCGAGGTGGAGGTGCTGGGGAGACGCGAGCGAACCTTCGGCGTCGCCGGTCACCACTACGCGCTGGTCCGGATCGAGGGGTTGGAGCCGGGCGGCTTCTACGAGTACGGCGTCGCGCTCGACGGCGAGCAGCGCTGGCCACCGCCCGACAGCGACCTTCCGCCCAGTGCGATCCGCACCTTCGAGCCTCGACAGCCGCTCGACATCTGCTTCGGCTCCTGCCGGGTCGCGTTGCCGCACGAGGAGCCCTACACGCTGAGCAAAGACGAGGACGAAGACGGACACCAGCTCGATGCGCTCCATGTGCTGGCACGGCAGATGGCGCGCGACGACCGCGACAACTGGCCGGAGCTGATCTTCCTGCTCGGCGACCAGGTCTACGTCGACGAGGGCTCGCCCCGTGCCCGCGAGCGGATCCGGGCCCGGCGCGACACCAGCGTGCCTCCTGGCGCGGAAGTGCTCGACTTCGAGGAGTACACCTGGCTCTACGGGGAGGCGTGGGAGGACCCGCTGATCCGCTGGCTCTTCTCCACCGTCTCGACCTCGATGGTCTGGGACGACCACGACATGAGCGACGACTGGAACATCTCGCGTTCCTGGCACGAGGAGATGGACCGCTGCGAGTGGTGGCACGAGCGCGCCGTCGGCGGGATCATGAGCTACTGGATCTACCAGCACCTCGGCAACCTCTCGCCGCGTGAGCTCGACGATGAGAACGAGGTCTACGCCAAGGTGCGCGGCAACCCCGACGCGACCGACGTGCTGCGCGAGTGGGCGAAGAGCATCGACTCGACCGCCGCCGGGACCCGCTGGAGCTTCTGCCGCGACATCGACGGGGTGCGGGCGATCTTCATGGACTCGCGCGCGGCGAGGGTGCTGACCGACGAGCGCCGCTCGATGTTCGACGACGACGTGTGGGACTGGATCGTCGACCACGCCAACGGCGACTTCGATCACCTGCTGATCAGCACGACGGTCCCATACCTGCTCTCGCCCGCCTTCCACCACCTCGAGGCCTGGAACGAGCGGCTCTGCGACGGCGCCTGGGGCGGCCTCGTCGCCCACGGCAGCGAGCGCCTGCGTCGCGCCGTCGATTTCGACCACTGGGCCGCCTTCCAGTTCTCGTTCCAGCGGATGCGGGAGCTGATCGAAGAGATCGGATCAGGCAAGCGGGGGAAGCCGCCAGCCTCGATCGTGATCCTCTCCGGCGACGTCCACCACGCTTACTTGTGCGACGTTGGGTTCAGGCCCGACGCGAACGTGCAGAGCCGGGTCGTTCAGGCCGTCTGCTCTCCCTATCGGAACCCGCTCGACCAGAAAGAGCGGCGGGTGGTGCGGGCCGGCTTCTCGAGCCCCTTGCACGCCTTCGCCCGCGGTCTCGCCCATCTCTCGGGCGCCCCCGACCCCGGCATCCGCTGGCGCCTGCTCGAGGGGCCTTACTTCGACAACCAGGTCGGGACGGTCCGCCTCGATGGCCGCGAGACGATCGTGCGCCTCGACAAGACGGTCGCCGGCGAGGAGGACGAGGTGGCGCTCGATAAGACCTTCGAGCGCCGTATCGTCTGATGGCGAGATGGGGCGGGGCGCCACCCGGCAAAAAGGGCGCCCCACCCCGTCGCCCCTTCAGGCGGCTGCAGATACCTCTGCGTCGCCGCCGCCGTCGGCGCCGGGGGGAGTCGAGGCCCCCCGGCCGTCGGACGACGGGTCACCGCTGAAGCTCTTGGTCTGACCCGGCTTCAGGTAGACGATCTGTCCCTCGAGCAGCTCCAGCTTCTGCAGCTCGCCGCGGGTCAGCTGGGCCCAGACCTCGGTCCCGTCCCCGAGAAGCAGCTCGACCCGGATCTCGAAACCTAGGGCGGCGATCCGCTTCACCATCGCCTCTTCTGAGCCGTCATCGCGATCGATCGCGACCTCGATGTCGTGCGGGCGCACGAAGTGCTCGCCGAGCCGGTTGACCTCGCCGACGAAGCTCATCACGAACTCGTTGGCGGGGTGGTCGTAGAGGTCGTCGGCGCTGCCCGACTGTTCGACCCGGCCTTCGTTCATCACGACCAGCTGCTCGGCGACGTCCATCGCCTCCTCCTGGTCGTGGGTGACGAAGATCGTCGTCACTCCGGTCTCGTCGTGGAGCCGGCGCAGCCAGCTGCGCAGGTCCTTGCGGACCTTGGCGTCGAGCGCGCCGAACGGCTCGTCGAGCAGCAGCACCTGCGGCTCGACCGCCAGCGCCCGGGCCAGCGCCATGCGCTGTCGCTGGCCGCCGGAGAGCTGGTCGGGGTAGCGCTCGGCGAGCCCGTCGAGCTGGACCAACCGCAGCAGCTCGTGCACGCGGTTGGAGATCTGCGGCTTGGACCACTTGCGGATCTTCAAGCCGAAGGCGACGTTTCCGAACACGGTCATGTGCTTGAAGGCGGCGTAGTGCTGGAAGACGAAGCCGACCTCCCGCTTCTGGGCCGGCTTGGCGGTCGCGTCCTCTTCGTTGATGACGACACGCCCGCGGTCGAGCTCCTCGAGCCCGGCGATCGCCCGCAGCAGGGTCGACTTGCCGCTGCCGCTCGGCCCCAGCAGGGCCGTCAGCGAGCCGGCGGGCACGTCGATCGAGACGTCGTCAAGAGCCTGAAAGTCATCGAAGCGCTTGTACGCTCCCTCGACTGCGATTGCCATCAGGAACCCTCCTTCGTGGTCGGCGTTGAAAGTGCGGTGTCGCCGGCGATCGGGATCGGCCCGCTGGCGCCGGCCTTGGCCCTGCGGCCGCCGATGCTCATCAGCAGCAGGGTGGTCAGGGCGAGCAGGGCGAGGACGATCGCGCCGGCGTAGGCGGCTTCCTCGTTGAACTGCTCGAAGGACTTGGCGACGAACAGCGGCAGGGTCTCGGTCTCGCCGGAGATCGAGCCGGAGACGATCGTCACGGCGCCGAACTCGCCCAGCACCCGGGCGGTGGTGAGGACGACGCCGTAGGCGACGCCCCAGCGGATCGCCGGCAGGGTCACCCGCCAGAAGGTCTGCCAGCCGTTGGCCCCCAGGGTGGAGGCCGCCTGCTCCTGCTCGGTGCCGATCTCCTGCAGCACCGGAACGGTCTCCCGCACCACGAAGGGCAGCGAGACGAAGACGCTGGCGAGGATCATCCCCGGGGTCGAGAAGAGGACCTGGATGCCCCATTCGGAGAGCGTCGGCCCAAACCAGCCGTCGTTGCCGTAGAGCAGGAACAGCGAGAGACCGATCACCACCGGCGAGACGGCGAAGGGAAGGTTGATGATGCCGTCGATCAGCGCGTTGCCCTTCCACCTGTGCCGGACCAGCAGCAGCGCGCAGCCGACCCCGAAGACGGTGTTGAGGGGGACGGCGACGGCGACCATCAGCAGGGTCAGCCAGATCGCGTGGACCGCGTCGGGCGAGGTCATCGCCTCGATCGGCGGCCCCAGCCCGTGCTCGAAGGTCTTGTAGAAGATCATCCCCACCGGGGCCAGCAGCAGCAGCCCGAGGTAACCGAAGGCGAGACCCCGCAGGCCCCACTTGGCGGTCATTTGCGGGCGCTCCAGCGCACGAGGAAGCTGACCGCGACCAGCAGCAGCAGCGAGATCGCCAGCAGCACGACCGAGACGGCGGCGGCGCCGGAGACGTTGCCGGACTCGATCTGGCTGCGGATGAAGACCGAGGAGACCTCGGTTTTGAAGGGGATGTTGCCCGAGATCAGGACCAGCGAGCCGAACTCGCCCAGCGCCCGCGCGAAGGCCAGCATCACGCCGGCGAGGATGCCGGGCAGGAGGTTGGGGAAGATGATCCGCCGGAAGACGGTGAAGCCGCCGGCGCCGAGCGACGTCGCCGCCTCCTCCATCTCACGGTCCATCTCGATCAGCAGCGGCTGCACCGCCCGGGTGACGAACGGCAGGGTGACGAAGCAGAGCGCCATCACGACCGCGACCCGGGTGAAGGCGACGTCGAGCCCGATCGGGCTTTCCGCCCCGTACAGGGTCAGCAGGGTGAGGCCGGCGACGATCGTCGGCAGCGCGAAGGGAAGATCGATCAGGGCGTTGACGGCGCCCTTGCCGGGGAACTCGTCGCGGACCAAGACCCAGGCGATGATCGTGCCGAAGACGCCGTTGATCGCGACCACGATCAGCGAGCAGATCACGGTCAGTTTCAATGCCGCGATCGACTGGCTGCTGCTGACCGAGTCCCAGAAGGCGCCGAGGCCGCCTTCGGTCGACTCGGCAACGACCGCGGCCAGCGGCAGCATCACCATCAGCGACAGGTAGAGGACGACGAGCCCCCTGCCGAGGCCCGCGCCGACCCCGGGCAGGCGGATGCCCGCCCCCCGGGGTGGTGCGACGGTTGCCGGGTTAGCCTCCATCGTTCAGTCGCTAGCCGCTCGTCGAGACGCCGAGTTCCTTCTCGATCGCGGCGACTTTGCCGGTCGCCTCGTCGAAGAATTCGTCGTTGACCTTGTCCCAGCCGCCGAGCTCGGCGATCGTGAAGAGGTCTTTGGGGGTGGGGAACTGCTGCGGGTCGATCAGGCTTTTGTTGACCGGCCGGTAGCCGTTCTCGGCCCAGATTTCCTGGCCCTCGTCGGACCAGATGTAGTCGAGGAAGGCCTGCGCCGCGGCCGGCGCGTCTTTGGTGACCGCGATCGGCGTCTCGATCAGGATCGTGCTCGGCGGGATCACGTAGTCGATGTCCTCGCCCTCTTCCTGAGCCTTGATCGCCTCGTTCTCGTAGCCGAGCAGCACGTCTCCCTCGCCCTGGGTGAAGGCGGCAAGCGCGTCGCGAGCGCTGCCCGGCTGGACCACGGTCTTCTCGAGCAGCGTCTTGACCGACTCGAGCGCCTCGGCGTCCGACTTGCCCTTGTGCACTTCGGTGCCGTAGAGAGCCATGATGTTCCAGCGCGCCGAGCCCGAGCTGAAGGGGTTGGGGGTGATCACCTCGACGTCCTTGCCGAGGACGTCGTCGAAGGACTCGATGCCCTCCGGATTTCCTTTGCGGACCATGATCACGACGACCGAGTCCTGGGCGATCCCCTTGTATTTCTGCTCGTCCCAGTCCTCGGCGACGAGGCCGGCTTCGACGACGCGGCTCATGTCGCCGGCCTGGGCGAAGTGGACCACCGATGCTGGCTGACCCGCCTCGACCGCGCGGCTCTGGTCGCCGGAGGCGCCGAAGGAGTTGCTGAAGCTGACGCCGGCGCCGTCAGGGCTGCCCTCGAAGCCAGGCTCGATGGCTTCCTCGTAGACCGCCTCCGGGGTGGAGTAGCCGACGATGTCGAGCTCGCCGCCGCCGCCCGATCCCGTTGCGGAGTCGTCGCCGCTCCCGCAACCGGCCACCACCATCGCTGCGACCAGGGCCAGGAGGATGGCCGGTAGAGCGAGACGGACACTGCGTTGCCGGGTTGCCTTGCGAAGGTTCCGCATGGATTGGATTCCTTTCTTTCCTGACTGCATTAGTTTGCTGAGTGACATAGTCGTAAAGGAGGGCGCGCAGAGTAGCATAAAGTTGATCAGAAAAGTGGGGATTAGCCCGGCTGGTCGCCGGCGCCTCGCTGGCGACCAGCGCCAGCAGGGTGATTTACCCCACCGCGACGAGCTTCGAAGATTCAACCGGTGGCGGATTGGTTAACCAGGACTAGATGCAGGGACCGGTCGGTTCGACTGACCGCGATGGGCAGGGCAGATGCCCTGACGGTGGGTAGCCTGAGCGCCGCTAGCATCTTGCTTGTGAAGGACGACGCGACAGGCAAGTCTGCGGAAACCGCAAGCGCCGAGGCCGTGCGGGTGCAACGACTGCGAGAAGACGCACTCCGGCCCATCAGCGTCAACTTGGCTGAGGGCATTGCACTTAGCCACAAGCTGATGCGATTCACTGGAGCCGCGCGCAAAAGTTGAGCGAACCCGCCTTCGACGAGCTGCTTCGGCGCCTCGCGACCGCGAAGGTCGAGTTCGTGGTGGTGGGTGGTCTTGCCGTGAACGCCTGGGGGGTGGTGCGGGGCACCAAGGACGTCGACGTTGTTGTCTCCTCCGAGATCGACAACCTCAAGCGAGTCGCCGAGGTCGCTGTCGCAGCGGGTGGGCATGTACAGCAGGGAGAAGCCCTTCTCGGAAGCCCGCCGTCGATCGCCTCCGCGCTAGCCGGTGGCGAGCAGGTCGCGATCGAGACCGATTTTGGCCGACTCGACGTCATTCAGGGGCTCGATGGAGTCCCAGCCTATGAGGAACTACGTTCGCGGGCGACTCAGGCGGAGATCCTGGGAGTAAGTGTCGCCGTCTGCTCGATAGAAGACTTGAAGACGATGAAGCGCGCTACCGGCCGTACCCGCGATCTCGCTGATCTCGAGGACCTCGAAGCGGCGACCGATTGAGGTCGCGGGTCGCGAGCTCCCTGCCGGGCGGAGCGAGGACCGTCGTCTTCATCGGGGCGCCCGGATTTGAACCGGGGACCTCACCGACCCGAACGGTGCGCGCTACCAGGCTGCGCCACGCCCCGAGGGGGCGATTATCTCAGAGGTGGGGCGCTGAGCGCCGTTCCGGCTCGGGCCGCTACTTTGAATCGTTGCGGGGTTCTCAGGTGATGCTTTGATCCGAAAGATCGCACCGATCGCGCTGGCCATGGCGCTGCTCGGCACGCCGGCGTGCGCGAGCGCCGTGCCGCCGGCTTCGGTGAGCGCCGTGCCACCGGGCTTTGTCGGCATCTCGCCCCAGTCGCCCCTGACCGAGTCCGACTTCGACCTGATGGAGGGGGCGGGGCTGCGGAGCATGCGGCTGCCGCTGTTCTGGGCGGCGGTGGAGTCGGCCGATCCCTTCTTCGCGGAGCCCGACTGGGACGGCTTCGATCGAGACGTCGCGCTGGCGGCCCGTCACGGGATGCGCGTCCTGCCCTTCGTCTGGGGAACGCCGCGGTGGCTGTCCGACGAAATGCTGAGGGAACCGGTCGAGGACGCCCGTCAGCGGCGGGCCTGGGCCTCCTTTCTGCGCCGTGCTGTCAACCGCTACGGGTCGCGCGGCAGCTTCTGGTGGGACAACCCGGAGCTGCCGTACCTGCCGATCCGTCGCTGGGAGATCTGGAACGAGCAGAACATCGTCACCTTCGGCGGCGCCGACCCGGAGCGGTTTGCGCGGCTGGTCCGGCTCTCGGGCCGGGTCGTCCACGGCAGCGACCCCGGCGCCGAGCTGATCCTCGGTGGATTCTTCGGGCGGCCACTGCAGGTTCCGCCCAACGTCCACCCCGGTGATTTCCTCTCGCGCCTCTACCGGGCGCGCCGGGTCAAGAAGTGGTTCGACGGCGTGGCGCTGCACCCATACGTTGCGCGGGCCGCGGCGATCCGGGGTCAGATCCACAACCTGCGTCGAGTGATGCGAGTCCACAACGACGCGGCCACTCCGATCTACGTCACCGAGCTGGGTTGGGGCTCGGACAGCTTCGAGTCGCGCTGGGAGCGCGGCCTGCTCGGCCAGGCCTTCGAGCTCGACCGCGCCCTTTCGATGCTCGCCCGCAACCGGCGCGCCTGGCGGATCGGCGGCGTCTGGTGGTTCTCCTGGGTCGACCTCGACGGCGGTTGCCAATTCTGCGACTCCGCCGGCCTGCTGACCGAGCGGCGCGAGGCCAAGCCCTCCTGGTACGTCTTCAACGCGTGGACCGGCGGCGACGCCGAGATCGTCCCGCGCGCCAGCTTCGGCGATTGACGCAGCCCTCTCGCGGGTACCGATTGCCTGCACGGTCCCGACGATTGGAGGAAGGATGGAGGCTGCGAGAACGACCACCTCGCCGAGCAAGGGGATCTTCGACAGCGCCAACCTCGAGACCCGCGAGCGGGTCCTCGAGCTGCTGCGCAAGGCCTACTGGATGGAGATCGAGACGGTGATGAGCTACCTCGCTGCCTCGGTCAACCTCGACGGCGTCCGCGCGCAGGAGATCAAGGAGTCCCTGGGCGAGGACATCGAAGAGGAGCTGAGCCACGCGCGGCGCTTCGCCGATCGGATCAAGGAGCTCTACGGCGTCGTGCCGGGCTCCGAGGACTTCGCCGCCGAGCAGAGCTTCCTGCAACCGCCCGAGGAGCAGACCGACACCGTGCACGTGATACGGGGCGTGATCAAAGCCGAGACCGGCGCGATCGAGCACTACACGCGGATCGTCGAGGAGACCGACCAGGTCGACCCGGTCACCCAGGACATGGCGATCGAGATCCTCCACGACGAGCAGTCGCACCGGCGCCTCTTCGAGGGGTTTCTGCGCGAGTACGAGTTCGAGGGCATCGCCTAAACAGACAGACAAAGGAGCTGAAATGACCATCGCAGGCGGAATTCTCTTGATTGTGGTTGGGGCGATCCTCACCTTCGCCACCAACATCCACGTGGAGGGGGTCAGCCTCGACGTGGTCGGCTGGATCCTGATGATCGCCGGCGCCGCCGGCCTCGTCCTCTCCTTCTTCCAGGAGGCGATCTGGACCGAGCGGGCCCGGCGCCGCGACGCCGTCGTCGGCGAAGAACGGCGCGAAGTTCCGCCGCCGCCACGCTACTAGTCGGCGTGAGCGGGTAGCGGCAGACCATCAAGCTCAATCCTGACTACCGAGGAGGTAGGCAAATGGCAGTGCAAGAGGCCGGCGAGATCACCGGCACGAAGGACAAGGACTACAACATCATCTGGTTCGTCGAGCAGTGCCTCAGCAACGTGCTGCGGCTCGAGACCTACATCGAGGACGCGGAGCGCGCGGGGGACAACGAGCTCGCCGACTTCTTCCGTCGCGCCCAGGAGACGAGCCGCAAGGGCGCCGAGCAGGGGAAGGAGATGCTGCGGGGCCGGCTGGCTGGTTGAGCAACGCGGATGACGGCGATCGGCTACACGCTCGCCAGCGAGGAAAGCGGCGCGCGGCAGCTGGTCGCCGAGGCCGTGCGGGCGGAGGAGGTCGGGTTCTCCTTTGCGGCGATCTCCGACCACTTCCACCCGTGGCTCGACCGCCAGGGCAACAGCCCCTTCGTCTGGGGCGTGCTCGGCGCACTCGCCGAAGCGACCGAGCGGATCGAGCTCGCCACCGGCGTTACCTGCCCGACCTTCCGCATCCACCCGGCGATCGTCGCCCACGCCGCCGCCACCGCCGCAAGCCTGCTGCCGGGCCGCTTCTCCCTCGGCGTCGGCAGCGGCGAGAACCTCAACGAGCACATCCTCGGTGACCGCTGGCCGCCGGTGCAGGAGCGCCAGGAACGCCTCGCGGAGGCGATCGAAGTGATCCGCCTGCTCTGGCGGGGTGGGCTGCAGAGCCACCGTGGCGCCTATTACCGGGTCGAGAACGCCCGCCTCTACAGCCTCCCCGACGAGCCGCCGCCGATCCTGGTGGCGGTCGCCGGCGAGCAGTCAGCCGACCTCGCCGCCGAGCTGGGCGACGGGCTTTTCGGCACCTCTCCGGTGGCGGAGACGATCGAGCGCTTCAGAGAGAAGGGCGGCGATGGCAAGCCGACCTACGGTCAGCTCCATATCTGCTGGGCCGAGAGCGAGGAGGAGGCGAAGCGGACGGCGCTCGAGTGGTGGCCGAATGCCGGGACCAGCGGCTCCCACGCTTTCGAGTTGCCGCTGCCCACCCACTTCGAAGAGACGACCGAGCTGGTCGACGAGGAGGACATCGCCGAGAGCGTCGTCTGCGGTCCGGACCCACAGCGCCACATCGAGGCGATCGAGGAATACGCGGAGGCCGGCTACGACCACGTCTACGTCCACCAGATCGGCCCCGACAAAGACGGCTTCTTCGACTTCTACTCGAGCGAGGTGCTGCCGAAGCTCGGCTAGCCGCAGCGGCGGATCATCGGCTGGAAGGTCTTCCACCAGCCCTCGTCGAGCAGGGCATGCTCGACGCATTCCAGCAGCTGCCCTTCGTCGTCCTGCAGCTCATAGCTGACCAGCGGCGGATCGACTCGCTCCTCGACCGCGACCACGTGGGCGATCAGCAGGTAGGGCGGGCAGCTGAGCCAACGCTCACCCGGTCGGGGAATCGATTGCGTATCGATCATGCCCGCGGGCTACCCGGCCCTCACGGGCCCAAAACGAATCACGCCCCCGGTGTAAGCGCGGGCGCCGCAGGGTAGCGGGCTGGGGTGTACGCGATTCCGATTGTCGTCCTCGCCTGCCTGGCGGTGATCGCGGTTGCCTGGTCGCCGATCTTCGCGCTGCTGATCGCGGTGCCGCTCTTCGTCCTCTTCCTGGTCTACGTCGGGATGCGACCGCGCGCCGACGAGCGCGTCGAGCCGCCGACCGGCTCGGCGCACGAGCACGAGGACGAGACCCCGACCGGCGCCTGGGGCGAGCAGCGCTCCTGACCAGCTACGAGAGGCCCCGGCGGAGCTTCAGGGCGTTGCGGGGCGCGAAGCCGCGCCAGTCGTTGTTGAGGTAGACGTAGACCGGTTGCCGCGCTCGCCAGGCGGCGATGCGGCGCCGCCAGCCCTCCAGCTCGCGTTCGGAGTAGTTGCCGTCGCGGCCGCGCCGTCCGTAGTGCAGCCGCAGGTAGGCGATCGGGCCGAGCGGCGAGGCGTCCGGCAGCGGTCGCCGCGCGTCGTCGCCGAGCGCCAGGCTCGCCCCGTGCTGCTCCAGGAGCGCTCGGACCTCGGGCGAGAACCAGCTCGGGTGGCGGAACTCGAAGCAGTGCTGGGCCTCCGGCAGCGCCGCGAGAGCGGCGGCGAGCGTCTCATCGTCGCGTTGGAAGCGCTCCGGAAGCTGCCACAGCACCGGCCCCAGCTTGCCGGACCCCCGCAGCGGCTCGATTCGCTCCCAGAAGCGCTCCAGCCCCGGCCCGACTTCGCGCAGGCGGCGCATGTGGGTCAGGTAGCGGCTCGCCTTGATCGCGAAGACGAAGCCCTCGGGTACCTGCTCGGCCCAGGTCTGCGTCGTCTTGCGCTCCGGCAGCCGGTAGAAGGTCGCGTTGACCTCGACCGTGTCGAAGACCGAGGCGTAGTGCCGCAGCCAGCGGGAGGCGGGGAGGCCGCCCGGGTAGAAGTCGCCGCGCCAGTCGCCGTAGTTCCAGCCCGAGCAGCCGATCCGCACCTCGTGCACGAGCTCGCTATACCCGCCGGGAGCGATTCGAGCGTCTCAGGGCGGGTAGGCAACGAGCGGATGGGCACCCCGAACGTCGAGGAGGTTCGCAGGCTCGCCGAATGGCGACCGGCCCTCGGCGTCGTCTCGATTTATCTGCGCTTCGACCCCGGCGACCGCGGCGCCGCCTGGCGGACCGAGCTTCGCAACGGCATCGCGGCCGTGCTGGCGGCCGCCGACGGACTCGACCACCGGACCCGCATCGCCCTCCGCGCCACCTGCGAGAGGATCGGCGAGCGCTTCGACAACCACGACCACGACCTGCCCCGCGGGGAAGCGGGGTTCATCGAGGTGGCGCCCGCGGCCGGCGAGGAACGGCGGTGGCCGACCCACCTGCCGCCGTGGGCCGGCCCCGGCGTTCGCTTCGCCGAGCGGCCGATCGTCGCACCGCTCCTCCACCTCGCCGAGCATGGCGCCGCGCGAGGCGTGGCCCTCGTCTCCGCCGAGCGAGTGCGCCTGCTGGAGTGGGCGCCGGGCTCGGTCGAGCGCTTGAAGAGCTGGGAGCTGAGCGCGTTCATCCGCGACTGGCGCGAGCGCAAGGCGCCCCAGGTCGCCGACCCGGCTCGGGGACAGGGCGTGAGCGCGGCCGGGCGCGACCAGTTCGAAGAGCGGCTGGCCGAGAATCGCGAGCGCTTCCTCGGCGAGTGCGGCCACCTGGCCGCCGGGACCGGCTCGGAGCGGGGATGGCGGCAGCTGCTCGTGTTCGGGTCTCGCGAGCACGCCGCTTCCTTCCAGCACGCCGCCGGTTCGCCGCCGCGGCCGGCGTTCGAGCGCGCCGCGGAGGCTGACCTGATCTCGGTTCCCGACGGTCAGCTCGAGGCGCGAATCGAGGAAGCGGCCGAGAGGCTGGCTTTCGAGCGCGACCGGGCGCTGGTCGAACGCGCGCTCGAGCAGGCGCGCCGCGGCGAACGCGGCACCGTCGGCGTGGAGGAGACGCTGGCGGCGCTCGACCAGGGCCGCGTCGACCACCTCGTCCTGGACGGCACCGAGGCGAAGGAGGCGTTGGTCCGCGGGGCCCTGCTCAGCTCGGCAAGGATCAGCACGGTCTCCGGGGAGGCCGCCGCGATGCTGCAGCCGGCGGGGGGAGTGACGGCGCTGCTGCGCTACTGAGCCGATTCGCTCAGGGGATCGGGCTGCGGGGCCGGCTTGCGTCGAGCTCGATCGTCCAGAAGTCCCGTTCGGTGACCGGCAGCGAGACGTTGAACACCGGCACCTCGCCGATCCGGCCTTCGGGGGAGCCGTCGTGGGCGTGGCCGTGGAGGACGAGGTCGGGCCCGTGCTCGAGGATCGGCGCCGCCAGCCGGTCGCTGCCGAGGAAGGCCAGGATCTCGGCCGGCTCCCCCTCCAGGGTGGCGACGACCGGCGAGTAGTGCAGGAGGACGATGCGGATCGGGCAGGTCTCGACCTGGCGCAGCCCGGCCTCGAGCGCCTCGACCTCGGCCGTCGTCTCGGCGTAGACGGCGCGCAGGGCCGGCTCGCCGAAGTCGGGCAGGTGGCGGGGCGCGAAGCCGCCGACGAAGCCCTTGCAGCCGACGATGCCGACCTCGAGCCCGTCGAGCTCGAGCTCCACCGCCCTTCGTTCGAGCACGGCGATGCCGGCCTCCTCGAGACGCTCGCGCATCCGCTCGGCTTCGCCGGCGTGCCAGTCGTGGTTGCCGAGAACGGCGAGGATCGGCGTCGCGGTGCCGGCCGCCGCCGCGCAGAGGATCTCCGTCTCCGCCAAGGTTCCGTGGCTGGTCAGATCGCCGGCGAGGAGCACGAGGTCGGCGCCATCGTCGAGGCGCTCGAAGGCGGCGACGACGCGGTCGCGGTTCGCCTCGCGGCAATGGATGTCGCCGGCGGCGGCGACGCGCAGCTTGCGCGGCCGCCTCTGTGGCTTGCTCGGGAACATGCCGCCTTCCCTACCCGGATCGCCGCCGCCGACGCTACCGCTCGACCGCGAGCGGGTTTAGGGAGGCGCCCGGCGGGGATCCGGGGGCCATGCAGGACGATCGCGACAGGATTCGCGAAGAGGAAGAAGCAGCCGCTGCCGAAGCGCGCCGGATCGGAGGCCGCAGCGGGATGGAGGAGATGGACGAGGCCGAGCGCGCGTCCGCCGAGCACGGCGGCGGCGAGGCCGAGGGCTTCGAGGAAGCCGAGGAGCTGCTGGAAGAACAGGCTGCGCACGGCGAGCCGCTCGTCGAGCCCCTCCCCCACGAGCCCGAGCTGGAAGAGGACCCGGCGGTGTACGGCGAAGCCGACGAGATCGAGTCGACCGAGACGCGGGACGATTGAGCGAAGACCCGCTCGAGTCGCTGGTGGACACGCTGAAGCGCGCTGCCGCCGCGCTGGAGGCGGAGCGCATCCCCTACCTGCTCGGCGGCGGCTTGGGTTGCTGGGCGCGGGGAGGCCCGCCTTCGAGCAACGACATCGACCTGATGGTGAAGCGCGAGGACGCCGAGCGGGCGCTGGCCGCCCTGCGGGCAGCGGGTCTGCGCATCGAGCGCCCGCCGGAGCGTTGGCTGTTCAAGGCCTGGGACGGCCCGATCCTGATCGACCTGATCTTCGAGCCGGCCGGGATGCGGGTGACCGACGAGGTGATCGAGCGCGGCGAGGAGCTGAACGTCGCCGGCAAGCAGGTGCCGGTGATGGCGCTCGACGACATCCTCGTCACCAAGCTCCTCGCCCTCGACGAGCACGCCGCCGACTACGCCGATCTGCTGCTGATCGGCCGGGCGCTGCGTGAGCAGATCGAGTGGGCCACCCTGCGCGAGCGCACCTCCTCGAGCCCGTTCGCCGAGGCCTTCTTCGTACTCGCCGCTGGCTTGGAGATCAGTCCCTCGAGGGCATCGGAGCGGCGCTGACGATCGTTTTGCCGCCGCGGCGCCCGGGTAGACGCCGCAGCGATGGCGAGGAAACACTCACAGGGGCGGGACTGGGTCGACGACTAGAAAGGGTTGCGATTATCGCCCCGATAGTCGACCATAGGGCCGTCGCAGACCGGCCATGAAGCCACTGATCGACAACGAGGAGAGACTCACCTGGATCTTCGGTTCCTCGCGGAGCGGCAGCACCTGGCTGTTGCGGATGCTCTCCGACTTCGAGCGCGTGGTGCCGATCGACGATCCCCACCTCGGTCATCATCTCGGCGTCTGGCGACCGATCCCGCTCGCCTGGGCCGCTGCCGAGGAGCCGCCCGAGAAGCTGACCACCCTGCTCGAGCTGAAGGCTGAAGAGCCCGGCTACTTCTTCGCCGACCGCTACCGCGAGAGCTGGTGGGAGCCGCTGCGGACACTGATCTGCTCGCGCTTCGAAGCGCAGGCCGAGGGGGTGCCGGGGGCCGGTCGCCGCGCCCCCGTCTACGTCGTCAAGGAGCCCGGCTCGCACGCGGCGCCGCTGCTGCTGGATCTGTTTCCCTCCTCGAAGGTCGTCTTCCTCCTGCGCGATGGGCGCGACGTGGTCGACTCCTGGCTGGACGGCTACCGCGACGGCTCCTGGGCGATACCCGGCGGCGCCTTCCCCGTCTCGGAGAAGGGGCGGGTGCCGTTGATCCGCTGGCTCTCCGCCGTCTGGGTCGTGCGCAGCCGCGCCGTCCAGCGGGCCTTCGACTCGCTGCCGCCGGAGAGCCGGCTGCTGGTCCGCTACGAGACGCTGCGCGAACAGACGGCGGACACCCTGCGGGCGGTTTGCGCGATGCTCGGGCTCGGCGCCGAGCACGCCGCCGAGGTCGCCGAGCGCCACCGCTTCGAGCGGGTGCCGGCTCGCCAACGCGGGCCGCGGCGTGAGGTGCGCGCCGCGTCGCCGGGCTCCTGGCGCGAGAACCTCTCGCCCGCCGAGCAGGAGGCGATGCACGAGGCGCTCGGCCCGGCGCTGGAGGAGTTCGGCTACGCCAGCGATGCCCGCGAGCCCGCGGTGGCGGCCCGCTGAGCGCCCGCTCCCGCCGCCGTGGCCAGAGCGAGCGGCGCGCTGTTTGCCGGACGGCGGGCGCGGGTAGGCACGTTTCAAGCTGCCGGAAAGTGGAGATGAGGAGGCGGAGAATGGCGAGTGGGAATTACTCGGGGATCCCGGTGACCCTGCTCCGCCACTGCCGCACCGTCCTCTCCCGCAAAGCCGAGCCCGATGGAAAGGTGATGTGGGTCGCCGAGGTGCCCGACCTGCCCTGGTGCCGGGCGACCGGCTCGAGTCGCATCGAGGCGCTGGACCGCGTGCGCGAGATGGGCGAACGAAGGAAGGACGATGAACGCCTCCGCCGCAGACTTCCTGCCCGAAAGTCGAAGCCTGACGAGCCTGCGTCGAGCGGCCCGGGGCTGCCGTGGATGCGGCCTCTGGAAGGACGCGACGCAGACGGTCTTCGGCGAAGGGCGGGCGCGCGCTGAGCTGATGCTGGGGAGCGAGAGCGAGGTCGAGGCGGTTCGCCCCCGCGCCGTCGTCGCCGCCCTCGGCGATCGAGGGAGGCTGGTCTGAAGTGTCGTCCCCGCCAGGGTGTGCGATGCCGACCGCTTTCCACCACGAGGCCTTCCTCTACGCCGATGCCGACGAGTTCCTGGCGAGCACGCTGCCCTTCATACGCAGCGGGATCGAAGCCGGCGAACCGGCTCTGGTCGCCGTCAGTCGCCCCCGGGCGGAGGCGCTGCGAGGCGAGCTCGGCGACGACCGCGATCGCGTCCACTTCGTTGACATGGAGGCGCTGGGCCGCAACCCCGCTCGGATAATTCCCTTCTGGCGCCAGTTCGTCGACGAGCACGGCGGCCGTGACCGACCGCTTCGCGGCATCGGCGAACCGGTCTGGCCGGGCCGCCGCCCGGCCGAGGTCGATGAGTGCCAGCGCCACGAGTCGTTGCTCAACTACGCCTTCTGGGACGGTCCGGCCTGGCGCTTGCTCTGCCCCTACGACAGCGCCGGCCTCGACGACGACGTTCTCGCGGCGGCTCACCAGTCGCACTTCTGCGTATCCGGCAGCGCCGCCAACCGGGACGAGGCGGCCGGCGAGGACCTCGACCCGCTCTCCTGCCGGCCCTTCGCCGGGTCCCTGCCGTCGCGGCCGGCCGGTACCGCCATGCTCGCGTTCGACCGCGCCGGCCTGCACGATGCGCGGGCGCTCGTCGCCGCCGAGGCGGAGCGCGCCGGCCTCTCGGCGGATCGCGTCTTCGACCTCGTCGCCGCCGTCGGTGAGCTGACCGCCAACAGCGTCATGCACGGCGGCGGCTGTGGCAGGCTCGGCGTCTGGCGCGAGGCCGAGACCGTCCTGGTCGAGGTCGAGGACGCCGGCGAGATCGTCGGTTCGCTCACCGGCCGCATCCGACCCGCCGTCATGCAGCAGGGCGGTCGGGGCGTCTGGATGGCCAACCAGCTCTGCGATCTCGTCCAGATCCGCTCCGGGGCCAAGGGGACGAAGGTGCGGCTTCGCATGGAGCTGACCGATCGTGCCTGACGCTCACCGGTCTGATCCGTTCATGCAAAAAGAGGAGCGGTATCGCAGTGTGGACTTCAGGGCCGGCGGGAGGTACTCTCTTTTCGGTATCAGTGGCGTGCGACCCCCCGGCCGGAGAGGCGCAGCTCTCGCCCGACGTTAGCCAAAGGTTGAAATCGAAATGGGTTGGATTGAGATAGGGGTAGGGGTCGCCGGGACGCTGGCTGGGCTGGCGGCTATGGCCGTGCTGGTCGTCCGCGAACGTCGGGCGAAGCAGAGATTCCGGATCCTCGCCGAATTGGCTGCCGTCTCCGACGCCGGCGGCTCGCTCGAGGACACCCTCGATTCGATCTGCGAGATCCTCGTCCCGGAGATCGCCGACTTCTGCATGATCGATGTCTTCGCCGACGGTGACGTCCGCCGCGCCGCGGTAGACGTCGCGCCCGGCCCCCATTCCGGAGTGAGGGAGTCGCTGCTCGAGCGAAAGCCCTCGATCCCGGACCGGATGGTCGCCGGCAACGGCAGCAGCTCGCTGGAGCCGCGCTTCTACGAGCGGATGTCGGAGGCCGACCTGCGGCAGTTGGCCCATGACGAGAAGGACCTCGACTTCCTGCGCGGGCTCCGCGTGCGCTCGGCGATCACCGTCGCCCTCAACGCCCGCGGCAGGGTGACCGGGGCCTTGACCATGGCCGTCGCCTGGTCGGGACGACGCTACCGGCGGGACGACGCCCACTTCGCCTGGATCCTCTCCGGCCGCGTCGCCCTGGCGCTCGACAACTGCGGCCTCTTCGCCGACCTAGAGCGGGCCGAGCGCGTCCGAGCGGAGATCGGCGAAACGCTGCAGCGCGGCCTGCTGCCGCCGCCGCTTCCGCACATCCCCGGCTGGTCGATCGCCGCCATGTACCAGCCGGCGGGCGCCGAGAACGAAGTCGGGGGCGACTTCTACGACGCCTTCCGCGTTCCCGGCGGCTGGATGCTGGCGATCGGCGACGTCACCGGTCGCGGCGCCGAAGCCGCCTCGATCACCGCCGTCGCCCGTTACACGCTGCGTACCGCGGTGGCGCTGACCAGCGATCCCCAGCTTGCCCTGGCGACGCTGAACCGGGCGCTTCTGACCCGCACCGATCCCGCGCTCTGCAGCCTCGTCGCGCTGGCCTTGAGCGAGGACCCGGACCAGCCCCTGCGGCTGGCGGTCGCCGGTCACCCCCCGCCGCTGCTCGTCGACGGGGAGAAGGTCGGCGAGGTGACCGCGGCGGGCCCGGTGCTGGGCGCTTTCGCCGACGCCTCCTGGGAAGTCGAGCACTGCTCGGTCGAGCCCGGACAGCAGCTGGTCATCGTCACCGATGGGATCACCGAGGCGCTTGGGCGCGAGGGGCGCTTTGGCGAGGAGCGCCTGCGCGCCGAGCTGAGCGGCGCCGGCGACCCCGCCCTCGTCATGCGCAGGCTCGAAGCCGCGCTCAACGCCTTCACGGAGGGTAAGCACGACGACGACGTGGCGATCCTGGCCCTGGCTCGGGGTACGGGGGACGCCTCCATGAGCGCCTCCCTCGTCTCGCCGGAAGTGGCGGTGAGCGGTCAGGGCATGGGGGGCCTCGATGTCTGAGCGTCACTCCGAGCTGGTCGAACGGCTCTACGACGCCTTCAACCGGCGCGACCCGGAGGAGATCGTCGCCGTCTGCGACGAGCGGATGGAGTTCTTCCCGGTGGTGACGGCGGAAGCGGTGGGGCGCGACGCGCCCTACGTCGGCCCGGCCGGCCTCCACGATTACCTCGCCGACGCGGCGGAGATCTGGGAAGAGCTCCTGATCACCCCCAGCCAGATCGAGCAGCGCGGGGACCGGCTCCTGGTCCGTGGGCGCGTCTACGCCCGCAGTCGCGAGCTGGGGATCAGGGACATGCCGGTCGCATGGATCTGGGAGGTGCGCGACGATCTCATCGTCCGCGGCGAGGTCTTCCCGGACCTGGAGCACGCGTCCGAGCGCTTCTCCGTCGCCTCGGCCTGAGCTGAGTCAGCGCCCGGCTTTGGCGCCGCCGTTCGGGGCGAGGGGCAGCTCGGTGTCGAGACCGGTCAGGGCCATCACCCTGCGCACCGCGCTCGTCCGGCTTGGAACGACTGAGAGGCGATCGCTGCCAGCGAGCCGGCGATGGGTTTCGACCAGCAGGGCGATGCCGGTCGAGTCGATGAACTCGAGCTGGCTCAGGTCGATCCTCAGCGGCCTGTCACTGGCCGATCGGACCTGCTCGAGGGTGTCGGCGAGGGTGGCGGCGTTCGCCAGGTCGAGCTCTCCCGCGAGGGCCAGCGTGCACCCGGACGCGTCTTCGCTCAGCCTGATCGTCAAGGTCCCGTCCCGGACTTCGCGCTGGCTCGAATTGGCCTTCATCCGACTCGCTCCACTAATCATGAGTGCGCGGCGATCTCCGATCGCCGGCGCCTTCCGACCCTGCAGAGACCTTAGACCTCTACCGACCTTTCGTCCAGTCCGCGAGCCCACCTTTGGCGGCGCCGGTGTTTGAGTTCGAGGCGGGGCGGGAACCGGGACGGGTGCCGAAGGAGGCACGGATGAGAGGCCTGTTCGCGATCTACCTGAGCGGCATTCTGATGACGATCGCCTACTTCGCGGCGATCGGCCTCAGCCACCACTGATGCGGCGTTTCGTGAAGGAGAACTCGCTCGGGCTCGTCTTCGGCGGTCTCTTCCTGGTCAGCCTCGCGGGCCAGGCCATCGCCGGCCATCTCGTCTACAACCGGGACCAGCTCGACCACGGCGGCGAGGCGATCTCCCTCGGTCGCTACCTGACCTCATCGGACTTCGGCCAGGCGGTGATGGAGAACTGGCAGTCGGAGTATCTGCAGTTCCTCCTCTTCCTGATGTTGACGATCTGGCTCTACCAGAAGGGCTCGCCGGAGTCGAAGAAGTCCGACGAGCTGGGCCCGGAGTCCGAGCAGGAGCAGATGATCGGGGAGGCGGCGAAGCGCAGCTCGCCGAGATGGGCCAAGGCCGGAGGTTGGCGGGCAACCCTCTACGGCAACTCGCTGTTGTTCCTGATGGCGCTGATCTTCCTCGGCAGCTGGCTCGCCCAGTCCCTTACCGGCTGGAACGCCTACAACCAGGCCCAGGCCGATCACCATTCCGAGACGATCAGCTGGATCGGCTACCTCGGCAACGCGGAGTTCTGGGAAACGACCCTGCAGAACTGGCAGTCGGAGTTCCTCGCGGTCGGCTCCTTCGCCGTCTTCGCGATCTTCCTGCGACAGCGCGGCTCACCGGAGTCAAAGCCGGTCGGCGCGGCCCACACCGATACCGGCCTAGAGGGTTAGCCGCGCAGCTCGGCCAGGGCGGCGTCGCGCCCTTGGTGCATGGAGATCGACGATTCGACCCCGGTGATCTTCAGCAGACGCCGCACCTGGTGATTGATGCAGCAGAGGACGAAGCGGCCCTTGCCTCCGTCTCCCTCCAACTTCTGCCATGCCCGAACGATCAGGGCGATCCCGGTCGAGTCGATGAACTCGCATTCGGAGAGGTCGAGCATGATCGAAGCCTCCTCGTCGGCAAGCCCCCGCTCCAGCGCCCGCTCCAGCTCGGGAGCCGTGCTCATGTCGAGCTCGCCGCGCACGGTGAAGGCGCGAATCCCGTCCTCCAGCTCCTCCGTCTGCACCTCGAACGTCGCGGGCTCCACGCCCCGATCCTACCGCAGCCTGTTGTGGTGGCCGCAACGCAAGGGTTTGCGGGTTCACCCGAGGGGTACCGGAGGACGAGTAGCCGGGCGATTATGCTCGGCGCCGCGGGAACGCGCTTCCCAGCGGGGATTGCCGTCCATGGCAGACAGCTCGACGATCCAAAAGCCTAGGGGGCTTCAGATGATGCTTCCCGCCAAAGCCGAGAATGTCGCGGTTATCCGCCACGCGCTGGCCGGCATGGCGGAGCAGATCGGGATGGACGAACCGAGCCTGGCCGACCTGAAAACCGTCGTCACCGAGGCCTGCATGAACGTCGTCGTCCACGCCTACCGCGGTGAGCCGGGGCCGCTCAGCGTCGAAGCGAAGCCCGACAACGAGGGCTTGACCGTGATCGTCCGCGACCAGGGGGGCGGCATGCGGCCGCAGGCGGACGTCGACAGCGACAGGCCGAGCCTGCGGCTGGGCCTGTCATTGATCGCGGCCCTCTCGAGCAGCTTCGCGATCGCCGGCGGTCTCGATCGGGGCACCGAGATCACGATGCGGGTGCCCCTGCACGGCGGCGGCACGAACGGTGCCCAGGACGACGTGTCGCTCGAGCCTGCCGGTGTCGACACCACGGAGCTGGTCACCGATCAGCCCGAGCTGCTGGGGCCGGTGCTGGCGCGGATGGTGGGCGCCCTCGCCGCCCGGCGCGACCTCACGGTGGATCGCGTCTCCGATGCGGTCCTGGTCACCGACGCGATCGCCGCCGCCGCTCCCTCGCGCTTCGCCGACGGCCGCGTTCGGCTCGGCCTCGACGACCGCGAGGGGGAGATCGAGCTGAAGGTGGGCCCGATGGACCCCGGTGCCGCCAAGGCTATCCGCGAGGAGCTGGAAGTCCCTGACGTCGGCGGCTCGCTGGAGGTGCTGGCGGACGATCTCACCGTCGAGGAGTCCGACGACGGCGAGTACCTCGTCATCCGCTTCGCTGCTGCTCCCTGATCTGCTCGCGAATCCGCGCCAGCGCCCGTCGCAGGATCCGTGAGACGTGCATCTGCGAGTGGCCGATCCGCTCGGCGATCTGCGACTGCGTCATGTCCTCGGCGAACCGCAGCCGCAGGACGAGGCGCTCGCGCTCGTCCAGGTAGGGGAGGGCGGCGTCGAGCGCGATCCGGCCCTCGACCAGCTCGTAGCCGTCGTCCTCGCTGCCGACCCACTCCGCGGGCGCTGTGTCCTCGGCGTCGTCCGAGCCCGCCGGCCGGTCGAGCGAAAGCGGGCGGCGGTTGTGGTTCGCCTCCAGCACCTCGAGCACGTCGGTCTGTTCGATCTCCAGCAGCTCGGCGATCTCGGCTACCGACGGCGAGCGCTGCAGTTTCTTGGTCAGCTCGGTGATCGCTTTGTCGACTTCGGCCATCAGGTCGTGCAGACCGCGCGGCACCCGCACCGTCCAGACCCGGTCGCGGAAGTGGCGTTTCAGCTCACCGAGGATCGTCGGCGAGGCGAAGGCCGTGAAGGGGATGCCGCGGTCGGGGTCGAAGCGGTCGACCGCGTTGAGGAGGCCGAGGTTGGCGACCTGGAGCAGGTCGTCGAAGGACTCGCTGGCGCCGCGATAGCGAAGCGCCAGGCGCTTCGCGAACGGCAGGTTGCGACGCACCAGCTCCTCGCGGATCGACGGGTCGCGGGTCTGCGCGAAGCGCCGCCACAGCTCGGCTTCGCCGGCCAGGCGCTCGTCGGTCCCCGGGCTCGCCGCCGGTTGGCTCTCCTCTTTTGGCCGCTTTGCTGCCATCGGTCTGGACGCTGGAAGCTACATCCCCATCGAAACCGCCCTGGAACCCTGAACGAGCCGCGCGGCGCTCAATAGCCCGCACCGCGGGCCAAAGAGCCGCTACCCGGCGAGGCAGCGGCGGAAACCCGGCGCCGACTAGGCTCCCTGGGGCTTCCAACTCGATCGAAGAGGAGACTTCCCCATGGCTTTCTCGGTTCCCGACCTTCCCTACCCCTACGACGCGCTCGAGCCCCACATCGACGAGGCGACGATGCGGGTCCACCACGACAAGCACCACCAGGCCTACGTGGACAAAGCGAACGCGGCCCTGGAGGGGACGGAGTGGGCCGATCGCGACGTCGAGGACGTCCTGCGCAACCTCTCCAGCCTGCCCGGCGACAAGCAGGGGCCGGTCCGCAACAACGGCGGCGGCCATTACAACCACACCCTCTTCTGGCAGATGCTGAGCCCCGACGGCGGCGGCGCCCCGAGCGGCGACCTGGCCGCGGCGATCGAGGAGACCTTCGGCTCCTTCGACTCCTTCAAGGACCAGTTCAAAGAAGCGGGCATCGCCCGCTTTGGCTCCGGCTGGGCCTGGCTGGTCAAGGACAGCTCCGGGTTGGCGATCGTCTCGACCCCGAATCAGGACTCGCCGATCGCCGACGGCAGCGTGCCGCTGCTCGGCTGCGACGTCTGGGAGCACGCCTACTACCTCAAGTACCAGAACAAGCGCCCGGAATACATCGACGCCTTCTGGAACGTCGTCAACTGGGACTACGTCGCCCAGCGCCTCACCGACGCCCAGTAGCACGCCCGAGCCGAGCCGCGCCCCCCGCGCTCGCGAAACCGCGCGGCTCGGCTCCAGATTTACTTCATTTCCCTTGAGCATTTGCCGCTGATGCCCTATTCATGTCCTGTCCCGACGGACAGGCGCCGGCAGCGCAACGACCGGCGCTCGAGCGAATAGCGAAAGGAAACAAGATGAGCGGCAAGCTCAAAGCACTGGGCCTCGGCCTGCTGGCGGCACTGGCGGTTTCCGCCACTGCCGGCGTCAACGCCTCGGCTGAGGTCAGCGGGCATTTCGTGGTGGACGGCGAGCACGCGGTCGTCGTCGTAAGCGAAGGCGGCGCCCACAGAGTCAAATTCTCGGCTAGTGGCCTCACCGGGGCCATCGAATGCCTGGAAAACTCGTACAGCGGCGTGATCGGAGCCCAAACAGTGGCTGGATTCACGGTTACGCCAACCTTCAAAACATGTAGGACAGAAGGATCTGCCACTCACAACGTCACCATCACAACGAACGGGTGCAGATACACATTCAAGGCCACCGAAAAAACGCATGCCACATTCTGGCTCCTGTGTGATGTTGGCAGCTTCTTGGAAATCCATCACCCCAACTGCACAATCAAAATCCCCGGACAGACCAACCTCAGCGGGGTCAGCTACACAACAGTGGTGGAAAACGGCAAACACGCCCTGACAGCGGATTTCACAGTCGAAAACATCGCGGTTCAATACGAGGCAGGTATTTGCACCTTCCTTGGGACAAACAATAAAGGTGCGATGAAAGGGTCTCTCACACTCAGAGCAACCGACACAGTCGGCAATCCAGTCAACGTCACAGTTACATAACGCGATGCGCTAAGCGCTGACCGCTGGGCCGCGCGGCCTCAGGCAGGTCGCGCGGCTCGGCTCGAGATTTCGCTTTGCTTCCCTTGAGTAATTGCCGCGAATGCCCTATTCCTTTCTTGTCCCGCCAGGGACAGGCGCCGGCCGCGCAACGACCGGCGCTCGAGCGAATAGCGAAAGGAAGCAAGATGAGCGGCAAATTCAAAGCACTGGGCCTCGGCCTCTTGGCGGCGACGGCGGTCTCCGTCGTCGGCGTCGTCAACGCCTCGGCTACCAGCTTCGGGACTTTCGAGTTTGAGTCCAACCACACGGTCATCGTCGGAAGCGAGAATGCCACGCACAAATCCAAATTCTCGCTCGTGGGCCTCGCTGGCAACATCGAATGCGGAAAAGTCGCATACACAGGCACAGCCCAGGCGGAATTGGTGGCCGGTGTGACAGTTACACCGCACTATGAAGAATGCAAAACAGAAGGCACGGCAACCAATGTCACCATTAAACACAATGGGTGCGAATACACATTGAAGAGCTCCTCGGAACCGCATGCGACATGGCATGTCTTCTGCCCCTCAGGCAAAGTGATCGAAATCCATCATCCCAACTGTACAGTCACAATCCCGGCCCAGGTTGCCAACGGGGTCAGCTACACGAAAGTCGTGGAAGGCGGCAAACACGCCCTCACAGTCAACCTCACAATCGAAAACATCACGGCTTATTTCCACGGGGGCATCTGCATCTTCACCGGAACAAACCATACTGCGACATTGAAAGGCTCCTTCACACTCAAAGGCACCGACACAGCAGGCAATGCAACAAGCATCACAATCACAGCGTGATAGCGCCGATCGCTAGGAGCTGACTACCGCCGGCCGCGCGGCCTCGGGCAGGTCGCGCGGCTCGGCGCTTTCCTTCGGCGGCACCTTGCTCATCGCGTGCTCGGCGAGGGCGGTGATCGTGAGGCTGGGGTTGACGCCGACGTTGGCCGGGATCGCGGCACCGTCGCAGACCAGCAGGTTCTCGTAGCCGAAGACGCGCTGCTCGGCGTCGACGACGCCGTCCTCGGGGCCGTGGCCGATCACGGCGCCGCCGAGGATGTGGGCGGTGGTCGGCACGTTCAGCGTCGCCTCCATGATCGAGCTCTGGGCGATGCCGCCGGTTCGCTTCGCCAGCCATTCGGCCGCTTCGTTGGCGACCGGGATGAAGGTCGGGTTGGGTCGCTCCGGGTCCTGTTCGGTCTGCAGCCGCACCTCGCCGTTGCGCTTCAGCTTCGGCCGCAGCGCGATCGCGTTGTCGAGCGTCTGCATGACGAGGAGGATGATCGTGCGGCGGGAGCTGCCTCGTGGCCAGAGGATCTTGGCGAAGTTGAGCGGGTGGCGGAGGATCTGCCCCAGCAGCTTCAGCGGCCGCGTCACCCGGGTGCCGTCGCCGACCAGGAGGGTGTTGAGCGTGCTCATCGAGTCGCCCGCCTCGCCGTAGGTGACCGTCTCGATGTGGGTGTGCGGATCGGGGTAGATGCTGGAGGTGATCGCGACCCGTCTGGTCAGGTCCTCGGGATAGTCGTCGGGCACGCGGACCGCGAGGATGCTCTCGCTGTTGGTGCGGACCAGCTCGCCGAGCCGGTTGGAGATGCGCGGCAGCGAACCGCCGAGCCGGCAGCGCTGCAGCAGCTTGTTGGTGCCGAGCGGCCCGGCGGAGACGATGACGCCGCGGGCGTAGATCGTGCGCCGCTTGCGCCCGCGCAGGACTCCCGAGCGCTCGCTGGTCACCGCGTAGCCGTCGCTGCCGTCGGCCGCGCCCAGCGGGCGGATGTCGGTCACCGTGCGCTCCGCCTGCACCTCGACGCCGAGATGCTCGGCGAGCCAGAGGTAGTTCTTGACCAGGGTGTTCTTGGCCCCGTGCGGGCAGCCGACCATGCAGCGTCCGCACTGCATGCAGCCGGTCCGCTCCGGGCCGGCGCCTTCGAAGAACGGGTCGGGCACGGTCCGGCCGGGGTTGTCGAGGTAGACCCCGATCGGCGTCTTGCGGTAGGTGTCGGCGACGCCGAGCTCCTCGCCCAGCTCGCGCAGCAGCTGGTCGGCGGGATCGTCGTTTTCGTGGACGACGACGCCGAGCATTCGCTGGGCGGTTTCGTAGTGGGGGGCGAGAGCGGCCTCCCACGGGGCCAGATCGGCCCACTGCGGATCTTCGAAGAAGGGGGAGGGCGGCACGTAGAGCGTGTTGGCGTAGCCGAGGCTGCCGCCGCCGACGCCGGAGCCGCTGACCACGGCGATGTCCTTGAAGAGGCTGAGCCGGAAGATGCCCTTCATCCCTACCCGCGGCGCCCAGAAGTAGCGGCGGCTGTCCCAGGTGGAGTTGGGAAAGTCGTCGTCGCTGAACCGCTTGCCGCACTCCAGCACCGCGACCGAGTACCCTTTTTCAGCCAGTCTCAAAGCTGAAACAGAGCCCCCGAATCCGGAGCCAACCACCACCCAGTCGTAGTCGTGTGTCATGCGGGAAAGCCTAAACGCTGCTCCGTGGGTGGCGCGGTGGCGGGGGTCCCCCATAGCGGAGGATGCCGCAAGGCGGCATCCGAGCACATGGGGGAGGGCCGCCGCGACAGGACCCGCGGCCGGAGCGCTTAGGCCTCTCCAGGCTCTAGAGGGCGGAAGTCACTGGTCCGCGCGCCGCATACGGGGCAGAACCAGTCGCTGGGGATGTCCTCGAACTTCGTTCCGGGCGGGATGCCGCCGTCGGGATCGCCGATCGCCGGGTCGTAGATGAAGCCGCAGCTCTCGCAGATCCAGAGGGTCGCCTCGGTCGTCGTCATGGCCAGAGCTTAGAACGGTTCAGTCTTTGTCGAAGCTGACCGCGACCGGCTCGCGCTGCGAGGCGTCCTCGATCTCGAAGAACTCGCGCTCCTCGAAACCGCCCTGGTTGGCGATGATCGAGGCCGGGAACTGCTGGATGTCGGTGTTGTAGGCCTGCACGTTGGAGTTGTAGATCCGGCGCGCGGCCTGGATTTCGTCCTCGAGCTGGCTCAGGTTGCGGGTCAGCTGCTGGAAGTTCTCGGTGGCGCGCAGCGTCGGGTAGTTCTCGGCGACCGCGCGCAGGTCGGTGAGGGCGCCGGTCAGCTGCTGCTCGGCTTTGGCGGTGTCGCCGACGCTGCGGGCCGACATCGCCTCGGCCCGCGCCTTCGTCGCCTTCTCGAAGACCTCGCTCTCGTGCGCCGCGTAGCCCTTGACCGTCTCGACCAGGTTCGGCACGAGGTCGTGGCGCCGCTTCAGCTGGATGTCGATCCCGCTCCAGGACTCGTCGACCCGGTTGCGCGCCCCGATCAGCGAGTTGCGCTTGCCGATGTAGTAGAGGACCGCGATGACGACGATCGCCACCACGACTATGAGCACCACGGTCACGAGCCCCATCCTACCGCCCCTCAAGGGACGTGCCGGCTCTTTGATGCCCATAGTGGTGCATAAGTCTCGGCACGTCCCTCGGGCGGCGGTCCTGGAAACACGCTGGCCATAGGATCGGTGCGTGGGTGCGAAGGGCGAAGCGCAGGAATGGGCCGAGATCGTGCGGCGCTACGGGGAGCGGAGCGGGTTGACCTACGAGCCGGTTGGGGGGATCAACCCGAAGGACGGGCCGGTGGCGCTCTGTGTCGGTGGCGGCAACCGGCTCACCGGCCAGCTCGTCGAAGGCTTCTGGGGCTCATCCTGCGACGCCGACGAGCGCGAGGTCGGCGGCTTCTTCGGCAAGGCGGTGCTGCCGGGCGCGCTGCTGGCCAAGGCCCACATGCCGGACCTTGCTGCTGTGGTGTCCGCCTTCAACGTCGAGTCGATCGAGGGCCACGAGCGGATCGCGCAGCGCTTCGGCCGCAAGGTCGAGTTCGAGTCGATCGACTTCAACCGGCGCTTCCTCGCAACCGTGCCGCGCGAGTACGACCCGCTGGCGCTGCGGGAGCTGTTCAGCCCCGGCTTCCTCGCCTGGACGACGACGATGACCGGCGAGATCGACTTCGGCGTCAACGACCGCCAGCTCTGGTTCCTCTGGCAGCTGCGTGAGCGCAGCGAGGCCGAGTTGAAGGAGGCGCTGAAGAACGCCGGCCAGCTGTTCGAGCGGCTGCGGGGAGAGATGGATGAGAGCGGCGTCCACACCTACCCGCCGGGTCCCTGGCACGCCGGTCTGGAGCCCTTCCCCCGGGCCTAGCAGGCGAAGCTGCGGCGAAGCCGCGCTCGGAATCCGCCGCGCGCCCGGGTCGCGGCCAGCGCCTCGCCGAGCGCACGCGAGGCGACCTCGAGGCTGTTACGGGTCTCGACCCGCTGCCGCAGGGCCCGAAGGTCAGCTTCGCCCAGCGCCAGTGCTTCCTCCCAGAGTTGGCCGGGGCCGACGGTGAGGGGCGGGTCGCCGAACGGGTCTTGCGCCGCCTCGGCGTAGCGGTCCGGGGTCAGGACAACGCCCCCGCGCTCGCCCGCCGAGCGGGCGACGACGACGCGCCGGCCGAGCGCCGCGGCCTCCAGGGTCGTCACCCCCTGGGCGACGACCAGGTCCGCGGCCGCGAGCCTGGCCACGGGGTTCTCCGGCGCGGGCTCGATCCGCCACGCCTGGCTCGGCAGGCGCCGCTCGCAGAGCGCCGCCGCCTCGCTTCGCCAGTGGCCATCGCCGGCGACCGTCAACCGGCAGGTCCGACCGGCAGCGAGGCGCGCCGCGGTCAGCTCCACGGCGAGCTCGACGACGGCGGCCTTCTCGGCTGAGAGCCGCGCCATCGCCAGCACCTCCCGCGGCTCGGGCGGGGCGGGATCGAAGGGCAGCGCCGGCAGCGCGACCGCGGCGGGCACCGTCCAGAGGGCGTCGGCCGGGACGCCGAAGCCGGCCGCGACCTTGCTTCGGTGAATTTCGCCTCTGACCAGGGCGACGGCGTGGCGCTCCGCCACCGCCCGCTTCAGCACCGCGGCCGCCGTCGCCACCGTCGTCTCCCCGAACCAGCGGCTCAACCCGCGCGGCGCCTGATGCAGGGCGAGCGCGGCCCGCCCGCAAGCCTCGAGCGCCGGGCCGAAGGCCTCCATCACGCCCTGTTCCCAGTGGACGACGGCCACGTCGTGCTCGGCGATCGCGGCCAGCAGCTCGGGCTGCCCGCCCGCACCCTCGACCCAGGGCGCCGTCGCGACCACCTCGATGCCGGCTCGCCGGGCTGGCGCGGAGAGCGGCCCCGGCGGGGCGAAGATGGTCGCTCGGCCGCCGTCCCCGACGTGCTTGCCGAGCAGCCGCAGCCATTGCCAGGCCGAGCCGCCCGGCGTCAGGTTATGCAGGAGGCAGCAGATCGCCGGCCCCGAGCAGGAGCGATTCCCCATGCGTTGGGATAATCGCAACCTTGCCCCCGCTGAGCCCATCGGACCTGGCACCCAACCTCCTGATCGGCACACGGGTGCGGATCGCCGAGGATGTCGAGATCGGCCCCAACGTCGTCCTCTACGACGACATCGCGCTCGATTCGGGCGTGCAGCTCGACGTCGGCGCCGTGGTCGGCAGGCCGGCGCGGCGCAGCCGGGGTTCGCGCACGCCGGACGCCCCGCACGGGCAGACGGTCCTCGAGACCGGCGCGATCGTCAGCCCCTACGCCCTGGTCTCGGCGAACGTGCGGATGGGACCGCACTCCTTTCTCGGCGACTATTCCCACCTGAGAGAGGGTGTGCGCCTTGGCGCCGACGTGGTCGTCGGGGCCAGCGGCGGCATCGGCCGGCACGTCCAGGTCGGCGACCGCACCAGGATGCAGAACGGCTGCCTGGTCGGACCGAACAGCGTGGTCGAGGAGGACTGCTTCCTGGGGCCGAGAGTGCAGCTGCTGACCGGCCGCACCATGGGCAACGCGCGTCGGGACACACCGACGAGGCTGCGGCGTGGCTGCCAGATCGGCGGCGGGGTGACGATCCTGCCCGGGCTCGAGATCGGCGAGGAGGCGGTCGTCGGCGCCGGCGCCGTGGTCGTGCGGGACGTTCCCGCCGGGGCGCAGGTTCGCGGCGTGCCGGCGCGCCTGGCTCAGGTCGGGTAGTCGGGGTCGCCGGGGAGGACGACGCGGTGCTCCTCCCGGGTGCCGATCACCTTGGGCAGGATCGGCTCGATCCGCCGGCCCCGGTGGGCCTCGATCGCCTCGGCCGCGGTGCGGAAGGGAAGCAGCGCCTGCAGCTGGTGGATCGTCGGGAAGGCGAGCACGAGCTCCCCCGCCGCCTGCGCCTCCAGCGCCGCCGCCGGCTCAAACCAGCGGGCATCGACCGTCTCGACCCCATCCGGCTTGGGGGGAGTGTGAGCGGGGGCGAGGGCGAGGAAGAACCAGGCGTCGAAGCGGCGCGAGATCACCTCCGGGGTGATCCAGCGCGAGAACAGGACCAGCTCCTCGTCGGCGGCCAGCTCGATCCCGGCCTCCTCCTCCAGCTCCCGAACGGCGCAGGCTCTGTGCCCGGCCTCGCCCTCGCCGTCGGCGACGTCGACGCCGCCGCCGGGGAAGACCCAAACCCCGGGCATGAACTTCGCCTTCTCGGTCCGCTTCAGGAGCAGGACCTCGAGCGCTCGGTCCTGGTGCTTGCCGCCGCGCCGCAGGAGGACCACCGAGGCGGAGGGCCGCGGCACGGCGGGCTCGCCGAGGTTCGGCGCCTCGGCAGGGCCGCGTTTTCGCTCCTCACTCACCCAAGCCACCATATCCCGGTGTGCCCTGAGTTTTCCCACCAGGCAGGGTGTAAAGCTCGGGAACGTCTGGGTGGGCGCTCGTTCAGGTGAGCGCTCGCTCGCGGCGCGACCGGACCCAGCGTCGCTGCGTGAACCAGGCGAGCAGGCCGATCAGAGCCAGGGGAGCCAGGATCGCCAGGCCGATCAGGGTCACCCCGGCGGCGACGGTGAGGATGCGGCCGGCGTCGTCGAGCGCGTCGTCGACACCCCATCGGCCGCCCCCGGTCGCCGCGGCGCCGCTCTCGATCCGCAGCGAGACCCGCGAGAAGTGCGTGCGCCGCTGCATCGCGGCGAGCTGGGAGCGCAGCGACGCAAGGCGCCGGCGCTCGGCGCGCAGCTCGGCCTCGATCGATTCGCGCTCGGCGCTCGTCTCGGCGCCGGCCAGCTGCGCCAGCAGCCCCTCGACCGTCGCCCGTGCGTCCCGCAGGCGCTCCTCGAGCCCGATCGTCGGCGCGGTCACGTCCAGCGTCGCCTCGGAGCGGGAGCGGACCTCGGCGATCTCCGAGAAGGCCGCCAGCGCGTCGCCGAGCTTGCCGCTGGGGATCAAGAGGTCGAAGACCGCGCCGGCCGCCCCGGCGCTGCCGTCGCGCACCGAGGAGCGCATGACGATGCCGTCGTAGCCGTGGACCGTCTCGAAGACCTGGGCCGTTGCCGAGCGGATCCCGGAAGCCTCGGTGGCGAGCACGATCCGGGCCGAGCGCTCGACGTCGCGGCGGGCGGCGCGGGCGGCGTACGGTCCCGAAGCCGAGAATGAGAGCGGCGTCGCGGTCGCCTCGTCGGCGGCCTTCGCGGCGCTGCTCCGCGAATGGGAAGGGCCGCCCCGGGGCTGAATGCGCCTGCGCAGCGACCTGACGGTGGGCGGCGTCTCGGAGTACTGCACGCCCGATTCGTCAGCGGACCGCGAGACGGCCGGCTGATCCGGACGGGGCCCAGCGTCCAGCTGAAGCGCGGTGCGCATGACCGAGCCGTCTTCAGATATCGCCACCACCGCCGTCGCCACGGCGATCGCGACGGTCGCGGCGGCGCCGGCGACGGCCGGGAGCCGTCGCCTCGGCACCCGCGCGAACCACGAGGCGATGCGGTCGCGCACCGAGGTGCCACCGTCCTTCCTCGGGAAGCCGGCGGCGGCACGGGCGTCGAGCTCGGCGACGAAGGTCGGCTCGGGCGTTGGCCGCAGCGCCCGCAGCTCGGTAACCAGGTCGATCTCCCTATGTGGCTCCATCGCAGGCCTCCCTCAGCTTGGTGACGGCTCGGTGCAGCTTGGTGCCGGCGTTGGACTCGCTGATCCCGAGGACGCGGGCGATCTCGGCGTTCGAGAGTCCGGCGAAGAACTTGAGCACAACCAGCTCGCGCTCGCGGGCCGTGAGGTCCTCCAGCGCTTTGGCCAGCAGCAGGCGGCGCTCGCTCTGCTCGACCGCCTGGACAGCGGCGGGATCGGCCAGGTCGAGCGGCTCGGTGACGAGCGATGCCTGCCTGCCGCGCCGCCGCAGCTCGTCGAGGGCAGCGTTGCGAGCGATCGCGAACAGCCAGGCGCGGGCGCTGCCGCGGCCGGGGTCGAAGCGGCGGCGGTTGCGGTAGGCGCGCTCGAAGGCGGCGGCGGTGACGTCCTCAGCCGCGGCACGATCGCGCAGCAGACCCGCCGCGTAGGCGTAAACGTCGTCGCGATTCGATCGGTAGAGCTGATCGAAGGCCAACCCGGCATCCCGCGGGACCTCCTCCAGCGTTGCCGCAGCCTCGTTCACACCCGTACTACGGGGTGACAGCGAATTCGTCACAGCCGGCAGGGCTGTCAGGCGGCCCGGCGGTGATGACAGGACCCGCCCGAGCGACGGTCAATCCCGCGTGACAGGCCGCTTCGATCGCCTGGGAGACGATCTCCACGAGCCTGCGCAACTCCGCTTTCGAGATCGCCAGCGGCGGCATCAGGACGACGACGTCGCCGAGCGGGCGGACGATCGCGCCGCGCTCGCGGGCCTCGAGGGTGACCCGGTGGCCGAGGCGCAGCGCCGGGTCGTGCGCGCCGAGGTCGATCCCGACCATGAAGCCACGCTGGCGCACCTCCTTCACCTCGGCCATCGCGGCGATCTCCTCCAGCAACCGGTCTAGCAGGTGGATCTTCGGCTGCAGCTGCAGCAGGGTGCGCTCCTGCTCGAAGGCTTCGAGGTTGGCGAGGGCGGCGGCGCAGGCCAGCGGGTTGCCGGTGTAGGTGTGACCGTGGAAGAAGGTGCGGCCCTGCTCGGGGGCGCCGAGGAACCCCTCGTAGATGCGCTCGCTCGTCAACGTCGCCGCCAGCGGCAGGTAGCCGCCGGTCAGGCCCTTGGCGAGGCAGAGCAGATCCGGCGCGACCCCCTCCTGCTCGCAGGCGAACATCGTCCCGGTGCGGCCGAAGCCGGTGGCGACCTCGTCGCAGATCAGGAGCACGCCGAAGCGGTCGCACAGCTCCCGCACCGCGCGCAGGTAGCCGGGCGGGTGGACGATCATCCCCGCGGCGCCCTGGACCAGCGGCTCGACGATAACGGCCGCCACCTCCTCCTCGTGGGCGGCGAGGACCCGCTCGAGGTCGGCGGCGTCGCCGGGCTCGGCCGCGTGCGTCCCGAACAGCAGCGGTCGATAGGTGGCGTGGAAGAGGTCGATCCCGCCGACCGAGACGGAGCCGATCGTGTCGCCGTGGTAGGCCTCGCGCAGGTGGACGAAGGAGGTGCGGCGGACGTGCTGGCCGCCGCGCTGCTGCTGGTACTGGAATGCCATCTTCAGCGCGATCTCGGTCGCGGTCGAGCCGGACTCCGAGTAGAAGACGCGGGAAATACCAGGCGGAGAGAGCTCCACTAGCCGGGCCGCCAGCTCGGCGCCGCCGGGATGGGTGAGCCCCAGCATGGTCGAGTGGGCGACCCGGTCGAGCTGCTCTCGCACCGCCGCGTCGATGCCGGCGTGGCGGTGGCCGTGGACGTTGCACCAGAGCGAGGAGACGCCGTCGATGTAGCGGCGGCCGTCCGCGTCGATCAGGTCCGTGCCCTCTGCCCCCTCAATCATCAGCGGCTCTTCCTGCGACCACGCCTGCTGCTGGGTGAACGGATGCCAGAGATGTTCCTGGTCGAGCTGAACCGGGTAGGCCGACATCCGGCGCCGACCTTAGCTCCGTCCGCGGCGGCAACCGCCGCCACGTGTGCGCCTTCGCACTGACCTTTACACGGAAAGCTGCAATCATCGAGCACGATGGCCGAGCGTGGAGCAACCCCCCAGGTCCCGGCCCTCCGGCGCAGAGCGCTGCGTGCTGTCCGCTCGCTCTTCACGCCGTTGCTGCCGGACGACTATCTGGAACTGATCAACCCGCTGTGGTCGACGCGCGAGCTGCGCGGCCGGATCGAGCGGATCGATCGCGAGACGCCCGACGCGGTCACGGTGCTGATTCGCCCCGGCTTCGAGTGGACCGGTCACCGGCCCGGCCAGTACCTGAGGATCGGGGTCGTGGTCGACGGGGTACACCACTGGCGTGCCTACTCGCTCACCTCGGAGCCGGAGCGCCCGGACGGCTGCATCAGCATCACGCCGAAGCTGGTCGAAACCGGGGTGGTCTCGCCTTATCTGGTGCGCCGGGCAAGGCCCGGCGACGTCGTCCGCCTCGGCGGCGTCGAAGGGACCTTCGTGCTGCCCGACCCACCGCCCGAGAAGGCGCTGTTCATCAGCGCCGGCAGCGGCATCACGCCGATCATGAGCATGCTGCGCAGCCTGCATCGCGGCGACGCCGTCGGCGACGTCGTCCACATCCACTCCGCCCGCGACGAGGAGGGCGTGATCTTCGCCGAGATCCTGCGCGAGATCGACAGCTCGCAGCCGGGCTACCGCCTGCACCTGCAGCTGACCGGGCGCCAGGGCAGGCTTGCGCCCGGCAACCTCGACGAGCTCTGCCCCGACTGGCGCCAGCGCCAGGCATTTGTCTCCGGGCCCGCCGCGATGCTCGACGCGATGAGCGACCTCTGGCAGGCCGAGGGCGACCGAGAGCTGCTCCAGATGGAGCGCTTCCAGCCGGTGATCGGCGGCGAGCCCGGCGAGGGCGAGGGCGGCGCCGTCCGCTTCGCCAAGAGCGGCGTCGAGGCGCGCTGCGACAGCGGCACCCCGATACTGGTCGGCGGCGAGGAGGCCGGCGCCACCCTGCCCTTTGGCTGCCGGATGGGCATCTGCCACACCTGCGTCGGAAAGCTCTGCAACGGCAAGGTGCGCGACCTGCGCACCGGCAAGGTCCACGGGAGCGAGGGCGAGATGATCCGCACCTGCGTCAACGCCCCCGAAGGACCGATCGAGATCGCGCTTTGAAACCAAGAAAGGGAGCCATGAACGCAACGACTGCTGAGGCAACGACTGCCGAGGTTGAGGTTCAGAGCCCGCTCGCGCATCTATCGGAGGCGCAGCTGGAGGAGCTCGCCCGCGAGTTCGATGCGATTCGCGACCGGGTCCACGCCGAGCTGGGCGACCGCGACCGCCGCTACATCGAGAGCATGATCGCGATGCAGCGCCGGCTGGCGGTGGTCAGCCGCGTGCTGCTGCTCGGCGCCCGCTACCGCCCCGCCCAGGTCGCGGGCACGGCGGCGCTCTCGATGGCGAAGATCCTCGAGAACATGGAGATCGGCCACAACGTCCTGCACGGTCAGTGGGACTGGATGAACGATCCCCAGATCAACTCCTCGACCTGGGACTGGGACACCGCCTCGACGGCGGAGGCCTGGAAGCACTCCCACAACTACGTCCACCACACCTTCACCAACATCCTCGGCAAGGACAAGGACCTCGGCTACGAAATCATGCGGATCGACCCGCAGCAGAAGTGGCACCCGGTCTACCTCTTCCAGCCGCTCTACAACCTGCTGCTGATGGCCTTCTTCGAGTGGGGCGTCGCCCTCCACGACCTCGACTTCGAGGCGATCCGCAAAGGCCACAAGTCGAAAGCGCAGGTGAAACGCGAGGTCGCGGGGATCGTCGGCAAGGCGAAAAGCCAGATCGTCAAGGACTACGTCGCCTGGCCGCTGCTGAGCGGGCTCGCCGCGGCGGCGCTCGACGCCGCCACCGAGACCCGGCGCGGCGGCGCCACCCGACGCGGCCGCCGGCGCCGCGGCGGCCTGGCCGGGGTGCTGCGAAGCGCCCTGGCCAGCGGGCGCGGCTCCTACAGCGCCGCCGCCAAGGCAAACGCCAGCGCCAACATCATCCGCAACGTCTGGGCCTACGCGATCATCTTCTGCGGCCACTTCCCCGACCAGACCTACACCTTCAGCCCCGAGGAGGTCGAGGACGAGAGCCGGGGAGGCTGGTACGTGCGGCAGCTGGCCGGCGCGGCCAACATCGAGGGCAGCCCGCTCTTCCACGTCGCCAGCGGCAACCTCGGCTACCAGGTAGAGCACCATCTCTTTCCCGACCTGCCGAGCACCCGCTACGCGGAGATCGCCCCGCAGGTGAAACAGATCTGCGAGCGCTACGGGTTGCCCTACAACAGCGGCCCGTTCGGGCAGCAGCTGGGGATGGTGCAGAGGACGATCCTGCGGCTTGCCTTCCCCGGCGGCTCGGTGCGCCCGAAGCCCGGACCGTACCGCGGCGAGGACCACGCAGCTCTGTGATGTAACTCACGAGGGGCTGGCGGCGGCGGGCTGCGACGATGATGTCTTGACCCGCTACCGCCACCTGATCACCGACGAGAACCGCAAGTGGTGGACGCTCGGGGCGATGTGCTTCGCGCTGTTCATGATCATGCTCGACAACACGGTCGTGAACGTGGCGCTGCCCTCGATCCAGCGCGACCTCGGCGCCTCGCTACCGGCCCTGGAGTGGACGGTCAACGGCTACACGCTCTCCTTCGCGGTGCTGCTGGCGACCGGCGGCCGGCTCGGCGACATCTTCGGGCGCCGCCTCACCTTCCTGATCGGCGTCGTCGTCTTCGCCGCCTCCTCGGCCACCGCCGGCCTCGCTCCCGACACGACCTCGCTCGTCGTCAGCCGCGTCGTGCAGGGGGTTGGAGCGGCGCTGATGATGCCGGCGACGCTCTCGATCGTCACCGACGCCTTTCCGCCGCAGGAGCGGGGCAAGGCGATGGGCACCTGGGCCGGGGTCTCGGCGCTGGCGCTGGCCGTCGGCCCGGTCCTCGGCGGCTTCCTCACCGAGCACGTCAGCTGGCGGGCGATCTTCTACCTCAACATCCCGGTCGCGGTCGGCGCCGTCGCGGCGGCGCTGTTCGCGGTGCGCGAGTCGCGCGACACGACCGTCGGCCGCGAGGTCGATTACCTCGGCGTCGTGACCCTGACCGCGGCGCTGACCGCGCTGGTCCTGGCCCTGGTCGAGGGCAACGCCTGGGGCTGGGGTTCGCCCGAGGTGGTCGCGCTGCTGGTCGGCGCCGCGGCCGGGCTCGCCGCCTTCGTCGCGGTCGAGCTGCGGGTCAAGGCGCCGATGGTCGAGTTCCGCTTCTTCTCCGATCGCAACTTCCTCGGCGCGGTGGTGGTGGCGTTGATCGTCTCCTTCGCGATGCTCGGCGTCTTCTTCTTCCTCGCCCTCTACATGCAGAACGTCCTCGGCTACTCGGCGCTGGAGGCGGGAGTCAGGTTCCTCCCCTCGACCCTGATGGTCGTCGTCGTCGCCCCGATCGCCGGGCGGCTGGCCGACCGCGTCGGCCCTCGCTGGCTGATCGCCGCCGGCCTGACGATCGTCGCCGCTTCCCTCTACAGCTTCAGCGGCATCGCCGTCGACTCCGGCTACGGCGAGCTGCTGCCGGGCTTCATGCTGCTCGGGATCGGGATCGCGCTGACGATGTCGCCGATGACCAGCGCCGCGATGAACGCGGTCGCGGTCGAGAAGGCGGGGGTCGCCTCGGGCGTCCTCTCGATGTTCCGGATGATCGGCGGCAGCCTCGGCGTCGCCGTCACCGGCGCGATCTTCCAGGGCGCGGTCGGCAACCCCGAGACCGCCACCCCGGTGGAATTCGTCGACGCGCTGGGGCACGCGATGACCGTCTCCGCATTGGTGGCGCTGACCGGCGCGGTCGTCGGAGCGATGGCGATTCGGGCGAAGCGCCGCCAGGTCGGGGTCGACGCCGCCGAGGCCGCCGCCAGCCCGGGCGGCGAGCTTGCCGCTCGCGAGTCGATCGGCTGATCGCGCGCCCGGTCGCTCGGGTGTGGGGCGAGTTATCCGTGTATATCGCGGAAAAGTCGCCCCATCGGCCAGGTGTGTGGGGCGGAGAGGTCGAGCGTTGCCAGCGTCTCGACCTCCACCTGGCCTAGGGCGGCGATCGTCTCGCGGTTGGAGAGCTCGATCGGGCTCGGGTTCTCCGGCCAGGGGGTGAGGACGACCGCGGCGACATCGAGGCCGGCCGCGCGGGCCGCTTCCAGGGTCAGCAGCGTGTGGTTGATCGTGCCGAGGCTGGGGGAGGCGGCGACCACGAGCGGCAGCCCGAGGTCGGCGGCGAAGTCGCGGACGAGATAGGGCGGGTCGAGGGAGAGCGGGACGAGCAGGCCGCCGACCCCCTCGCAGACGAGGACATCGGCGTCCGCGCCCGCAGCGCGCGCCGCGTCGAGCAGCCGCCGCCGCTCGATCGCCTCATCCGCCTGCGCGGCGGCAAGATGCGGCGACATCGGCGGCCCGTACCGGTAGGGCGCGATCTCCTCGTCCCTTTGCTGCGACCCCGCGGCCCGCCGCAGCACCTCGTGATCGGGCCGATGGGCCGAAAACGCGACCCCGGCTCCCGTTTCAGGCCCATCGGCGGGGTAGTCGTCGAGGCCGGTGACGGCGGGCTTGAAGACGGCCACGCGTTGGCCCTCGGCCACGAGCGAGTGGGCGATGGCCGCGGCTACGACCGTCTTGCCGACCTCGGTCCCGGTGCCGGTGACGAATACCCCCTCGATGCCGACCCCCTTGGAGCCGGGCGCGGCGCCGCTGCCGGCGGTCGCCGCCATCAGGCAGCGATCGGAGCGGCCTCGACCGTCGGCGAGGAGGTTGCGATCCCCAGTTCGCGAGCCGCGGCGCCGGCCAGCGCGGCGGCGCGGCGCAGCTCGCCTGCCTCGTGGGTCGCCATCACCGTGAAGCGCAAACGGCAGGACCCCTCGGCGACGGTCGGCGGCCGGATCCCCTGGGCGAAGACACCGCCCTCGAGCAGCCGCTCGCTCAGCTCCATCGTCGGCCTCGCCTCGCCGATCTCGATCGGGACGATCTGCGTTTCGCTGCCCACCGCCAGCCCCTCGGCGGCGAGGGCCCGGCGCAGGACGCCGGCGTTGGAGCGCAGCCGCTCGACCCGCTGCGGCTCCTCTTCGAGCAGCTCCAGCCCCGCCTCGGCGGCGGCGAGCACCGGCGGCGGCGGCGCGGTCGAGAAGATGAAGGGGCGCGCCGTGTTGACGAGGTAGTCGACCAGCTCGTCGCTGGCGCAGACGTAGGCGCCGTAGGAGCCGAGCGCCTTGCCGAGGGTGCCGACGACGAGGTCGACCTCGTCGCTGAGGCCGGCCCCGGCGACCGTGCCGCGGCCGCCGGGGCCGAGGGCGCCGGTCGCGTGCGCCTCGTCGACCATCAGGCGGCAGCCGTGGCGACGGGCCAGCTCCGCCAGCTCCCCCAGCGGCGCCACGTCGCCGTCCATCGAGAAGAGGCCGTCGCTGGCGATCAGCGAGCCGCGCCCCTCCGCCTGCCGCAACCCCCAGGCGAGGTGCTCGACGTCGGCGTGGCGGTAGACGAAGGTCTCGGCCCGCGCCAGACGGCAGCCGTCGACGATGCTGGCGTGGTTCAGCTCGTCGGAGAAGACGACACGGCCGCGTCCCGCCAGGGCCGAGATCGCGCCGATGTTGGCGAGGTAGCCGGAGCCGAACAGCAGCGCCGCCTCGTAGCCCTTGAACCCCGCCAGCCTCCGCTCGAGGCGGCGGTGCGGCGCCATGCTGCCGGAGATCAGGCGCGAGGCGCCGGCGCCGGTCCCCCAGCGCAGCGCCGCCTCGGCCGCCGCCTCGCGCAGCCGCGGGTGCGCGGTCAGGCCGAGGTAGTCGTTGGAGCAGAGCAGCAGCACCTCGCGGCCGTCCAGCAGCACCCGCGGGCCCTGCGCGCCTTCGACCAGCCGCAGCCGCCGGTGGAGCCCCCGCTCGCGGAGCTCCTGCAGCCGCTCTGCGATGTCGGTCATGCCGCGGCGCGGTCGCCGTCGGCGGCGCTGCCCGGGTAGGGCGGAGGCTTCCTCGTCTTCTTGATCACCCGCAGCTGAGTCGAGGGGTCCCAGAAGTTGGCCTCCTCCTGGCGGTCGATCAGCTCGTCGATCGGCGTCGCCGGGACCTCGCCGGCGAGCCAGCCGGAGCGGTTGTCGGGGCGCGGGTTGGCGCCGTTGTCGGGCTGCCGCGCCACGTTCAGCCCCAGCTCCTCGAACATCGCCCGGTCGTCCTCCGGCTCCGCCCCCAGGGTGGTCAGGAAGTTTCCCATCATCACCCCGTTGAGGCCCGCCTTGACCGCCAGCGGTTGCAGGTCGCCGAGGTTCTCGACCCGGCCGCCGCAGAGGCGGAAGAGGGCGCCGGGGATGATCAACCGGAAGATCGCCACCCACTTGACGACCTCCCAGGCGTCCATCAGCGGGCGGTCGCCGAACTTCGTGCCCTCGCGCGGGTTGAGCAAATTGATCGGGACCGAGGTCGGGTTCAGCTCCGAGAGCTCGAAGGCCATCTCGACCCGCTGCCGCGGCGACTCGCCGAGGTTGAGGATGCCGCCGACGCAGGTCTCCAGCCCCGCCTCCTTGACCGCGTCGATCGTCCGCAGCCGGCCCTCGTAGCGGACCGTCGACGAGACCTCCGGGTAGTAGGAGCGGGCCGACTCGACGTTGTGGTGGACGCGCTGGATTCCGGCCTCGCGCAGCTGCTTGGCCCGCTCGGCCGACATGTGGCCGATCGAGGCGCAGCGCTTGAGGTTGGTCTGCTCGGCGACCAGCCTGGCGCCCTCGAGGATCTTCGCGAAGTCCCGCTTCGAGAGCCCCTGGCCCTGGGTGACCATGCAGAAGCGGTGCGCGCCGGCTGCCTCCGCCGCCCTCGCGTGCTCGAGGATCTGCTCGGGCTCCATCATCGCGTGCATCGGCGTGTCCGCCTCGGCGTAGCGGGACTGGGCGCAGAAGCCGCAGTCCTCGGCGCAGCCGCCGGACTTGGCGTTGACCAGCGAGCACATGTCGGTCGACTCGCCGAAGTTCTCCCGGCGGACGGCCCAGGCGCGCTCGACGAGGTCGCCGATCTCCTGCCGGTCGCTCAGCTCGCCCAGCGCCAGCGCTTCCTCGAAGTCGATCAGGGGGGGCATCCGGGCAGGGAGGCTAGGAGTCATGCCGGACGGCTGGCCTCGGTCGCTCGGGCCGTCCGTAACATCGCTGCGCGTGGCGGCGGCAACGATCAGACGGCGACGGCTGGCGGCCGCGGCCGGATGCGGCCTGGCGGCGGCGGCGTTCGCCTTCGGGGCGGCCCTGGGCGACGGACCCGGTGCGGCGCCGAGCGCGGTGAGCCGGCTTCCACTCGACCGGCTTGCGGGGCAGCGGGTCGTGATCGGCTTCGACGGTCCCGAGGCGCCGACCGCGGTCCGGCGGATGGTCCGGGAGGGGCGTGTCGCCGGCGTCATCCTCTTCGCCGACAACTTTCCCAGCCGCGCGGCCGGCCGGCGCCTGATCGCGGACCTGCAGTCGCTGCGCCGGCCAGCCGGCCTGCGCGACCCGTTGCTGGTCATGGCCGATCAGGAGGGGGGACTGGTCAAGCGGGTCGACGGCCCACCCGCCGCTTCGGCGCGGGAGATGGGCGCCGCCGGCGCCGCCTTCAGCCGCGAGCAGGGTCGCCTCACCGCCGCCAACCTGCGCGACGTCGGCGTCAGCGTCGATCTCGCCCCGGTCCTCGACGTCGCCCGGCCCGGCGGCACGATCGCCGCCACCGGGCGCGGCTTCGGCGCCACCGCCGCCCGCGTCGCGGCAACCGCCGTCCCCTTCGCCGCAGCGTTGCGTCGCGGCGGCGTCGCGGCCACCGCGAAGCACTTCCCCGGCTTGGGCGCGGCCCACCTCAACACCGACTTCGCCGTGCAGCGGATCGGCCTCACGAAGCAGCGCCTGCGAGCGGTCGACGAGGCCCCCTACAGGGCCTTCATCGAGGGCGGTGGCGACGTGGTGATGCTGAGCACCGCGATCTACCCCGCGTTCTCGCCGAAGCCGGCGGCCTTCGCCCGTCCGATCGCCAGCGGCGAGCTGCGGTCCCGGCTCGGCTTCGAGGGCGTCTCGATCACCGACGCGCTTGGCGCCGCGGCGGTGCGGGCTTTCGGCGGCCCCGTCAGGGCGGGCCTGGCGGCGGTTCGGGCCGGCGCTGACCTGCTCCTCTTCGCCGACTACCGGGAAGCTGTCCCCGTCCACCTGCGACTGGTGGACCGGCTCCGCGCCGGAGCCCTCCCTCGCGCGGCCTTCGAGACCTCCGTCGGCCGCGTCCTGCGCCTGCGGCATCGCCTCGCCGGCGACACCGGCTCGTGATCGGCCCGGCCGCTTGTCCCTCCTAGTCGGGAACCGCCGCCAGCGACTCCCAGAGGTAGAGCGAGGCGAGGCTGCGGTGCGGCCGCCAGGGCTCGCCGATCTCCAGCACCCGCTGCGGCGCCGGCATCGCCTCCAGCCCGTACTCGACTTGGATCGCCTTGCGGATACCGAGGTCGCCGCCGGAGAGGACGTCGGGCCGCTCCAGGTGGAAGAGCAGGAACATCTCCGCCGTCCACTGGCCGAGACCGCGCACGGCGACGATCTCCTCGATCACCTCCTGGTCGGGGAGCTGGTCGAAGCGATCCAGCTCCAGCTCGCCGCTCAGCACGTGCGAGGCGAGGTCGCGGATGTACTCGACCTTGCGGCCGGAGAGGCCGCAGGCGCGCAGGTCCTCCTCGCTGGCCTCGAGCAGCTGCTCGGGCGAGGGGGTGGTGCCGCCGAACAGGTCGCAGACGCGGCCGTAAATCGTCCGCGCCGCTTTGGTCGAGAGCTGCTGGCCGACGATCGCCCGCAACAGCGCCCCGTAGGCATCGGCGGGCCGCTCCTCGCTGCGGCGCCGCAGCCGCGTCGCCAGATCGATCTTGCCGATCCGCTCGATCAGCGCCGCCATCGTCGGGTCGGCGGCGGCCAGCTGCTTGCGGGCGGCGGCGCTCACGGGACGTTCACTCGGCTCAGCGTCCCGTCCAGCGGGGCTTGCGCTTCTCGGCGAAGGCGGCGATCCCCTCGCGCAGGTCCTCGGATGAGAAGCAGGACTCGCGCAGGGCGATCAACCCGCCCTCCTGCTGCTCGCTCAGGACCGGGTTGCGGTTGAGGACCTCGATCGCCCGCTTGTTGCCGCGCATCGAGAGCGGCGCGTTGGCGGCGATCGACGCCGCCAGCTCGACGGCGGCCTGCTCGAAGGCGCCATCGTCGACGACTTCGTGGACCAGGCCGATCTGCTCCGCCCGCTCCGCCGTGAAGTCGCGGCCGGTGAGGAACAGCTCCTTGGTCCGCGGCAGGCCGACCGTGTCGAGGAACTTGCGCAGGCCGACGTGGCTGTAGACCAGGCCGAGCTTGGCCGGCGGCATCCCCAGCTTCGCCCCCGCCGCGCAGATCCGCAGGTCGCAGGTGACGGCCAGCTCCAGGCCGCCGCCGAGGCAATGGCCGTTGATCGCGGCGAGCGTCGGCCAGGGATGGGCGGCCAGTGTCTCCATCGCCGCGTGGAAGGGGTGGGCGACCAGCGCCTCGGCGTCGCGCTCGAAGGTGTCGGACGGGATCGATGTGAGGTCATAGCCGGCGGAGAAGACCGGCGGCGCGCCGGTGATCATCACGCAGCGGGTCTCGATGCCGCTGTCGAGCCGCGGCAAGACCTCGGCCAGCGCGTCGAGGATCTCGTGGTCGAGCGCGTTGCGGCGGTCGGGGTTGGAGATCCGAATTCGGACGACCGCCTCGGCGGGTGAGTCGAGGAGGAGCTTGCCGCCGGCGAGCTGGTCGTTCACTCCAGCACTACGAGGACGTCGCCTTCGCTGACCGATTGGCCCTCCTCGCAGCGGATCTCCTTCACGGTCCCGTCGTCCTCGGCCTCGACTGGGATCTCCATCTTCATCGACTCGAGGATGACAACCGTGTCGCCGTCCTCGACCTGGTCGCCGATCGCAACCTCGATTTTCCAGACGTTGCCGGTGATGTGGGCCTCGATGTCCGCCATGTGGCGGCGGAGAATATCCGCTCGTACCGGTCGTTCAGCGGACGTGCCGAGACTTCAGTGCCCATATGGGTGCATAAGTCTCGGCACGTCTGCAGAATGCCCACCGTGCACGCCGACCAGCCTTCGCAGTCGCTTGCCGTGATCGTCGCGGCTCGCAACGAGGCGGACCGGATCGCGGCGACGATCGCCGCCCTGCGCGGCATCCTGCCGCGGGCGGCGATCTGGGTTGCCGACGACGCGTCGAGCGACGGCACCGCCGAGGCGGCCCTTGCCGCCGGCGCCCAGACGGTCAGCCGCGGTCGCCCGCACGGCAAGGGCGCCAACGTCAGCGCCGCCGCGGAAGCGGCGCTCAGCGCCGAGCCGACGCCGCGGACGGTCCTCCTCTGCGACGGCGACCTCGGCGACTCCGCGGCCCTGCTGGCGCCGCTGGTCGAGGCGGTCGAGCGCGGCGAGTGCGACCTCGCCGTCGCCGCCTTCAGCCGCCGTGTCGGCGGCGGCTTCGGGATCGCCCTCGGCTTCGCCCGCCGCGCGATCCGCCGCCTCTGCGGGCTCGAGACGACGGCGCCGATCTCCGGCCAGCGGGCGATGCGGGTCGAGGTCCTGCGGGCGACGCTGCCCTTCGCCCGCGGCTACGGGATGGAGGTCGCGATGACGGTCGACGCCGTCCGCGCCGGCTACCGCCTGCGCGAGTACGAGCTCGACCTCTCCCACCGCGCCACCGGCCGCAGCCTGGCGGGGTTCGCCCACCGGGCCCGCCAGCTGGCCGACTTCGGCCGCGTCTATCTGTCTCGCCGGCGGCGCGGTTGAGAGGTCAACCGCGCTTCGCGTAGTCGCCGATCTCTCCGAAGTCGACCATCACACAGGGCTCGGGCCCGGGAACCTCGGCATCGTGACCGGGCGGGATCGCGACCACGTCGCCGGCGTTTACCTCGACCTCCGAGCCGTCGTCCATGTAGACGCGCATGCTGCCGGAGAGCACGTAGGCGAAATGAGCGACCTGGCAGGAGTCGGTGCCGGCAATCGGCTTCACGTTCTCCGACCACCTCCAGCCCGCCTCGAACGTTCCTTTTCCGACCGGGTGCCCGGCGAGCTGAACCACCTCCGCCTGACCCTTTCCTTCGAACTGGCGGACCTCGTCGGGGGAGTCGAAGTTCTTGACCTCAGCTGCTGCCATGACGTCTCCTTCCATAGGGTTTGAGCCCTGCCCGACATCGACCGTACACCCGCTGCCATGTTGGGACAACGGTGATCCTCGCCATCGACCAGGGGACCACCGGGACGACCTGCCTCGTCTTCGACGGGGAGGGTCGAGTTGCTGGGCGCGCTTACTCGGAGTTCGAGCAGCACTTCCCGCGGCCGGGCTGGGTCGAGCACGACGCCAACGAGGTCTGGGAGGTGACGCGGCGGGTCGGGGTCGAGGCGATCGCCAACGCCGGCATCGCCGCCACCGAGCTGGACGCGATCGGCATCGCCAACCAGCGGGAGACGGTGGTCGCCTGGGACCCCGCGAGCGGCGAGCCGCTCCACCGGGCGCTGGTCTGGCAGGACCGGCGCACGGCGCAACGCTGCGACGAGCTGCGGGCGGAGGGCCATGAGGCGCTGGTGCGGGAGCGGACCGGCCTCGTCCTCGACCCCTACTTCTCCGGCACCAAGATCGAGTGGCTGCTGCGCAACGCCGAGGGGGCGGAGCGGGCGGTCTTCGGCACGATCGACTCCTGGCTCCTCTTCAAGCTGACCGGCCGCCACGCGACCGACTACACCAACGCCTCGCGGACGCTGTTGTTCGACATCCGGCGCCTTGCTTGGGACCCGGAGCTCTGCGGCCTGCTCGGCGTCGATCCGGCCCGGTTGCCGGAGCCGCTGCCGTCGGCTCATGTCTTCGGCACGACCTCCGAGTTCGGCGGCGAGGTTCCGGTGGCCGGGATCGCCGGCGACCAGCAGGCGGCGCTGTTCGGGCAGGCCTGCCAGAGGCCCGGCGAGGCGAAGAACACCTACGGGACCGGCAGCTTCGTCCTCCTGCACGGCGGCAGCGAGGCGCCGGCGCCGGCCGAGGGGCTGCTGACGACGATCGCCTGCTCCACCGGCGAGGGGGCCGCGTACGCGCTCGAGGCGTCGATCTTCGTCACCGGCGCCGCCGTGCAGTGGCTGCGCGACGGCCTGGGGATCATCGACGAGGCGGCCGAGAGCGAGGCGCTCGCCGCCTCGCTGGAGGGCAACGACGGCGTCTACTTCGTGCCGGCTCTGACCGGGCTCGGTTCGCCCCACTGGGACCCCTACGCGCGCGGGACGATCGTCGGCCTCACCCGCGGCAGCGGCCGCGCCCATCTCGCCCGGGCGGCGCTGGAGGCGATCGCCTACCAGACGGTCGACGCGGTGCGGGCCGAGGAGGCGGCGTCCGGGAAGCGCCTGCTGGAGCTGAAGGCCGACGGCGGCGCCGTCGCCAATCGCTGGCTGATGCAGTTCCAGGCCGACCTGCTGGGGGCGCCGGTCGTCGTGCCGGAGATCGCCGAGACGACGGCCCTGGGCGCCGCCTACCTGGCCGGCATCGCCACCGGCCGCTGGAGCGCCGACCAGGTGCGCGAGATGTGGCGCGAGGCGGGGCGATATGAGCCGCGTATGGGCGCCGACGAGCGTGAGTCGCTGCTTGCCGAGTGGCGCCGGGCGCTGGAGCGCTGCCGCGGTTGGGCCGGCTGAGGCGCGCGCTCGTCGGCGCTCAAGGAATTGCCAGAGCCGATGCGTCTGGACGCCATGCGGCGCACGTCAATCGTCAGCCAAATGACCTTTATCGCCACGCAGCTCTGACCGCGTAACCGCATCGCCCGCAGGGGGTACCCACAGCCACAGCCGGCTTACCGGCGCCCCCTCCATGCCCGATCTCAAGCCACAGGTCTACAAGGACGACCGCTCCGCGGAGTACTTCGACCAGTTCCACGCTGCCGCCCGCAGGGGGGTCGGCTGGACCTACCCGCTGGTCCGGGCGATCGTCACTCCGATCTGTCTGCTGCTCTACCGGACCCGCGCGATCGGCGTCAGGAACGTGCCCAAGTCGGGGCCGCTGATCCTGGCTCCGAATCACTTCAGCCAGATGGATCACTTCTTCGCCGGCGTCTACCTGCGCCGCCAGGTCCGCTTCATGGCGAAGTCGCAGCTCTTCGGCCCGCCGGTCCTCACCTACATCTACAAGCACGGCGGTGTCTTCCCGATTCGCCGCGGCCACAGGGACGATGAGGCCTTCAAGACCGCCTTCACGATCCTCGACCGCGAAGAAATGCTCCTGATCTACATCGAGGGGGGTCGCTCGCGCAGCGGCGAGCTGGGTGAGCCGAAACGTGGCGTCGGCCAACTGGCGCTGGAATCGGGGGCGCCGGTGGTGCCGGTCGCGATCCACGGCTCGGCCGGGGTGCGGCGCTGGAAGCGCTTCCGCTTCCCCAAGGTCACGGTGCAGTTCGGCGAGCCGCTCTCCTTCCCGGTCGAGGAGTCGCCCAGCCATGAGCGCCAGCTCGAAGTTGCCGGCGAGGTCTTCGACAAGGTGCGGGCGATGTACACGCGGCTCGACGAGCAGGGTCGCCGCAACGTGATCCGCGCTCTGCGCGAGGGCGTCACTCCCGAGCCGGGCGAGGCGAACTACTCGTAGCGGGCGTCGAGCCCTGCGTAGAACTCGGGGTCGTGGCCGGGGGTGACGATCGCCTGCGGGAACTCGCGCTTGAACAGCTTCAGCTCCTGCAGCGAGCGGCGGTAGTTGTGGGCGTCGAAGGGGCGCGGCGCAAGGGGGGCGTTGCCCTCCAGCTGCGCGGCGAAGTAGGTGGCGTCCCCCCCGATCACGAAGTCGCGCTCCTTCAGGTGGGCGACGATCGAGATGTGGCCGGCGCTGTGGCCGGGCGTGTAGGCGAGGCGGATCGAGCCGTCGCCGAAGAGGTCGAAGCAGCGGCCGAAGGTCGCGTAGGAGTCGATCCCGCCGCGGTCGAAGTCGACCGTGCGGTAATCGAAGGCGTAGTCGAAATGGCTGCGGCGGTAGCCGTTGAGCAGCGGGCTCGGCCCAACCGTTGCCGCCTTCCACTCGATCTCGCTGACGACGAAGGTCGAGTTGGGGAACTCGGAGATAGCCGAGCTGTGGTCGAGGTGCAGGTGGGTCATGACGACAATCGGGATCTCGCCGGGGTCGAGCCCGCGCTGACGCAGCTGCGCCGGCACGTCGGCGCCCGCAGCGAGCGCCGGCTTGCCGAAGCGGGCGCCGAGCCGGCCGAAGTTCTCCTGCCCGTCGGTGGCGACCGAGGGATGCAGGCCGGTGTCGACGAGGATCGCGCCGGCGCTCGGGTGGCGGATCAGGAAGGCCGGGCAGGGAACGCTCATCGGCGGCTTGCCGGTCAGGAGCGCCCGCAGCAGCTTCAGGGTGAGGAAGCGCCCGCCTGGGCTTTCCATCATCGAGCGGGACCAGTTGAGCTCACCGGCGATCATCGGCTCGACGCTGACGGTGGCGCCCGGCGTACCCCCGGCGAGCGGCTCGTGCAGCGGTTTTGCCTCGACGTGAACCTTCATCGCGCGGTCACATTACCCACGTCGGGGTCGCCTATAGGCTCCGCTGGATGAGTGACAGCGCCGATTCGCGCATCTTCAGGGGCGGTCTGCTCGAAGGCCAGGTCTGTCTGGTCTCCGGCGCCGGCAGCGGCCTCGGTCGCGAGACTGCGCTGGAGCTGGCGCGGCTCGGCGCCACGGTGGTCGGCTGCGGCCGGCGCGAGGAGCCGCTGGCCGAGACGGCGGAGCTGGCCGGCGACCTGGCCGGCTCCTTCGAGCACGAGGCGGTCGACATCCGCCAGGAGGAGGCGGTCGAGCGACTGATCGACGGGGTGCTGGAGCGCCACGGACGATTCGACGTCCTCGTCAACAATGCCGGCGGCCAGTTCCTCAGCCCGGCCGAGGCGATCACGCCGAAAGGCTTCCGCACCGTGATCGAGCTGAACGTGCAGGGGACCTGGCTGATGACCCACGCGGCGGCGACCAAGGCGTTCATCCCCCAGGGTGGCGGCAAGGTGCTGAGCGTCACCCTCTCGCCGCACAACGGGATGCCGGGGATGGTCCACTCCGGCGCCGCCCGCGCCGCGGTCGAGAACATGATGCGGACGCTGGCCGTCGAGTGGGCGCGCTTCGGGATCACCACCTGTGCCATCGCCGCTGGCCAGTTCGCGACCGAGACCCTGATGACCAAGTATCCGCAGGTCGTCGTCGACAACCTCGAGCGCTCGATCCCGATCGGCCGCGCCGGCCGCCCCGAGGAGATCGCCTGGCTGGTCGCCTACCTCGCCTCGCCGGCCGGCGATTTCATCTCCGGCACCACGATCACGATCGACGGCGCCCGCGACAACTGGGCCGGGCCGTGGCCGCCGGCCGCGATCGTGGGCGAGGGCGGCGAGCCGGTCGCCGAGGAGCGCCGGCCAAAGTAACTGCTGGGGTCGATGGGCCGAATCCGGTCGATATGCGTCCGCTTTCGGCCCGTCGGCGGATTTAGCGGCGCGGCTCGAGGATGACGAGCGGGATCTCGCGTCCCTTGCTGCGTGCCTGGTACTCGTCGTAGCCGCGGTACATCTTCACCGCCACGGGCCAGAGGCGCTCGCGCTCCTCGGGGGTGGCGATGCGGGCGTGGACCAGGCGCCGCTCCGAACCGACTTGAACCTCGGTGTCGGGGTTGGCCTTGAGGTTGTGGAACCAGCCCGGGTGCTGGGGGAAGCCGCCTTTGGAGGCGACGACGACGACGTTGTCGCCGTCGCGGAAGTAGAGCAGGGGAGAGGTGCGCTTCTTGCCGCTCTTGGCGCCGACGTGGTCGAGCAGCAGCATCGTCGGCATGCCGGGGGCCGAGTGGCCGATACGGCCGCCGGTCGCCCGGTAGACGAGCGTGTGGAGACCCATGAAGCGACGGAGGACAGGCCAGATTCGATCCGCGATCTCCAGATAACGGGCCTGCGACCTGTCCTCTGTCGCCTCGATGCTCAGGTGTACATCCCCCCGAACATGCCGCCGGTCACGTTGAGTACCTGGCCGTGCATGTAGTTGGCCAGGGGCGAGGCGAGGAACAGCACCGGGCCCGACGCCTCCTCGGGCGTGGCGGGGCGTCCGATCGGGATGATCGCCGAGGCCATCGAGCGCATCTGCTCGGGGATGCCCAGCTCGATCTTCTCGCCGCCCGGCGAGGTCATTTCCTCACCCGCCTCCTTGGCCTGGGTCAGGCGCGTTTCGACGAAGCCGAAGGCGACCGCGTTGACGTTGATCTTGAACTGCCCCCACTCCTTGGCGAGGGTTTTGGTCAGGCCGACGACACCCATCTTCGCGGCCGAGTAGTTGACCTGGCCGGCGTTGCCCATCGTGCCCGAGGTCGAGGAGACGTTGATCAGCTTGCGGAAGACCTCGTTGCCCTCGTTGCGCTCCGCCTTCGCCGCCTCGCGCCAGTGGGGGGCGAGCGCCCGGGCGACGCGGAACGGAACCACCGTGTGGATGTCGAGCATCGCCTGGAACTGCTCGTCGCTCATCTTGTGGGCGACCCCGTCCCAGGTGTAGCCGGCGTTGTTGACGGCGATGTCGACGCCGCCGAAGGCGCCGACCGCGGCGGCGACGAGCGCGTCGGCCGCACCCTCCTTGGTCAGGTCGCCGGCGTGCACCGCGGTCTCGCCGTCGATCTCACCGGCCGCCTGCTCGGCGACGTCGGCGTCCAGGTCGTTGATCAGAACCTTGGCGCCCTCGGCCACGAACAGCTCGGCGGTGGCGCGGCCGATTCCCCGGGCGGAGCCGGTGACGATCGCCGTTTTTCCATCAAGAAGTCCCATCTGCGTGCGTTCTCCTTCTAGTTCGCGAAGTCGGGCGCGGAGGCTACATGGAACGCGGCTGCACTGGTTGACCGGCCAGTCAAAGCGTGGCCGGCCCGGAAGGGCTTGCCGCCGTTGGGTCGAAGACAGGACAGCCCACCAGTTTCAGGAGGCAGCAGATGGAGATGTCGTCCCCGAATCCGCCGGTTGCACCCTCGGACTACCCCGTCACCTTCTCGGTCGATTACCCCGACCGCGAGCTCAACCGGCTCACCACCTTCTTCCGCATCTTCACCGTGATCCCGATCGCGATCGTCGCCACGCTGCTCTCCGGCGGTTCCCTCTCCGCCGCCGCCGGTGTCGGTGCCGGAATCCTGACGCTGCCGGTCCTGCTGCTGATCCTCTTTCGCCAGAAGTACCCGCGCTGGTGGTACGAGTGGAACCTCGAAGTTATGCGCTTCGGCAACCGGATCGGGGTCTACCTCGCGCTGATGGACGATCGTTATCCCTCAACCGACGAGATGCAGGCGGTGCGCCTCGACTTCCCCTACCCGAACGTGGAGGCCGACCTGGGGCGCGGCATGCCGCTGGTCAAGTGGCTGCTGGCGATCCCGCACTACTTCGTCCTCTTCTTCCTCTACATCGGCGCCTTCTTCGCGGTGGTCATCGCCTGGTTCGCGATCCTCTTCACCGGTCGCTACCCGCGCGGGCTCTTCGACTTCGTCGCGGGCGTGATCCGCTGGCACAACCGGGTGACCGGCTACGCCTTCGCCCTGGTGACGGACCGCTACCCGCCCTTCCGCCTCAAACCGTGACCGGGGGTCGCCGCTCTTCTGCTCAGGGCGGCGGCGAAAGCAACAGCCGGTAGGAGCAGATCGTCTCGTAGCCCATCGCCTCATAGAGGCTCTCGCCCATCGGTGAGGCCTGCAGCGAGGCCGCTTCGGCGCCGAAATCGAAGCCGGCGTTGGTGGCGACCGCGGTCACGGTCCAGCCAAGCCCCTTGCCCCGTGCCTGCTCGAGGCTTCCCACCCAGTAGATGCCGGCGATGCCGTGGCTGACGATCGTCATCGCGATCGAGACCGGCTCTCCGTCCGTGTAAGCGAGGAAGGCGGCGACGTTGTCGGCGAGCAGACCGTCGTGGTCCTCGTAGAAGGCGAAGACCTCCGGCGGGAAGCCGATGCTCGCGTAGGCGGCCGTCGCGACGCGCCAGTAGTCCTCCGCATCGTCGGCGCTGCTCAGCCGCCGCAGCTCGCTCCCCTGCGGCAGTGGCCGCTCCGCTGCCCGTCGCTGCAGCACCATCTCCGGCATCGCGTGGACCTCCTCCAGGCCGGCCGCCTCCGCTGCCGCGATCAGGTCGCGGTCCTCGGCGGCCCCGTCGCGCGCCCAGAGGCTGAAGCTGCGCCCCCGCTCGCCGAAGAAGGCTTGCGCCCGCTCCAGCAGCGTTGCCGGGTCGAGACCGTCGTCGATCCGGAAGGCGGCGTTGGAGATCGCCGGGTGTGAGGAGCGGCCGGCGCCGAAGAGCCAGCCCTCCCCGCTCTCGATCTTCGCGCCTGGATCGAGCTCGAAGAGCTGGCGCGAGCTATCGACCAGGTTGAGGTGCGCGCGGGCCCGGAGCTGGTCGCCCCCCGGGCTCACCCGCGTACTTCTGCCGGCGCGGCGGCGATCGCCGCGAGATCCTGCGGGCGCAGCAGGGCGATCAGGGTGCCGCCGTCGACGATCGCCAGCCCGCCCTTGCGCAGCTTTACCTTGGCGCCGGTCAGCCGTGCCACCTCGCTCGAGAAGTCGGGCTCGTGTCCGACCAGGATCGCGTTGCCCCGGCCGGCGGCCAGTGCGATCGAGTCGAAGCCGCCTTCGGCCAGCTCGGGCGCGATCTCCGGTTCCACCGACAGCGCCTGGCAGGCGAGCCGGGCCGTGTCCGCCGCCCTCACCTTGGGGCTGGTCAGGCAGGCGTCGATCTCCTCGCCGAGCGCCGCCAGCGCTCGCCCGGCCACCTCCGCCTGCCGCTCGCCCTTCGGCGTCAGGCGCCGCGCCGCGTCGTCACCGTTGCCTCGCTCCGCCTCGCCGTGCCGCAGCAGGTAGGTCATGTACCGGATCGTACGACGGACCTACCGGTTCAGGAATTTGAACCTGACATCTTTCCACTGCACGCGTTGATGTAAGGGTGCTTCCGACCGTTCGGCCTCCCATGAACGGTCGGGGCGCCCCATTTTCCTCCGCCGGGCTCAGTCTGAAGGAAGGCGGACGCCACCGTCCCCGGTGATCGTCCAGCGCGGATTGTGCGCGACCTCCCACGGGTGCCCATCGGGGTCGATGAAGAGCGAGCTGTATCCGCCCCAGAAGGTCTCGGCCGGCTCCCGCCCGATCGTCGCCCCGACCGTTCGCGCCTCCTCGGCGATCGCATCGACCTCCTCTGGTGAGCCGACGTTGACCGCCAGCGTCACCCCGCCCCAGCCGCCGGAGTCCTCCACGCAGCTGTCCCCCGCAAGTCGACCCCGATCCCACAGCGCAAAGACCATGTCGCCGGCCTGGAAGAAGACGACGTCATCGTCCGGGCCGGCGTTCGTCTTCCAGCCGAGCGCCTCGTAGAACCGCCGCGCCCGGCCGAGGTCAGCGACGCCCAGCGTCACCAGGCTGACTCGCTGCTTCATCGGCCTCGCCCTCAGTCCATCGAGCGTTCCTCGACGACCTCGAAGACGCCGTCGGCACCGACCGATTCGACGAACTCGTCCGCGGCCGCCCGCCGCTCGTCGTATTCGCCACCCTGCTGGCCGGCGCGCAACTCCTCGAGCGTGCCGTCGAAGAGGCCGAAGGTGATCACCTCGTTCTCGTCGTTCAAGTTCTGCAGCGCGTAGAACTTCTTCCACCCCGCCGGGACATTCGAGGTGTCCTGGGGAACGAACGCCCGTTTGAACTCCTCCATCGTGCCGGGCTTCAGCTTGCGAACGGTCAGCGCACAGAGCATCTGGCTCTCCTTTCGTCGGGACCTGCCTGCCGACGATCCTACGCTCCTCCTACAACCCCAGCTGCTTGCCGAGGATCTCCTTTCATGAGCCCGAGCGTGGCACGGGCGGGCACGAGACACCGGATGACGAGGATTCCCCCGTCGCTATCCAGCCTCGGGCAGGTCGTCGTGCGTGGTTGTCTCGTTTGCAGCCTTGGCCTGTCGTTCGATGTAGTCGAGCGCAGCATCGAGCAGAGGCCATAGTGCCTCGCGCCTCTTGGTCTGCGGCAGGATCAGCAGGCCGGTGTGCAGATCGACCCGTCGGTAGAGCGCAACGAAATCTGCCTCGTCATTGGTGACGAAGACAGCTTCTTCATTGATGACCAGCTCGTGCAGGGTCTTATCGTCAACGCCGAGCAGGTTGCGATCTCGATTACAGGTCGCCAAGTAGCCGCGACGGTTGGCTCGCGCTACGAGGGTCGGCGACAGGCACTCATCGATCCAGAGCTTCACGCCGTCGCGGCGCGACCAGCGGAACGGGCTCGAGGGCTGCCGGCCGGACGCCCCCGCCGCGGATTTCCCTTCGCCCACAGGACGGCGACGTCATACGCCTCCTCGGGAATGTGGGGGTAATCCTCCTTTAGCGCCTTGCGGCTCTCTCCCCCCTCGACAAGCTGAGCCAGAGTCCGTACAGGGACCCGCGTGCCCCGAATGACGGGCGTGCCGCCCATCCTGCCTGGATCGACCTCGACGTATTTCTCGCGCAAGCGCACGTAATCAATCGCCCGCTTGGCCACATCAGCGGCATTCTCGGTCATCGCGACCCGCAGGGCACGGGAAAGCTCAAACTCCTCCGCTTTGGCGGGATTCCGCTTGACGATCCAGTTTCGGACCTCGCGCTTGAGCTTGATCGACAAGCTGATCGGAAGTTCCGAGAGCAACGCCAAGGCCGCTGCCTCATCAGCCGCCAACAGCGTCCGTCCCCTTTGCCGCCTTGCCTTTGCCACGCGCTGCTCAAGTGCCTTATTCACGGCATTGATCGAGACACCGCTGATCTCAGCGATCTCATTCCTCGTGAGGAGGGGTGAAGTGGTCGGCTTGCGCGAAATAATCTGTACCCCGTAAGGCACAGATTATCAGGCACAACGGACGGTGCTGCGGCTACAGCCCCATCTGCTTGCCGAGGATCTCCTTCATGATCTCGTCGGTGCCGCCGCCGATTGGGCCCAGGCGGGCGTCGCGGACGGCGCGCTCGATGCCGTACTCGCGCATGTAGCCGTAGCCGCCGTGGATCTGGAGGGCCTCTTCGGCTAGGTCGAGGACGGCGCGTTGGGTGACCAGCTTGGCCATCGTCACCTCCTGGATCGGGTTGTGGCCTTCGTGGAAGAGGCGGAGGGCGTTGTAGGTGATCGCTTTGGCAGCCTCGGCCTGGGTTGCCATCTCCGCCACCTTGTGGCGGATCGTCTGGAAGTTGCCGATCGGGCGGCCGAAGGCCCGGCGCTCGAGGGCGTACTCGACGGTCCTCTCGATCAGGCGCTGCATCGCGCCGACGGCGCCGATCGCCATCAGCAGCCGCTCCCAGGCGAAATTGAACATGATCAGCTTGAAGCCCTCGTTCTCCTCCCCGAGCAGGTTCTCAGTCGGGACCTCGACGTCGGTGAAGGCCAGCTCTCCCGTGTCGGAGGAGTGCCAGCCGAGCTTCTCCAGCTTCTGCGCCACCTCGTAGCCGGGCATCTCGCGCTCCAGGACGAGGAAGGAGATGCCATGGTGGCCGCCCTCCTGGGTCGTCTTGCAGGCGCAGACGAGGAAGTCGGCGCGGACGCCGTTGGTGATGAAGGTCTTGGAGCCGTTGACGACGTAGCCGCCGTCGACCCGCTTGGCGAAGGTGGTGATGCCGGCGACGTCGGAGCCGGCGCCGGGCTCGGTGATCCCCAGCGCGCCGATCTTCTCGCCGGCTATGCCCGGCACCAGCCAGCGCTGCTTCTGGTCCTCGGTGCCGAAGTTGAAGATCGGCGGCATCGCGATCGAGGTGTGGGCGTTGAGGCCGGCGGCAACACCGCCGGAGCCGCCGGAGCGGGCCAGCTCCTCGACCCAGACCGCGTCGTGCAGGTGGGTGCCGCCTTGGCCGCCGTACTCCTCGGGGAACTTGAGGCCGAGGAAGCCCAGCTCGGCGCAGCGCCCGTACAGCTCGCGAGGGAATTCGCGGGCCTCCTCCCACTCGTCGACGTTGGGCGCGATCTCCTTGGCGACGAAGCGACGTACCGTCTCGCGCAGCTCTTCGTGCTCCTCGCCGAAGGGAGGGGGCGTGGCCCGAAATCCGGTGTCCTTGACGACGGTCATCGCGCTGTTCCGTTCCGATCCCCTCGCGCTGAGGCCTCTGAACACGAATTAGGAACGAAGGCGTTACACTCATTTTGCAGACAACGCACTTCACGTGCGCCGGCCCTGGTTAGCGTGCAGGGCATGGAGAGAACGATGTGGACTGACGAGCGACTCACCGAGCGGTTCAATTCGATCGACAAGCGGTTCGATGGCTTGGACGGCCGGCTCGATCGGATCGAGCACGACATCCGCGACCTGCGGATGCTCATGTTCCAGCTCTGGGGCGTGAACATGCTTGGCATCATCACCACCATCGCCGCCGTCGTCATCACCAATAGCTGACGGTCACGCGCGGCGCTCGGTCGTCCTCGCCGGCGCCTTCCAGTCCTCGAGCATCGTGTAGCCCCGGTCCTTGTGGTCGAAGCCGAGCAGATCGCCCTGGGGATTCTTCTTGCCCCCATGGTGGTACGCGCGCACCTCGGCGATCTTGCCGTCGCGGATCTGAAACCACTCGGTGCCGCGATCGAGGCGCTTCTCGCCCGACTCTGGCGCGCGCCAGGTCATGGTCCACTCGATCACGACCTGATCGCCCTGCTCGATCGCGTTCTCGATGTACCACTGGGCGTCGATGCTCTCCACTCCCAGGGCGGCGTAGCGGCCGATCGTCTCGGCGCCCTCGTGCGGTCCGAGTCGCGTGTAGTAGTGGACCGCGTCGTCGGTGAAGTGGGCCGCGACCGCCTCGGCCTCGCCGCTGTTGAGCGCCTCGTAGTAGGAGCGAATGTGGTCGACGTGCGACACGGCGCGCTCGGCCGTGCCTACAGCCCGTAGCTGCGGCCGATCACCTCGAGCATGATCTCGTCGGTGCCGGCGCCGATCCGGTTGAGGCGGACGTCGCGGTAGGCGCGCTCGATCTCGTACTCCTTCATGTAGCCGTAGCCGCCGTGGATCTGGATGCACTCGTCGGCGACCTCGCAGGCGATCCGCGAGGTGTAGAGCTTGCACTCGGAGATCTCGCGCACCGGGTACTCGCCGTTGGCGTAGCGCCAGGCGGTCGCGTAGGTGAACTGGCGCGCCGCCTCGATCTTGGTCGCCATCTCGGCGAACTTGTGGCGGATCACCTGGAAGTTGCCGATCGAGCGGCCGAAAGCCTTGCGCTCCTTGGCGTACTCGAGGGTGCGCTCGAACATCCGCTGCGCCCCGGCGACGGCGCCGGCACAGGCGACCATCCGCTCGCTCTGGAGCTCCCAGGCGATGTGGTAGAAGCCCTTGCCTTCCTCGCCGAGCAGGTTCTCGACCGGCACCCGCACGTCCTCGAAGCTGAGTTCGGCGGTATCGGAGGAGTGCATGCCCATCTTCTCGAGCTTGCGCGAGACGCTGAAGCCGGGCACGGTCTCGCCGTTCTCGTCGCGCAGGTCGACGACCAGCAGGCTCATCCCGTCATGCGCTTTCTCCGGGTCGGTCTTGACGACGAGGACGATGAAGTCGGCCCGGGCGCCGTTGGTGATGAACGTCTTGGAGCCGTTGACGACGAATTCGTCGCCGTCGCGGATCGCCTTGGTGCGGATGCCAGCAACGTCGGAGCCGGCCTCCGGCTCGGTGATCCCCAGGCAGCCGATCTTCTCGCCTCGGATCGCCGGCGGCAGGTAGCGCTGCTTGAGCTCCTCGGTGCCGAGCATCTCGATCGGCGGCAGCACCATGTCGGTGTGGACGACGAAGCCCATGTTGAGGCCGCCCGAGCCGGAGTAGCTCATGCACTCAGAGCGGACCATCGAGTAGTAGTAGTCGCCGCCCTGGCCGCCATACTCCTCCGGGAAGCAGAGGCCGAGGAAGCCGAGGTCGCCCGCGCGTTTCATGATCTCCCGCGGCCAGGTCGTCTCCTCCCACTCGTTGCGATGGGGGTGAAGCTCCTTTTTGACCCACGCCTCCATCGACTCGCGCAGGTCTTCGTGCTCCTGCGTGAAGATCATGTGCTTGCGCTCGGCTGCGTGGTCGGGCTTGATGACTTTGGAGCCGTTGGTCGTCGCGGTCGCCACTGGTATCTCTCCTCGGGTCGCTGGTCCGTATGGCGGCGCCAGCCGCCTCAAGGTCGATGCGGACAGTAGCACTTCCTACTTTCAGCGGAGTCGGCTATGGTCCCCCGCGTGAGCGGAGAGAGTTACGAGGTCGTCAAGTACGAGGTCGCCGACGGAGTCGCGACGGTGACGCTGAACAACCCGGAGAAGCGCAACATGCTCTCCGGTCAGATGCTGGCCGAGCTGGTCGACGCGATGAAGCGCGCCCGCGACGACGAGGAGGTTAGGGCTGTTGTCTTAACCGGCGCAGGCGAGAAAGTCTTCTGCGCAGGAGCTGATCTGGGCGGCTTCGCAGCGGATGTTCCGCTTGTAGCCAAACATTTCGCAACTGATCTTTTCCTTGAATATTTCCGGCTGATGCCGCGGCTGGGCAAGCCCTCGCTCTGCGCCGCCAACGGGCACGTCCTCGCCGGCGGGATGGGCCTCGCCCTCTCCTGCGACCTGCTGATCGCCAAGGAGGGGGCCACCTTCGGCACGCCCGAGATCAACGTCGGCGCCTTCCCCTACATGATCATGGCGATCATCTATCGCAACGTCCCGCGCAAGAAGGTCAACGAGATGATGCTGCTGGGCGAGCGGCTGAGCGCCGAGCAGGCGGTCTCCTACGGGCTCGCCAACAAGGTCGTGCCGGCGGACGAGTTCGACGCCGCGGTCGCCGAGTGGGCCGGCAAGCTGGCCTCCAAGAGCCCGGTGCTGATGCGGCTGGGCCACGACGCGATGTACCGCCAGCAGGACATGGCGGTCGACGACGCGCTCGACTACCTGCACTCGCAGCTCTCGCTGACCTTCTCGACCGAGGACATAGTCGAGGGCGTCAGCGCCTTCTTCGAGAAGCGCGAGCCGCAGTGGAAGGGAAGGTAAGGATGGCGAGCACCGAAGACCAGCAGGAGCGAGAGGCCGAGGAGCAGGCGAAGAACCTCCTGCCCGGGACGGCGCCGCTGGGCGAGCTGACCGAGCAGCTGCACGAGCGGCGCCAGAAGGCGAAGCTGGGCGGCGGCGAGGAGAAGATCGCCAAGCAGCATGAGCGGGGAAAGCTGACCGCCCGCGAGCGGATCGACCTCCTGGTCGACGAGGGCACCTTCGTCGAGATGGGCATCCACGGCCGCCCGCACTTCGCCCAGCGGGCGATGGAGGGGGTGGAGGCGCCGGCCGACGGCGTCATCACCGGCTGGGGCGACGTCGACGGGCGCCCCACCTGCATCGCCGCCTACGACTTCACCGTGATGGCCGGCTCGATGGGGATGACCGGCGAGCTGAAGGTGACCCGCCTGCGGGAGATGGCGCTCTCGAAGCGAATGCCGTTCATCTGGCTGCTCGACTCGGCCGGCGCCCGCATCCAGGAGGCGGCCGGCTCGCTCTTCGCCGGCTCCGGCCATCTCTTCCGCGAGGAGGTCGAAATGTCGGGCGTGATCCCGATGGTCGCGGCGATGATGGGCCCCTGCGCGGCCGGCACCGCCTACATCCCGGCGCTCTCGGACTTCGTGCCGATGGTCTCGGGCCAGGGTGCGATGGCGCTCGCCGGCCCGCACCTGACCAAAGCCGTCACCGGCGAGGACATCTCGATGGAGGAGCTGGGCGGCGCCAAGGTCCACTGCCGCAAGTCGGGAGTGGGGGACCTGGAGGTGAAGGACGACCCGGAGTGCATCGAAGCGGTGAAGAAGTACCTCTCCTACTTCCCGCCCAACTGCGAGCAGAAGCCGCCGATCGCGGAGACCGCCGATCCCGACGACCGCAGCTCGGAGAAGCTGCTCGAGATCGTCCCCGAGTCCTCGCGCCAGCCCTACGACATGTACGACGTGATCGGCGAGATCGTCGACGACGGCGAGTGGTTCGACCTCAAGCCGAAGTTCGCGAAGACGCTGATCACCTGCTTCGCCCGCTTCGGTGGGCAGCCGGTCGGGATCGTCGCCAACCAGCCCAAGCAGCTGGCCGGCATCCTCGACAACGACTCGGCCGACAAGGCCGCCCGCTTCATCAACCTCTGCGACGCCTTCAACGTGCCGCTCGTCTTCCTCCAGGACGTGCCCGGCTTCATGGTCGGGGCCAAGGTCGAGCACGCCGGCATCATCCGCCACGGCGCGAAGATGCTCTACGCGGTCAGCCGCGCCACGGTGCCGAAGATCACCGTGATCGTCCGCAAGGCCTACGGCGCCGGCTACTACGTGATGTGCGGCAAGGCGTACGAGCCGGACCTGATCGTCGCCTGGCCCGGGGCCGAGATCTCGGTGATGGGCGCCGAGGGGGCGGTCAACATCATTGGCCGCTCGGCGATCGAGGCTTCCGACGATCCCGAGGCGACCCGCGAGGCGATGCTGAACGCGGTCCGCCAGCAGATCGACCCCTACATCGCCGCCGGCAACGCGGTCATAGACGACATCATCGATCCGCGCGAGACCCGCCCGACGATCGTCAGGGCGCTGCGGATGGCGCGAACCAAGCACGTCGAGAAGCCGGCCAAACGGCACGGGGTGATGCCGGTATGAGCTCGTTCGGCGATCCGGTGGTGATCAGCTGCTCGATCAGCGGCGTGATCGCCAACCGCGAGCAGTGCCCGGCGATCCCCTACACGCCGGAGGAGTACGCGGCGGAGGCGCGGCGGGCGGTCGACGAGGGCGCCTCGCAGATCCACATCCACGCCCGCAAGCCCGACGGCACGCCGTCCTATGAGGTCGAGGACTTCAAGGCGATCACCGAGGCGATCCTGGCCGAGGTCGGCGACGTGATCGTCAACTACTCGACCGGCGCGATCGGGATCCCAATCGAGAAGCGGATCGAGTACCTGCGCGAGCTGCGTCCCGACGTGGCCGCCCTGAACATGAGCTCGATGAACTACGCCAAGTACTCGCCGCGGCGCAAGGACTTCGTCTTCAAGACCGTCTTCGAGAACAGCTTCGACACGATCATTCAATTCATTACGGCGATGGTGGAGCTGGGGATCAAGCCCGAGCACGAGTGCTTCGACGCTGGCCACGTCGCCAACCTCGACCCGCTGATCGACATGGGCCTGCTCGACCGCACGCCGCTGCAGGTGTCGCTGGTGATGGGTGTCAACGGCGGCATCCGCCCGACCCCGCGCAACGTCGGCTTCATGGCTGACCAGATCCCCAGCGGCGCCGAGGGTGAGCACCAGTGGCAGGTGATCGGCATCTCGCGCGATCAGTGGAAACTGCTGGGCGCGGCGCTGGTGCTGGGCGGCAACGTCCGCGCCGGGGTCGAGGACAACCTCTACCTGCCCAACGGCGAGATGGCGCGCTCCAACGGCGACCTGATCGCCAAGGCTCGCCAGATGGCCGAGGACGTCGGCCGCCGCGCCGCCACCGTCGCCGAGGCCCGCGAGCTGTTGGGAGTGCCGAAGCGTGAGCGCTCGGCTGCGTGAGGCGCATCGGAAAGGGGAGCCGATGTCTCTCCGCGGGAATTGGGTCGCGCGCCCTTCGGGCGACTCTCCAAGAGGCAGTGCCCGCCTATGGCGGGCAAATACCAGATTGCATATCGCCGCTTCGCGACATTCCCACGGAGAGACATCGGCTCCCCTAGCCCACGCCGCTCTTCTTGCCAACGGGGGTGCTTCGGCGGATCGGGATGAGCTGGCCAGGCCTGGGTTCGGGGCGTGCGGTCGGGTTGAGCTTTGGATGGTCCCGAGCGGCGTCATGCGGTCGGTCTCTGGGCGAATGTGGCCGAAGGCCGCGACATGCAATCTGATGATTGCGCGGCGCAGCCGCGCGCGAGCTCTGTCGCTAAGCGCTAAGCGCGTGCGACATCAATTCGACCAGAGACCGACCGCATGACGCCGCTGAGCGACATCAGGGTCCTCGACCTGACCCGTCTGCTGCCGGGCGGCTTCTGCTCGCTGCTGCTGGCCGACCTCGGCGCCGAGGTGCTGAAGGTCGAGGACACCGGCATGGGCGACTACATCCGCTGGGCGCCGCCCTACTACGGCAGCGAGGAGGAGCAGGAGCTGGGGACCCGGTCCTCGCTCTACCTGGCCCTCAACCGCGGCAAGCGCTCGATCCGGCTCAACCTCAAGTCCGAGGCGGGGCGGGAGGCGCTGCTGCGCCTGGTCGAGCGCTGCGACGTCGTCCTCGACGGCTTCCGCCCCGGCGTCCTCGACCGGCTCGGGGTTGGTTACGAACGTATGCGCCAGGCGAACTCCGCGCTTGTCTATTGCGCGATCACCGGCTACGGCCAGGACGGCCCCTACACGCAGCGCGCCGGCCACGACATGAACTACCTCGGCCTGGTCGGCCTGCTCGGGTTGACCGGCGCCAGGGATGGGCCGCCGGTCCAGTCCGGGGGGCAGATCGCCGATATCGGCGGCGGCGCCCTGATGGCGGCCTTCGGGGTGATGGCGGCGCTGCACGAGCGCCGGCGCTCCGGCGAGGGGCAGATGGTCGACGTCTCGATGGCCGACGGGGCCCTCTCCTGGCTGGCCCTGGTCGCCGGTCGCTACTTCTGCGACGGCGAGGTGCCGCGCCGCGGCGAGCAGCAGCTGGCCGGCGGCCTGCTCTGCTACCTGCCCTATGAGGCGGCCGACGGCTGGGTCACCTGCGGTGCCCTGGAGCCGAAGTTCTGGGCCGCCTTCTGCAACGGGGTCGAACGGCCCGACCTGGTCGAGGCGCAGTTCGAGGCCCCGGGCTCCGACGCCTGGCGGGCGGTCGCCGAGGTCTTCCGCGGCCGCACCCGGGCCGAGTGGAAGGCCTTCAACGACGAGCACGATTGCTGCATCGAGCCGGTCCTCGACGTCGACGAGGCGCTCGACTCGGAGCTGGTGCGGGCGCGCGAGATGGTGATCGAGCTGGAGCAGCCGCGGTTGGGGACGGTGCGCCAGCTCGGCTTCCCGGTGAAGATGAGCCGCACCCCCGGCGACCCGACCCGGCCGGCGCCGGCCTTCGGCGAGCACACCGACGAAGTGCTGCAAGAAGCGGGCTACTCAGACGAGGAGATCGCGGCGATGAAAGAGTCGGGCGCCGTCGCCGGGCCCAGCTCTGCCGAGGCAACGTTCCGCGCATGACCGCCGACGGGCCGAAAGCGGACGCATATCGACCGGATTCGTCCCGTCAACGGAGGGTGCTCCAATGAGCGCCAGCGCCGAGAAAGAGCTGCTCAAGGTCGGTGAGCTGGCCGAGGCCTCCGGGGTGCCGGTGCCGACGATCAAGCACTACCTGCGCGAGGGGCTGCTGCCGGAGCCGGTGAAGACGAGCCGCAACATGGCCTACTACCCGCCCGAGTTCGTCGACCGGATCAAGCTGATCAAGCAGCTGCAGGAGGAGCGCTTCATGCCGCTGCGGGCGATCAAAGCGGTCCTCGACGAGGACCCCGAGCGGGCGCGGGCGATGCTCGAACTCGAGGACCGCATCCTCGACCGGGCGCTGGCCGGGGAGCGGACGCGGACCAGCGCCGCCGAGGTGCGCGAGCGCTACGGCGTCCCCAAGGACGTCCTCGACCGGCTCGAGGAGCTGGAGGTACTCAGCCCCAACAGCCGTGGCTACTCGCCCTCCGACATCAAGATCATCGAGGCGATCAGCCGCTTCCGCGCCGGCGGCTACGACGAGGAGATCGGCTTCACCGTCTACGACACCCTCCGCTACAAGAGCGCCCTCGAAGAGCTGGTCCGCCAGGAGGTCGAGGTGGTGATGGACCGCCTCGCCGGCGAGGTCTCCCCCGAGCGGGTGGTCGAGATGCTGGAAGCCGGCGCCCAGCCCCTGCAGGACCTGATCGCCGCCCTCCACACCAAGCTGATGGTGGCCGAGCTCGAGCGCCACCGCGCCAGCCGCGGCTAGATCGAGCGCTGCACTCCTGGGTCGTGTCCCGGACGGCGATATAGCCTGCCCGGCGTGAGGTCGGTCGTCATCACGGGAGCGTCGACGGGGATCGGGCGGGCGAGCGCGCTGCATCTCGACGCCAAGGGGTGGCGGGTGTTCGCAGGGGTGCGCAAGGAGGCCGATGCGGAGTCGTTGCGCGGGGAGGGATCGGAGCGGCTCGCGCCGCTGATGCTCGACGTCACCGATCCGGCGCAGATCGCGGCGGCGGCGGAGCGGGTTGCCGGCGAGGTGGGGGAGGCCGGGCTCGACGGGCTGGTCAACAACGCCGGGATCGCGGTGCCGGGGCCGTTGGAGGGGTTGCCGATCGAGGACTTCCGCCGCCAGGTCGACGTCAATCTGACCGCTCAGGTTGAGGTGACGCAGGCGATGTTGCCGGCGCTCCGCGCCGCTCGCGGCCGCATCGTCTTCATCACCTCGATCGGCGGGCGCATGGCCTTCCCGATGTTCGGCGCCTACCACGCCGCCAAGTTCGGCCTGGAGGCGGTCGGCGACGTCTTTCGCCAGGAGCTGCGGCCTTGGGGCATCGAGGTGGCGATCGTCGAGCCGGGCTCGATCGCGACGGAGATCTGGGACCGCGGCCAAGAGGAAGCGGACGCGTTCGTCGCCGGCGCCTCGGAGGAGCAGGAGAGGCTCTACGGCCGGTCGATCGCTGCCTACCGCGAGGTGGCGCGGCGGACCGGCGAGCGCGGCATCCCGCCCGAGCGGGTGGCAAAGGCGATCGAGCACGCGCTCGCCGCGCGTCGTCCCCGCGCCCGCTACCTGGTCGGGCTCGACGCCAAGGCGCAGGCGCGGCTGAAGGCAATCCTGCCGGCCCGCCTGGTCGACCGCATGGTCGCCCGCTTCACCGGCATGTAGCCGTTCAGCGAGCGCTGGGGGCGAGCGCGTCGCGCTCCGCTTCGACCGCATCGAGCGTCGTCAGCGAGCCGGTCTCGGTGGCGACCGCCTCCGCTTCGGTCAGGGCTTGCTCGACGCCGTCCTCGCCGGCCGCTGCCCGGGCTCGGGCCAGCGCCAGCAGGGCCAGCGGCAGCGACCAGCGCAGTTCGCGCTTGCGGGCGACCTCCGCAGCCCAGCCGGCGAGCTCGATCGACTCGTCGCTGCGGCCGAGGCCCGTCAGCGCCTCGGCCCGCACCGCGGCCCGCCACGCCTCCTGCTCGTCGCCGCCGTCCATCGCCTCCCGGTGCAGGCACTCCGCCTCTTCGAAGGAGTCCAGCGCCGCCGCGTAGTCCTCGGCGGCCAGCTGCGCCGTCCCCAGGTTGCCGAGCGCGAGGCTGCGCGAGAAGACATCGCCGAGCCGCTCGGTCAGCTCGCAGTTGCGACGGCCCACCGCCACCCCGGCGTCTGGGTCGCCGCGCATCGCCAGCAGCAGCGCCCGCGCGCCGCGGTTCCAGCTCGCGGTCTCAGGGTCCCCTTGCTCCTCCGCGATCCGCAGGGCCCTGCCCAGCAGCCGTTCGGCCTCCTCGAACTCACTGCGCTCGCGGCGCACGAGCGCTTTTGCCCCGAACGCCCAGGCGACCGGCGAGCCGATGATGATGCCGGCACCGATCCCGTGGTCTTCGCCCGCCAGCTCGATGACCTCCTCAGCCGCCTGGTCGAGGCTCTCGAAGTCGGCGGCGCAGAGGTAGGCATATGACCCCGCCGCCCGAATCGCGACCCGAAGATGGAGGTCACCCGACTCGTCGGCAAGCCGGTTCGCCTCGGCCACGCCGGCGATCCACTCGGCCGTCGTCTGTTCGAGTCCCGGCCGCGCTGAGCCCAACATCCGCAGCAGAGCCAGCGAGCGCAAATCGCCGATCCGGCTCGCGATCTCCTCCGCCTCCGCCTCCAGCCGCACCACCTCTTCTCTCTCCATCCCCAGACGCCAGGCGTAGTCGAGCTGCAGCAGCCGCGAGGAGACGGCAAGCGCATCGGTCTCCTCGCTCTCGTCCAGCCGATCGACCAGGTCCATCACCGTTCGCCACAGGCGCAGCGCGTCGTGGGGGCGGCTGTGCCCCGCCCAGTGCGCCGCTCGCGCCGCCCAGCGAGCCGCTTCCAGGGTCTCGCCGCCCTGCTCGAGGTGGCTGGCGATCAGCGCCGCCAGCTCCTCGTGGCGATCGGGGTTGAGCGCGATCGTCGCCCGCGCCACCGCGGCATGGGTCGCCGCGCGCTGCTCGGCGAGCTGGGTTCCGTAGGCGACCTCGCGGGTCAACGGGTGGCGGAAGGCGAGGACCCGTTCCGGATACAGCTCGAGCTCGAAGAGGAAGCCCGCCTCGATCAGCTCCCGCAGCAGCTCCTCGCCCTCGTCGCGATCGTCGAAGCCGGCGACGAGCACCAGCGATCGCTCGGCGACCTCCTTGCCCGCCACCGACGCCGCCTGCAGCAGCCGCTTCGCCGCGGGGGTGAGGCGATCGATCCGCGCCGCCAGCACCGTCTGCACGGTCGCCGGCACGCCGACGCCCTCGACCGGCCGCGCCAGCCGGTAGGCGCCGCGCTCACCCTCCAAGTAGCCGCTCTCGGCGAGCTCACGGACGATCTCCTCGATGAAGAAGGGGTTGCCGTCGGTGCGCTCGTGGATCAGCTCGCCGAGGCCGTCCAGGGACGGGTCCTCGCCGGCCAGGTCGCGCAGCAGCTCCCGCGTGTTCGAGGGGCCGAGCGGCTCGAGCGAGATCTGCCGGTAGTCCGGCGGCCCGTTCCACGGCGCCTCGTACTCGGGGCGGAAGTTGACGATCGCCAGCGTCTGCGTGCCCTCGACCGAGCCCAGCAGCTCGCCCAGCAGACCCTCGCTTGCCTCGTCGATCCAGTGCAGGTCCTCGACGATGGTGACCATCGGGTCGCGGCGTTTCGGCGCCCGCACCAGACGGCAGACCACGGCCCGCAGCGCCCGGTGCCGGGCCTCGGCGCTGAGCTGGGGGAGGGGGTGGTCGGGATCGGGCACGCCGAGGAAGTCGAAGAGGAGGGGCAGGTCGTCGACGAAGGCAGGGTCGAGCAGCAGCGCCCGCCCGGCGATCCTCTCGCGCACGATTCGCTCCGGGTCGCCGTCGGTGATGCCGAAGTAGGCGCGCAGCATCTGCAGGATCGGCATGAAGGGGATCTCCCGGCCATGCGCTTGGCCCTGGCATTCGAATACCTCGATCCCACTCGTCCTGGCACGCTCGGCGAACTCGTGGCAGAGCCGGCTCTTGCCGATCCCGGGCTCGGCGACGATGCCGACCGCGGCGCCCTCGCCGGCCGTGGCCCGCTCCAGCGCCTCCTCCAGAGCGGCCATCTCCGCGTCGCGGCCGACGAAGCGGGAGAAGCCGCGCTCACGCGAGAGGTCGAGGCGCGAGCGGGCCGAGCCGACGCCGGCAAGCTCGAAGACGCGGACCGGGCGGCTCGATCCCTTGATCTCGAACTCGCCCAGGTCCTCCAGCTCGAAGAAGCCGCGCGCCAGCTCCGCCGCGCTCTCGGTCAGGTAGGCCTTGCCGGGCTCGGCCAGCGCCTCCATCCGCTGCGCCAGCCCCACCGTGTGGCCGATCGCCGTGTACTCGCCTTCGCCGTCGCCCTCGCCACCGATCGCCCCCGCCACGACCTCGCCGGAATTGACCCCGATCCGGGCCGAGAAGCTGAGGCCGTGCTTGCGCCGCAGCTCGGCCGCGTACTCGGCGATGTCGTCGAGCATCCGCAGCGCCGCGTAGCAGGCGCGGCGGGCGTGGTCCTCGTGTGCGATCGGGGCGCCGAAGACGGCCATGATGCCGTCGCCGGTGAACTTGTCGACGGTGCCCTCGAAACGGCGCACCTCGTCGGCGAGGATCGAGAAGAAGCCCTGCATGATCCGCCGCCACTGCTCGGCGTCCTGCTGCTCGGCCATGTCCATCGAGCCCTTGACGTCGGCGAACAACACGGTCACCTGCTTGCGCTCGCCGTCCGCTTCGATGCCGGTCGCGATCGCCACTCGACAAGGTTACGCAGGAGCGCGATTCCGCCAGAGAACGCTTCTGCGTTCGCGCTTTTCCCGCATAGCGGCAACAACTGCGAACGCGTGAGGGCGGCGGCGGCGCACTTATACTGAGCAGTACCGATTGACTGGTCAGTCAACCAACGAGCTGAGGACCGAGTGCGAGTAGCGGCCGTACAACTGAACTCCAGCGGCGAGAAGGCGCGAAACCTCCGCGTCGCCGAGCGGCTGGTCCGCGCCGCCGCGGCCGCTGGGGCCGAGCTCGTCGCGCTGCCGGAGAAGTGGAACCTGCTCGCCGGCGGCGAGGAGATGGCGGCTGGTGCGGAGCCGCTGGACGGGCCGAGCCTTGGCGCCGCCCGCGGTTGGGCGCGCGAGCTGGGCATCCACCTGCTCGCCGGCAGCATCTGCGAGCGCGGCGCGGAGAAGGCCTTCAACACCTCGGTCCTGATCGATCCCAGCGGTGAGGACCTGGCCGTCTACCGCAAGATCCACATGTTCGACGTCGAAGCGGGCGGGGTCGAGTACCGCGAGTCCGATCACGAGCAGCCGGGCGAGGAGATCGTCGCGGCGCCGGTCGGGGAGCTGAGCGTCGGCCTCAGCGTCTGCTACGACCTGCGCTTCCCGGAGCTGTACCGGATCCTCGCCGTGCGGGGCGCCCGTCTGCTCGCCGTGCCCTCGGCCTTCACGATGGCCACCGGGCGCGACCACTGGGAGGTGCTGCTGCGGGCGCGGGCGATCGAGAACCAGGCCTTCGTCCTCGCCCCCAACCAGTTCGGCGAGGCGCCGCCGCACTACAGCTCCTACGGCCGTTCGGCGATCGTCGACCCCTGGGGGGTGACGCTGGCCGTCGCCCCGGACGAGGAGTGCTTTGTCGTCGCCGACCTCGACCTGGCGGCCCAGGAAAGGGTCCGCCAGGCCCTGCCTTCGCTTGCCAACCGCCGCCCCGAGGCTTACACCTGGCCGCAGCTGCTGGAGGCTCACGCCTAGTGGCATCGAAGGCCCCGCCGATAGACAAGCGCCGCCAGATCCTCGACGCCGCCGTCCGCGTCTTCGCCCGCCAGGGCTTCCACTCGACCCGCGTCGCCGACATCGCCGACGAGGCTGGCGTCGCCTACGGCCTCGTCTACCACTACTTCAAGTCGAAGGACGAGGTGCTGAACGAACTGTTCAGCGAGCGCTGGTCGCTGTTGCTGGCGGCGATCGACGAGGCGGATCGCAGCGAGGCCACCCCGCGCGCCAAGCTGGAAGCGGTCGCCGGCTTCATCGTCGACTCCTACCGTCACGACCCGGAGCTGATGAAGGTGATCATCGTCGAGGTGACGCGAGCGGCGAACTCGTTCGGCCGCACCCACCTGCCGGAGATCCGCCGCGCTTACGACTCGATCGGCAAGATCGTCGCCGACGGGCAGGCCCAGGGCGCGTTCCGGCGCGACGTCGACCCGGCCTTTGCCTCGATGTCCTTCTACGGCGCGATCGAGCAGCTGCTCTCGGGCTGGATCTTCGACCTGATCCCGGCTGGCGACGGCGACTTCGACCAGGCCAAGTCACTTGTGGTGACGGCGATCTGCGACGGGCTCGAGCCGCGATAGGTAAGGTCGGGTCAGGATGGAGAATGAGCTGATGAAACGACTGGTGTGGAGCGGCCTGCTTGCCGCCAGCGGCGCGCTGGCCAGCATCGTCGCCACCCGCGCCGCCGCGATTCTCTTCCGCCGCATCTACGACGAGGACCCGCCGGAGTAAGCGATGCCCGAGCCGACCGCACCGCCCCCGCCCCGCGACTCCGACAGCAGGTCGGTCAGCGAGCTGGTCTTCGACGTCAGCGAGAGCGCCTCCTCGTTGATCCGCGAGGAGATCGAGCTGGCCAAGACCGAGGTTTCCGAAAAGGTCGGCAGCATCCTGCGCGGCTCGGTCGTCGGCATCGTCGCCGGCACCTTCGCCTTCCTGGCGCTGATCCTGGCGATGCACGGGATCGCCTGGCTGATCAACGACCTCTTCTTCGACGACGCTTGGCCCGGTTACTTCATCGAGGCGGCCTTCTTCCTGCTGGTCGCTGCCGCCGCCGGCCTCTTTGCCTATCGCTCGTTGCAGGCGGGGGCGCCGCCGGTGCCCGAGCAGGCGATCGAGGAGGCGAAGCGGACCAGGGCGATGCTGGAAGGGGAGCCGGTCCAGACCACGCCGGAGGTGGGGGAGCGGTGAGCGCGCACCCCGAGCCCGCCCGTCCCTCGACGGCCGGCATGCCCGGCCGCTCCGCCGCTCAGATCCGCGCCGACATCGAGGCTCAGCGTCGCGACCTCGGCCGTTCGGTCGAAGTCCTGCGCGGCCGCGTCGCCGAGCTGACCGATTGGCGCCGCCAGGTCCGCGAGCACAGGCGCGAGCTGGCGATCGGCGCCGCCGTCGCCGGTTTCGCGATCGGCGGCCTGTTGGCGCTACGTCGGCGCTAGTCGCTTCTGCGAACGCTTGGTTCCGCAATAGGTAACGTGCTAGACTCCAAGAAGATAAAGCAAAGTACCTAAGGCCCCCCTGCTTGTGCTATCGGTCGAGATAAGCGGACGCTATCGCCGGTGGCGGCACCTAAGGTGCGTCAGGAAAGAGGGCTGCTGTGGGAGTCGCCGAAGCACCGACCAGCAAGGGCGGGCGGTCCGCTGGGCGCACGCTTGATCTGCTGGTAATCCCTCTCCACGGGCTGATCCTCAAAGCGCTCGAGGTCAGGCCGATGCGGCTCGGCGAACTTCGCCTCTATCTGGGCGGGCCTGCGCAGACGACGTTGCGGGGGCACCTCGCGACCCTGACCGAGCTCGGCGCGATTGAGAGGGGCAACCCGGACAACGAGTTCCACGCCAGCGAAAACGGGCTGACTGAGATGGGCAGGGAGCTTCTGCTCGTCGTCTTCGTTCTCGAAGCATGGTTGGCGGAAGCGCCCCAGGGACCGATCGCGCTTGGCACCGAGGCCGCCAAGGGAACCGTCAAGGCGCTGGCGGGGGCCTGGGAGTCGACGATGCTGCGTGCCTTCGCCGCCCGCCCCCTCTCCCTCACCCAGCTCGACCGGCTGATCGGACCGATCAGCTACCCGGCGCTGGAGCGGCGGCTCTCGGCGATGCGGGCGACGGGCCTGGTCGAGTCTATGCCGAACGATGACAGCGGCACTCCCTTCGCGCTCACGGCTTGGGGGAGCCGCGGCGTCGGCTCGATCACGGCCGCCGCGCGCTTCGAGTACCTCCATATGCCCGATCAGACCCAACCGCTTGCTCCGATCGATGTTGAGGCGACCTTCATGTCGGTGGTGCCGGGGGTCGTGCTGCCGTCCAGTGTCGACGGGATGTGCCAGTTGGTGGCGGAAGCCCCAAAGGGCCAACGACGCCTGGCCGGGGTCGAGGTGACCGTCGACCGCGGCCGCGTCGCCTCCTGCGTCTCTCGGCTCGAGGACAAGCCGCGAAGCTGGGCGCGCGGCACCTCCGCGAGCTGGCTGGACGTCCTCGTCGTCCACAACACCGCCAAGCTCCGCGTCGGAGGCGATCAAACGCTGGTCGCCGGCATGGTCCTGGGCCTGTATCGGCTACTCCGCGGTCCGGACCCGGACGGTAGCGGTCGTCCGTCGAGACAGAAGATTCGCTCGGGCTCAGCTCAGGACTGATTTCGAGACGCTGCCGACGCCGAGCAGGCCGGGGCCGACGTGGGCGCCGAGGACGGCGCCGACCTCGGAGGTGAAGGCCGGCTCGCAGCCGAAGATCTCGTAGCAGTCTTCGATCAGCTCGTTCGCCGTCTCCTCAGCCTGGATGTGCTGGACGACCCAGGCGTCGAGGCCGGACTCGTGGCGCTCGCGAGCGTATTCGCGCAGGCGCTCGATCGAGCGGGCGCGGGTGCGGACGCGCTCGACCGGGGTGATTTCCTCCTCCAGGGTCAGGATCGGCTTGATCTTCAGCGCCGAGCCGATCCAGGCCGCGGCGCCGCCGATCCGGCCGCCGCGTCGCAGGTACTCGAGGGTGTCGATCGCGAACCACATCTTCAGCTCCTCGCGGGTCTGCTGAGCCCGGGCCAGGGCCGCCTCGGCATCGCCGCCGGAGGCCGCCGCCGCCGCGGCGCCGAGCGCGCACAGCCCCATCCCGCCGGCTGCCGAGCGCGAGTCAAAGACGTGGACGCGCTCTCCCCCCTTGTCCTCGGCGATCAGCCGCTCGCGCGCCTGGTTGGCCGCCTCGCAGGTGCCGGAGATACCGGCGGAGATGTGAACCGAGACGACTTCCTGCCCGCCTTCGAGCAGCGGCTCGTAGACGGAGACGAAGTCGCCGACGGAGGGCTGCGAGGTGGTGGCGCCGTCCTCGGAGGCGCGCAATCGCTCGAAGAAGGCGCCGTAGTCGGCGACCTCGGACTCCGGCTGCTGCTCTCCGTCGATCGAGACATAGAGGCTGGTCGTCTCGATCCCTTTCGTGGCGAGGAGATCGGTCGGGAGGTAGGCCGTCGTGTCGCAGACGACGGCGGTTGGCTGGGTCGGGGACAAGGCGGGCTAAGTCTTTCAGACCTCGGCCCGGGCGCCACGGCCATCGCTACACTTTGTGAAGTGACGGAGACTCCGAAAGAGGCGATCGTGCTCAGCGCCAAGGCGGTCGAGAAGATCGGCGAGCTGCTGGGCGGTCAGGACGACGCCGAGGGTCAGGCCCTGCGCGTCGCGGTGCGCGGCGGCGGCTGCTCTGGATTCCAGTACGCGCTCGCCTTCGACCGCGCCAAGGAGGACGACCACGTCTTCGAGGTCGACGGCGTCGCCGTCGTCGTCGACAAGGTCAGCATGCAGTTCGTCTTCGGCTCCGAGGTCGACTACGTCGAAGGTTTGCAGGGGGCGGGCTTTCAGGTCAATAACCCGAACGTGGTCGCCGCCTGCGGTTGCGGTTCCTCTTTCCAGGTCAAAGAGGACGCAGCAGAGGCAGCTGCGGTCTGACCGCCGCGCGTCTGAGCTGCTATTCGATCTGAAGCGGGGGCGACTGCGCCGGGGGTGCGGCTTGGGGCGCCGCAGCCGGCTGCTCGACGCCGAGTGCCTCGGCCAGCTCGCCGGACTCGAACATCTCCTCGACGATGTCGGCGCCGCCCAGCAGCTCGCCGTTGACGTAGAGCTGCGGGAAGGTCTGCCAGTCAGCGATCTCGGCCGTCACCTCGCGCAGCGGCTGCAGCGCCGGCAGCACGTCGATGGCGCCGTACTCGACGTCCATCGTGTCGAGCACCTGCACTACCCGCATCGAGAAGCCGCAGCGGGGCGCTTCCGGCGTCCCTTTCATGAACAGCAGCACGGGATTGCCCGCGATCAGCTCCTCGACCTTGCTCTTCAGCTCTGCGTCGGCCATGGCCACAGCCTAGCGAGGACTGCATTCGGCCCCTGTGAGGGGCTCAATGCAGGTCTCGTGCCTACCTCGGCTGCGTTTTCACCGAGAGCGCGTGGATCTGGCCGTCGTCGAAGCGCGCCCTGACCGCCGCCTTGACCAGGCGGTGCTGGTCGATCCGCGAGAGGCCCTCGAACTGCGTCGCCCGCACGGTCGCCCGCAGGTGGTCGCCGGCGCCGGTCTCGTCGACGACCTCGACCTCGGCGCCGGGCAGCGCCGCCTCGATCATCGCCTTGATCTCCGCCAGGTCGGCCAAGGCGGGGCGCTACCCAGAGACCTTCTCGCCGAGCGTCTGCAGCATCTCCTCGACCCGGACGAACTTGACCCGCGGGCGGCCGTGGGGCTCGCCGCGCCCGACCTCGGCCTGGTCGATCGCCTGCCAGTCCTCGAAGCTGACGTAGCGAATGCCGCGCTCGGCCAGCAACTCCTCGACCGCCGAGGGCTCGGGGCTCGGCGGCTGCAGCAGCTTGCCCTCGCCGATGTCGGCGAGCAGGTGCTGCACGGTCTCCAGGGCGTCTTTCTTGTTGGTTCCGATCACGCCGGAGGGGCCGCGCTTGATCCAGCCCGCGGTGTAGTGGCCGGTCTTGTGGCCGGCGTCGTGGGAGTCGAGCACGCGGCCGCCCTCGTTGAGGATCAGGCCGCGCTTCTCGTCGAAGGGGACCCCCTCGATCGGGATGCCGGTGTAGCCGACCGAGCGCAGGACCAGGCCGCACTCGAGCTCCTCGCGCTCGCCGCTGTCGCGGGCGCGCAGGGCGCCGCCTTCCTCGACCAGCTCGTTGCGGCCGATCACGATGCTTTCGACCTTGCCGTCGCCCTTGATCTCGACCGGCGAGGAGAGGAAGCGGAGGACGATCCGCTGCCGCTTGCCCTCGGGCTGGCGCTGGGAGAACTCGCGCAGCGTCTCGACGTTGACCCGGGTCGTCTTGTCGGCCTCCTCGGACTCGAGATAGGCGGCGCTGGCCGGGTCGAGCTCCACCTCGGCGGGGTCGACGACGATGTCGGCGTCCTCCATCTCGCCCAGCTCCTTGATCTCGGGGTTGGTGAAGGCGGCCTGGACGGGGCCGCGCCGTCCCAGCACGACGATCTCGCGGATCTGCTTGCGGTCGAGCTGCTCGATCGCGTGGTCGGCGGTGTCGGTCTGGCGCAGCTCGTGGTCGGTCAGCGCCAGCATCCGGGCGACGTCCATCGCCACGTTGCCGTTGCCGATCACCACCGCCCGCTCGCCGGAGAGGTCGAACTCTTCCTCGCAGTAGTCGGGGTGGGCGTTGTACCAGCCGACGAAGGCGGTGGCGGCGTGGCTGCCGGGCAGGTCTTCGCCCGGGATCCCGAGCTGGCGGTCGGTCTCGCAGCCGACCGTGAAGACGATCGCGTGGTAGAGCCGCTCCAGATCCTCGACCTCGATGTCGTGGCCGACCTTGACGTTGCCGAAGAAGCGGAAGCCCTCGCGCGCCGCCGTTTTCTCGTAGACGCGGATCACCGACTTGATCTTCGGGTGGTCGGGGGCGACGCCGCCGCGGACCAGGCCGAACGGGGTCGGCAGGCGGTCGAAGAGGTCGACCTGGGCGTGGGTCGCCTCGTCCTTGAGGATGTGCTCGGCGGCGTAGAAGCCGGACGGGCCGGCGCCGACGATCGCGACGCGCACGGGGTTTTCGGGGGTTCCGATCTGGCTCATTGGAACGCGGAAGGATAGGGAACGTGTGCGGTGAGCTGCCTACGCGGCGAGCAGCGTCTTGTCGCAGACGGGACAGATGCCGTGGTCCAGCGTCGGCATCTCGCTGCGGCGGAACAGCGCCAGCCGCTTTGCCGCCTCCTCGACCTCGACCCACTCGCCCTCGACGAGGAAGCGGTCGCACCAAGCGCACATCGACAGGAAGTCATCCTCGTCGCGCGCGACCTTCGGGTCGAAGAGGAGCTGCGGTTCCTCGCGCTCCTTCTCGGCACGCAGCTTCGCCGAGAACATCACGACCCGCCCCGAGCGATCGGCGACGATGCGGATGTCCATCTCGCGGCTCACCTCGGGCCCGTCGCAGCGGAACGGCAGCTCGACGTCGCGAACCTCGTCCCGGACCCGGCGCAGCAGCAGCCGCTGCAGCTTGCGCACGTCGTGGCCGGCAACGAAGTCCCAGAGCGAGCGCCCGAGGCTGGCGTCGGCCTCACCCCACCCGTTCTCCTCGGCGAAGCGGTAGAAGCCGTCGTCGAGCTTGATCAAGCGGTCCTGATCGTCGATCGCGTAGCTCAGCGCCTCCACGGTCATTCCTGACCATTATCGGCCATCTCAGGGCACGGCTGGAGGCTCTGGGTCGGGAGGCGGCGCTCTACCGAGCGGCGGTGAGGTCGGCGGCAACGCTGGCGGTGCCGTCGAGCGCGTCGAGCGCGCGCCGCACCGACATCGCCACGCAGGTGAAGATCGGCGTCTCGCGCTCGGTGAAGGCGCTCGACTCGGTCGGGCGCAGCTCCTGCACGAGGTCGAGGAACTCGCCCGGGTCGTCGCCCTCGAAGGCGACGACGAACTCCTGATCGTCGAGGCCGAACGAGTAGGAGGTGTTGATCGTGATCTCCGGATGGCGGCGCCCGACCTCGATGTGGCTCTTCATGATCCGCTGCCGCTCCTCAGCCGGCAGCCCGTACCAGCGCCGCTGCTTGACCATCGGGTAGAGGAAGAGGTACTTGCGCTCCGAGACGCAGATCTCCGGCCGCGCCGCCTCCTCGGAATAAGGGGAGCGTTTGGTTAGCGAGAGGAAGGAGTGGGGGGTATCCGCCCACTTGGCGAGGCCGCTCTGGCCGAGCACGACGTGGAAGGTGTGCAGGTCCTCGAGGTTGGGGCTCTGGCTGAGCAGGACCAGGTCGACGTCGCCGCGCGTGCCTATGGTTGAGTAGGCGCGCAGAGAGCGGTCGAGGGCGAAGTCCTCGCAGGCGGCGAGGAACTCCTGCTTGTCGGCTGCGCGCAGGTCGGCGTCGCGGCGCCGCCACTCGGGGTCGATCTTGAAGAAGCTGAACTTGGCGAAAGTGCGGTCGGCCATCGGGCCCACGATAGCGCCGGTTGCGCTGGTCGCAGGGGCAATCGCGTGCCTGCTGGCGTTGCGCCTGGCCGGCGCCGGTTTCGAGGGCGACCCGCTGGCGGTGGTGAAAGATGCGGGGCCGGGCGACCGTCTCTGGGACGTCGCCGATCGCCGCGGGCCGGTGATCGGCGTCACCCTGCTGGTCTGGCTTGCCGCATTCGGGTCGGTGCTGGCAGCTGATCGCGGGCGCGCCGCCCGGTTCGCGGCACGGCTGCTCGCGCTCTCGCTCGTCTACCTGCCGCTGCTCTGCCTGGCCGGCGCCGCCCTCGACCCGAGCGTAAGCGCCGAACGCCTGCTGGTCACGCTCGGCTGCCCCGCGCTCGCCGCCACCACCCTCTTCGCGAGTTCGCGTTTGGTCTCGGATACCGAGACCAAACGCAAACTCGGCGGCTACCGGGCGCTGGCCTTCGCCTGCGGCGCGACGGTGCTCGGCCACGCGATCGACCTGATCGCCGGCTCGCCGCTGATCCAGCTCTCGCTCGCCGGCCCCAACCCGGCCGCCGGGCACCGCTTCTACGGGATCGGCAACGAGCTCGAGGCGACGCTGGTGGTGCTCGTGCTGGCTGGCACCGGCGCGGCGCTGTCGAGTTTTGCCGTGCCCCCGCACGGTCAAAGTCCACAGCGATGGTCCGCGCGCGGCGCCGTCGCGTTCCTAGCCGTCGGGATCGTCTTCTCCTTCGTCTTCGCCTACGGCCGCTACGGCGCCGACGTCGGCGCCGCGATCGTGCTGCCGCTCGGGGCCGCGGTCGCGGCTGCGCGCCTGGTCGCCCGGCCCCGCCTGGCGCTGCTCGCCGTCCTGGTGCCACTGCCGGCCCTGGCGCTCCTCGCCGCGGTCGACCTGCTCAGCGGCTCCGACGCCCACCTGACCCGAACCGTTCTGCAGGCCGACAGCGGCGGCGACGTCCTCGCCGTGCTCGGTCGCCGCCTGCGCGAGGCCGGCGAGAGCTTCGGGCGGCCGCTTCTGCTGGCGATCCTTCCCTTCGTGCTGGCGGGTGCGCTGCTCGCCTGGCTGCGTCGGGACCGCATCGCGGTCTGGCTGCGCGACGTCCCGGCGATGCGCGCCGGTCTGGCCGGCGCGCTTGCCGCGACGCTGGTCGGGACCGTCGCCAACGACTCCGGCGCGCTGCTGCTGGAGATAGGCGCGATCTATCTCGCCGCCTTCGTCGCTTTTGCATGGGCCGATTCGCCCGTCGAGCACCGTTCGCCTACTCAGACAAAAAGTTACACTTCGGTCGCACACACGCGCGAACTTTCCCCGTAGCCTGGCAGGGCGTGGAGGCAATGAGACAGAGCTGGACAGACGATCGCCTCGACGAGTTCGGACGCCGGATCGACGAACGCTTCGACCGCATCGAAATGGAGATGAAGGAGGGCAATCGAGCGCTGCGGGCGGACTTCGACGCTTTGCGGCAGGTATAGCTCCGCCCAATCCACCTTTCCCCGCAAGCGGTGCCGCCGCATCGACTACCCTTAACGCTTCGTGCGGATCGCCCTTGTCTCGCCATATTCCTGGAGCTATCAGGGCGGCGTGAACCGGCACGTCGAGGCACTCGCCGAGGAGTTCCTCGGTCGTGGCCATCACGTTCGTGTGCTCGCCCCCGTCGATCCTCCCGACCGGCTCAGCCGGGCGTTGCATCGCGGCGCCCCGGAAGCCCATGCGACCCCCGACTACCTGCTGCCGTTGGGCCGCACGATCGGGATCGGCGCCAACGGCGCGGTCTCGAATCTCTCGGCCTTCCCGAGCGGGGGGGTCGCGCGGGTGCGCAGGGAGCTGCGCCATGGTGGCTACGACGTCGTCCACGTCCACGAGCCGCTCGTGCCCCTGGTCGGCTGGAACGCGGCGCTTGGCGCCCGGGCCCCCGTGGTGGGCACCTTCCACACCTACTCGACCAGGCCGCTTCCCAACCACATCGCCTCCGCGCTCGGGGCTCGCCGCGTCTTCAATCGCCTCAGCGCTCGCATCGCGGTCTCCGAGGCCGCCGCCTGGACCGGCCGCCGCTGGTTCGGCGGACGCTACGAGATCGTCCCCAACGGCGTCGATGTCGAGGCCGTCTCGACGGCGCCGAAGCCGGTCAACGAGGAGCTGCACGTGCTCTTCGTCGGCCGGCCCGAGGAGCGCAAGGGGCTGCCGATCCTCCTGACCGCGTTCGATGCCCTGGTCGAGCACGTTCCCGCCCGCCTCACAGTGATCGGAGCCGACCGCGAGGACGTGCTCCGCTACCTGGCCAATCCGGAGACGATGCAGAGGATCAATGCCCGCGGGCGCGTTTCCGGGGAGCAGCTGTGGGAGGCGCTGCACGGAGCCGACCTGCTCTGCGCCCCCTCGCTTGCCGGCGAGAGCTTCGGCATGGTCCTGACCGAGGCCTTCGCCGCCGGCACCCCGGTGATCGCCTCGGCGATCGCCGGCTACAGCGACGTCGTCAGCGACGGCGTCGACGGCGTCCTCGTCCCGCCAGGCGATCCGCAACGGCTGGCGGAGGAGTTGCAGCGGGCCCACTACGAGCGCGAGCGGCTTGCCGCGATGGGCGCGGCGGCGCGGGAGAGCGCCCAGCGCTACGCCTGGCCGCGTGTCGCCGATCGCGTCACCGCGGTCTACGAGCGGGCGATCGAGGCGCCGGCGCCGACCGGCGCCAGCGAGTGGCTCGCCCACTGGGCCGGCGTGCGACCGGCCGACGGCCACCCGCCGAACCCGCCGCGGCGGCTGCCTTCGCTCGATCCGCAGCTCGCCCAGCGGGGGAGCAGGAGGCGGCGGATCGCGCGGCGCGCGGGGCTCGGCATCGCCGGCGCGCTCGGCGTCGGCCTCACCGCCCTGGCGGCGCAGAAAATCGGCGTCGACAAGGTGCTCGCCAGCATCGTCCGCTCCGACATCACCTGGGTCCTCGTCGCCTGCGGGCTGATGGCGCTTTCGCTCTTCTTCCGCGCCGCTTCCTGGTACGGGATCGTGCGCGCGGCGCTTCCCAACCGGCCGGTCCGCCGCCGCGACGTGACCTCGGCGACGATGATCGGCGTCCTGATGTCCGCCACCTTGCCGGCCCGCCTGGGCGAGCCCGCCCGTGCGATGACCCTCGCCCGCCGCACCGGCCGCATGCGCGAGACCTTCCCGGTCCTCCTCGGCACGCTGGTCTCGCAGACGATGCTGAACCTGGTTGCCCTCTGCCTGCTCGGCGCGATCATCGTCTCCAGCACCGACCTCTTCCACTCCAGCACCGAGAAGCTCTTCGCCTTCAGCCTGGTCCCGCTCGGTCTGCTGCTGCTGGTCCTGCTGGCGCCGGCGCTGATGCGGCGCGGCGGCAACGGCCGCCTGGCACGCCTGGGGGCATCGATGCGGGCCGCGCTGGTGCAGGTGCGGAGGGGCCTGGCGGTCTTCCGCACCCCCCGTCGCGGCGCCCTTGCCGCGAGCGCACAGCTCACCGCCTGGGCGATCCAGCTCCTCGCCTGCTGGGCGCTCTTCGCGGCGCTCGGACTCAACCACCAGGCCAGCATCGGCGCCGCTGCCGCCGTCCTCTTCGCCGTCAACGTCACCGCGGTGGTGCCGGCGACCCCTTCGAACATCGGCGTCTTCCAGCTGGCCGTGATCAGCGTCCTCCACACCGGCTTCGGCATCGGCACCGCCGACGCCCTCGCCTACGGCGTGATCCTGCAGGCTGTCGAGATCGCCACCGCGGTCGCCCTCGGCCTCCCCTCGCTGGTCCGGGAAGGCCTCACCTGGAGCGACCTCCGCGTCCAGGCCCTCTCGTCGTCCCCGGTCCAGCTCCAGCCCCGCCCGGCCAGCGACGAAGGCCGCGAGCGCGTGGGCGCGTAGTCGGGTGGGTGTCGAGCCAGCTCTGAAAGGCGCATAATCCGAAGGTGCACACGCGCGGATCGGCGCAAGATGGCCACGTTTCTTGGGCTAATCTGGCTCTGGGACTGGGATTGGTGCGGATCAAACGCTTGCCGCAATCTCTCTCTTTGGTTGTGTTGCCAGCGCTGTAGTACACAACCGGTGCGGCGTGCTGGTCTATGGATAAGACCAGTAACATTCCTCGACGCCGCCCCTTTTATCTATGGAGACGGCAGAGTCAAAGGCATTCGAGCGCCCGAGAGCGGGGGGGCACGTTATTAGCCTGCTCGCGGTGCCGCTCAACGGCCTGATCCTGCGCGCGCTCGGCAAGCGACCGATGCGTCTGGTCGAGCTGCGTGCCGAGCTGGGCGGGCCGGCGCAGACGACCCTGCGCGGCCATCTGCGCAAACTCGCCGAGGTCGGCGTCGTCGTCAACCAGAACGGCGGCACTCCGAACTCGGCTGAAAACGAGCTGACCGACTCCGGCCGCGAACTGCTCGAGGTGACCGAGATCCTGGCGAGATGGCTGGCGCAGGCGCCGGACGGACCGATCGCGCTCGGCAGCGTCGGCGCCAAGGGGACGATCAAGGCGCTGGCGGGGGGCTGGGAGTCGACGATGCTGCGCGCGTTCGCGACCCAGCCCCTCTCCCTCACTCAGCTCGACAGCCTCATCTCCAGCCTCAGCTACCCGGCGCTCGAGCGACGGCTCTCGGCGATGCGGGCGACCGGCCTGGTCGAGCCGGCACCCTCAAATGGAGATCGCACGCCCTATGTGATCACTCCCTGGGCACGTAAGGCGGCCGGCCCACTCTCGGCCGCGGCCCGCTTCGAGCGGACCCACCTGCGCGACCTCACGGCGCCGCTGAAAGCGCTCGACGTCGAGGCCGCGTTCCTGCTCTCCGCCCCGATAGTGACGCTGTCATCGCGAACCGACGGCACCTGCCAGCTCGCCGCCCACACCGGTAGGAACTCGCAGAAGCTCGCCGGCGTCAGGGTGATAATCGACCGCGGCAAAATCGTCGAGTGCATCTCGCAGCTCGAGCCGAAGCCCCGAAACTGGGCCGTCGGCTCGGCCGGGGCCTGGCTCAACGCCATCGTCCGCGGCGAAATCGAGAAGCTCCGCGTCGGCGGCGATGAGGAACTGGCTCGCAGCCTGATCGAGGGCGTCCACCTGGCGCTCTTCCCGGGGGACGGCGTCGGGCGCGCCGCCACGGCCGCCCTGTCGGCCCAGACCTAGGTCTCGACCGGCTCGCGCTCGGGCGGCAGCACGCCACCGCGCTCGGTGCCGGCAATCAGCTCGTCCGGTGACTTCTCCTCGGGGATGAAGCCGGACTTCATACCGAAGTAGACGGCCTGGGGATGGTGGGCGACGATCGCCACCGTCGACTGCTCCGGCATCACCGCATAGCCGTCGGAGAGGGTCATCCCGATCTCCTCCAGGTGCAGCAGGCGCCAGACCTTCTCGTGCTCGGACTGGTCCGGGCAGGCGGGGTAACCCCACGAGTAGCGGCGGCCCTGGTCGAGGTCGACCCCGAGCGCGCGCCGCACCTCCGAGTGCAGCCACTCGGCCAGGCCCTCGGCCGCCTGCACGCCGAGCCCGTGCACGAAGAGCTGTTCGGCGAACTCGCCTTCGCGCTCCAGCCGCTCGATCAGCTCGGTCACCTCGGGGCCGACGGTGACGCCCTGCAGGGCGACCACGTCGCGCTCGCCGCTATCGAGCGGGCGGAAGAAGTCGGCGAGGCAGATGCGGTCGTGCTTGGGCTGGCGCGGGAAGACGAGCCGCTCCAGCTCGCGCTCGGGCTGCTCGGGGTCGAAGACGATCAGCTCGTTGCCCGCGGCGTTGCAGGGGAAGTAACCGAGCCGCGCCCGCGGCTGCAGATAGTCCTGCTCGCGCCACATCCGCTCCAGCCGTGGCGCGAAGCCCTCCTCGGAGCCGTCGCCCTCGACCAGCTCGCGCCAGGCCTCCCCCTTGACCCCTTTGCCGCCCCAGTGCAGCTTGAAGAGGACGTGGCGGTCGAGGTAGGGGAAGACCCGGTCGAGGTCGACGTCGACCTCGCGCACGCCGAGGAACGGCGGCTCTGGGATCGGGTTGTCGGTGCGGGCGGCGGAGCGGACGCTGGCGTCGCTGGTCGGCGGCGCGTCGTCGACCACGACCGGCTTCTCGCGCAGCTGCTTCGCCTCGGCGCGGATGCGCTCGACCAGCGCCTGCCGCGCCGCGTCATCGACCAGCGCGTCCATCGTGTCCAGCCCCTGGAAAGCGTCCTTGCAGTAGAAGACGCCGGGCTCGTAGACGTCGTCGGACTCCTTGCCGTGCGGGTAGAGCGTGCGGCGGCCGAAGTCGCGGTTGATCGCGGCGCCGCCGATCAGCACCGGGAACCGGTGCCCGCGCTGGTGCAGCTCCTGCACGCAGATCGGCATCTGCTTGGAGGTGGAGACGAGCAGGGCGGAGAGGCCGATCGCGTCGGCCTCGTTCTCGACCGCGGCCTCGATGATCGTGTCGACCGGGACCTGCTTGCCAAGGTCGATCACGGTGTAGCCGTTGTTGGTGAGGATCGTGTTGACCAGCGACTTGCCGATGTCGTGGACGTCGCCGAACACGGTCGCGATCACGACCTTGCCCTTGGTGTGGCCCTCGATCCGGTCGAGGTAGTTCTCCAGCTGGGCGACGGCGCGCTTCATCACTTCGGCCGACTGCAGGACGAAGGGCAGGATCAGTTCGCCGGCGCCGAACTTGTCGCCGACCTCCTTCATCGCCGGCAGCAGCACCTCGTTCAGGGTCGGGACGGCGCCGATCTTCTCGTTCGAGCGGTCGATCCAGTCCTCGACGCCGTCCTTCTTGCGGCGCAGGATGTGCCAGTGCAGCGCCTCCTCGGGCTCCATGCCCTCGGTCGGGTCGCCGACCTCCTCGGCCTCGTCGGCGCCCTTCGACTCGAAGTGGGCGATGAACCGCTCCAGCGCGTCGTCGCGGCGGTTGAAGACGAGGTCGTCGGTCAGCTCCCGCTCCTCGTCTGAGATCTCCGAGTACGGCGTGATGTGGTTCGGGTTGACCATCGCCAGGTCGAGCCCGGCCTCGACGCAGTGGTGGAGGAAGACCGAGTTGAGGACGGCGCGCGCGGGCTGCCCGACGCCGAAGGAGACGTTGGAGACGCCAAGCGAGGTCTTGACGCCGGGGATCTCCGCCTTGATCCGGCGGATCCCCTCGATCGTCTCCACCGCGGAGGGCTTCCACTCCTCGTCGCCGGTGGTGAGGGTGAAGGTGAGCGCGTCGAAGATCAGCGCCTCGGGCTCGAGGCCGTGCTCCTCGCAGGCGAGGTCGCGGATCCGCTTCGCGATCTCGACCTTGCGCTCCGCCGTCTTCGCCATCCCGACCTCGTCGATCGTCAGCGCGATCAGCGCCGCCCCGTGCGCGACGGCCAGCGGCACGACGACGTTGGCCTTGTCCGGCCCTGCCTCGAGGTTGATCGAGTTGACGATCGCCCGCCCAGGGATCTGCTCCAGCGCCGCCTCGATCACCTCGGGCTCGGTCGAGTCGACCTGGATCGGCGCTGGCTGGGTCAGCGCGATCTTTTCCACCACGGTCCTCATCTGCTGGTCCTCGTCGGAGCGCTCGGTGAGCGCCACGCAGACGTCGAGCACGTGGGCGCCGCCCTGGACCTGGTCTTCGGCGACCTGGACGAGCCCGTCGTAGTCGTCGGCCAGCAGTAACTCCTTCGCCTTGCGCGACCCCTGCGAGTTGACCCGCTCGCCGACCAGGGTCGGCCGCGGCTCCTGCACCAGCGGGGTCGAGGCCATCATCGAGGAGAGCCGCGGCGGCCCCGGTGCGGGGCGCTCGCCCGGCACGCGGCCCTCGACCCGCTCGCGGATCGCGGCGATGTGCTCGGGGGTGGTCCCGCAGCAGCCGCCGACGATGCCGACGCCGTAGCGCTCGACGAACTCGCCCAGCGTCGCCGCCAGCGGCTCGGGCTGTTCGGGGAAGATCGTCTCGCCGTCCGGTCCCTGCAGGGGCAGGCCGGCGTTGGGGATGCAGTGGACGGGCAGCGGGCTGTTCTCGCCCAGGTAGCGGATCGCGTCGCGCATGTCCTCCGGCCCGGTCGAGCAGTTGAGCCCGATCACGTCGACGCGGAGCGCGGCGAGGGTGGTCAGCGCCGCTTCGATGTCGGTGCCGAGCAGCATCTTGCCGCCCTGCGGCAGCAGCGAGACGCTGGTCTGGATCGGCAGCGTCCGTCCCGTCTCCACGAAGGCCTCGCGGGCGCCGAAGACGGCGGCCTTCACCTCGAGGATGTCCTGGGCGGTCTCGATGATGATCAGGTCGGCGCCGCCTTCGACCAGGCCGCGCGCCTGCTCGGCGAAGACCTCGACCAGGCGGCCGAAGGAGATGTCGCCGAGGGTGGGGTCGTCGGAGGCGGGCAGGAAGCCGGTCGGCCCGATCGAGCCGGCGACGAAACGCTCCTCGCCTGCGGCCTTGCGGGCGATCTCCGCCGCCTTCAGGTTGACCTCGTGGGTGTGCTCGCCGAGTCCCCACTCTTCGAGCTTCAGCCGCGAGCCCTGGAAGCTGTCGGTCTCGACCACCTCGGCGCCGGCATCGAGCATCGACCTATGGACGCCCTCGATCACGTCGGGACGGTTCAGCACCAGCGCCTCGTGGCATTTGCCCTCGAGGCCGCCGTAGTCCTCCTGGGTCAGGTCGAACTGCTCCAGGGTCGCGCCCATGCCGCCGTCGAAGACGACGATTCCCTGCTTCGTAGCGGCTATGAAATCGCGGTCAGCCATGGGAAGAGGCTACCGAGGCGGTTGCCGCAATCCCGCACCTTGCGAGCCCGCCAAAGAATGCGGGGGGCGAGCGGCGCTTCCGCTGCGACTTATGCACCTGTATGGGGCACAACCTGCACCGGAAGCGGGGCGACGCGATTGCGGCGCTTGCGACACGACAGGGGGGCGTCATATCGCGGCAGCAGCTTCGTGCGCTTGGCCTGAGCGACCGGATGATCGAATCCCGCCTGGCCTTGGGTGCATTGCACCCGGTGTTCCGCGGCGTCTTCGCGGTTGGGCACCGGGCAATCGGGCGCCACGGCCGCATGCGGGCGGCCGTACTGGCCTGCGGGAAGGGAAGCGTCGTTTCGCATGGCACCGCGGCCGAGCTGCTTGGCCTCTGGGACCGCTCGCCGCTGCTGATCGACGTGATTTCACCCCGACGGTCGGGGCGGGGTCTGTAAGGGATCCGCTGGCACAGCGCCAATGCCCTGGCGAGCGATGAGGTCACCGTGCACGCGGGCATACGCTGCACCACCGCCTCCCGCACGCTGGTCGACATGGCCGGGCAGTACGGGGGGAAGTCGCTGCGACGCCTGGTCGAGCAGGCGGCCGTCCTCCAACTGCTCGACGTGGAGGCGATCGACCGCATGCTCGCTCGCCGCCGCCGTCGCGGGGCGCCGAGGTTGCGGCGGATCCTTGCGGCGTGGCGCACGGATGACCGGCGCCCGGCACGGCTGCGAAGCCTGATGGAGGCACGAGTGCGGGCCGCCGCCATCGAGGCGGGGGTCCCCCGGCCGCTGTGCAACGTCGTGCTGAGGCTCGACGGCGAGTGCATCGAGGTCGACCTCCTGTGGAAGGAGCAGCGGCTCGTGGTCGAAACAGACGGCGAAAAGACGCACGGCACGGCTGTCGCCTTCGGTCGCGACCGGCGGCGGCGGCCAACGGCTACCGCACCCAGTTTCCTTCCGGTGCGACTTATGCACCTATGTGGGGGATAAGTCGCACCGGAAGCGATTCGTGGCGTGGGTAGGCTGGCCGCCGTGGTCGATTCCCATACGCATCTCTTTCTCTGTGAGCCGTCCGAGGCCGAGCTTGTCGCTGCGGCGGGTGAGGCGGGGGTGACGCGAATGCTCAACGTCGGCCTTGGCGGCGAGGCGAACGCGACGGCGATCGCGGCGGCGGAGCGGCACGACGAGGTGTTCGCCAGCGTCGGCTGCCACCCGACCGACGCGGCGGGGTTCGACGAGGCGATGGGTGAGGAGATCGCCCGGCTCGCCGCGCACGAGAAGGTGCGGGCGATCGGCGAGACCGGAATCGACTACTACCGCGACACGGCCACGCCGGCCGAGCAGCGGCGCGCCTTCGAGGCCCAGATCGAGATCGCCCGCGAGCGCGAGCTGCCGCTCGTCATCCACTGTCGCGACCCCGAGGGCGAGACGACCGCGAGCGACGAGGTGTTCGAGGTGCTCGACGCGCGTGCGGCCGACCTGACCGTGGTCCTGCACTGCTTCTCGGCCCCCTGGCGGGTCGATGACGCGGCTGGGCGCGGCTGGTACTGCTCGTTCGCCGGCCACGTCACCTATCCGGCCTCCGGCGACCTGCGCGAGGCGGCGGCGAAGCTGCCCGACGAGCTGCTCCTGGTCGAGACCGACGCCCCCTACCTGGCGCCGCAGACCGTGCGCGGCAAGCCGAACGAGCCGGCCTACGTAGTCGACACCGCCCGCGCCGTCGCCGAGGTCCGCGGCGTCTCCTACGAGGAGCTGGAGCGAACGGTCGAGGCGAACGCCCGCGCCCTCTTCGGCTGGTGAGGCGCTGAAGATGGTCCGGCTCGGCCAGAACTTCCTCGCCGATCCGAACCTGCTCGACGCGATAGTGCGCGATGCAGCGCTCGACGCCGAGGACGTCGTGCTCGAGGTGGGGGCGGGCGAAGGGGTGCTGACCGAGCGGCTGGCGGCCTCCGTTGCCCACCTCCACGCCGTCGAGCTCGATCGCGGCATGGAGAGGTCGCTTGCGTCGCTGGCGGCTCGCCCCAACGTGGACCTGCACTGGGGCGACGCGATGAAGCTCGACCTCACGGCTCTCGAGCCGGCGCCGACGGCGATGGTCGCCAACCTGCCCTACTCGGTCGCAACCCCGGTCGTCCTGCGGACGATCGAGGAGCTTCCCTCGCTGCGGAGCTGGACGGTGATGGTGCAGCGCGAGATCGCCGACCGGCTGCGGGCGGAGCCCGGCAGCCGCACCTACGGCTCACCGAGCGTGATCGCCCAGCTCGCCTGCGAGGTGAAGCTGCTGCGGACCGTCGACCCGGCGGTCTTCCGGCCGCGGCCCCGGGTCGAGTCGGCGATCCTCGCGCTGAGGCGCACCGGGCCCGGCGCCGAAGCCGCGACGCGCGAGCTGGTCCGCGCCGCCTTCGCCCACCGGCGCAAGTCCCTCGCCCGCTCGCTGGAGCACGTCCGCCCGGGTTCGATGGAGCCGGCGCGCGCTGCGCTGCGCGAGCTGGGCCTGCCCGAGGACGCCCGCGCGGAGGCGCTGGCGCCCGAGGAGCTCGCCGCCTTGGCAGAGTCCCTGCCGCGATGACCTCGATTCTCGCCGCCCCAGCCAAGCTCAACCTCTGCCTCTTCCTCGGGCCGCGCCGCGAGGACGGCCTGCACGAGCTCTGCTCGCTGTTCGAGCCGCTGGCCCTGGCCGACACGATCGAGGTGGCCGAGGCCGAGCGCGACGAGGTCGTCTGCGCCGGCGTCGAGGGGGAGAACCTGGCCGCGCGGGCGCTGGCGGCGCTGCGCGGGCGCGGCTGGGAGGCGCCGCCGCTGCGGATCGAGATCGAGAAGCGGATCCCGGTCGCCGCTGGCCTCGGCGGCGGCAGCGCCGACGCGGCGGCGCTCCTGCGGCTCGCCCGCGATGGCGGCCGGGGCGGGCCCGTTCCCGACCTCGACGCAATTGCCGCCGAGCTGGGCGCCGACGTGCCGTCACAGCTCGTGCCCGCTCTCTCGCTCGTGCGCGGGGCCGGTGAGCGGGTCGAGCGCCTGCCCGATCCCGCACCGCACGCGGTGGTGCTGCTGCCGGGCGGGGGAGGGTTGAGCACGGCCGCGGTCTTCGCCGAGGCCGACCGGCTCGGGCTAGGTCGTGACGCGGCGGCGCTCGACGGTCTGGCGGCGCGTCTGGGCGAGGCGGCGGGCGCCGGCGCCTCGCCGCTCGGCTACGCGCAGCTGCTCGCCAACGACCTCGAGCCCGCTGCCCGCTCGCTGCGGCCCGAGATCGGCGAGGCGCTTGACGCCCTGCGCGCGGCCGGCGCGCCGCTGGCGTTGCTGACCGGCTCCGGCCCAACCGCCTTCGGACTTTTCGCCGACCTCGCGGGCGCCGAGCGCGCCGCCGGACAGCTCGACCGCGACGACGCGATCGTCTGCGAGGCCGGCCGTGCTCCTTGAGACCCTGCCCAGAGTGAGGATCGCCCTGCGATGAAAATCGCCCTGCCCCAGGACCGCCGCCGGCGCCGCCTCGCGATCCTCGCCATCGCCGCCGCTATCGCGGCCGTCTACTACCTGATCAGTCGGGTCGTCCCCCACGACGAACTCCAGCAGCTGCTGGAGGACATCTCCAACACGCTCGGCGCCTGGACCTACCTCCTGGTCGGCGTCTTCGCCTTCGCCGAGACCGGAGCCTTCGTCGGCCTCGTCGTACCCGGCGAGACCGTGATGCTGCTCGGCGGCGCCGTCGCCGGCCAGGGGGCGATCGACGTCTACATCCTGATCGGCATCGCCTGGTTCGCGGCCTGGGCGGGCGATACGACCAGCTTCCTGGTCGGCCGCCGCCTCGGGCGCGATTTCGTGATGCGCCACGGGCCCCGCTTCGGCCTCAGCCATGAGCGCTTCGAAGGCGTTGAGGACTACTTCTCCCGCCACGGCGGCAAGACGATCTTCATTGGCCGCTTCGTCGGCGTCGTCCGCGCGCTGGCCCCGTTCATCGCCGGCAGCTCGGGGATGCGCTACCGCGACTTCGTCCCCTACAGCATCCTCGGCACCGGGATCTGGTCCTCGGCCCACATCCTGATCGGCTACGTCTTCTCGCGCAGCATCGACAGCGCCGCCAAGTACGCCGGACGGGGGGCGTTCCTGCTCGGCGTCCTGATCGCGGTCACGGTCGGCTCGATCTACCTCTACCGCCACTTCCGGGTCGCGGATAACCGTCGCGCGGCAGTGCGCTGGATGGAGGGGCACGCGGTGAGCCGCTGGCTCGTCGTCCTCGCCCGGCGCTTCCAGCCGCAGCTTCGCTTCCTCTGGGCCCGTGTCACCCCCGGCGGCACCTTCGGCCTCGAGTTCACCTCGCTGATGTCGATTCTGGCCGTCGGCAGCTTCGTCCTGATCGCCTACACCTCCATCGTCAGCGGTGACGCCGGGCCCACCCCCGGCGACACGACGGCGATCGACGTCGTCGAAAGCCTGCGCAGCGGCTGGCTGGTCGACCTCGCCAAGGCGATCTCGGTGCTCGGCTCCTCCGCCGTCGTCTTGCCGCTGGCGGCGATCGGCGGCGTTCTGCTCGCCGCCCGCCGGCGCTGGGCCGAGCTGGGGGTGCTGGTCGTGGGGCTGGGGCTGACCTTCGCTGGCGTGCACGAGATCAAGGACGCGATCGACCGGCCGCGGCCGGAGGGCGGGTTGGTCGACGTCTCGGGCTCGTCCTTCCCCAGTGGCCACGCCGCCTACGCGACCTTCTATGTCTGGCTGGCGGTGACGATCGTGATGCGGCTGCGACCCGGGATGACGCGCGGCGCGCTGGTGGTCGCAGCGGGGATAGGGGCGACCGCTCTCGTCGGCCTCTCCCGCGTCTACCTCGACGTCCACTACCTCAGCGACGTCAACGCCGGCTGGGCCCTGGGCGCCACCGCCTTCTCGCTGTGCGCGGCGGTAGCTCTCGTCATCTCCACGGTGCGACAGAATGGGGTCGGTGCTGCCGCTGGCGTTGCAAGCGATCCCCCTCGCCCTGCAGAGGATCGAGGATGAGTACGTGCTGTTCGCGATCGCCGGCGCGATCAGCCTCGCCGCCTTCGTCGGCCTGATCCTGGTCCCCGCGGTCAGCTCCTACGGCCGGCTCTGGGAGAAGGCCGTGGCTGGCGCTCTCTCCGTGATCGTGCTCGTCGCCCTGGTCCTGACCGGGGTGGTGGTGGGGCTGGCGGTCGTCTACTACTACGACGAGCTCTCGCAGCTGCTCGGCTGAGCGGGCACGCGACGGCGTCTGCAGTGGCCCGCCGCCGCGGGCGATTCCCGCATTCCTGCTGATAATTGACCGATGACGGCGGTTCCCAAAGACGTCGAGGCGCTCGAGACGCTCTCCGAAGCGGTCGAGTCGGGCGCCGGCCTGCCGGCGGTGGCGCGGGCGGCGGCCCGGGTGCTGGACGCGAGCGTGGCGCTGATCGACCGCTCCGGCGCGGTCCTCGCCGTGGCCGGCGCCTCGCCCGACCAGGAGCGCAAGCTGCTGGCGGGCGGCGAGCGGGTGACGACGGTCGAGCTCCGCGTCGCCGACAGCGAGGTGGGGGAGCTGCGCTACCGCGCCACTACCGCGCCCGACCCGGCGATGGCGCGGATGGTGACGACGCTGCTGGCGCTCGAGCTGGAGCGCTCGCGGGCGCCGGAGTGGGAGAGCGAGGAGGTGGCGGGCGCCTTCGTCGCCGCGGTCTTCGCCCGCCAGGTGACCGATCGCGGCGACATTCTCGCCCGCGCCGCCGAGGTCGGCGCCGACCTGGAGAAGGGGGCGGGGGCGATCCTCGTCCGCGCCGCGCCGCGCGCCGCCCAGACCGGCGAGTGGCGGGACCGCGTCCTCAGCCTGGCGATGCGAACACTGCGCTCGCTGGCGCCCGGGGCGCTGGCGACGGCCGAGGCGGGCGAGCTGGCGGCCGAGATCGCGGTGATCGTCCCGGCCGAGGACGAGGAGCGGCTGGCGCGCGCCGCCTCGGGCCTCTCGCGCGAGCTGGAGGACGCGCTGCCGGGTTTCCACCTGACGATCGGCGCCAGCCGCCGCGTCTCGGACCCGGTCGACCTCTACCGGGCCGGCAACGAGGCGCGCCTCGCGGTCAACGTCGGCGAGGCCGAGGGCCGGCCGCTGCTCGCCTTCGAGGACACCGGCGCCTACCGCCTGCTGCTGCCGGCGATGAGCGAGGACCCGGGCGAGCTGGAGCGCTTCTACGCGGAGACGATCGAGCCGCTCGCCGCCTACGACGAGCAGTACGAGACCGAGCTGGTGCTGACCGTCGAGGCCTACCTCGCCAACGACGGCAACGTCGCCGCCACCGCCAAACAGCTCTTCACCCACCGTCACACGATCCGCTACCGCCTCGAGCGCGTCCGCGAGCTCTGCGGCCACGACGTCTCCGCCACCGAGGGCCGCGAGAAGCTCGGCCTCGGCCTCAAGGCGATGCGCGTCCTCGGCATCGCCTCCCCCCGCGGCCCGGCCCTGGAGCCCGGCGCCAAAGGCGGCAAGGTCCCGCGGGGCCCGGAGGAGTGATAGACCCGCCTAAGCTTCAGGCACCCATTGGGGAGTGGTGTAATCGGCAACACTCGGCACTTTGGATGCCGCATTCCCGGTTCGAGTCCGGGCTCCCCAGCTAGCGCCGAAACGTTCCGTCTGAGTCACCTGCGAACATAGGTTCGATGCCAGCACGGGATCGAGCTCACAAAAAGCCGATATTTGGCTTGCCCAAAGCCCTGCTTTATCCCCTTCGTCCTCCGAGCGGATTGCGATCATGATCGAAACCATGCCGAGAGATCCTGAAGCTGCCGCAAAGGAACTTCTGACGACTGTCTGGGCGCCAGGGTGGAAAGACCTGCCCTATCCAGTCGATCCCGCAAAGATCGCCGAGAGCCTTGGCTTGAAGGTTTTCACGGCTGGTCTGGATCAAGACGTCTCCGGGATGTTGGTGAAGCGCGCTGGCCGGGACCCCGAGATCTACCTGAACGGCTCCGATAGCAAAAACCGACAGCGCTTCACTTGTGCCCACGAGCTAGGGCACTACGTGAAGCGAACGCTGAGCGGAGAGGTGAGTCCAGGCGAAGATTGGGAGTCGATCGATCTGCGTAATCAGCTTTCGGCCTCCGGCACCGATCCTGAAGAGATCTGGGCCAACAAGTTTGCGGCGGCCCTCTTGATGCCCCGTGCATTGGTGGAGGAGCTTCACCGGGAGCTCGCAGTCCCCGCGCTCGCCTACGAGTTTGGTGTCTCGTCTGACGCTATGAGCTTGCGCCTTCAGAATCTCGAACTGCAATGAGTGAGCCGGCATCCGGTGGCTCGTCACCTGGGACGGCACGTGCTGATGCGTATCTGAGCCGAGCTTCATCGCCTCCTCAGCCGGCCTCGTTTGACTCCCTCAATCGCCAAAAGCGAAAAAACGAAGTGGATCTTCACCGACGAGTCGGGAATGGTGCGCTCCTCCTGATGGTGGCCCAGCTCCTCATCGCCGACACGGCGTTTTACGTCTATGGGTTCGCGAATGGATGGGATATCCCGACGGCCGCAATCACGACTTGGCTGGGGGCAACGGTGATTCAGATCGTTGGTGTCGTGCTGGTTATTGCCAAAAACCTCTTTCCAGCGATCAACGAACCCTGACCCGCTTTGTCGGGTTCAGCGTCCGAACGGCGGCTTAGGGTCGTTGCCATGGAGCTGAGCGGAGCCGCGCTGGACCCTGAGGTGCGCGCCGGGCTGGCGCGGAGCTGGAAGGCGCTGATGGCGATCGGCGTGCTGGCGATCCTCACCGGCTGCGTGGCGATCCTGGTGCCGGCCGTCGCTTCGGTCGGGACGGCGATCTTCATCGGCTGGCTGCTGATGTTCGTCGGCGCCTTTTTGATCGCCGTTGCCTTCACCGCGCCGACGATCGGCTCGGTGCTGCTGCGCCTGATCTGGGCCTTCCTCACCTTTGCCGTCGGTCTCTGGCTGGTGATCGAGCCCCACAACGGCACCCTCACCCTCACCGTCGTGCTCGGCATCTACTTCCTCTTCATGGGGCTGACCCGGATCGCCGTCGCCTTCGCCGACCGCGGCCAGCCCAACGCCGGCCTGCTCGGCCTCAGCGGTTTCGCCGGCCTCGCGATCGGCATCCTCGTCCTCGCAGAGCTGCCCAGCTCCGCCGACTGGGCAATCGGCCTCCTGGTCGGCATCGATTTGATCTTCGCCGGCTGGACTTTGACCAGCATCGCCCTCTTCGGCAAAGATCTCTCTCGAGCGAATTGACGAAGGAGGGTGTGGGGGTCCTCCTCGCGCCCGCTGGGTTTTTCGCCTCTAACTGATCGATCTCTCGCTGAGCAGGCGCTGCGAAAAACAGGACGCCGCGGTCGCGAGGAGAACCCCCACACCCTCCAGGGTCCGCCCTCTCGGCGTTCCGTTTTCGCCCTGCTCGGTCCGGAGAGACGCGGGCGCCGGTGGCGAAAACCCAGCAAGCGAAAGGGACACCCCATCCTCCCCCTCCACCACTACGATCTAGCGGTGAGCTCCCCCCTAGTGCTCGTCATGGCCGCGGGCGAGGGCACCCGCATGCACTCGACCCTGCCGAAGATGCTCCATCCGGTCTGCGGGCGGCCCCTGGTCGCCTGGCCGATCCTCGCCGCGCGCGAGGCCGGCGCCGGGCGCGTGGTGGCGATCGTCTCTCCCGACCATGACATCGCCGCCGGCCTGCCGGAAGGCGTTGAGACGGTCGTGCAACCCACTGCCGACGGCACCGGCGGCGCCCTGCGCGCCGCCCTCGAGCCGATTCGCGCGTCCGAGACGGTGGTCGTCCTCTCCGGCGACCACCCGCTGCTCTCGGCCGAGACGATCGCCGGCCTGCTCTCGACCCACCGCGAGGCGGGGGCCGCGGCGACGATGCTGACGATCGATCTGGAGGACCCCGGCGCCTACGGGCGCGTTGTCCGCGGCGCCGACGGCGAGTTCGAGCGAGTGGTCGAGGCGAAATCGGCGAGCGACGCCAATCCCGAGGAGCTGGCGATCCGCGAGGTCAACGCCGGCACCTACGTCTTCGACGCGTCGCTGCTCGCCACCGCTCTCGGTGAAATCTCCAACCAGAACGCCCAGGGCGAGTACTACCTGACCGACGTCTTCTCCGCCCTGCGCTCGCGGGGCCACTCCGTCGCCACCCACCCCGCGGACGATTTCGGCGCGACGATGGGCGTCAACAACCGGGTCGAGCTGGCCGCGGCCGAGACCGAGGCCCGCGGTCGCATCCTCCAGCGCCACATGCTCGCCGGCGTCACCGTCGTCGATCCCGCCTCGACCTGGATCGACGCTGACGTCGCGATCGCGGCCGACGCCCGGATCGAGCCCGGCACCACCCTGCGCGGCACCACCGAGATCGGCGCCGGCTCGGTCGTCGGCCCGCTGACGACCCTGATCGACGCCAGGCTGGGCGAGCGGGTGGCCGTCCCGCACTCCTACCTGGTCGAGTGCGAGGTGCTCGACGACTGCAGCATCGGCCCCTTCGCCTACCTGCGTCCCGGCGCCCACCTCGAGCCCGGCGCCAAGGCCGGCACCTTCGTCGAGATCAAGAACTCTCGAATCGGCGCGGGCGCCAAGGTCCCGCACCTGGCCTACGTCGGCGACGCCGACGTCGGGGCGGAGACCAACCTCGGCGCCGGCACGATCACCGCCAACTACGACGGATTCCGCAAGCACCGGACGACGATCGGCAGGGACGCCCGCATCGGCGTTGACACGATGCTGATCGCCCCTGTAGAAGTCGGGGACGCCGCCTACACTGGCGCCGGGGCAGTGATCAAGGAAGACGTTCCCGCGGGAGCGCTAGCCGTGAGCGACAACCACCAGCGAAACATCGAGGGCTACGCCGAGCGCAAAGCGGCGGCGATGTCCGAGGAGGACTCGTGAGCGCGATCGAGCAGCAGGCGGCACCCGAGCTGGCGCCGACCGCCATCCCTCACGACTACTCGAAGCGAATGATGGTCTTCGGCGGCCGCAGCTCGATGGAGCTGGCCGCAAAGGTCGCCGGCAAGCTCGAACTCGACCTCGGGCAGGCGACGCTGACCACCTTCGCCAACGGCGAGGTCTACTGCCGCTACGAGGAGTCGATCCGCGGCGCCGACGTCTTCCTGGTCCAGTCGACCTGCGCCAACGAGCAGACGGGGATGACCCCGAACGACGCCCTGGTCGAGCTGCTGACGATGATCGACGCCGCCCAGGGCGCCTCCGCGCACCGGATCATCGCCGTGCTGCCCTGGTACGGCTACGCGCGCCAGGACAAGAAGTCGGCCCCACGGGAGCCGATCTCCGCCCGCATCGTCGCCAAGTGCCTGGAGGGCGTCGGGGTCGACCGGGTCCTGACCATGGACCTCCACGCCGGCCAGGTGCAGGGCTTCTTCCACGTTCCGGTCGATCACATGACGGCGATGCCGATGCTGACCCAGTGGTTCGTCGACCAGCACCTGACCGAAGAGCTGGTGATCGTCTCCCCCGACGCCGGCCGGGTCAAGAACGCGCGCAACTTCGCCCGCCGGGTCGGCACCCACTGGGCGGTGATGGAGAAGGAGCGCCCGGCCCAGCAGGTGGCCGAGATCGGCTACGTCGTCGGCGACGTCAAGGGCAAGACCGCGGTCCTGGTCGACGACATGATCGACACCGCGGGGACCCTCTGCGCCGCCGCCCAGACCGTGCTCGACGAGGGGGCGGCGCGGGTGATCGCCTGCGCCACGCACGGCGTCTTTTCGGGCCCGGCCTACGAGCGGCTCGCCTACGAGAGCTCCGGCATCGAGCGGATCGTCGTCACCGACACGATCCCGCTGCGCCCCGGCGCCCCCGACAACATCACCGTCCTCTCGACCGCCGGCACCTTCGCCGACTCGATCCGCCGCATCTTCACCGACGACTCCGTCTCGGAAATCTTCGCCGGCGAGAACCAGCTGTTCTGACTGGGACGGCGTCTAGGCTCCGCCGGAACCGATGGTCGACGAGTACACGGTCGTCAAGAGCATCCACGTCCTCGCCGCCGCGCTCTGGGTCGGCGTCGGCCTCGCGGTCAATATCGCGATGGCTCTCGCCGCGCGCAGCGGCGAGCCGACCAACATGCTGGCCGCGATGCGCTTCGCCAAGTTCCTCGGCAAGTACGTCTTTCCTTCGCTGTCGCTGATCACCCTGGTGTTCGGGATCTGGCTGACCGAGAGCTTCTACGCCTGGGACCTGCTCTGGATCCAGCTCGGGATGGCGGGGCTGGTGATCGCGACGGCGGTCGGCATCTTCTACCTCGGCCCCAAGGCGGCGGCCGGCATCGCCGGGATCGAAAGCGGCGCGCCGCCGCCCCCCGGGCGCAACTGGGTCCCGATCGTGGCGCGCCTCAACCTGCTGCTCGTCGCGGCCGTCCTCGTTTTGATGGTCATTCGCCCGACCTGAGGCGGTCATAACGGAAGGCGGACGCCGCGCGGGCTTTCGCCCCGCCAGGTTCATCGCCGCCGCTCACTACGCTGCTCCGATGCTTCAAGCGGACGAGCGAAAGGCCGGCCTGCGGCTGGTCGGCCACAAGGGCGCCGACCTGATCGCACCGGGCAACACGGAGGACAGCTTTCACGCCGCCGTCGAAGCGGGCGTCGACACGATCGAGATCGACGTGCTGTGGACGCGCGACGGGCACCCGCGACTGCCGGCCGGCGAGCGGACGCCACTCCTCGTCGCCCACGACTGGCACGACGCCGAGCGCCGCAAGCCGCTCACCCTCGGCGAGGCTCTCGACGCCTTCCTGCAGCCGCCCCTCGACCGGGTCGAGATCGACCTCGACATCAAGCTGGCGGGACGGGAGCGGGAGATCGTCGCGGCGCTGCGGGAGCGGGACCTGCTCGAGCGGGCGATGATCTCGACCATGGAGCTCTCCAGCCTCGCTCGCATCCGCGAGCTGGAGCCCGTGCTGCGTCGCGGCTGGACCTATCCGAAAGTGACGCGGGACTGGACCTCGAAGCGCTGGGCGCGGGCGCCGATGCTGGCGGCGCTGGTCGCGATGCGCCGCCGCCTGCCGGCGATAGCGGCCCGGGCGCTGCCGCAGATGGGGGTCCAGTCGATGTGGGTCTACCACCCGCTGGTCAGCCGCCGCCTGGCGCGGGTCACCGCGGACGCTGGCGTGGAGCTGATCGCCTGGACCGTCGACGACCTCCCCCGCATGCGCAAGCTCGTCGCGATGGGCGCCACCGGCCTCTGTTCCAACGACCCCCGTCTCTTCGACGGCCTCGGCTGAGCGCCCGCTGGCGAATTTTGGACCCTATGGGGTCGCTTACTCGCCAGCGGATCTCTTGGACGGCCTAGACGGTGCCGGGAGTCGCCGTCGGCGGCGCGTTGCGGCCACCTCGTGGCTTCACTGCCGACTCGAACTCCTCGGCGGTGAAGCCGCCGACCGTCTCGTTGTCGAGCGCGTAGCGGTAGAGGGCGACGCCGAAGATGCCGCTGAGGGCGCTGTTGATCAGCACCGAGATCGCGAAGCCGATCACCCCGATCACCGCCAGCAGGGCGCCGACGAAGCTGGCCGAGGCCCAGATCGCGATTCCGGCCGCGATCAGCAGCATGCTCGGCAGGATGCCGAAGAGGGTGACGGCGCCGCCGATCGCGATGTTGCCGGTCACCTGCTGGCCCCAGCGCGATTTGAACAGGCTGCCGGAGCGCTTCAGCGTCTCGAACGGGCCGGTGCCCTCGAGCGCCACCACCGGCGCCGCCAGGAAGGTGATCAGCGACCAGCCGACCGCCAGCAGGCGGCCGAAGATGCTGCCCAGGATGCCGCCCTGGTTCTCCAGGGCGCTGAGCACGAGCCCGACCACGGTCGAGACCGCAGCCCAGCCGGCGATCTGCGAGAAGCGGCTGCGCGCCACCGCGAGCCCGTCGGAGACGCTCGCCTCGCGACCGTGGAAGATCATGTCGGCGGTGGCAGCGAGGCCGACGCTGAAGTAGAAGCCGATCAGGGCCAGCAGGTAGAAGCCGATCACCGCCAGCGGTCCGCCGAGCGCGACCTCGCCGTCGTCGATCAGGTAGACGCCGGGCCCGATCACGATCGCCGCGCAGACGATCGTCGCCGCCGCGCCGTAGAGCGGGAAGCGCAGCAGGGCCGGGTTCTCGCGCAGCAGCGCCCAGCTTTTCTTCGTCAGCTGCCAACCGCGCCGAATCCTCCTCATCGCTGCTCTCCTTCCAGGGACCGCTCGACAATCGGGGTCTGCAGCACCCCTCTTCCCTCGAAGTAGTCCCACTCCTGCTCGCCCAGCTCGGTTGCAGGCGGATCTGCGTAGATCCACTCGCGCATGATCCGGTGCCAGTTGCGCTTCGCCCGCAGCTGCCCGAGCACGGCGACGACGCCGATTTCCATCCGTCTTCCCATCAGCTCGTCCGCCGGCAGCGACTCGCGCCGCATCAGGTCGTAGTACTCGGACCGCGGGTCGTTGGTCGACTCGATGATCTTCATCACCCGCCGCGCGCTGATCTCGATCTCGCGGTCCTCAACGAACCAGCCGCTGACCGCCATCATGTGCTCCATCAGGCGTTCGGCGTCGAGCTTGGACGGGTTCTTGATGAAGCCGAGCTCGTGCAGGGCGCTGCGGAACCTCTCCGGATCGTCGTGGAAGGCGGCGTCGACCACCCGCTGCTCGAGCACGATCTGCTCGTGGTCGAGCTTCTTCGTCATCCCGAAGTCGAGGAAGGCGACGCGGCCGTCGTCCATCAGGATGTAGTTGCCCGGGTGGGGGTCGGCATTGAAGTGGCGCAGGTGGTAGATCGAGCCGAAGCTGCCGCGGAAGACGATCTCGCCGAAGCGGCTGCGCTCCTCGTGCGGCAGCTGCTTGACCTCCTCGAAGCCGATCCCGTCGACCAGCTCGGTGACGAGGACCCGCCGGCGCGAGAGCCGCGTGATCACTTCCGGCACGTAGATGAAGGGGTGGTCGCGGTAGGCGCGAGCGAACGAGCGCTGGTTCTGGGCCTCGTACTCGTAGTCGAGCTCCTCCATCACCCGCTCGCGGATCTCGTGGGCGATCTCCTTCGCGTCCAGGCCGGGGGCAAGGACGCGGGCGAGGCGAACCAGCGTGCCGGCGTTGCGCAGGTCGGCGTCGAGCGCCTCGGCGATCCCCGGGTACTGGATCTTGACCGCCACGCGCCGGCCGTCGGGCAGCTCGGCCCGGTGCACCTGGCCGATCGAGGCGGCGGCGAAGGCCTCCTGCTCGAACTCGGCGAACAGCTCCGAGACCGGTTCCCCGTCGTACTCCTGCAGCAGCACCCCCTCGACCTTCTCCCACGGCATCGGCGGCGCCGAGGTGCGCAGCTTCGCCAGCTGCTCCTGATAGATCTCGCGGGCCTCCTCGGGCAGGAACTCGGTGTCGATGAAGGAGGCGAACTGCCCCAGCTTCATCGCCGCGCCTTTCATCTGGCCGAGTGCCCCGACCATCTTCATCGCCGTTTCCAGGTGGCGCTGTTCGAGCTTCTCCTTGCCCCCCTCCTCGGAGCGGGCGACGTTGGTCGCCTTGGTGCCGGCGTAACGGGCGCCCTGCACGCCGACGATCGAGCCGAGCTTGGCCGAGCGGCGAATCCGGCCCTTGGGGATCTTCGAGTCCTTGGAGTCGTCGGCCACGCTGGAAGGTTGGCACACGCGTCGAGGCGCAACCCAGCGCGAATCGCCTCCACTTCTCTATCCTCTCCCGTCCGATGGCCCGTGGACGCGAAAAACTGAAGGCTGCTCCCCGCGGGGAGTTCGGCTCGCGGGGCTCCCGCCGCCTGCGTCGGACGGGCGTGGTCCCGGGCGTCGTCTACGGCGGCGGCAAGGAGGCCCGCGCCTTCCAGGTGGCCGAGCGCGAGGTGCGCACGGTGCTGGCCGGAGGGCAGGCGCTGTTCGACCTGGAGCTGGAGGGATCGAAAGCGGTGCCGGTTGTCGTCAAGGAGCAACAGCACAACCCGGTGCGCGGCAACCTCGAGCACATCGACCTGCAGGAAGTGAAGCTCGACGAGGAGATCCAGGCCGAGGTGGCGATCGAGCTGGAAGGGGCCGAGGTCGCGCCGGGCGTCAAAGGCGGCGGCGTGCTCGAGCACGTCACCCGCGAGATCACCGTCGAAGCGCTGCCGACCGAGATCCCGGAGCGGATCGTCGCCGACGTCTCCGCGATGGAGATCAACGACACCCTGCAGCTCTCCGTCATCCCGGTTCCGGAGGGCGTCAAGTTCGCTGCCGACGACCCCGAGGAGATCACGATCGCGACCCTCTCGCCGCCCCGGGTCGAGGAAGAGCCCGAGCCGGCGGTCGAGGAGGAGACCGAGCTGGTCGGCGAGGAGGGCGAGGCCCCGGCCGCCGAGGAGGGCGGCGAGGGCGAGGGCGGCGGTTCGGGCGACTCCGGCGGGGAGTAGCTCCTGTCGATCTTTCGCCGCCGGACCGATCGCGGCGAGGGCGAGCCGGGCGACCGGATCCTGATCGTCGGCCTCGGCAACCCTGGCTCCGAGCACGCCGCCAGCCGCCACAACGTCGGCTTCGAGGTCGGCGCCGAGCTGTCGCGCCGCTGGGACCTGCCGCGGGCCAGGAAGCGATTCGGCGGCCTGCTTGCCGAAGGTCGCACCGGCCCGGGCGGGTCGCGGGTGGCGATCCTGCTGCCGCAGACCTACATGAACGCCTCCGGCGACTCGGTCGGGCCCGCGCGCGGCTCGCTCAAGGTCCCGCTCGACCGCCTCGTCGTCCTCCACGACGAGATCGACCTCCCGTTCGGAGAGGTGCAGGCGCGCCTCGGCGGCGGCCTCGCCGGCCACAACGGGCTCAAGAGCCTCGAGCGCGGGCTTGGCTCGCGGGAGTTCTGGCGCGTGCGGGCGGGCGTCGGGCGGCCCGACTCGACCGATCCGGAGATCGTCTCCGCCTACGTTCTCGGCCGCTTCCGCGAGCCGCGCGAGGAGGTGGCGGCGCTGGTCGGCCGGGCCGCGGATGAGGCGGAGCGGCTCGTGCATCGCCTCGACGAGCAGGCAATCGACTAGGTTCCCGGCCCGATGAGCGGCGACGACCAGCGGACGAGCTACGAGGTCGACGGGCAGGGTGTGGCGCTATTGCGCCTCGAGCGTCCCGAGGCGCGCAACGCGATCGACACCCAGATGCTGGTCGAGCTGCTCGAGCACCTGGCCGTGGCGAGGGGCGACGACGGGGTCCGGGTGCTGGTCATCTCCTCCTCCGACCCGATGGGGCTCTCGGCCGGCGCCGACGTCAAGGAGCAGCTCGACGAGGCGGGGAAGGTCGGGCGCATGCAGCTCTTCGCCGACCTCTACGACGCCGTCGTCGCCTTGCCGAAGCCGACCATCGCCGTCTGCCACGGCGACGTCGTCGGCGGCGGCGCCGAGATCGCGATTGCCTGCGACATGCGGGTCGGCGGCGCCAACCTGCGGATGCGGTTTCCCGGGGCGGCGCTGGGCGTCCCGGTCGGCCCGGCCCGCCTCGTAACCCTCTGCGGCCTCGCGGCCGCCAAGTACCTGCTGCTCTCCTCGCGCACGGTCGGCGCCGACGAGGCGCTGCGGCTCGGCCTCGTCAACAGGGTGGCGCCGGCGGCCACCAGCGAGGAGGCGGCACTGGAGCTGGCCGCGACCGTCGCCGCCCATCCTCCCGCGGCGGTGGCGAATTTGAAGCGGATGCTGCACGAGTGGGACGACGTCGAGGGCCGCTCCCGCACCGAGGGCAAGGGCCAGGTCGAGTGGGCCCGCCAGGGCCCCGGCCTCACCGACGTGCCGTGACTTAGACACCACTATGGGCACTAAACGCACGGCACGTCGCTGCGAGAATGAGCGGCCATGCTGACCGTCGCCGTCACCGGCCCCACCGGCGAGATCGGCAAGCCGTTCATCGCTGCGCTGGAGCGCTCGCCCGAGGTGGGGCGGATCGTCGGGATGGCAAGGCGCTACTTCGATCCGAGCGCTCACGGTTGGGACAAGGTCGAGTACCGGCGCGGCGACATCCTCGACCGCGAGTCGGTCGAGGAGCTGGTCGAGGGCGCCGACGTGGTCGTCCACCTCGCCTTCGCGATCGTCGCCGGGCCGGGTCAGACCCGCGAGGTCAATCGGGTCGGCTCGCGCAACGTCTTCGAGGCCGCGACGGCGGCCGGCGCCAAGCGGCTCGTCTACACCTCGTCGGTCGCCGCCTACGGCTTCAGCAACGACCTGCCGCGGGAGCTCACCGAGGAGCTGCCGGCGCGCGGGACCGATCGCCATCCCTACTCGGCCGACAAGGCGGCGGTAGAGGAGGAGCTAGCCAGCGCCCTGGCCGGATCGGACACCGGTGCCTACGTCTTCCGGCCCTGCATCGTCGCCGGTCCGGAGGCGACCCTGCTGCTCGACCTGATCCCCCTGCTCGCCCTCAGCAGGAGGATCCCGAGCCCGCTGCGCTGGGCGCTGCGGCGGGCGCCGGCGCTGCGCCCCGTCCTCCCCGACCCCGGCGTGCCGTTCCAGCTGGTCCACCAGGATGACGTCGCCGCGGCGCTCGCGGCGGCGACGCTCGGCCACGGCGAACCCGGCATCTACAACCTCGCCGGCCCCGGCGAAGTGACCGTCTCCGACGTCGCCCACGAGCTGGGCTGGCACGCGGTGCCGGCGCCGCACCTCGCCGTCGACGCCGCCGCCGAGGCGGTCGCCCTGCTCCCCTTCCTGCCGGCGGAGGCGGCCTGGATCGAGGCCCTGCGCCGGCCGATGCTGATGGACGCCTCGCGCGCCCGCCGCGAGCTGCGCTGGATGCCGCACCACGACGCCCGCGAGACGCTGCGCGAGACGGTCGCCGCGGTCCGCGCGCGGTAGCGCTTCGCTGCCGTGCGCCATACGCTCTCTGGGCCATGGGACTTCTCACGCCCGCCCCGCCGCCCTTCGACGTCGAGGAGTGGGAACGCCTGCCTCATCTGGAGCGGATCAAGCCCCTGGCGCAGGACTGGGCGCTGAACGGCTTCGGCACGCCGCCCGCAGTCTACCTGCTCTACGTCCTCAAGCTGATCGTCTACGCGGGCGGCGGGTTGCTGCTGATCGCGGCGACGACGGAGGGAATCGGCGGCCTCGGCGACATAGGCAGCTGGTGGACCGAGCCCATCGTCTTCCAGAAGGCGGTCGTCTGGACGATGCTGTGGGAGGTGCTGGGGCTCGGCGCCGGCTCGCTGCCGCTGACCCTGCGCTTCTCGCCGATGATCGGCGGCGTTCTCTACTGGTTGCGGCCGGGGACGACTCGGCTGCCGCCCTGGCCCGGACGGGTGCCGCTGACCCGCGGCACGACCCGGACCTGGCTCGACGTCGCCCTCTACGCCGGTCTGCTCGGCTCGCTCGTCTACCTGCTGACCAGCGGCGGCGTCGATGCGAGCGCGGGGGCAGCGGGCCGCCTCGACCCCGTCGCCGTCGGGGTGGCGCTGGCGCTGCTGGTCGCGCTCGGCCTGCGCGACAAGGTGCCCTTCCTCGCCGCCCGGGCCGAGATCTACGGCAACCTGATGGCGATCTTCCTCTTCCCGCTCGGAAACCTGATCGTCGCCGCCCAGATCGTCTTCGTCTGCATCTGGTGGGGAGCCGCCTCCTCGAAGCTGAACCGCCACTTCCCCTTCGTCGTCACGGTGATGATCAGCAACACGCCCTGGAATCGCTGGCGGAGGGCGAAGCGGCGGCTCTACCGGGACCACCCCGAGGACCTGCTGCCCTCGCGGACCGGCGCCCTGGCGGCGCACCTGGGCACGGTGATGGAGTTCACGCTGCCGGCGATCCTGCTGGTCAGTCAGGGCGGCACTCTGGGGACGATCGCCGTCGCGGGGATGGTGATCTTCCACCTCCACATCCTCTCCACCTTCCCGCTCGCGGTGCCGCTGGAGTGGAACGTCTTCATGATCTTCGGCCTCTTCTTCCTCTTCGGCCACTATGGCGATGTGCCGTTTTCGACCCTCGGCGACCCGCTGCTGATCGCGATCCTCGCGGTCACCTGCGTCGGCGTCCCGATCCTCGGCAACTTCCGCCCCGACCTGGTCTCGTTCCTGCCCTCGATGCGCTACTACGCCGGCAACTGGGCGACCAGCCAGTGGCTCTTCCGCAAGCAGGGCGGGGCGGAGGAGAAGCTCGATAGCTCGCTGGTCAAGGCGGCGCCGATCGTGACGAAGCAGCTGGAGAGGTTCTACGAGCCGGACCTGATCGAGGTGCTGGTCTACAAAGGCCTCGCCTTCCGCTCGATGCACTCGCACGGCCGCGCCCTCAACGGCCTCGTCGCGCGCGCCGTCGACGACGTCGACGCCTACGACGTGCGCGAGGGGGAGCTGGTCGCCGGCGTGGTGCTCGGCTACAACTTCGGCGACGGCCACTTCCACGACCGCCGGCTGCTGGAGGCGGTGCAGGAGCGCTGCGGCTTCGAGCCCGGCGAGCTGCGGGTGGTGACGCTCGAGTCCCAGCCGGCCCACGTGCAGCGCCAGCGCTACCGGATCTACGACGCCGCGACCGGCCTGGTCGAGGAGGGCGAGGCGAGCGTCGCCGACATGGTCGAGCGGCAGCCCTGGCTCGACGAGCGGCCCTTCCCGGTCGAGCCAGTTGGGCCCGATGACGACGATCGGGCCGGCGATAGCCACGTCTCGGCGGCCACGGCATGAGCAGCGCGGTCGTCGTCGGCTCCGGTCCCAACGGGCTGTCCTGTGCCGCCACGCTCGCCACCCGCGGCGTCGCGGTGACCGTGATCGAGGCCGCGGAGAGGATCGGCGGCGGCGCCCGCAGCAGCGAGCTGACCCTGCCGGGCCTGGTGCACGACGACTGCTCGGCGACGCACCCGATGTCGCCCGGCTCGCTGGCGCTTGCCTCGCTCGGGTTGGAGCGCCACGGCCTCCAGTGGGCCTCGCCCGAGGTCGACCTCTCGCATCCCTTCGACGACGGCACCGCGGCGACGATGCGGCGCTCGGTCGAGGAGACCGTCGCCGGCCTGGGCGCCGCCGGGCCAGCCTGGAGGCGCCTCTTCGGCCCGCCCGCAAAGCGCTTCGACGCCCTCTGCGAGGACATCATGGGGCCGCTGCCCCACCTGCCGCGCCACCCCCTCGTTCTGGCCCGCTTCGGGCTGCCGAGCGCGATGCCGGCGACGCTGCTGGCGCGGGCGCTTCCGACCGGGCAGGCCCGGGCGCTGTTCGGCGGCGTCGCCGCCCACTCCTACACCGACCTCGCCTGGCCGCTCAGCGCCGGCCTGGGGGTGGCGCTGATCGCCGCCGGCCATCGCCACGGCTGGGTCGTCGCCCGCGGCGGCTCGCAGGCGATCGCCGACGCCCTCGCCGCCGTCGTCCGCGAGCACGGTGGCCGGGTCGAGACCGGGCGCCCGGTGCGCTCGCTCGCCGAGCTGCCGGCGGCCGACCTCGTCGTCCTCGACCTCGCGCCCGGCGCGGTCGCCGAGATCGCCGGCGATCGGCTGCCGGCCCGCGTCGCCCGCGCCTACCGCCGCTACCGGCACGGCCCGGCCGCCTTCAAGCTCGACCTCGCGGTCGAGGGCGGCGTGCCCTGGGTCGATGCCGACACCCGACGCGCCGGCACCGTTCACGTGGTCGGCTCCTTCGAGGAGCTGGTCGCGGCCGAGCGCGACATCAACCGCGGCCGGATGCCGGAGCGACCCTTCGTCCTGGTCGGCCAGCAGTACCTCGCCGACCCGACCCGTTCGGCCGGCGACGTCCACCCGATCTGGACCTACGCCCACGTCCCGCGCGGCTACCCCGGCGACGCCAGCGAGACGATCCTCGACCAGATCGAACGCTTCGCCCCCGGCCTGCGCGAGCGGATCGTCGCCCGCCACGTCCGCTCGACCGCCGACGTCGCCGCCTACAACCCGAATTACGTCGACGGCGACATCCTCACCGGCGCCAACACCCCCCGCCAGATCGTCGCCCGCCCCCGCCTCGCGCTCGACCCCTACAGCACCGGCATCCCCGGCGTCTTCATCTGCTCCGCCGCGACCCCGCCCGGCGCCGGCGCCCACGGCATGTGCGGCTACAACGCGGCCCAGTCGGCCTTGCGCCACCTAGGGCGCGGCTAGCGCTAGCGCTTCATCCGCCGGCGCCGGTCCAGCTGGTCGCGTCGAGGACGGCGTTGTGCTCGGAGTGGGGGTCGGTAAGGACGCGATCGGCGACGTTGGCGCAGGGGACGACCCAGAGGTCGTCGCGACGAGAGGCGCCGGCCACGAGGTTGAGGAGCTCATGCAGCCGCTCCTCACCCAGCCAGTCGAGCATGAATGGGTGGAGGACGATCGTCATGAAGCCACCCTCGGCGACGAGGGTCGTCAGCTCCCCCCCGAGGAAGGCGACGAGGGCAGCTGAGTCGAGCGGGTCGGGGGAGCCGGTCATCTGCTCGCGGACGGGGGCCAGCGGCGGCAGCACGGAGGCTGCGTCGACGTGACGCCACTGGAACGGGAGCAGGGCGACGCCGTCCTGCGCTCCGACTCCCCGGCCGGCGGGGGAGCAGTAACGGAGTCCGGCTTCGCGCAGCACTTGGACGCCACCGGAGCCGAGGCCGCCCCCGGGCGGGCGCAGGCCGGCCAGCTCGAGGCCGAGCGCGTGAAAGGCGGCAACTCCCCGAGCCAGGTTCTCGGCCCGCTCCGCTGCCGATAGGTCTCCCCACTGCTCGTGGCGCCAGGCGTGGTAGGCGACCTCGTGACCGTGGGCGGCGATTTCGCGCAGAGCATCGGGATAGAGCTCGGCGTTCAGCCCCTCGACGAAGAAGGTCGCGGCCAGCTCGTGCTCGTCGAGGGCATCGAGGATGGATGGCAGGGCCCGCTCCACCGTGAGGTGCCTGCCGCGGGGCGCGTCCGGATCGAGCGCGCCCAGCTCGATCTCCGCCGCCTCGCCGAGGTTGTCGAAGCTGAGGCTGAGGGCGCCGCCGGCGCCGTTCGGCCAGCTCGTGCGGCTCACGACTCTTCGCGCAGCGCCGGGCTCCAGCGATCCGGTTCGAGGCGGGCCTGCTCGCGCGCCCAGCTGAAGTGGTGGTGGGCCGAGGCGAGCAGGATCGGGAAGTTGAGCAGGCCGGCGGCGGCGAAACGGCGCGCGCCCGGCCGGTTGGCGGCCGGCAGGCCGAGGGCGCTGCAGAGCAGCCAGAACCAGAGCACGGCGTTGTAGGTGGGCAGCTGGTCCTCGCGCAGCCCCTCGGCTTCGTCCAGCATCGGCAGGCCGCCGTGCAGCGACCAGGGCCAGGCCACGAAGTGGACGGCGACGCCGGCGACGCCGATCCCGGCGCCGAAGGCGGTCAGCTGCCGCGCCCTCTCGCCGTCGCGAAAGGCGGCCCCCAGCATCAGCGGGAAGTAGGCACCCCACATGGCGAGGGCGCCGCGGCGGCCGAGGAAGGGCTCGAAGACGAGGCCGACGCCAGCGCGGGTCTCGAAGGCGTTGTGGGCGAGCAGGCCGAGGGTCGAGCCGGCGGCGAGCAGCTTCCTCACGGCCGCTCCCCGATCCGGTTGGCCACGGTGCCGATCCCGTCGATCTCCAGCTCGACCGTCTGCCCGGGCTGGATCCAGCGGTCGAGCTCGAGCCCGCAGCAGCCCGGCATCGTCCCGGTCGAGATCACGTCGCCGGGCTCCAGGCGCTCGCCGGCGGCGGCGTAGGCGAGCATCTCGCCGACGTCGTGGGCCGGGTCTGCGGTGCCGCCCTCGCACCAGACCTCGCCGTCGACCCGCACCCGCCCCGTCGCCAGCCGCCAGTCCGGCAGCTCATCGGTGCTGAGAACGTCGGGGCCGAGCGAGTTGGCGAAGGTCTTCGACTTCACCGCCGGCCCGAACATTCCGTGCCGCGCCTCCTCGGCCTGCACCTCGCGGGCGCTCCAGTCGTTGAGCACGAGCCAGCCGCCGATCGCCTCGCGCGCCTCGGCCGGCGTCGGGTCGGCGAGCGGCCGGGCGAGGACGAAGGCCAGCTCCAGCTCGAAGTCGAGGAAGCGGGTGTGCGAAGGCCACGGCATCTCCTCGCCGTCGGCCAGCATCGCCGCGTGGTTGCCGAGATAGAAGGCCGGCACCTCGTAGAAGCGCTCGTTCGGCTTGAAGGGGGGAAAGGTGCGACGGGTGGCCCGCTCGTAGGCGGCGGCGACCCGCTGCACCGGCTTCGGGAAGAAGCGCTTGACCAGCATCCGGGCCGAGCCCTCGTAGTGCGCCTCCCAGAGGCTGAAGGCGCGCAGCGAGCGCGTCTCGAAGGGAAGGCCCACCTCGGCTGGATCGGCGGCGACGCTCGCATCGTCGGCGACGGCGCCGAGCAGTTCCTCGACCGCCGCCCGTGCCTCCGCCCCGCCTGCGAGCAGCGCCACCACGTCGTCACTCTCGGCCGCGCCGGGTCCCGTCCCGACCCGCTCCGCCGCCCGCCGCAGCGAGACCCAGCGCTCGCGGGCGGGGTCGGCGACGATCGCGCCCTCCGCTGTCCTCCTCAGCTTCACCCGGCGCCGATTCTGCCACGCAGCATCCTTCCGGTGCGACTTATGCACCCATGGCGTGCATTTCTCGCACCGGAAGCTCCGTAGAATCGGCCGACGCGTCCGGATCGTTCGATCCGGGCGTTTGCCGTGCCATGAGCCTTAGACCGCTGATCGAGATCGCCGCCGAGAACGAGCGCCTGCACGCGCTCGCCGGCCGCGTGCACGACGCGGCGCCTGGCGGCGAGACCGCCACCGTGCGCGCCTCCGCCACCCTGCGGCCGTTGCTGCTGGCGACGCTGCTCGAGGACGATCGCGCCCTCGCTGGCCGTTCCGCCCTGCTGGTCAGCGCCGACGACCGCTCCGCCCGCGACCTCGCCGCCGACCTGCGTGCCTACCTCGCTCCCCGCCGTGTCCGCTTCTACCCCTCGCGCGGCACCGGCTACGCCTCCCACGTAACGCCGCCGCCGCACCTGGTCGGTCTGCGGATCGACGCCCTCGACTCGCTCAGCGAGGAGGAGGATGCCGTCGTCGTCGCCAGCGCGACGGCGCTGGCCGAGGCCGTGCCCGACGCCTCCCTGCGCCCCTCCGGATTCGCGATCGAGCGCGGCGAGGAGATCGAGCTGGACGCGGTCGCCCGCGACCTCGTCGCCGCCGGCTACGAGCGGGTCGAGCAGGTCGAGGAGCGCGGCCAGTTCGCGATCCGGGGCGGCATCCTCGACACCTTCCCGGCAACCGAGGAGCGCGCCGTGCGGATCGAGCTGTTCGGCGACGAGGTCGAGTCGATGCGCTGGTTCTCGACCTTCACCCAGCGCTCGCTGGAGGAGGCGGAGCGGGTCGAGCTGGCGCCCGCCGCCGAGCTCGACCTCGAGCACCGAGAAATGGCCGAGCTGGCGGCGATGGAGGCGGCGGAGAGGGGGGAGGAGGCGCCGAGCGCCGCCGCGGCGCTGCCGCTGGACCGCTTCGGTCCGCCGCTCGATCTGGTCCCCGAGTCGACCGCGACGATCCTCGTCGCCGCCGACGAGATCGAGCCCGCCCTGCGCGATCACTGGGAGGACGCGACGGCGGCGATGCACGCCGAGGACGCGCAGCACCTCTACGTCGACGTTGCCGCCCCGCTCGCCGCGCGCGCCGCCCTCGCCGTCAGCGCCACCGGCGAGGAGGACGAGGAGGCGTTCCGCGCCGCCCGCGCCGAGAGCCCCGCCCGCAGCATCAAGGAGGCCGAAGGCGAGCTGGAGAAACTGATTCGCTCCGGCTACCGCACCGTCGTCGCCTTCGACAGCAAGGGCGAGGCCCAGCGCGCCCGCTACGGCCTCGATCGGGTCGACGCGGCGCTGCTCGACGGCGGCCTGCTCTCGCCCGAGCCGGGTCTCACCTTCGCCGAGGCGCGGCTGCGCGAGGGCTTCGTCAGCCCCGAGCTGCGCCTCGCCGTCTACCCCTTCCGGCGGCTCGTCCACCGGCGCCGGCGCGGCGCCGAGCGCGCCCCCGGAGCCGGCCGCGGCCGGCTCGCCTTCAGCGACCTGCGGGTCGGCGACTACGTCGTCCACGAGGACCACGGCGTCGCCCGCTTCGCCGGCTTCGAGACGCGCGAGGTCGGCGGCGTCACCCGCGACTACCTCTACCTCGAATACAAGGGCGAGGACCGCGTCTACGTCCCCACCGACCAGCTCGCGAAGCTGAGCCGCTACGCCGGCGCCGGCGCCGAGCCGACCCTCTCGGCGCTCGGCGGCAAACGCTGGCAGAACATGAAGGCGCGCGCCCGCCGCGCCGCCGGCGCCCTGGCCGGTGAGCTGCTCAACCTCTACGCCGAGCGCCGCACCCGCAGGGGGCACGCCTTCCCCCCCGACGGCGAGTGGCAGCTGGCGATGGAGGCGGCCTTCCCCTACCGCGAGACCGCCGACCAGGTCGAGGCGATCGAGGCGGTCAAGGGCGACATGGAGTCCGAGCAGCCGATGGACCGCCTGGTCTGCGGCGACGTCGGCTTCGGCAAGACCGAGGTTGCCCTGCGGGCGGCGGTCAAGGCGGCATCCGACGGCAAGCAGGTGATGATGCTGGCGCCGACCACGATCCTCGCCCAGCAGCATTTCGGCACCTTCCGCGAGCGCCTCGCCGACCTTCCCTTCACGCTCGACTGGGTCTCGCGGCTGCGCAGGCCGGCAGAGGTGAAGGAGGTGCTGAGGCGCTACGAGGCGGGCGAGGTCGACATCCTGATCGGCACCCACCGGCTGCTCTCCCGCGACGTCCGTGCCAAGGACATCGGCCTGCTCATCGTCGACGAGGAGCAGCGCTTCGGGGTCAAGCAGAAGGAGCTGCTGCGGCAGCTGAAGCTGAAGGTCGACGTGCTGGCGCTCTCGGCGACGCCGATCCCGCGCACCCTGCAGATGAGCCTGGCCGGCCTGCGCGACATCTCGACGATCGAGACGCCGCCCGAGGGCCGGCGCCCGGTCCGCACCTACGTCGGCCCCTACGACGAGGACCTTGTGCAGCGGGCGATCGAGCGCGAGCTGGAGCGCGGCGGCCAGGCCTTCTTCCTCCACAACCGGATCGAGAGCCTGCCCGAGGTGGCCGAGCGGCTGCGCGGCCTGGTGCCGAAGGCGCGGGTGGTGGAAGCGCACGGGCAGATGGACGAGATGGAGCTGGAGCAGACCATGCTCGCCTTCCTGCGCGGCGAGGCCGACTGCCTGGCGACGACGACGATCATCGAGTCCGGCCTCGACATCCCGACCGCCAACACCCTGATCGTCGAGCGGGCCGACCGGCTCGGTCTCGCCCAGGCCTACCAGATCCGCGGCCGGGTCGGGCGCTCCCGCGAGCGCGCCTTCGCCTACCTGCTCTACCCCTCGGCCGAGGCGCTGACCGAGGAGGCGGCGGCGCGCCTCTCGACCCTCGCCGACCACACCGAGCTCGGCTCCGGCTTCAAGATCGCGATGCGCGACCTCGACATCCGCGGCGCCGGCGACCTGCTCGGCGAGGAGCAGTCGGGCCACGTCGCCGCGGTCGGCTTCGAGCTCTACTGCCAGATGATCGACGAGGCGGTGGCCGAGGCCGGCGCCGCCGGGGACGAAGGTGCCGAGGAGGCGCCGGAGCCGCTGCGCTTCGACGTCCCGGTCGACGCCTACCTGCCGGCCTCCTTCATCCCCTTCGAGGCGGCCAAGATCGACGTCCACCGCCGCATCGCCGCGGCCCGCGCGCCCGGCGAGCTGCGCGCGATCCGCGACGAGCTGAGCGACCGCTTCGGCCCGCCGCCGGCGGAGGCGGAGAACCTGCTGGCGCTGCAGCGGGCGCGGATCGAGCTGCGGCTGGCGGGGGCGGAGAGCGTCGAGCTGCGCGGTGGCCGGCTGAGCGTGGTCGGCGTCGAGCTGGACTCCGAAGGAGCGACGGCGCTGCGGGAGCGGGTCGAGGGGGCGCTCTACGAGTGGCGGGAGAAAACCGCCTCGGTCCGCGTTGCCGACGAGCCGGCGGCGCGGCTCGCCACCGTGCTGGCGATGGCGGAGGCGCTGCGCGAATCCTCGAGCTCAAATTTAGTCGGAAAAGATATGCTCCCGACCTCGTGAGTCGTCAGGGGGGTAGAAAACCAGGCGGAGCGGCAGGCAAAGCCGCTTCGCGCCGGCCCGCCGGGCCCGCGGCTGCGCGCCGGCTCGGTCTGCTCGCCTTCGGCGCCACCTTCCTCATTCTCTTCGCGGTGGTCGCGATCAGTGAGGGCCTCGGCGACCCCAGCATCCCCTCCGGCGACATCATTCTCGTCGAGGACGCGCCCGCGGATAGCGGCGAGATCAGCAAAGCGGACTTCGACCACGCGATCGACCTGGCGGTTGCCGCGGAAGGCCAGAAAAAAACCCCCGAACCCGGCAGCGCCAAATACGACGAACTGAAGGAAACGGCGCTGACCACCCTGCTCGAATCGGCTTGGCTCGAAGGCCAGGCCGAGGAAATGGGCATCACCGTCACCGACCAGGAAGTCGACAAAGAATTCAAAAAAATCAAAGAAGAAAACTTCCCGACCGGGAACCAGTACCAGGAATTCCTTAAAAAATCGAAGTTCACGCGCGAGGACATCGACACGCGGGTGAAGCTGCAGGTGCTCAGCACCAAGATCCAGGAACAGCTCAAAGAAGAACCGCCGACGCCGAGCGGGCGTGAAATCGAAAACTATTACGAGGCGGCAAGGTCGACCCAGTTCACGAAACCGCCCAGCCGCGACGTTCGTCTGATCCTCAACAAAGAAGAGGAGAAGGCCCAGAAAGCGCTGGCCGCGCTGGAAGACGGCAACACCGCCAAAGACTGGAGCCGGATCGCCAAAGAATTCTCCGAGGACCCGGCGACGAAAGAAAAAGGCGGCCTGCAGAAAGGCATCGTCGAAGGGGCGCTCGAAGAACCGGTGGGGGCGGCGATCTTCAAGGCCCTCGAGGGCCAGCTCGAAGGGCCGATCAAAGCCCAGCGGGGCTTCTATGTCTTCGAAGTCCAGAGCTCGGAAGACGAAACGGTCGAAAGCCTCGAGAGCGTCGAAGGGCAGATCAGCAGCCAGCTCGCCCAGCAGCTCGAACAGGAAGACTTCAACGTCTTCGTCACCTCCTTCAACAGCAGGTGGAGCTCGCGCACGTTCTGCGCCGAGGAGTACGTGACCGAACGCTGCGCCAACTTCGAGAGCGACGGCCGGCCCGCCGGGGCGCCGCCGGCTTGCTACGAAGAGGACCCCGAAGGTGGGCGCCCCGAAGCCTGCCCGGCTCCGGTCTTCCAGCTGGTCCCGGCGCTGCCGGGATCGGTAACGCCGCTGACGCCGCAGGGCACCCCGCTGGCGCAACGCCCGGTGCCGGCCGGCGAACCGAAACCGGTCGGCGAAGAAGGGGCGACCGGGCTGCCCCCGGGCGCCGTCCCGCCGCCCTCCGAATAGCGCTGCCTGAGGCCCGATCGCCGCTATAGACTGGCGCGCCCGTGAGCGTCATCGCCTCGATCCACGCGCGCCAGATCCTCGACTCGCGCGGCAACCCCACCGTCGAGGTCGAGGTCGGGCTCGAGTCGGGAGCGCGGGGCCTGGCGGCGGTCCCATCCGGCGCCTCGACGGGTGAGTTCGAGGCGGCCGAGCTGCGCGACGGCGGCGACGCCTGGGCCGGGAAGGGGGTCACGCGAGCCGTGGCCAACGTCAACGACGAGATCGCCCCGGCGCTGCGGGGAGCACGCGCCAGCGACCAGCCTGCGCTCGACCAGACGATGATCGAGCTGGACGGCACGCCCAACAAGGGTCGCCTCGGCGCCAACGCGATCCTCGGTGTCTCGCTGGCCGTGGCCAAGGCGGCCGCGGCCGACTCGGGCCAGCCGCTCTACCGCTACCTGGCCGAGCTCTACGGCGGCGGCGAGCCGACCCTGCTGCCGGCGCCGATGATGAACGTCCTCAACGGCGGCGCCCACGCCGACAACTCGGTCGACTTCCAGGAGTTCATGGTCGTCCCGGCCGGGGCCTCGAGCTTCTCGGAGTGCCTGCGGGTGGGGGTGGAGATCTTCCACGCGCTGAAGAGGAGCCTCGCCTCGCAGGGGCTCTCGACGGCGGTCGGCGACGAGGGCGGCTTCGCGCCCAACCTCGACTCCAACGAGGCGGCCCTGCGGGCCGTCCTGGCGGGCGTCGAGGCGGCCGGTTACGAGCCCGGCTCCGACGTCTTCATCGTCCTCGACCCGGCCACCAGCGAGGTCTACCAGGGCGGCGCCTACACGCTCGAGCACGAGGGCCGTTCGCTGAGCAGCGAGGAGATGGCCGCCTACTGGGAGGACGCCTGCTCGCGCTACCCGATCGTCTCGATCGAGGACGGCATGGACGAGGAGGACTGGGACGGGTGGAAGCTGCTGACCGAGCGACTGGGGGAGCGTGTGCAGCTGGTCGGCGACGACCTCTTCGTGACCAACCCGGAGCGGCTGCGGCGCGGGATCGAGCTCGGCGTCGGCAACTCGATCCTGGTCAAGGTCAACCAGATCGGCACCCTGACCGAGACGCTGGAGGCGATCCGGATCGCCCGCGAGGCTGGCTACACGGCGGTGATCTCGCACCGCTCGGGCGAGACCGAGGACACGACGATCGCCGACCTGGCGGTGGCGACCGGGGCCGGCCAGATCAAGACGGGCGCCCCCTCCCGCTCGGACCGCGTCGCCAAGTACAACCGGCTGCTGCGGATAGAGGAGGAGCTGGGGGATGCGGCTGAATTCGCTGGGATGCATGCGTTCACGCGTGCGTCTGGATGACGCGCGTGGCGCTGCGCATATCGGCGTCCTCGGTCGGCCGTTTCGGTCACGCACTGAATGTGCGCTCCCTTCATCGGCCGCCCTGCGTCCTTGATCTGCTTGGCCACGCACGCCCCCAGACGCACGCTCGCGTTCAGTGAAGGAATGCCAGCCCCGATCGCAAAGGATCAGGCGTGGCACGACGCCCAGCAGCTCGCAGACGACCCGCCGCCCGGCGCGGCGGCAGTCGCATTCGTTGGGACCGGGTCGGGCGGATCGCGCTGACGCTGGTGCTGGCCGCCGTCCTCTACTCCTACCTGAACCCGGCGATCGACCTGTTCAAGACCTACACGGCTACGACCGCGGCCAAAGCCGAATTCCAGGAGGTGCTGCGCGAGAACAAGCGCCTCCACCACCGCATCCAGACGGCCGACGACCCGATCGTCGTCAACCGCAAGGCGCGGGTGCAGGGGATGGTCGCCGAAGGCGAGACGCCGATCGTCGTCCGCGGCCTGGGCGGCTGATCGGCTTCACCGGAGGTTCCGGTGGTTAGCGCCGGCTCCTACGTCCTCAGCGTCGTCCTGTTGGCGCTGCTGGTCGTATCGCTGGGGTTCAGCGCTGTGCGCCTGCGTAGGAGACTTCTGCCGGAATGGGAGGGGGCGCCGGCTCATCTGGTTGAGGCGATTACGGGAGTAGCGCTGCTGATCTGGTTGAGCGAGCTGCTGGGCGTCGTCGGGCTTTTCTACGCCGGTGCTCTCGTTGGCGCATCGGGGGCGCTGGCGGCTGCGATCGCTCTAGCTTCGGGGCGAGGGGGGAGGCAGGGGCAGGCTGCCCCTGCCTCCCTCTCAGGGACGATCCTCATCGCAATCGGGGTCGTCGCGCTCGTGTTCGCCCACTGGGGACTGACGGCAGCCGATGCCCTTGGCCGCGGCATCTTCAACTTCGATTCGCTCTGGTACCACATGCCGTTTGCGACGGAGATGGCGACGAGCCACTCGGTTACCGGGATCCACTACACCGAGACGGTCTTCACCAACTGGTTCTACCCGCAGAACTCGGAGCTGCTGCACAGCGTTGGGATTCTGCTGACGGAGCGTGACACGTTGTCGCTGTTCCTCAACTTCGGCTGGCTCGCCATTGCGTTCCTAGCTGCCTGGTGCATCGGCCGGCCGTATGGACAGGGGCCGCTGTGCGTGGTGGCAGCGGCGATCGTGCTCTCCAGCCACACGCTCGTCGTGCGAGAGCCCGGGGCAGCGAAGAACGACGTGATGGCGGCGGCCCTGCTCCTGGCCACGATCGCCATCCTCGTCAGCCGCGAGACGTATCTGGCGCGGGTGGCGTGGGGGAGGGGTGCCGGTCAGGCGCGGCGTCCTGTTTTTCGCCGCGGAAGCGATCTCGGACGGCCGCACAACGCCGAGGCGAAAAACCCAGCGCCGGACCGGCACCCCTCCCCCACGACAGGACCCGCGTCCCAGATGCTCTCACTGGCCGTGGCCGGCCTTGCGACCGGGCTGGCAGTCGGCACCAAGTCGACGGCGCTGGCGATGGCCGCCGCGCTGACCGTCGCCGTGATCGCCCTGGCCCCGGCGGGCGGGCGCTGGGTCGCGGCCGGGTGGTGGACGCTCGCCGCCCTGGCGGGGGGTGGCTACTGGTACCTGCGCAACCTGATCGTCGTCGGCAACCCGCTGCCGCAGCTGGAGAGCCTGGGGCCGACCTCGTTACCCCACCCGGAGCGGCTGCAGAGCGGTCGCCCCGACTTCAGCATCGCCCACTATGCGACCGACACCGGCGTCTGGCGCGACTACTTCGGCCCTGGCCTCCACGACGCCTTCGGAGCCCTGTGGCCCCTGGTCGTGGCGGGGGCGGTGGCGGGCGCGCTGCTGGCGCTGTTCCGAGGACGGGACCGGATCGTCCGCTGGATGGGTGGCGTCGCCCTGTTCGGGATGGTCGCCTACCTCTTCACTCCGCTCAGCGCCGCCGGCGCCGAGGGCGCCCCGACCGGCTTCGAGATCAACATCCGCTACGCCGTCCCGGCCTTGCTGGCAGGCCTGGCTCTCCTACCCCTGGCGTTCCCCCTCTCCCGCCCAAAGTCCGTAAGGGTGGGCTGGGAGTGGGGGCTGCTTGCGGCGCTGGCGGCTGTGCTCGTCCTGACCGATCGCTCCGATGCCGTGCTGCGCGATCCCGATCGCCTCGCCGGTCTGCTTGTCGCCCTGCTGGCGGTGGTCCTGCCGGCCGGGCTGCTGCTGGCACGCCGGCGGGGAGCGGGCCGGGGCGCCGTGCTCGCGGGCTTCGCGGTTTTGGCCCTTGCCGTCGCGGCGATCGGCTATCCGGTCCAGCGCGACTATCTCGACGATCGCTTCCGCAACGACGATCCCGATCGGGCGATCCCCGGGATGGGCCTCGACTCCGCCTATCGCTGGGCGCGTGGGGTGGAGGATGCGCGGATCGGCCTGGCCGGGACGACGGCCGGGTTCCTCCAGTACGGCTTCTACGGCACCGACCTGTCCAACCGGGCCCGGTACCTGGGCGCGAAGGGGCCGCACGGCGCCTTCAACGCGATCCCGAGCTGTGGCGAGTTCCGCACCGCGGTCAACGCCGCTGGGCTCGACTACCTGGTCACGGCGCCCTTCCTCAACTTCATCCACCCCGAGAACCCGATCCGCTCGCCGGAGGCCGGCTGGCTCCGTGGCGAGCCGGCGGTGGAGGCGGTCGATCGCGATGGCCAGGTCACCGTATGGCGCGTGCGCGGCCTCCTCGACCCCTCCGCCTGCAGCCTCGCCAATGCCCCGCTGCGCCGCATCCCCCAGCAACCCCCGAGCTGATCCGCCGACGGGCCGAAAAGCAGCCGGGGTCGCGTTTCCGGCCCGTCGGCGGCTGGGTAACCTCGTCGCAGTGAGCTATCCGCTCGAGAACGCGCTCTTTCAGTGGGAGGAGGGCTGGCGCGCCCTCCAGGCGATCGGCGAGTCGCGGGAGCGGCGCCGTGCGGACCAGGTCGTTGGAGCCGTGCAGGACGAGCTGCGCCGCCGCATGGGCCCGACCTTCAACGCCGCCGAGCTGGCGGAGCTGTACGGGCGGGGGACCGACTGGTGCCTCCAGGTGGCGCTCGACGCCGCGCCCGGGCTCGCCAGCGACCCGCAGTCGCTGGCCGACGCTGCCTTCTGGCTTTACCTGCGTGGGGCCACCGACTTCGCCGGCGGCCGGCGTCTGCCTGTCTGACCGGCGCTACTCGTCGGGCTCGGAGTCCGAATCGGACTCCTCGGCGCCCCCGGCGCGACGGATCACGATCCGGTCCGTCTCGATGCTGACGGTCACCTCGCGCTGGCCGGCCCAGTGCTCGGCGTAGACCGGGTTGTCCTTGACCGCCGGGTCGAGCCAAAGGCCGTAGCCGTCGGTCTCGCCGTGGTCGAAGGTCGCCTCGAGCTCTTTGCGCCGTCCGCGGCCGCCGCGCCGGCCTCGCCGCCGTCGACGGCGGGGTCGCTCGCCCGCCTCAGATGACTCCTCGTCCTCCTCGGGCTCTTCGGCGGCCTCGTCCTTCTCGTCCGCCTTCTCCTCTTCGGCGGCCGCCTCTTCGGCCGTCGCCGCCTCCACCTCGGCCTCGATCTCGTCGCGCAGGTCGATGTCCTGCGTGCCACCGTCCTCCTCGTCGGCCGTCAGGTCATGCTGCTTGCGGAACTCGCGCAGCTCCGAGGCGGAGATTTCCAGCTGGTGGGCGATCCAGGCGTCGGTGCGGCCCTGGCGAACCCAGGCGCGGATCTGGTTGAGCTGTGGCTTCAGCGAACGTCGTGCCATCGGCGCGCGAGTCTATTCAACCGTGGGCACAGGTCGCGGCGTCGCTGCTTCTACGCCATCAGGAACGAGAGCGCCTCGAACATCGCCACGACCACAACCACCACGGTTGCCGTCAGGCAGACGGCGAGGACGCTGAACCGCACCTTGCCGTGCTGCTCGTTGCGGGTCATGCGCCGCTCCCGCGAGCGGTTCGCCGCGCGTCGCCGCAGCTGCTCGCGCCGACGGCGCTCCAAGGTGGTCTCCTGCTCGAAGGCGACCTCGAACTGGGAGATGCTCTGTCGCATTCTCATAAGAGGAAGGTGGCCCCGGGGCCGCGGCGCACCGTAGCAAAGGCACACGAGAGGTTGCAGACGGAGAATGTGCCGAACGGCACGACCGTTCGGCTACGGTGGGCAGGCACCCCAGAGGCCGCGGCCGGCCCTGGCGGCGGCCAACTCGAGCCTTCGCAGCAGCGGCGCGAAGCGGTCGTTGGGCGGGATCGTCAGCGAGCGAGCCAGCCCGCGCCGGGCGAGGATCGCGTTGACGAAGCGCCGCTGCGAGGGCGGCCCCATGTAGGCGTAGGCGAGCAGTCGACCGTAGGCGTCGCGCCGCTCGACGCCGAAGACAAGCCGCACCCGCCGTCGCTCCAGCAGGCGGTGGGCGAAGCGCGAGGCCTGCGGCCCGAAGCACTCCACCGGCGCCCCCGGCTTCACCGTCTCCGGCGTGTCGATGCCGATCAGCCGGACGTCCTCGGCTCGATCGCCGATCCGCACCTCGATCGTGTCCCCGTCGACGACCCGCGTCACCACGGCCTTGGCGGCCGCTGGGCCTTCGTCACCCTGATCGCCGCCTTCCCACGGCCGCACGATCAGCAATGCGACCACGACCAGCAGGGCCACGCTGCCTATCCAGTGCCGCTCCATGCTCCTTCAAGGAGCGGAGCGGCCGAACTCGCCCCCGGCTATGGGATGCGATGCACGTTCGACTGGAGGGTCTCTTTGATCTGCCCGATGATCTCCAGCGCCTCGTTCCACTCGCGCTGCCAGACGTTGCGGCCGAAGATGACGCCGCTGCCGCCGGCCTGCATGATGTCGCGGGTGTTGGTGAGGACGGTCTGGTCGTCGACCCTGGAGCCGCCCGAGAGGACGACCAGCGCCCGGCCGGCCGACTCGACGCAGTGGCGGATCGCCTCCGCCTGGTCGACTTCCATCTCGTTGTAGGGGGCGGGGGCGTCCTTGTCCTTGCCCGAGTCGATCTTCGGCATGTTGAGCTTGACCACATCGGCGCCCATCTCCATCGCCAGGCGCGCCGCGTAGTCGATCGCGTAGAAGGAGTTGGGGCCGCCCTTGCCTTCGACGGCTTCGCCGCGCGGGTAGGACCAGACGACCAGCGGCATGCCGTAGCGGTCGCAGTCTTCGCGCACGCCGCGCAGCTGGGCGAGGTCCTCGTCCTGGCGCGGCGAGCCCACGTAGAGCGTGTAGCCGACCGCGTCGGCACCGAGCCGGACCGCGTCCTCGACGCTGGCGTTGCAGCTGGAGAAGGCGTGGGCGGAGGAGGGGATGTCGGTCTTGCCGTTGACCTTGAGGATCAGCGGCACCTGGCCGGCGTAGTCGGGGTAGTACTTGCTCGCCATCCCGATCTGGCAGGCGAGGGCCGAGTAGCCGCCCTCGACCGCGAGCCGGAACTGGTAATCGGGGTCCTTCGAGGCCGGGTTGGGGAAGAAGTCGCGCGGGCCGTGCTCGATGCCCTGGTCGATCGGCAGCAGCATCAGGGTGCCGTGCCCGGGCCCGAACTCGAACAGCAGCCGCCGCAGGCGGGTGCGTTTGCCGGGGGCCAACTCGGCCAGCAGCGATTTCTGCTCGGTCAGGCTCTTCAACTCCACGCTGGTTCCTCCTCGAAGACGGGGTCTCTCCTCAGTATGCCACCGGCGGCGGCCTCCGAGCGGCCCTGCTCGGGGGTTTATCCTCGGACGACCATGAGCGAGACTGAGCTCAGCGTCATCTGCAAGAACTGCGGCTCGGAGGTCAGTCCCTACGTCACCGAGTGCCCCTATTGCGGCGCCCGGTTGCGCAAGCGGGCGCCGAAGCTCGAGCGCCGCGGCGACGGGCTCGAGGCGAAGCCGCGGCGCGGGGCCGGCAGCCGGCTGCGCCGGCTCAAACCGCGCCGCCGCGGCGACGGCAGCGGCCAGGTCGGGCGGCCCTACGCGACGCTGGCGGCGATCCTCGCCTCCGCCGCGCTCCTGCTCATTCAGAAGGCGAGCGGCGACCCGCTGTCGACGTTCGGCGGCCTCGTCGTCCCCTTCGAGGACGAGTGGTGGCGGCTGCTGACGGCGCCCTTCGCCTACGTCGACGTCGGCTACCTGTTCGTCGTCGCGGTCGGCCTGGCGATCTTCGCCGTCGGGCTGGAGCGCCGGCTCGGCACCGCTCCCACCGCGATCCTGCTGCTCGCCTGCGGCTCGCTGGGGATGCTGGCCGCCAGCGGCGTCGCCAACGCCCAGGGGGACCTCGCCGTGATCGGCGGCGGCAACGGCATGGCGCTGGGCGCCCTTGCCGCCTGGTTCGCGCTGCGGCGCTCCGAAGCCCGCGGCGCGATCGACCAGGACTACGACACGGTCGGCGTCGCGGTCGCCGCCGCCGTCCTCCTCGCGCTGCCGATCTTCGAGTCGACCGCCGACGTCTTCGCCGGCCTCGCCGGCGCTCTCGTGGGAGGTGTGGCGGGCATCGCCGCTTCGGTGCTACGGCCCCCCGAGTAGATCGAAACATCGATCAAAGTTCCTTGACTATTACGGGACCGTGTGTTATGAACACTCGTGTCCGGCATGTGAGGAGAATCCAAGTTGAGACTCATTAGGGCACTGATCCTTGCTGCGATCGCAGTGGTGGCCGCAACGGCGTTCATCGGAGCCAGCTCGGCTTCGGCGACGGTTCTATGTGCAGTCTCAACGTCCCCATGCCCGGCAGGAAAAATGTATGAACCGGGGATGATCGTCGAAGGGACAGCGACGAACGCCACGCTGACAAGCAATCTGGCCACCGTCATCTGTGATCACTCGTTTGCGGAAGCGGAGACCCAAACCACAGGTGGCGCAAGCGCAACAGTTACAGGAACGATCAAGGTCCTGAACTTCACCGGTTGTGAAACGACCACAGGGCTTGGCTGTACCGTCTCGGTCGAGAATACCCCGTATCACGCGCTAGTGCACTGGGTCTCAGGGGATGACGGAACGCTCGCGGTCAAAACCGGAGGGGGTGGCAGTCCCGGCGCGGCTGTCGTGTGCGCAGGGGTTATGAGCTGCACATTCGAGCGGTCGCTCTTCACCCTGCCCATCGATGGCTCAAACCCCGCTGCCGTCGCGGCGAGCAAAGTGTCGCTCGAACGTACACCGTTCGGTGGGACGCCGCTCTGCGGCATACAAGCATCCTGGGACGCGACCTACACCGCGGTTGGCGGGATCACCTCGATTTTCGTCCTCAAAGAATAGGCAGGTCGCGGCGATCGGAGGGGGCACCGGCCTGGCGCTGAGTGCCCGTGCCGGAGCCTTGTCGAGGCACGACCGTCGCCTGCCATCGTAAAGTTTTAATTAAAAATAGCTTGACTACTACGTTAATATCTGTTATGAAAGCCATATCCGGCATGTGAGAGCCGGGTGGTGAGACGGGTTCCCCGGGCAGGGGACCCCGGGATCGACAAGGAGCATCCGTCTGTGCCAACCAAGGCCTTTGGGTACTCCGCGGAGGATGGCGTCGGCTTGGCGCCGCCCTGTCTCGTCTTGGTGCAATAGCGCCGTGGTCCCTGAAGTACGGCGGCGCGAACCGTAACTCAACGGCGGCGACGCCGCCGGAAAAGGAGATCCAAAGTGAAACTCATCAAGATTGGCCTTGCTGCCATCGCGGCCATGGCTGCGATGGCCTTCATCGGAGCTAGCTCGGCTTCGGCGACGGTTTTGTGCACAACCACAGCGGTTCCTTGCTCTGGGGGGCACGCAACCTCAGAAATGTATGGACCAGGCGACGTCATCGAAGGAACAGCGACGAACGCCACGCTTACAAGCAACCTTGCCACGGTTGTCTGTGAACATTCGGAAACCAAAGCCTCAATCGAAACCACAGGAGGCGCAAGCTCGACAGTCACAGGTAAAATTACGGCCCTGAACTTCACGGGATGTAAAACGACTACCGGTGTCAACTGTGACGTCAACGTTGAGAATGTCCCGTATCATGCTGAAGTCCATTGGGTTACGGGGGATAACGGAGTACTTACAGTGAAAACCGGCGGAACCGGCAATCCGGGAGCGACGGTGGTCTGTGCAGGAGTTATCAGCTGCACATTCAGTAAATCCCTTTTCTCCTTGCCCGTCGATGGTGGCAGCCCCGCGAGCGTCACAGCGAACAAAGTGTCCTTGGAAAGGACCAACTTTGGCGTCACGCCCATCTGCGGCAGTGAAGCCTTCTGGGATGCGACCTACACTGCGACTGGGGCAAACTCCTCAATTTACGTCCTCAAAGAATAGCGAGCAAGTGGAAGGCGAAAACTTGCTCTGAGAGCAAACGCAATGCGGCCGTCCCAGACCTGGGGCGGCCGCATTATCTGAAAAATATCCAGGACGTATCTTGACAAGCCCACCACAGTCTTTTAGCTTTATACGTCCCGTTGGGATGCAGCGCAAGGCAGGTCGTCGGGAAATTGACCTCCTCCGGGACCCCGCAGAAGGGGAGAACGGTCGGCAGGGGGCTCGCGGGAAGGAGAGAGTCACGTGAGACGGGAAGCATTGTCCATGGGATCGACGTTGGGCCTGGGCAGCAGGCTCGGCTCGTTCGTCCGTGTAGCCCTCGGCACCCGTGGCGCGGTGTCCGAGGTCGCCGGAAGTCGCATGCCCTCATGCACGCGCATCCACATTTCCGCAATGTTCTTGACCTTTGCCCTGAGTCTCTTCGCACTCCTTGCCCCCACGGCGTTTGCCGCTGGCCCCAAGCAAGTTGTAAACAAGATCGGTTCTCCGGACGTCGGCGAAACTGGCGGCCTCTTCAACTCCCCCCGCGGCGTCGCCGTCAACCAAACCGGCGCCGGTGAAGTGCCGGCTGGCACCTTCTACGTCGTCGACTCCAAAAATCGACGCATCCAGCGCTTCGATCCCAACGGCACCTTCGTCAGCACCTGGGGCTGGAGGGTGAGGACGGGTAATAATGAATTCGAAATCTGCACCAAAGCCGAGGAATGCCGGAAAGACCCCGGCGGCACCGGCGGGGCCGCCGGGAGCCTGGGCAGCCCCCAGACCATCGCCGTCGATCAGTCGAACGGCAAGGTCTACGTATCTGACTCGGACTTTCTGGGACGCATTGATGTCTTCAGTGCCAAAGGGGCCTTCGAGGGCGCCTTTGGCTTTGAAATCACTGGCGACTTCAGCCAGGAACTCCAGTTTTGCACCGTGCAGAGTGGCTGTGCCGAAGGCTTCTTCGCTAATGGACAGGGCGGAGCGTTCCCGGAAGGCATCGGCGGCCTCGCCGTCGATGCCGCGGGCAACGTCTACGTCGCCAACTCAGGCTACCGCCGGGTCGACGTCTTCAAACCGCTCCTCACCGGCACCACGGTTACCGGGGTCGAATTCCTCCACTCTTTCGGTTGGGGGGTCGAAACGGGCAGTAGCGCCTTCGAGGTCTGCACCGTCTCCGCCAACTGCCAAGTAGGTTTGACCGGTAACGGCCTCGGCCAGTTCGCGGAAAATTCCCCTTCAGACGTTGCCGTCGACTCCGAAGGAAACGTCTACGCTCTCGATGCCGGAAACAAACGCGTCCAGAAGTTCAACGCGACCCCCGAACCCATCAACGCGACCTTCGGCTCGGCGGCTCTTGAAGGTCTCTTCGGTGTTGAAGCCCAGCTCTTCAACATCGCGGTCGACCCCTCCGCAACGCCTAACCATTTGCTCGTTTCGGGTAGGCGGGCGGGCAGCGAAGGCAAAGTCGCGGTCGCCGAGCTCGACAGCTCGGGCGAAAACACCCTGGGGCCAGGTAAAGCCCACGGCGAAGATCTCCCGATCACCAGCGCTGATGGTCTGGCCGCCGCCCAGGAATCACTCGGCGGCAACCTCTATCTCTCTACCGAAACCGTTGGCGTCCTGCGTGGTGTTTTCGTCTTAGGGGAAGTGCCGACGATCGAACCGGTGACCGACATCACTGGCACTACGGCTCTCTTCAAAGGCAAAGTTGTCTCCAACGAAATCGCCGTCACCTATCACTTCGAGTACTCCACCGACGGCAAAACCTGGACCAAGGTCCCCGCTTCGGACGTGAGCGCGGGGGCGGCGCCCGGAACGATTCCGGTCCAGGCGAAAGCCGAAGGCCTAACTGGTTCCCAGTTCTACCGCGTCCGTCTCGTTCAGAACCGGCCCTCGGGTGGCGGCGTTGCCACGTCGGTTGAGACGACCTTCACCACCCTGCCGGAAAAACCGGCGATTTTGGGCACGCTCGCCTCACCGATCAAAGACACGAGCGCCACCTTCAACGCTTATCTCGATCCGCAGAACGAGGCGACCACCTACCGCTTCGAGTACGGCCTCGCCGACTGTTCGGCCAATCCCTGCGTCGCCCTGCCGCTCGCCGAAGCAAGTGGCGGCGGCCTGAGGCTGGTCACCCAGACCGCCACCGGCCTCAAACCGGCGACCCTCTACCACTTCCGTCTTGTAGCCACCAACGCTACCGGCACCACCGAGGGCCCGGACAGGACCTTCGAGACCTTCGTCTCCGACGCTCAGCTCCCCGACGGCCGCGCCTACGAGCTCGTTACGCCCCCTGACACCGGCGCCGTCGTCCTCGCTGGGACGGCATTCGGCGAAAGTGGTGGGCGCGATTGCTTCGACATGTTCCCGGCTACCACCGACGGCAACAGTGTCGTCTCCATGAGCAAGGGAGGGTCGCTGTCAGGCCTAAACGTCAACGGGCGTTGGGACCTCTACGAATCGGTACGCGATCCCGAGAGCGGCTGGAGCACCGTAGCCAAAAGCGCGTCCGGCGCCCAGTCGACCGCTAGTCAATCGGGACTATGCACCTCGCCGGATCACCTCTTCTCGACGCTGGGCACCGAGTCAGCGCCAGGCGACGAAGGAAGCCTAGTCGTCGAAGGCAAACAATCAAACTACGTTCGCGTGCCTGGCGGCGTCGCCGACAAAGCATGCAGCCCCGAACCGGAAGGCCTCTTCGAATTGATCGGCTGTGGCAGCCTCGGCACCGACCCTGAAGCCAACGCGAGGTGGATCACCGAAGAAGCCACCCATATCGTTTTCACTTCCAAAAAACAGCTCGAGCCGGACGCCCCGGCGAGTGGTACCGAAGCGGTCTACGACCGCAGCCCGGGTGGGCCGATTCACGTCGTCTCGCTGCTGCCGGGTGAGATCACCCCCGCTGTTAGCCAGAACGCCAATTACCAAGGAACCTCCGCCGACGGCTCCACGATCGTCTTCAAGCTCGCTGGGACGATGTACGTGCGCAGTGAAAATACGACGACCCTTCCGATCATCGCTGACAATGGCGCTGCGGTCGGCACCACGCTCACTTGCTCGACGACCACGTCTGCCACCACGGTCAGCTTCCAATGGCTCCGAAATGATGCGCCTATTCCCGGCGCCACGTCGTCCTCCTACACGACTGTCCCGGCCGACGCGGGCACGGCGGTCCAGTGTCAGGTATTCACGCTCAACGTCAACGCCGGCTCCACTCAGGTTTCCAATCCGGCCGTTGTAGTCCAATCTGCGCCCGCAACCACGCCCCCGGCCGCGCCGAGCAATATTGCGCAACCAGCCCAAAGCGGCACCTTGAATGTTCCCGGGCCTCCAGCAGATACCACCTTGACCTGTGCCCCCGGCGCCTGGACTGGTTCTCCAACCTTTACCTTCCAGTGGTACCAGAACGGCGTAGCCATAGCTGGTGCGACCGCCTCCACCTATGTCGTCACCGCAGGGAGCCTCACGGCAGCCGCGGCGTTCCAGTGCGCTGTCACTGGCACTAACGCTGGCGGCTCGGTCACCAAGGTTTCCGCCAACCGCCTCACCAGTCCTGGCCCTAGCCCTCCTGCTCCATCTGCCAGCTCATCGACCGGGACGGGCGCGGCCATATTCGGCGGGGTTTCGCGTGACGGCGAAGTGATTTTCTATGAAAACCGCGGCAGTCTCTTCGCCTTCGAAAAGAGCACTGAATCCACCGCGCAGGTCGCCGTTGGCGCCAAATTCGTCAACGTCTCCGACGACGGTTCACACGCCTACTTCGCTTCTTCCTCGGTCTTCACCGGAACCGAAAAAAACGAGCAGGGCAAAGAAGCCAAAGCGGGCAAAGACAACCTCTACGTCTGGGATCGGGCGAGCGAAGCAATCCATTTCGTCGCCATCGTCGATTCGAAAGATATTGCGGGGGCAGGAGGGGCGCCGAGCCTCACCAAATGGACCAGCGACGCGGTCCATCCCGAACCGAAAACGCAAAGGGGACGTGCCGACGACCCCTCGCGGACGACTCCCGATGGCTCGGTTCTCCTCTTCGAGTCCCGGGCGAATATCACTGGATACGACAGCGGCGGCCACGTTGAGATCTATCGCTATGACGCCGGTAACGGGAACCTGGATTGCGTCTCCTGTCCCCCGAATGGCGTCCCCGCCAGTGGAGACGCCCGGCTCCAGGCGTCTGTGGGAACGCCGCTCCAGCCCGCCAGCTCCATAGTCCACCTTCAAAACGTCACCGACGACGGCCAGAAGGTTTTCTTCCAAACCGAAGATGCCCTTGCTCCCGGCGACGTCAACAGCACCTGGGACGTCTATGAGTGGAAGGCGGGCCAGCAGCCCTACCTGATCTCCTCGGGCAAGGGACAGCTTCCGAGCCTCCTCTATGCGATGACCCCGAGTGGCTCAGACGTTTTCTTCGTCACGGCCGAGCGACTGGTCCCGCAGGACCTGAGCACTGTCATCTCGATCTACGACGCCCGCGAAGGCGGCGGCTTTTCCTTCGCCGAGCCCCAACCGCCCTGCCAAGGGGACAACTGTCAGGGCACGCCAAGCGTCGCCCCTCAGCTTCCCAGCGCCGCCAGCGCCTCCTTCCAGGGCCCGGGGAATGAATCGCGGACGCGGACGCGCCGCTGCTCCAAGAACCAGCGGCGCGTCAGGCGCCACGGCCGGACCCGCTGCGTGAAAAAACAGAGCCGCAAAGCGCAGAGACGCCATCACAGAGCCAACCAGGCCCGGAGGGCTGCACGATGAAGCGCCTCACCGTACTGCTCGCCGTTACGTTGCTCTTGGCGGCTGCTCACGCTCCGTTGGCGAACGCCGCTGAATTCGACAAATTCGGCATCGCCTCGGTTAGCGCCGAACTGTCCACCAATCAGGCCGGGGCCCATCCTGATTTCACCACGAACATAGAAATGACCACGGACCCCGCCAGCGAAACCGATCCGAGGGGCTTGAAAAAACCGTACGCGAATACCAAGGATGTTACGGTCACGCTTCCCCCCGGCCTACTCGGAAACCTCAACGCCGTCGATACTTGCAGCACCGTCACGTTCGCGACTGCGTTGATCTCTGAAGACGCTGGATGCCCGTTCAGCTCCCAGGTCGGAGTCGCGGTTCTACAGCTTTGGAACTTCCAAAACGCCTTCACCGTCTCGATCTACAACCTCGAAACCTCCGGCGCCGACAAGGTCGCCAGGCTCGGCTTCTACGTGACCGCCGTGCCGGCTTTCATTGAGGTGGGCGTGCGTTCCGATGGCGATTATGGGGTGACGGCGGAGGTCACCGGAATCTCTTCGCTTTCCTTGCTCAACTCGGCAAGGACGACGCTGTGGGGGGTGCCGGCCGACTCCAGCCACGACACCCAACGCCTGACGATTGTTGAATCGAGCGATAGCAAGTCCGTATCGCCGCCGCGCTCCAGCGGGCGTGCCCCCGAACCGTTCATGACCAACCCCACCACCTGCGGGGCTCCGCTGGAGATCGGCTTCGAAGCCGACAGCTACCAAGAACCCGGCAAATTCGACCAGGCGACCGCTTCCCTGGGCCAGATCACGGGCTGCGGCAAACTCGAATTCGAGCCGAGCTTCGCGTTGACTCCCACGAACAGAGAAGCCGCCGCGGCGAGCGGCGCCGACGCGTTGCTGACGATCCCTCAGAACGAAGCCGTCAACGGCCTTGCGACCTCGCAGCTGCGCAACACCGTCGTCAGGTTGCCCGAGGGTGTGGCCATCGCCGCCGGCGCCGCCGATGGGCTCGAGGCCTGCAGCGAAGAGCAGGTCGGCTACAAAGTCTCACCGCCGGTGGTTGCCCGCTGTCCCGAGGCCTCGAAGATCGCCTCGGCGGAAATCGATTCGCCCGCTCTGGCGCGGCCGGTTCAGGCGGCCGTCTACCAGCGCACGCCCGAGCCCGGCAAGCTCACCCGGGCCTGGCTCGTCGCCGACGAACTCGGCGTCCACGTCAAGATCCCGGGCGAGTTCCAGCTGAACCCCGCCACGGGCCAGATCACCTCGCTCTTCCTCGAGACCCCGCAGGTCCCCGTGCGCCAATTCGAGCTGCACTTCAAGGGCGGGGCGAGGGGAGTCCTCGCCACGCCAAGGACCTGCGGCACCTATCTGACCGAGTTCAAATTCAGCCCCTGGTCGGCCACCGCGGACGTCGAGGGCCTGACCCCGATGACCTTCGACCAGAGCTGTGCCACCGGTGGCTTCTCGCCGAATCTCTCGGCCGGGACCGTCAACCCTTCGGCCGGAGCCTTCTCCCCGGTTGTGGTGGCCCTGAGCCGTCTGAGTGGCGAAGAGAACCTCGCGGCGCTGGACGTGGACACGCCCCCGGGGCTGCTGGCCAAGCTGGCGGGGATCCCGCTCTGCGAAGGGGCGGCGGCCGCAAGCGGTGCCTGCCCGGAGGCCTCCCGGATCGGGTCCACCACGGTCGCCTCCGGCCCGGGTCCCAGCCCGCTCTGGATCCCGCAGCCGGGCAAGGACCCAACCGCGGTCTACCTGGGCGGTCCCTACAAAGGCGCTCCCTACAGCCTCGTGGTCAAGGTCCCAGCCCAGGCCGGGCCCTTCGATCTTGGCGACGTGATCACGCGAGCCGCGATCCACGTCGACCCCGTGACCGCGCAGGTCTCGGTCCTCTCCGATCCGCTGCCCCAGATCCTCGAAGGCATACCGGTCTCCTACCGGACCGTCCACGTCGACGTGGACAGGCCTGAATTCACCCTCAACCCGACCTCCTGCGCGCCGATGAGGACCGTTGGCAGAGCCACCTCGGAGACCGGGATAATCGCCAGTCCCTCCTCGCGCTTCCAGGCCGGGAGCTGCGCCAGCCTCGGCTACCAGCCGAAACTTCGGATGCGCCTCTTCGGCAAGACCAACCGCGGCGCTCACCCGCGCTTCAGAGCCGTGTTCTCGACCCGCCAAGGCGATGCCAACACGGCTAAGGCGGTGGTCGCCCTGCCGCACTCGACGTTCCTCGATCAGGGCCACATCCGGACAATTTGCACGCGGGTGCAGTTCGCGGCGGAGCAGTGCCCGGAGGGCTCGATCTACGGCCACGCCAGGGCAATCACGCCGCTGCTCGATCAGCCACTGGAAGGTCCGGTCTACCTGCGCTCCTCGAACAACCCGCTGCCGGATCTCGTCGCCGTCCTGGGCGGTCCCGTCGAGGTCCACCTGATCGGACGCATCGACTCGGTGCGAGGGGGGATCCGCACGAGCTTCGAGGCGGTCCCCGATGCGCCGGTGTCCCAGTTCGTCCTCACCATGAAGGGCGGCAAGAGAGGGCTCCTGGTCAACAGCCGGAACCTCTGCCGGAACCCCTCATCCGCCGACGTCAAGCTCGACGGCCAAAACGGCAAGACGGCGGATCAAAGGCCGCGCCTCAACAACTCCTGCGGCAACGCCGGGCAAAAGGCCGCGGGCCGCGCCCGTCGCAAGGCCCAGGGCTAGCTCGGAAGCCGCAGCGCGTCCCTCTGGAACCTGCTGCATGCCGGCCGCGTGCTCGATCCAGGAAATCGCTCGGTTTAGAAGGGAACGCTCCGGGTATAAAGCGCCGAGACCCCAAAGGAGTAGGAGTCTCGGCGCAACCGTAACTCAGGGCCGACGGGTGAGGCCGTCGGCGTCGATTGATCATACCGCCCAATCGCTGCGCTTTTTGCTTTTGCGCATGTTGGTCGATGTTTTTAAACCTTTTAGCGCTGGCTGCCCGTTAGGCGCCAGCCGACTAGGCTGACCGCGTGCCCTACAGCGACGAGGAGCTGGACGCCGCGATCGAGCGCCTGGCTGACGCCGAGCGCTTCGTCGAGGCGGAGACGATCGTGGCCCGCGCCGCGCCTCGCCTGCAGCGGGTTCTCGCCGCGGCCCTCGCCGAGGGCGGCTGGTTCGGCGAGTCGCACGAGGCGGAGGCGCTGAAGGCGGCGACCGTGCCCGACCCCGACGAGCGGATCGCCGCGGTGCGGACGCTGCTCGCCGAGGAGGCGAGGATGGGGATGATGGTCGGCGTCGCGGTTGGCTGGGCGCTGCGCGAGGAGATGGCAAATTCGAAGGAACCGGAAGGAGAGAGTTGACGATGGAGATCCGATTTCACGGCCACTCGTGCTTCGAGCTGAGCGAGGGCGAGACGAGGGTGCTCGTCGACCCCTTCCTCAAGCCCAATAACCCGAGCGCCGTCGCGACCGCGGAGGATGTCGATCCGACTCACATTGCCCTGTCTCACGGGCACGCCGACCACGTGGCCGACGCGGTGCCCGTCGCCAGGCGCACCGGCGCCCACTGCGTCGCGATCGTCGAGCTGGCCAACTGGCTGGAAGGAAAAGGGGTCGAGAACGTCAGCGACCCGAACCTCGGCGGCACGGTCGAGTTCGAGTGGGGCTACGTCAGCCTGGTCCCGGCCTGGCACACGAACACCGTCCCGGGCTCCGAAGAGAAGCCGTTCAGCGCCGAGCACGGCGTCGCCCTGGGCGCCGCGGCGGGGCTGGTGATCAAGATCGGCGAGACGACCGTCTACCACGCCGGCGACACCTGCCTCTTCAGCGACATGAAGCTGATCGCGCAGCGCAGCGACGTCGACGTCGCCCTGCTGCCGATCGGCGGCCACTACACGATGGACCGCCGCGATGCCGTCGTTGCCGCCGAATTCGTCGGCGCCGGGACCGTTATCCCAATGCATTACGACACCTTCCCGCCGATCGAGACCGACGCCGCGGCCTTCAAGGCCGAGGTCGAGTCGAAGACCTCCTCGAACGTGGTGCTGATGCAGCCCGGGGAGACGCACTCGCCCTGACCCCAGGCGAGTTCGCGGTTTGTCGCGCTGAGCGTGACCAAAGGCGAACTCGCTGCGGACTGGCTGGCCGGCCAGTCCGCTGCTAGTCTCGACCGAACCGCGCAGTCGAGCTGAGGAGAGTGCAGATGGAGGCCAAAGAGGCGACCGGGACGCAGCCGAGGACCGAGCGGGAGGACTACCAGGCCACCGCCGATCCGGCGCTGATGGAGGAGGCGGACCGCTCGGCGGACGTCAAGCTCCTCACCTACCAGGAGCTGTACCTGCTCTGGGAGCGCCAGCAGTGGCAGACCCAGGAGCTCGACTTCAGCCGCGACCGCGAGGACTGGCACGAGCGAATCGGCCCCGAAGAGCGCTTCCAGCGGATGTACGGGCTCTCCTCCTTCTTCATCGGCGAGCAGAGGGTGGCGGAGGAGCTGGGGCCGATCATGCGGGCGGCGCCGACCGAGGACCAGCGGATCTTCCTCTGCACCCAGATCGCCGACGAGGCGCGCCACGTGCGCTTCTTCGAGCGCTTCTACCGCGAGGTCGGCGTGCTCGAGTCCGACGGCCTCTCGGAGATGCTGACCGAGACCTCGACCCATCTCAACGACAACTTCGGCCGCCTCTTCGACGAGATGCTGAAGGCGCGGACGGATCGGCTCTCGGCCGAGCCCGAGGACACCGAGGCCCTGGTCGAGGCGGTGACGCTGTACCACATGGTGATCGAGGGAATGCTGGCCCTGACCGGACAGCACTTCATCATGGACTTCAACGAACGGGAAGGAACGCTGCCCGCCTTCGTCGAGGGCTTCCAGAACGTCGCCCGCGACGAGCACCGCCACGTCGCCTTCGGTTCGGTCTTCCTGCGTGAGAAGGCGCATGAGGACGATCGCTACAAGGAGGCGATCCAGCGCACCCTGGCCGAGTCGCTGCCGGTGGCCGAGGAGGTCCTCTCACCGCCCTGGGCGCCCGAGGACGACGACTACGAACTGTTCGGCATATCGCGCGCGGATACGCGCGAGTTCGCCGGCAAATGCCTGATGCGGCGGCTCAAAGTGATCGGGCTGGGCTAACGCGTCAAGGCGCGGGGTCGGCCGAAGGCTCGACCAGCGATCCCGTCGAAGACGATTCGCTTGGAGTTTCTGCCGGCGGGTCGCTCGGCGGCGGCGCGCTTTCTTCGACCGGTGGCGTTGCCGGGGGCGCTTCTTCGGCTGGAGCCGCGGCGGGCGGTGAGGCGACGGTTACGACAACCGTCTCGGTGCCGGTGGGCGCACCCGCGCTGCCCGCGGGCGCTTTGGCGTCAGTCACGCCGACCCCGCCGGAATGCGCGGTTGGCGATTCCTCCCCCTCGACCAGGGCCGCCGAGGGGCCAGCGGCGTCGGCGTCCGCGGTCAAGGACTCCTCGGTTGCCGGCGCCGCCGACTCGGCCTGGGTGGTCTCCAGCGTCGGGGCCGGCGGTGCTTCGACGGCGGGGGTGCGGGTGGGGGAGGGCAGGGCGGCAACGCGTGCGGGGGCGACCGGGGCCGACGGCAGGGACGCCTTTCCGGCCTTGGGAGCCGGATCCGCCGCGGGCGGTTGCACAACCTGGTCCTTGACCCCGACTGCGCCGGCGGTCAGCGCCGCGGCGGTGACCACGCCGGCGACCGCCTTGCTGCCAATCGCTCCGACCGCGCCAATGCCGCCGGCGGCGCTGCTGCCGCCGAGCGCGGCGCCGACCGTCCCAACCGCGCCGGCGCCGGCGCCGGTCGCGGTGGCCGTGGCGCCCGCACCGGCACCAGCAGCCGCTCCAGCGCTTCCGGTCGCGCCCCCGCCGGCGCCGCCGAGGCCGAGCTTGGAGGCGATGAAGGCTTTGAGGGCAAGCAGCGGGCCGGCCGGGAAGAGCGCGGCCAGCGCCTTGTCGTTGGAGCGGACCTGGGAGCGGAAGTCGGCGCACTCGTCGCAGTCGCGCACATGACGTCGCACCGGACCGCTGACCTTGCGCAGGCCCTCGGTCGCCTCGGCCAGCTCCAGCCGCACCTCGCCGCAGGTCAGCTGGCGGGCCTGACTCGCCTCGGCGAGGGAGATCCGTGCCCGCACCAGCAGCGACTTGACCGACGGCACGCTGGTGTCCATCGTCGAGGCGATTTCCTCGTAGGACATCGCATCCATCTCCCGCAGCAGCAATGCCGTGCGCTGCGTCTCCGGCAGCTTGCCGACGTCGCTCAACAGCTGCCTGAACTCCTCGCGGTTGTGGACCTTCTCCGCGGTCGCGGCGGCCTCGACCACCGGCACCATGTCCATCGACTCCTGCGCGTCGGCGGTCGGTTTGCGCAGATGGTTGAGGCAGCGGTTGCGGGCGATTCGGTACAGCCACGGCCGTAGGTTGATCTCCCGCTCGTCGGCCAGCATCGCCCGGTAGGCGTTGACGAAGACCTCCTGCAGGACGTCCTCGGCGTCCTCGGTGGAGCCCAGCATCTGGCGGCAGAAGCCGAGCAGGCGCCCTTGGTAGCGGTCGACGATCGTCTCGAAGGCGCCGGCGTTGCCGCCCCGCGCCAGCGCGATCAGGCGGCCGTCTCCCTGCAGCTTGAGCAACGGCGAGCGGCGGGCGAGAAGTCCGCGCTGACTGGCGTGGGTTAGGGCTGATGCCTCCAAGCTGCACTCTCCAGGGAAGGCGTTGTTTCCGTATCTAGGGACACCATAGCGGCGGGGTAGTTGCGGTCTGGATAAACATTTACCCGGCTTTTAGCCGGCCAGCACCTGAACAGACGTCCGGTTTCCCAATGGCGGGTTTCCGCGCCGCAATGCCCGGGGCGGGACTCGAACCCGCAAGCCCCCTAAGGGGCAGCGCATTTTAAGTGCGCCGCTTTTGCCAGTTTCGCCACCCGGGCACGCTGATGGTAGCTGCGCATCGCTCTCTGGCGATCTTGTCTTGGCTCTCCGGCGGGCGGGTCCTGTCACGGGGATGGGGTGGTCGTCCTCGCAGGCTGCGGGCGACCACCCCATCCCCATGCCACCCGCCCGAGAAGCGCCATGATCAGCCCGTCTGAGGGACGTACTCGGCTAGGCTCGCCATGCCCATGGATACCGCAGAGCTGAAGACCTCAGTGCACGGCGGGCGGCTTGTCGCTCAAGCGCTTAAGTCCAGAGGGGTTACGCACCTCTTCACGCTGTCCGGGGGACATCTGTTCTCCATATACGACGGCTGCAAAGCCGAGGGTATCGAGATCGTCGACGTGCGCCACGAGCAGTCGGCCGTCTTTGCCGCCGAGGGCTTTGCCAAGGCGACGCGGCGGGTCGGGGTGGCGGCGCTGACCGCCGGGCCCGGCGTCACCAACGGAGTCAGCGCGATCGCCGGCGCCCTGGCCAACTGCTCACCGCTCTGTGTGCTCGGGGGGCGGGCGCCGGAGCTGCGTTGGGGCGCGGGCTCGCTGCAGGAGATCGACCACCTGCCCTTCGTCGCGCCGCTCGTCAAGTCGGCCGAGACGGTAAAGGAGCCGGAGCTGATCGCGGCGCGGACCGCGGCGGCCCTCGATCTGGCTCTCGCCGCCCCGGGCGGCCCGACCTTCGTCGACTATCCGCTCGACGTCGTCTTCAGCGAGGCCGAGGCGGACGTTCCCGCGGCGGTTGCGGCGACGGCGCAGGCGGCGGCCGGCGCCGAGGAGGCCGCGGCGCTCCTGGCCGCCGCCGAGCGGCCGGCGATCATGGCCGGCACCGGCCTCTACTGGGGTCGCGGTGAGGGGGAGCTAAGGGCGCTGGCCGAGGCGCTGGGCATCCCGGTCTTCCTCAATGGCCTCGGGCGCGGGTGCTTGGCGGCCGACCACGAGCTGGCCTTCAGCCGTGCTCGCGGGGCCGGGCTGAAGGGGGCGGACGTCGCGCTCGTCGTCGGCGTGCCGATCGACTTTCGCCTCGGCTTCGGCGGCAGCTTCGGCGAGGAGACGAAGCTGATCCGCCTCGATGCCGCCCCCAACGAGCTGACCGCCAACCGCCCTCCGCTGCTCGACCTGGTCGGCGACGTGGCGGCGACCCTCGCCGCGATCGGCGAATCCCTCGCGGGCGAGCCACGACGCAGTGACGCCTGGCTCGAGGAGCTGCGCAAGGTCGAGGCGCAGAAGCGGGCCGCCGAGCAGGAGGAGCTGAACGACGCCCGCTCGCCCCTGCACCCTGTTCGCGTCTACAAGGAGCTGGCCGAGGTGCTGGAGCGCGACGCGATCGTGATCGGCGACGGCGGCGACTTTGTCTCCTACGCCGGCCGCTTCATCGAGACCCACGAGCCGGGCTGCTGGATGGACCCCGGACCGTTCGGCTGCCTCGGCGCCGGGCCCGGTCAGGCGATCGGCGCCAAGTTGGCCCATCCGGAGCGCCAGGTCTGCCTCTTGCTCGGCGATGGCGCATTCGGCTTCGCGGGCATGGAGTTCGACACTTTGGCGCGTCACGGTCTGCCGGTGGTGGGCGTGATGGGCAATAACGGCATCTGGGCGCTCGAGCATCACCCGATGAAATTCCTCTACGGCTACTCGGTGGCGGCGGAGCTGCGGCCGGAAACCCCCTACGAGAAGGTCGTCGAGGCGCTGGGCTGCGACGGTGTCGTCGTGCGCGAGCCCGGGCAGCTGCGGCCGGCCCTGGAGCGTGCCTTCGAGTCGGGTCGTCCGACCCTCGTCAACGTCCTCACCGACCCTGAGGTCGTCTACCCGCGCAAGTCGAATCTGGCTTGATCAAGCCAGATGATTGGCTGAGTGGCCAGCTCGGCCAATCCGTCCCCGAACGAGAATCGACCGCCATCGCTGGCGGCCGATTCAAGATGGCCCCTCAGGACGGGCAGGGGTACGTCTTCAGGGGCCAGTGCTTATTCGATGGGCTCAGACGGCGGGAGGCGCCATAATGCGGCAATCGCCCGAACCCTGTATTCGGGTCTCGATGGGGATCTCGTCCCTCACCTCGTTCCCGATGATTCGATTATGCGCTTGCCTATCCGGAATGTCTAGGCACGCCGTTTGGGGCTACTCATAAGTTAGTAGCTCACTTTTACCAACTTTTGGGGGTTGGGCCCCCGCTTTTGCCCAACTGGAAGGGGACCGAAAACTTCCCTGTACAGCCGGGCTCAGGTGTCGGGGCCGCGCCGGTGCATACGGCTAGCCGCGTTTCCCCGCGGTCTCGATCGCGGTTCCGTAGAGGATGTCGTGCTCGGAGACCCGGATCCGCTTGAGGCCGAATGCCCGCATCGCCTCGACCAGGATCACGACGCCGGCGATGATGGTCGGGGCCCGGTCGGCGTGAAGACCGGGGATCTGGACTCGCTCCTCGAGCCGGGCGGAGGCCAGCTGGGAGAGCAGCCGCTGGATCGATTCCAGCGAGAGGAGGTGCCCGTGGACGCGCTCGGGGTCATAGGGGTCGAGCTCGAGATCGATGGCGGCAAGGGAGGTGGGGGTGCCGGCTACCGCGATCCCGGCCACCGCTGCCGCCCGCTCGTTTTCGCTGACCGCCTCGATGATCGTCCTGACGTCCCCCGCCAACTCCTCCAGCTCGCCGGCGGTCGGCGGGTCGGTCGAGATGTGGCGCTCGGTATGGCGGACGACGCCAGCCTGCAGGGATGCTTGGAAGGAGATCTCGCTGCCGCTGCCGACGATCAGCTCGGTCGAGCCGCCGCCGATGTCGATCACCAGGGTTGGGTCTGCCGGCGGCTGCTCGTGGGTAGCGCCGAGGTAGGTGAGCCGTGCCTCCTCGTCGCCGTCGAGCACCCGCGCCGAGAGCGCGAAGCGCTCGCGCAGCTCGGCGACGAACGCGGCGCCGTTCGAAGCGTCGCGAACGGCACTGGTGGCGATCGCGGCGACCGCCTCGACGCCGGCCGCCTCACAGATCGCGACGTAGTCGCCGATAGCCTCGCAGGCCTCCTCGATCGCCTCGGCGGAGAGCTGCCCCGAGAGGTCGACGCCCCGCCCCAACCGCGTCACCCGGCTCTGCCGCTCTATCTTCGCGACCTCCCCATCCACCACGTCGGCGACCAGCAACCGGCTGGAGTTGCTGCCGACGTCGATCACCGCCACCCTGTGAGAGTCCCGCGCCATGAGGGGCCGGCACTCTAGAGCGCCCCACCCGCAACCGCCCTTTCGCCCCCGCCCAGGTCTCTCGAGCCCCACCAGGCGCTGCTAGCATTGACAAACCGCCGCGGGGTGGAGCAGCCAGGTAGCTCGTCGGGCTCATAACCCGAAGGTCGCGGGTTCGAATCCCGCCCCCGCTATTTCACGAAAGCCCCGCATTTGCGGGGTTTTTGTTTGTCTTATCTGACAGACAACAGGGTGCAAAATCGGCCTTGGGGCAAGCTCTGGGGCAAGGTGAGGTTGTGGAAGCAACGTTGTGGGCCTTGAGATCAGACGCTCCACTCTGCATGTTTGCGTTGAGATGCGGCCGATGCAGCGAGGGCACGATGCGCTTCACCACACCGGTGGAAGCGGGATAGCCTCGGTCGATGGCAGACCTCATCCGCACCCTCTTTGATTCTTCATGGGACGAGCTTTCGAGGGCTAAGGTCGAGACGTTTCTGCACTCCGCCGAAGACGAGGGCCTCACTTGGGAGGTCAAGGGCGATCAGCGCGAATGTAAGTGGCCTCGACGGGCTCAGGTGGAGAAGGCGGTCTGCGGATTCGCCAACAGCCAGCTCGGCGGCGTCCTCATCATCGGTGCTCACCGCGCCGACAAACGCAAACCTGGCTGGGCGCTCCATGGTCTGTCTGATCCTGGCGAAGAGGTCGATCTCGCGCTCGATCGAGTCATCAGGAATGGCATCCAACCCGTCCCTCCCTTCCGCGTAAAAAGCTGGTTGGTCGAGGCCAGCCGATACGCGGCGGTGGTCTGGGTGGAGCCGACCGATCGGCCTCCTTCAATCACCCGCGACGGGCGGGTTTTCGAAAGGACGACGGGCGCAACCGAGCCGGTCGACGATTCGGTTGCTTTGGCCAAACTTTTCGACGCTGGAGCTCAGGCCATTAGCACCGCCAAGATCAACGCGACGCAGGCAGCCGCGCGGGCCCTGATGCTGCCGCACGTCCCGTCCCTGAGCCCCCAGGGTTTCCTTCTTTGGGAGGAAGCAGGAGAATCACGGCCTTGGATTGGGCTGGGCGTCGCCGCGACTGCCTACCGAGGCGACATCGGAGGGAGGCTCGTGGAACAAGTCTTCGCTGAGGAGGCGGAGCGGACCATCCGCGAGTTGCTTCGGCCCTCACCGCACAACTATCCGCTGCCGGACCAAGCCTTCATAACCCCGTGGGGGGACGTGGTCGCAGCTCGCGTCGATCCGAGCAACCCCTCGGACCATCGTCGCCATTACTTTGTCTCCGTCGGTTGGGACGGAGGGGTGGGCGTGGCGTGTCTGGATCTCGCGCAGTCCCGCCCGAGCCCCTCCTGGAGCGAGGAAGTTCTGAAGCCGATGTGGGACCTGGCCTGCCGACTGGTGCTACTACTCGGCGGTACTGGCCAGCTGCATATGAGCCTTCACGGGACTGGATGGATCGGCGGGGGGCAGGCGTGGCCCGATCTAGAACACGCGCGCGAGGCGGTCACGACCGCTTCGGGTGATGAGTCCGCAACGACGTTCACCGTGCCGAAGGAGGCGGTGGACGACCTGGAGCTTCAGCTACGACGCTACGCCGGGGAGCAGCTCTGGAAGTAACGCTCGATACCTCCTGCGCGCTGACATTTCCGTCGACCGGCCGGATGTGCAAGTCCCCAGGACCGGGGCCACCCATCACCAACGTTCAAGAGCCCCCGAATGTGTCCGGTCGTTTGATCATATTTGAGCGCCTGTGCCTTCCCCCGTTCCCGAGCGGAATCGCAATGTCTACTTCGTCGGCGCCGGCCTCTCCTGTGCGCTCGGGATGCCGAACACGGCAGCCCTGATCACCGATGTCAAGCGGGAGTTGGACTGGGAGAGCTGGCGCCACAGCGCAGGTCTTGGCGACGATCTAATCGCTGCCTTCGAGGCCTTCTATCCAGACGGCGGTGACACCGGCTTCACTCCCGACGCCGTCGACTTCTTCTCGGTTTTGCACAGCTATGTCGAGGTCTGCGCTGGTTTCCCCGGCAGCCTGCCCGAAACCGCCGACTTCTTTCGTCGCCTCAAGTTCGGAATTGCCAATCTGCTGATCAAGCGGCTGAAGGAGGCCGATCCGCACCTGGAAGCGGGCTCGGACTACCTCGATGAGGTGGTGCAGCCAGGCAATATCGTCGTCACGTCCAACTGGGACTTCGGGATTGAGCACTATGCGCGCCTGCACGGGGTGCCCGTACGGTGGCGTGGGCGGGGTACCCGAACCGGAGAGTTGGTTGTCCTGAAGCTGCACGGAGCTATTGACTGGACGCTGGGCTCGGAGGCGCGAATCGGACGCTTCGGCGCGCTCGAATTCTCGCCGCTTAGCGAGCAAGCCTTTGGGCCCGGCTACCGGGTCTCGCTCCCCACCGGCAAAGCGCGCGAGCGATGCGTTCTGCGCATGAAAGCGCTCGAGGAGTGGGGGTCGGCATGGAGGCGCGTTTCGAGTCGCACCCGAGAGCCCTATATCGTTACGATGGCGCGCGGCAAGACGGGCGATCTCGGTCCCCTGCGAGAGATCTGGCGCGACGCCTATGAGGCGCTAAGCCGCGCCCAGCGCCTGGAGATCGTCGGCTACTCGCTGCCGGACGACGACATCGAGATACGCACCATGCTGCGGGCGGCGGTTCGGCGAGGCGAAGGTCCCGAGGAGATCGTTGTGCGAAACCCGGCGCCTGACGTCCACGTCCGCTTCCGGCGTTTCCTACGGCGCGAGGTCCAGTCGAATTACCTTCCGGTCGACGCCGTCTGACTGGAGTGTGGTCCGCACCCCGGCACTGATCTTCCGGCCGGTGCTACTTCCGTTGTGCGCTCTCAGGAAGCGTCGCGAGGCCCTTTGAGACCAGGTCACGTTCGTCGCAACTAACAAGCCGATGGCCACCTTCGTCGGCGGCGGCTGCATATGCGGCGTCGTAAACCGAGATCGTGTGGCGCTCGGCGATCTCCGCCGCCCTCGCTAGGAGAGTGTCGGTAGAGAGGAGGACGCCGCCGTCGTTGGCGAGCCTCTCGACCACTGCCAGCAGCGGCGCCACCGACTGCGATGCGCGCCACGCCCGCACTGCGACGTTGGTGATCTCGTAGCGGGCGAGGTCAAGCGTAGCGAGGGAGACCTCGTCATCTTCCAGCAGGCCACGAGCATGCTCGTGGTGATCGTCTTCGGGGTCGAAGGCGGCGAGCAGGACGCTCGCGTCGAGAAGCAGCGTCGTCACGGACCGGGGCGCGTTGCCTTCACAAGCTCCGCGGCGCGTCCGCCGTGGGGCGAAGCGTCACTGAGCAGGGATCGCATTGCCGCTGCTCGGCCCTCGCGGCGTCGGCGCAGGGCCGCGTCGGCGAACCCCCGCATGACGGCGCTGCGAGTCGTGCCGCCGCGCTGCGCCTCGGCGTCTACCTCGGCGAGGAGATCGTCTGGAAGGGAGACCATGACCTTTGCCATACAGCAAGTATACCCAGGTATACCAGCGGCTTTCGCTGGGCAAGAAATGGGGCAAGGTGCCCCACAGATTCCAGCCGATCTCCACGTAGTTCAATCTCGGGAATTCGGCTTGGAATCTAGTCCCACGTAGTCCAGCCGACCCAGCGGCTCAGTCTCATAACCCGAAGGTCGCGGGTTCGAATCCCGCCCCCGCTATAGGACGGAACCCGTTATCAAGCGGGTTTTCGCGTTTTCGGGGGACCTCAAAAATCGCGAAAAATCGCCCTGGGGCAACGCCTGGCTCCATGCACGACAAGGTTATGGGCGCGGACGAGGCGGACGAGGAGTTCGACACGACCGACGCCCAGGACGCACGCGATCAGGGCGAGGTCCTTCGCGAAGTCCTACTCATCTACCCGGAGGCGATGACGCTCGACGAGCTGACCTACTACCTCACATGTCCCAGGAGGAGCTGGGCGTCCGCGCGTCGGTCCATCGAGGCCGGCAAACCCTTTGAACTGCTGGCCCTTGTTCTACCGAGCTAGTTAGTCAGCCCACCAGTCCCGCTGACCCTCCACGTCTTCCCGCGGATTCTCGCCAAGATTGGGCGCGCCGATGACGAGGATCTCGAGGCCCTTCGGCCCGGCCTCGTAGCCTCGCCACGTACCGGGCGGGACGCGCACCGCGTCCCATTCCTTGAGCTCGACGATCTCGTCGTCGAGCTTCATCCGTCCGCTCCCGCGCAGGACCACGTACACCTCCTCCTGCTTCTTGTGCGTGTGGCCGTACGGAAAGCGATAGCCGGGTGGGACGCGCTGGTAGCTCAGGCCGGATCTCTCGAGTTCGAGCGCCTCGGTCGCCATGCGGAACTCCAGGTCCGGCGCGCCGTCGAACCTGGACCCGAGATCCTCCAGATCCTCCTTGAGGTTCCTGAGCGTGAACGGCACGGCGCAATCCTATGGCACCTTTGGCTGGGGTCGCCGATCTGATACGTCAAGCGCCGCGGTGCCAGGTTCCTTCCCGGCAGCGCTCCGCGGTCAGACACAGTAGTACTGCTTCCCATGCATTTCAGGAGCCTAATCCCGACATCGCGCTTTTCTTTAGCGCGACATCCGGCAGTCGTAGGTGCGCTCAGGCTGTCGAACAAGCCTGGGGCAAGAAATGGGGCAAGCCCCACAGATCCCAACCGATCTCGATCTCGTGAAAACCGCTTGCTACCGTGCCCCACGTAGCCCAGCGGGACCCCTGGTTCGGGCTCATAGTCGGACCGTCCTTGTGAGAACCCGAAGGTCAAAGTCTTCGGGTGCCTCTTGATACCTCCAGCGGCTCGGCGGTGGCAATTCGCCGAGCGGATGCCGCCGCAAGGAACCTCGGTTACCTCACGCGCGGCGCGGCTCCGTCTGAGCTGCGTTCACACGCGGAGTCGACGATCCCCGATTGCAGGTAGGCGGTCTCGCGGAACACGGTGCCATCGGGGACCCCGGGGTATTCCGCGGGCTTCGCTTTGAAGATCATTTCGGCCTCCGCGAGGATCTTGGACGTGTGAGGATCGAAGATGAACCTGCGGCCGAATCCGCGTTCCCTGACCCAGCTGATCGCGTCGCCGCGTCGCCCGGCGACATCGGCCACATCGCGCTCGAACCCGATGCCGGGAATTTCAGCAAGGGCATTGAAGGCAGCCGCGCGCAGCGCCGGGCTCGTGATCGGTTCGCTCAGGATTTCCAAGATCCTTTCGACCGTCGCACCGCCTCTCAGCGAGTCGGCCGGCGACGGATCAACCGGCGAGCTCCCCCCACGGCGGTTTTCGATGGCCAGACGCAGGGGTTCGGGCTCGGTCGGAAGCCGGGAAACTCGGGAGAGATAGGCGAATTCATGGCGGCCCCGAAAAGATTTGGCCGCGAAATCCTTAACCAGGCGCCCGGAGCTGTCGCGGCTTACGTCGTGTTCGTCTGAGTCGTAGGCGAAGGGAGGCGGGGAGCCCGCCTCTTCCCAAAGCCTTTGGTCGGTGCCGGAGAAGAAGGCGACCCGGCCCAGGGTTTCTCGCTCGCGCGTCGTCCCATCAGGAGCCGTCCAGACTTCCTTCAGGGTGGGCACAAGGGCATTGCGGACATCCGGCGAGCCCGTCAGGTTCGCCGTGAAGTACCTGGGGTTCTTCTTGGAACCCGCCGGCCTCGTCTCAGAACCTTTCGGAAGCCACCCCTGCAGTTGGACCACCTTCGTCTTCGTGTAGAGAAACCGGCCGGGACCGGGCGGCGCTTCGACTGGGGTGTCGGACGCTTCGGCGGCAGTGGCGGTTTGGCGCAGGGCTTCGGCGATAGCGGTTTGGGGCAGGGCTTCGTCGCCGACCGGGGTGTAGTCGGGCCCACCCCCGGCGCTTAGCCCGAAAGAGCCGCTGCCGCTGGGCGGCGCCGGGACCGGCTCGCAGGGCCCAACCGGACCTTCTGCGATTCCCAGCTTCGCGACACTCCCCCCTTCGGGGTCGCCGTCGTGCGGAACGGGAGCTCCGGAGAGCACGACACTCTGATCGGGGCGGAGCGCTTTCGGGTCGAGATTGACGTTCCCGGTCGAGCTGCGGTAGTCCTGATTGGAGATTTCACCGCGCATGAGTTCACCGAAGCGTTCGCGCCACGTCTGGGTGCTGCCGACCGTGATGGTCATCGCACCGGGCCCACCCATGGTGAAGCCGCCCATGGTGCCGTCTCCGGGCAGTTTCACCCGCGACGGCGTGAAGTGCGGTTCGCGGCAGACCTTCCCGGCCGGCAGCCAGGTCACCTGCGCCTGAATCCCGGCGTCTTCCAGAGCCTTCTCCAGGCCGGAGGCGTCTTCGAGGCTGTAGACCTTGATCTTCACGCCGCCGTCCTCCTGCGGTTCGACGGCGAAGGCCGCCGGAGCGTTGTCGCCGCCGGCGCTGACGATCAGTGCGACCGCGATGGCGACGATGGCCGTGGCGGCGCCCAGCGCCACGCGCAGGCCGCGCCGACGCCAGCCGGTCGCGGGCTGCGGGCCCCGCCCACCCGGGCTAACCGCGTCGACGAGCGTTGCCCGCCGCGCCTTCAGGGTGGCGTCGTCGGGGAGTAGCGGTGAGAGGTCGGGCTTGGACTCGGTCACAGGGGTTCCTCCGCGGGTCTGGTCGCCGCAGTCGTGTCGGGGAAGGCATCTCCGAGGCGGGTACGGGCACGGGCGAGACGGGAGCGCACGGTGCCGGTGGGCAGGCCAAGGGCCTCGCTGATCTCGCCGTAGGAAAGATCGCCCCAGGCGAGCAAGGCGAGCACCTCCCGCTCGCGCCGCGGCAGCGCGCGGATCGCCTCGCCGCCATCGCGCAGCTGCTGGATCGCATCGACGCGGGCGATCGCCTCGGCCTCGAGGTCGTTGGGGGCCTGACCGACGTTTCGCACCCGCTCGAGGGTGTCTCGGTAGCGCCGCTGGCTCCGCCAGTGGCGGCGTACGACGTTGTTGGCGATCCCCAGCAGCAGCGGCGCGGCGCTGTCGCCGCTCAGGGTCAGGCGCTGGCGCTTTCGCCAGGCTTCAAGGAAGACCGTTGCTGTCGCGTCCTCGGCGGCCTGCAGGTCTGCTGTGCGCCAGAGGCAGTAGGACTGGACCGCACGCGCATGGTGCTCGTAGAGGTCGCCGAATGCCTCGGCGTCGCCGGAGCGGGTTCGGTCCCAGAGCTCTGTGTCAGCTGCCATCAGAGGTGGATGCCCGCAGGGCGGAATCCGGTTCCCGATTTCTTCGCGAGGTCTTCATCTGCGCTCCGGATGGCAATGGACTCGATCAAGTCAGTTCTCTGAGACGCCTGGAACGTGAAGGCAAGATCGCCGAACGCCCAGGACGCCAAGCCGTCCGTCAAACATGGCCAGCGTGCTGGCCATGTGTCTGTCACAGACGCCTCTTACATTGGTGTTGAGAGGGATGAGGACACGTCTTCTGGTGATCCCGCGGGGAGTTGCTGCGGTCAATGCCTTTGCCGCCGCGGTGGCGTTGGCGGCTTCGGCCGATCCGAGCTTCTCGGAGGGGCTGCAGGTCCGGTCGCTGATCGCTTCGCTTGTCCTGCTGGCGGTTTGGGCCGGGGCCGCGGTGCAGGGGCGGGCTTGGGCCGACCTGATGTACCGGCAGCCCGTCGTGCTCGCGGTCGTCTGCTTGGTCGGCGCCGTTGTCTGTCAGATCGGCTTTGGCGGTTGGCGTAGCCCGCTCTTCCTGCCCGGCGTTTTCTTGACCGGCACCGGTGCGACGGTGCTCTCGAGCGGTCGGGCCGCGGTCTACGGGGCGCTGGCCGCTCTGGGCTACCTGGGCTCGCTCGCGGTGACCGCGAGCTTGTCCGATCTCTCCGACGCCGGCGACCTCTTCCGCGTCCCCTACAACGCGTGCGCGTTCGTGCTGGTTGCCGTCCTCGGCTCGATGCTGGGCGGCGTCGCCCGTCGCCTCCGGGGTCTGGAGCACGACCTCAGCTCGGGACAGGAGCGCTGGTCGATGCTGCATTCCGCCGTCAACCGGGTCCGCGAAGCCGACGACCAGATGCTGGAGCTGCTCGAGTCTCCCGCGCTTGCCGGCCGGGAGGGAGTCGAGGCGGCCGCCAGGGAAATCGCCCTTGCTGGCCAGCGGGGCGCTCACGAGCAGCTCGGTCTCGCCGCCGGCGACCTGGGCGGCGTGATCGGCGGCCAGCTGGAGTGGGAGCGGAAGCTGGCGGATCGGCAGATCGACGTCCGGCTCTCGGTCGAGGACGGGGTGCCGCCCGACGTGGCGCCGGAGATAGTTGAGGAGATGGTGGGGCTGGCCCGCAACGTCTTCAAGAACGCCCTGCAGCATCGTCCCCGGCCCGGCGCGATCGAGGTCGACATCGCCCGCGCCGATGGCTGGGTCAGCGTTGCCTTCCACAACATCGGAGCGCAGCCGTCGGCCGCGGTTCGGCTCGATGGCAGTGGCGGCCTCTCCAACGCGAGGCGCAGGCTCGAGGCGCTGGGGGGGACGCTCGATGTCGAGCAGCGGCCGGGCCGCCTGTCGCTGATCGCGGGAGCGCCCGTCCGGTGAAGGCGATGACGCAGGCGGCCTCCGTTCCCCCTCGCGATTCGTTCGAGGCGGTATCGCGCGCCGGCGAGACGGTGCTGCGGGTCGGCGCTGCCTTCGGGGTTCTCGAAGCCTGCTCGATCGCCGTCCTGGACCCCTGGATCGAGAGCTCGAGCCGGGCGCCCGGGATCGCCGTCTCGGTGGCCGCCTCGGTCGCGATCGCCCTCAGCTTTCGACGTGCGTACCGACCGGAGCGGGCGGCGGCGCTGCGGATGTGGGTGCTGCTGGTGGCGATCCTGCTCGTCCCCGCCTGGCGGACGCCGTTCGGGACCCTGATCGGCGTTGCCGCCTTCGGGGCCGGTTGGCGGTTGCCGCGTGGCAGGGCGATCGGCCTCGCGATCGCCGCGGCCGCGGCGATAGGCGCGTCGGCGGCGGTTGCCGGTCCGCCAACCGACTTCGGCTCGCGGCTCGACATCCCGCTCGTCAGCGCCGCGATCCCGCTCGGCGGGGTCCTTGCCGGCCTCTTCTTCCGGGCGTTGGAGCGGCGGCTCGACAGCCGCGCCGCAGAAGTCGGTTCGCTGCGGCAGCGCATCGCCGCGCTGCGGCTCGGCATTCGAAAGATCGAGTACCGCCACAGCTACACGCGGGGCCTGGGGCTCGTCATCAGCCAGGGGGCGTCCAGTCCCGCCGCCGCGGCTCTCCAGCGCGCCTTCGCCAGCCACACGGCGGCGATGGGAGACCTCGACCGGCTGATCCAGCACGAGCGCGAGCGCGCGGGTCGCGACGCCGAGGCCGAGCTCCTCGATGCCGTCAGCGCGCGAATCGCACCGGTGCCCGCCTCCGTCTCGATCGAACCGCTCGGAAGCGACCACGGCGAAGAAGCGGTGCTGCGCTTGCTGGAGCGGATCCTGCGTATCCGCGAGGACCTTGGCGCCGGTGCCGAGGTGGTGGTCGAGGCTCGTCCGCGCGACCTGCTCGGCCGCCCGAAGGTCGATTTGCTCCGGATCAAGGTCGAGGTCTCCGCCTCCGACGCGCTGATCTTCATCTCACCCGAGCCCCCCTCCGGCGTGCACGACTCCGACGCGGTGAAGCGACTGCGGATCGCCGCGCGAGGAACCGGTACGCAGATCGATCGCATGCCGACCGACGGTAGCTTGCGCATGACGCTCAGCCTTGGCCCCGACAAGTGATGCCGCCGATCCAACTCATCGTCTTCGACTGCGAATCGATGGACCTTCGCATGCGTCGCCGGTTCGTCGAGCAGGAGCTGGCGCAGGCGCCCGACCACGAGTTCGAGCCGCTCTACGCCGGGACCCGTACCGAGTGCCTCGATCTGGCCGCGGCCGCCAGCGATGCGGTGGCGCTGGTCGACCTCCGCGCGGTCGGCGCCGACCTCCGAGGCGAGGGTTTCGAGACGATCGAGACGATCCGCCGTCACCCGCGGCTCCGCGAACGCTGCCGGCCGGCCGCCTGGACCGCGCACCGCTCCTGGGAGTGGCGCGACCACGCCGAGCGGCTCGGGGCCTACGGCATGCTCGACATGGAGCAGATCGTCGCCGGGACCGAGAGCATCCTCTCCTTCGTCCGCGAGGTGGCCGCGCTGCCGCTGCGACCGTTCGGCGAGCCGGTTGCCTTCGTCGGCCGCGACGAGCGAGCGGCGACGCCCGAGGAGGAGGAGCGCAGGCGCCGCGGCGTGTTCCCACCCCGGCCCTGGACGCCGGAGGAGAGGGAGATCCTCAAGTTGATGGCCGACGGGCACGACTCGCCGTCGACGGTCTCCCAGATCCTCGGGCTGAAACCGGAGCTCGTACGGGAAAGGATGACCGCCTTCAGAAAAGCCGTCGGCGGCTCATCGGTCAGCTCCTCGCGGCGCAACCAGGAGATCCTCCGCGCCATGCTCAGCCGGCCGCCGATGGAGCCGGCGCCCCCCAACCGAGTCGACGTCGAGGACTCGCAGGACGTCGTCAACTGGGCGGCGGAACCCAAGACGCGGCGGGCGGCCTGGCTGACGCCGGAGGAGGAGCAGGGCCTCGAGGCCTATCGCAAGGCGGAGCCGGCGATTCGGATGCGGTTCCAGGAACGCACCGCGGGCCCGGGCAGGAAGAGCTCCGAGGACGTCGAGGCCCGGGAGCGCGAGCTCGATCGAGTCGTCGCCGCGAAGATGGCGATCGACGAGGACGGGGCACGGCGGTTGATCGCGCGTTTCACCCGCAAGCTGCGCGCGGCTGCCGACGACCGGGGAATCGCGATCGGCGAGGTCGACTAGCACACCGACCCTAGGGTGTCACCGAATTTAATTGGTTCACGTCCGCGGCTGGGACTGGTCCGATTGCGGCATGGACACCGGAGCCGCCACCGCCGCGCCCGTCGACCCCCGTCTCTCTGCCTACCTCTCATCGCGGGGGCGGGCCCGGTTAAAGCGCATGCGCCCGCGCCGCTCGGCGGTTCCCGCCGGCGCCGGCCTGGCCGAGCTGGAGGAGGCCTGCCGGGAGGCGCGCCAGCAGGTCGACGCGGAGATGCTGGTTTACCTGGCGGCAAACCCCGGCCGCTTCCTAAGTGAGGACGGAGCCGCCGACGAGGACCACCTCTTCGCCCACGTCTACCTTCGCTTCGACCGTCGAGTGCGCCGGCTCTTCGCCTCCAGCCGCCGTCACCTCAGCCTCGACGCGCCGCCCCGCCCGCTCCCGGGGGCAGGCGGCCCGGCCGAGCTGGATCTCGGTGAGCTGATCGCCGCCACGACGCCGCACCCGCTCGACCTGCTCGAGCGTGAGGCAGCGGTCGTCGCCGAGTGGGAGATGAGGCGCCTCGAGGCGGACCGAATCGCTGCCTTCCTGGCGGTACGCGACCGCCTCGACCGCCTCGTCTACGAGCTGCGCACCGCCGGGCTCTCCTGGGCGGAGGTCGGGGAGGCGCTGGTCGCCGAGCACCGGGTCCTCAGCGCCCGCCCGGCCGCCCTCGCCCGCCAGCGCTGGCGGCGGATGCGGCGCGACGCGCTCGCCCAGGGCTGCCCCGACCCCTCCTGTCACACGGACGGTTCGTCGCGGATGAATGGGCCCACCCAAACGGAGGTGCCACCAGCATGACCATCAGCAGCAAGCTACGAAACGGGCTCATCGCCGCCGCGATCCTGGCGGGGGCGATCCTCGCCGGCGGCTGCGGCGAGTCCGAAAACGAGGGCGGCGACCAGGCGGCGGTGACGGGAAGCGAGGGCAGGATCGTCGCGGCCCTCACCTCGCGGCCGTTGCGCATCGTCGCCCAACCCGACGCCACGGCGAGCCACACCGCGCCGCGGCTGCTCGCCAGCAGCTTGGACACGGTCCGCAACGCGTTCGAGCTGGCGATGGCGCAAGGCGGCAGCTTCGATGCCGAGCTGGTCGGAGGCGACCTGACGCCGATCGACCTGATCGCGCCGGTCGAGGTGCCCGATCCCGGCGGCGGCAGAGACGAAATAGAGAGGGCCGATGTCGCCGAGACGGCCAGGAGCCAGCTCGCCGCGGCCGGCGAGGCCCTTGCCGAAAACCCCTCGGTCGCCGACCTCGAGCCGGGCTCGGCAATCGCCGACAACCTGCGCCGGGCGCTCGAGCGGCTTGCGGCAACCTCCGACCCGGACAGCCAGGGCGTCGTGGTCGTAGCCTCCGACGGCGCCGACGACGTCGTCAAGGACCATCTCGACGAGGCCCCAACCGCGCTGGCGGAGCGGCTCGGCAGCAGGCTCGGGAGCGGGATCGGAAAGGGGGCGGTTGTCCTGATCGCGGGCGTCGGCATGGGTGCGAACGGAACTCCCGGCGCGGCCGCATTCCGCCTGCGCCGGGCCTGGGAGATCGCCTGCGCGAAGACCGGGGCGCTGTGCTCGGTTTCGATCGAAGCCGAGCAGCCGCTGCTCCTGGAGGCGATCGACCGTGCCTAGGCTCTCCGAGCGCCTGCGCCGGATCGGCCCCCGGGCGGCGAAGGACTTGCTGCGGCGGATGCTCGACGCCGCCGGCCGGGTCGAACGGAACCGGGTCGAGGCCGGCGCCGATTCCGGGTCCTACTTCCCCACCGTCCAGGGGCCGGCCCGAAACCAGGACCGCGCCGTCGAAGAGGAGGAGCGCGAGAGGCTCGACCGGCGTCGGGCGCGGCTGCGGCGCGGATTCTTTGGCCGCTTTCGCAACTGGCTGCTGGGGATGCGCCGCGCCGGGGATCGCGCCGACGCGGCCAGGGAAAACGAGGCGGTGGCCACCGAAGCCCACGCGGCGGCCCGGGAGGACAGCGCCCGCTGGGAGCAGGAGGTGGGCCGCGCGCACCTCGTCACGATCGTCCCGAGCGTGCTCACCGTCCTCGGCCTGGTCATCGCGGGGGTCGCCGACACGCTGTTCAGCGCCGGGGCGTCGAGGTTCCTCGTCGCCTCCAGCGCCGTGGTTCCGCGTTCGCTTGAAACCCCGCTGTCCCTGCTCCTCGCGCTCCTGTTCGGCGTCGGCATGCTGACGCTGACCAAGTGGGCGGTCGAGGAGACGATGCTGATCCGCTTCTCGAGCTCAGGCGACGGCCGGCAGGCTGGGATGGACCCGCCGCCGTGGGCGGGTCGCTCGCCCCGCCGCCGTCTGTTTGGCGTGGCGTTCGCCCTCGTCACGGTCGGTCTCGTCGTCGCCGTCTCCGCCGGCCTCCGCGAGAACGCCGCCGTCCTCGGCGACGCCGCCGGTCCCCAGCCCGTCAGGGGCGGCGAGCACTCGATCGCGGAGGAGGCTGAAAGGGCATCCTCCTCCTCGGAGGAGGCGACCGCGTCCCCCGGCAGCGCCAAAGCCAGCTATCGGGACTTCCTCGCGCTCGGCCTCGGCAGCCTGCTGCTCCTCGCCGCGGTGACCCAGTTCGCGATGGATCCAGCTCGCATCCACGCGAAGCGCCTTCGCGCCGCCGAGCGCAGGGCCCGGCTGGTGCTGGCCTACCGGCGCTGGCGCCGCCAGGTGACCCAGCGGCGGCTCGAGGGCGGCCGCGACGCCGATGCCGCGTTGATCCGTCATACCGATGTGGTCGTGAAGAACCAGCGATACAGCTCCGCCGACCTGATGATCCAGGTCGCGGATCGGAACCCCGGCCTGTTCGGCAACGTGGCCAAGGAGGGCGATGTCCCGGACCCTCTGCGCCACCTGGCTTTCTCCGCGAACGATATGCCCGAGTTCCCGCCGCCCGTGGATCGTTTCGGGCCGCCGCCATCGGCGGACGCGGAGGAGGGGAGCGGGGAGGACGGCGATGCGGCCTAGCCGCTGGGTTGCCATCGGTGGCCGGCTTCGCGGCTCGGGTCCGCGGCTCGACGGCGGCAGGCGCCTGCGGCCCCGACGGCGGCTGGACCGCCGCTGGCTGGCGGCGCTGCCGCCCCTCCTCGGTGTCATCGCGGCGCTCGCGGTCCTCGCCGGCGGCGGCGAGGAGGACCCGCTCGCAGGCGGGTCGCGCCCCTCCGGGGCCGGGGGGTCGGCGCCCGGCGGAACCGCCACCGCCCCGGCCGGGGCGGTGGCTCCGCTCGCCGATCCGGCTCCGGCCAGCCGGCGCCTCGTCGTCGAACGCGAGGTCGAGTACAAGGAGGTGGTTGTCGGCGAAAGAGAGGTCGAGCACCCTCACCGGGCGGACTTCGACCTCTCTCTGCTTGCCGTCGCGGCGCTCGTCGGACTCTCGGGGGCGGTTCTCTCGCGCCGCAAGGTCGCTCCCCCGAAGCTGGCCCCCGCCGTCACCCCGCTCGCCCTCGCCGCGGCGCTTGCGCTGACCGTCGCCGCCATCGACGTCAGCGAGTCGCCCGAGCGCCCGCGGACGGTTGCCGTTCGCAGCTCGAACCTCCGCCCGGCTCCGGTTCCGATCGGCATCGAGCGGATCGACGAAGGCCGAACGGTGCGGGTCGTCCGCCGCTTCCGCCGCGAGGTGCCGGTCCGCCGCCTCGAGCACGTCCACGCCTGGGTGCTGGCGATGTCCTGGCAGCTGCCGCTGCTGGTTCTCTCGGCGGCCTGGGCTGTCGCGCTCGGCGCGATCGGCCTTCGTCCCAGCCAAGAGCGGCCAGCCCACCGGGCTGACATCACGACTGGAGGGATCGCCCGGTGAGCGGTCGAAGCGCGAAGATAGGCCTCGTGCACCGGGTCATCGACGCGATGAACGTGATCGGTTGCCGTCCGGACGGCTGGTGGCGGGACCGCGCCGGAGCGATCGAGCGTCTCGCCGCTCAACTCGATGGCTGGGCAGCCGAGACCGGCGAGCGGGTCACCGTCGTCCTCGAGCAGCCACCGCGGCGGCCGCTCGACGCTGAGCGGCTTGAGGTCGCCTGGGCGCCACGCCCCGGCCCCAACTCCGCCGATCGGGAGATCGTCCGCCGCCTCGACGACTGGCTCGCCGGCGATGAGGCGATCGTCGTCACCTCCGATCGCGATCTGGCCGAGCGCGCCCGTGACCTCGGCGCCGAGGTCGAACCGGCAGCGACCTTCCGCGCGCGGCTCGAAGCCCTTTGACTTCGAGCGGCGGGCGGCGCCGCCTGGTATGAGGGGAGGCATGGCCGAACAGGTCCCTCGTGGCGCTCGGCGCATCCTCGACCTCGGGACCGGGGACGGCCGGCTGCTGGCTCTGCTCCAAGCCGACCGTCCCGAGATGCTTGGTGTCGGCCTCGACTTCTCCGACCTCATGCTCGGAGCCGCGCGGGAGCGCTTCGAGGACGACGAGCGCGTCGAGCTGGCCGAGCACGACCTGGCGGAGCCGTTGCCGGCGCTGGGGGCTCGAGATGGCGCTTCTGATCGGCGTCAGGCCGGCGGTCGGTTGACCCAGAGCCGCGGGCGTCCCGTGGAATAGCGTCTGCGCGGTGGACCTTGCCTGGACGCTCCTCGGTATCGCCGTCGTCGCGCTGACCCTGCGCGACATCTTCGACGTCCTCTTCCATCCGCTGGGCAGGGGGATGATCGCGCGGCATGTCGTTCGTCTGGTTTCCGCCGCGGCGCATGCGGCAACGGGCACTCGCACCATTGGCCTGCTCGCCGGACCGCTGAGCTACGTCGCCGTCGTGGCGACGTGGGCGGGGCTGCTCGCCCTCGGATGGGCTCTCGTTTTCATGCCCCAGCTCCCCGGGGGGTTCAGCTTCGATCCCGGCCTCGACCCGGCCCAGCACTCGGGCTTCTTCGACGCCCTCTACGTGTCGCTCGTCAACCTGACCAGCCTCGGCTACGGCGACATCTCCCCGCAGGCCCCCCTGCTGCGCGTGCTCGGTCCGGTCGAGACCCTGTTCGGCCTCGGCCTCCTCACCGCCAGCATCTCCTGGCTGATCTCGATCTACAACGCGATCTCCCGCCGCGACTCGTTCGCCCACGAGGTGCACCTGACGAAGGAAGCGGAGGAGCGGCTGGGCACCAAGCTCGCCGACGCCGATCCGGAGCTGCTGGAGCGAATGCTGGCCTCGTTCACCGAGCAGCTGATCGCCACCCGCCGCGACCTGATCCACTTCCCCATCACCCACTACTTCCGCACCGAGGACGAGGAGCGAGCGCTGTCGGGCCTGCTTCCCTTCCTCTCCTCGCTGGTGCAGGAGGCGAGCGCGGAGGGCCGGCCACACGCCCTCAAGGTGCGGGCGGGAATGCTGGGAATGGCGATCGACGACTTCGCCGAGACGCTGCGGGTGAGGCTCCGTTTTGCCGGCGAGACCACCGCGGCCACCCTCGAGCACTACCAGGCCGGCCACCGATCGCCGCGAAGCGGGACCTAGCCTGCATCGGCCCGTATATCCGTCCAAATATCGGGTAGTTGCTAATGCATCGAGTAGTCCCCATGAGGGGCCGCCGGCCGACCGGTCGAGAGGCAAATGAGAGGAAGCGGAGTCGCAGCTGAACGATCTTTGTGGCGTGGGGCCGCCTGCGTCGCTGCCTGGCTCCTGATCGGCTGGGTGGCTCTTGTCGGACCGGCGAGCGCCGGGATCGTGAAGGAAGCGACGGACCGCGTCGCGTCGAGTGCCGGGGCGGACCAGGGGGCCGTCAACGCCCTGCCGCCACCCCCGAAAGCCGTGCCATCGCCCCCGAAAGCCGTGCCATCGCCCCCGAAAGCGGTGCCGCCACCTTCGAAGGCCCTGCCGCCCCCCTCGAAAGTCGTGCCCTCCCCGTCGCCGCCGGCCCCACCTCGGATCCCGAGCAGGCCCACCGGCGGTGCACCGGGCAAGGCGCCGGCGCCTCCGCACCCACCGCCCAGCTCCGGCGTGGATGCGCCGGGGGATGACGGGATAGCCGGCGTCGCCGGCGATGCGGGGCGCTCGGTCACGAGCGCTGCCGGCGAAGCAGGCGATCGGGTACCGACTGGTCCAAGCGAAGGCGGCAGCGCCAACGCAGCACCCAGCGATCCCGCCGGCGCGGGCAAGAAGACGCGCCTCAGCGCCGCCGCAACGGCGAAGCGCACCCCGCTGTCGGTCGGGCCCGCCGATGTGGCTGCCGTCCAGCGGTGGTTCGCACGCGTCTGGCCGGCGATTGCGCTGGGCGGGGAGGACGGCCAGGGGTTGCTGGTACCCACGGCGATAGCGGCAGAGCTGCTTCGCCCCCTGATCGCCGTCGCCGATCGATCGCTGCAGGCGGTCGCATCCGTTGTTCGTGCGGTCGGCGGTGACGGTGCTCCCGCCGCCGGGAGGCCTGTGCAGCCGCACGCTCCGAACGGCTTCCTCTCCAACGTGGCCGCGGCGGCAGACTGGGAGAAGATCCCCTATCTGGTCGCCATCGCGATTCTCCTTGCCCTGCTGGCTTACACGATGTGGCGGGAATTTCGCTCGGCGCTCCGCCCCCATGTGCGCTGAGCGCCTTCGCTGGACGTGAGAGCATCACCTTTGGTGACCGACTTCCTGGTCAAGCGAGACGACCTCCGCCAGTGCCGGATCGTTGACTCCGCCGCGCCCGAGCCCGAGCCGGGGCAGGCGCTGCTGCGGGTAGACAGCTTCGGGTTGACCTCGAACAACGTCACCTACGCCGTCTTCGGCGAGGCGATGTCCTACTGGGACTTCTTCCCGGCCGAGGACGGCTGGGGCCGGATCCCGGTCTGGGGCTTCGCCGAGGTCGAGCGAAGCGAGGCCGAGGGCTTGGAGAGCGGGACGCGGCTGTACGGATACCTGCCGCCGTCCTCGCACCTGGTCGTGACCCCGGTCGACGGCAACGAGCGCGGGTTCGTCGACGGCTCGCCGCATCGCGCGGCGCTGCCCTCCGCCTACCACCGCTATCTGGCGACCGAGGCCGACCCCTTCTACCGGGCGGGCACGGAGGAGATCCAGATGCTGCTGCGTCCGCTCTTCTTCACCTCCTTCCTGATCGACGACCAGCTCGCCGACGAGGGCCTGGTCGAGCGGGGGCCGATCGCGATCTCGAGCGCTTCCAGCAAGACCGCGATCGCCGCCGCCTTCCTGCTGGCGCGCCGGGATGAGGCCGAGCTGATCGGTCTCACCTCGCCGGGCAGCACCGGCTTCGTCGAGGGGCTCGGGATCTACGATCGCGTCGTCCCCTACGGGGGGATCGGCTCGCTCGAGCGCCGGCCGGCGACCTTCGTCGACGTCGCCGGCGACGGCGACGTGCGGGCCGCTGTGCACTCGCGCTACGGCGACCAGCTCGTCCACAGCATGGCCGTCGGCGGCACGCACTGGGAGCGGCTCGGCGGCGGCGGGCTCGGAGGCAGCGGTACGGAGCTGCCGGGCCCGACGCCGGCCTTCTTCTTCGCGCCCGACCGGGTCGTCAAACGCTCCGCCGACTGGGGCCGGGCCGAGCTCGAGTCACGAGTGGCCGATGCCTGGCACCCCTTCTGCGACTGGCTCGGCGGCTGGCTGGAGACGATTCGCGGCGAGGGTTTCGAGGCTCTGCAGGGCGCCTACCTCGACGTGCTCGAAGGCAGGGTCCCGCCGAAGAAGGCGCACGTGCTCACCCTGCCGTAGCGGTTCCGTGCGTTGGCCCGGGCCGCGCCGGCGCTACCCTGGGCGGCGTCCAATCGATCCCGACCATGGGGAGGGCCAGTGATCAGCAAGACCGACTTCATCGGGGTTCCGTCGCAGGACAGCGAGCGGACGCGTCGCTTCTACGTCGAGACGCTGGGGCTGCGCCCCGACGCTAACGCGCGCTTCGAGTTCTGGGCCGGTGAGACCTGCTTCGGCATCTGGGAGCCGGCGAAATTCGGGATGGAGTTCGCGCCGCAGAAGAACGCCCACCCGGCGCTCCACGTCGAGGACGTCGAGGCGGCTCGCAGGGAGCTGGAGGCAAAGGGCGTCGAGTTCAGCGGCGACATCCTCGACACCGGCGTCTGCCACATGGCGTTCTTCACCGACCCCGACGGCAACGACCTGATGCTCCACCACCGCTACGCGTCGCAGGAGTAGGTCGGGATGGCGGAGTTGAGGTTCGAGATCTCGATCTCGCTCGACGGCTTCGTCGCCGGGCCCAACCAGAGCGAGGAGCACCCGCTCGGCGAAGGTGGCGAGCAGCTGCACGAGTGGGTGGTCAAGCTCGCGGCCTGGCGGGAGGCGCACGGCAGGGAGGGCGGTGAGGTCAACGCCAGCACGCCGCTGATGGAGGAAGGGTTGGCCAGGGCGGGCGCTGTCGTGATGGGGCGCAACATGTTCGGCGGCGGCCCGGGCCCCTGGGGCGACGATCCCTGGCAGGGCTGGTGGGGCGACGAACCGCCCTTCCACGTACCGGTCTTCGTGCTGACCCACCATCCGCGTGAGCCGCTGGTGAAGGAGGGCGGCACCACCTTCACCTTCGTCACCGGCGGGATCGAGTCGGCGCTGGCCCAGGCCAAGCAGGCGGCCGGGAACAAGGACGTGGCGCTCGGCGGCGGCGCCGACGTCGGCCGGCAGTACCTGGCGGCGGGCCTCATCGACGAGCTGCAGCTCAACGTGGCGCCGGTGCTGCTCGGCTCAGGGGCCCGCCTCTTCGACGGCGGCGCCGGCGCTGGCCTGAAGCTGGAGCAGACCCTGGTCGTCGAGACCCCCGACGTGACCCATCTGCGCTACCGGGTCGGTTAGTGGGACGACTTTCCAATCTATTTCATTGGTAAGTCGCCCCACGCCCTGACTGCTCCGGTGCCCAGCACCCGGTGTCATGCGCCTCGTCACACTGGCCGACCAGCCAGCGTGCGAGAATCTCGCCCGTGGCCGCGGGGTCGCCCGAACATCTCGATGTGCTGATCGTCGGGGCCGGTCTCTCCGGCATCGGCGCGGCCTGGCACCTGCAGGACCGGCACCCCGGGCGCAGCTACGCGATCCTCGAGGCGCGTGAGGACCTGGGCGGCACCTGGGACCTGTTCCGCTACCCCGGCATCCGCTCCGACTCCGACATGCACACGCTGGGCTACCGCTTCCGGCCCTGGCTCGCGGACAAGTCGATCACCGACGGCGACTCGATCCTCGAATACGTGCGCGAGACCGCGCGCGACCACGGGATCGATCGCAGCATCCGCTTCCAGCACCGGGTCGTCCGCGCCGAGTGGTCGACGGCGGAGTCGCGCTGGACGGTGGAGGCCGAGCGCGCCGACAGCGAGACGGTCCAGCTGACCTGCGACTTCCTCTGGATGTGCAGCGGCTACTTCCGCTACGACGAGGGCTACACGCCGCGGTTCGAGGGGGTCGAGCGTTTCGGCGGCCGCGTCGTCCACCCCCAGCACTGGCCCGAGGACCTCGACTACGCCGGCAAGCGCGTCGTCGTGATCGGCAGCGGCGCCACCGCGGTCACCCTGGTGCCGGCGATGGCGGAGAAGGCCGCCCAGGTGACGATGCTGCAGCGTTCGCCCACCTACATCGTCTCGCTGCCCGCGGCGGACCCGATCGCCAGCCGGTTGCGCCGGCGGCTGCCGCCCAAGCTGGTCTACTCGCTCGTGCGCTGGAAGAACGTCCTCTTGCAGACCTTCGTCTACCAGCTAAGCCGCCGGCGGCCGAACGCGGTGAAGCGGATGATCCGGCGCGGGCTCGAGCGGGCGCTGCCGCCCGGCTACGACATCGACACCCACTTTACGCCGGCCTACGACCCCTGGGACCAGCGGATGTGCCTGGTGCCCGACGGCGACCTCTTCGAGGCGATCACGGACGGCAGCGCTGAGGTCGTCACCGACCGAATCGCGACCTTCACCGAGTCCGGGATCGCGCTCGAGTCCGGCGCCGAGCTCGAGGCCGACGTCGTCGTCACCGCCACCGGACTCAACCTGCTCTTCCTCGGGGGGATGCAGCTGAGTGTCGATGGCGAGGAGGTCGACGTGCCTTCCTCGATGACCTACAAGGGCCTGATGCTGAGCGGTGTCCCCAACTTCGCCTTCACGGTCGGCTACACCAACGCCTCCTGGACGCTGAAGGCGGACCTGACCTCGGAGTACGTCTGCCGCCTCCTCTCGCACATGGACGCCCATGGCTACCGGCGCTGTGTGCCCGAGCTGGACCCCTCGATCGAGGAAGCGCCGCTGCTCGACTTCACCTCTGGCTATGTGCTGCGCTCGCTCGACCAGTTCCCCAAACAGGGCGCGGTGGAGCCGTGGAAGCTGCGGCAGAACTACTTTTTCGACACGCGGACGATCAGGCGCGGCCGGATCGACGACGGCACGATGCGTTTCTCCAGAGCCGTGCCCAGTGGCGAGCGCGCCGAGACGATCGCCGCCTGACCGGCCGCGACCTTCGCTCACCAGCGCGCGTCGTGCTCCTCCATCACGCCCAGCCCCTCGGCCAGCTCGAGTCCGTCGAGCGAGCCGTGGAAGCGGCAGAAGCGGTGGCGGTAGCGGGAGCTGACCAGCAGCAGGTTCTCGTTGCGGGCGCGCTCGCACTCCTCCGCGAAGGACAGCCGCGCGCCAGCGGCGAACTCGATTCCGGCCTCGCCCTGGAAGAACACCGGCTCGGGCTCGTAGGGCTCGCCATCGACCCAGATCGCCCGCTCGCTCTCCTCGGGCGGGTCGTTGATCCCTTCGACCAGGTTCCAGGCGACCCGCCGTCCGTCCTCGGCGGCGCCGACGCCGGCCGACCAGCGCCAGCTCGTGTGGCGGCGGTGGTAGCCGGCGGATTCGTCGTCGACCGCAAGCGCGTCGACCTCCCAGCGCCGGTCTCCCGCCTCGATCGTCCCGCTCACCGGAACCCCGGCTCGCTTCCGGGTCCAGCCCCAGCCGGCTCCGCTGGGGCAGATCGATTCGATCGCGGTGCTCTCGCCGAGCCGCAGGCTCGCCCGCAGGCGGCGAGCGTCGATCTCGAGCCGGGCGCCGTCCATCGTCACCTCGCCCGACCCGGGGCGGAAGCTGGTGTGATCGAGGCGCTCGCGATGGCGCCGGTCCCAGAGGACCCAGAAGCTCTGTCCGAGCGGCCCGACCTGCGCCCGCGCGGCGCACAGCATCAGCTCCTCGCCGAAGACGCCGACGTAGCGCCAGCGCTTGCGGGTCTGCCCGTGCGCCCGCAGCGGCATCGGCCCGGGCGGCACCGGCAGCTCGGGCCGCCCCGGCCCCGGCCCGCGCCAGGGAAGCTCCACCCTCCCCGCCGATGGGCCGAATCCGGTCGATATGCGCCCGCTTTCGGCCCGTCGGCTAGGCATCGAGGCTCTCCAAGCGCTCCGCGAGGCGGTTCATGCCGCGCTTGCGCGCGGCGACGGCGGCGCCGGCCCAATCGGTGGGGCGGTCGGGCGGCCGCTCGACGCCGGCGTCGCGCAGGGTCGCGATGTCCTTGAAGGCGAGCAGCTCCTCGCGGGCGTCGAGCAGGGCGCCGCGCAGCTTCGGACGCGGCTCGCGGATCGCGTTGTCGAGGATCGCCTCCAGCGAGCCGTGCTTGCGCAGCAGCTCGGCCGCCGTCTTCGGCCCGACGCCCTTCGCCCCGGGCAGGCCGTCGGATGGGTCGCCGCGCAGGGCGATGAAGTCGGGCACCTGCTCGGGGTCGACTCCGTAGCGTTCGCGCACCCCCTCCGGCGTCACCTCTTCCGCCCCTTTCTTGCCGCCGGTCCTGACGTAGAGCACCGTCACCCGCTTCCCGGCGCACTGGTACATGTCGCGGTCCCCGGTCAACAGCAGCGCCCGGCCCCCCGCCTCGGCCTCGCGGCGAGCGAGGGTGCCGAGCAGGTCGTCGGCCTCGAGCGAGCCGCTGGTCTCGACCGTCCAGCCGAAGGCCTCGAAGAAGGCACGGCTGTCGGCCCACTGCGGCGCCAGCCCGTCCGGGACCTCGTCGCGCTCGGCGTGGTAGGCCGGGTACAGCTCGGTCCGGTAGGAGGCGGCGTCGGGGCCGAAGCAGAGGACGACCGCGCGCGGCCGCTGCACTTCGACCTCGCGCAGGATCAGGTTGGCGGCGCCGAGCAGCGCGTTGACCGGGTTGCCGTCCGGTCCCCTGATCGAGTCCGGCAACGCGTAGAAGGCGCGGAACAGCATCGACGGCGTGTCTACGGCGAGCAGCGGTTGGGGCATCGTGCGACCATACCCGCGTCGTGAGGCTCCGAGCCTTCATCGCCGCCGCGACCGTGACCGCATTCGTCGTCCCTGCACCGGCGCCCGCGGCCCAAGCCGCGACCGTCCCGGTGACGATCAAGCCGACTGAGCTCGACCCGGCCGTGGTCGTCGTCGGGCCCGGCACCGACGTGAAGTGGACCAACCGCGACCTGCGCGCGCGGGCGCTGGGCGGCGACTTCGACTCCCCCTCGATCGCCCCCGGCAAATCCTTCGAGCTTCGCTTTCGCCACCCCGGCGTCTACGAGTACCGCGACCGCGACAACCCGCTGCTGACGGGGACCGTCATCGTCAGCGCCGGCTTCGCTCGCGGCAGGCCCCACTACCCGAGCCCGGCGGGGCCGCGGATCGTCACCCATCGCTGGCGCGCCAGCCTGCGCATCGACCTGCGCGAGAGCTGGAAATACATGGACGGGAAGTTCCTCAGCTTCGAGGGCCCGTGCAACGCACAGGTCGGCCGCGGCAGTCGCACCGTCGGCCTCCAGGCGACCTTTCCCAGCGTCGAGTACAACCGCGTCGGCAAGCTGGAGATCCTGGCGGGGAAGTCGAACCCCTACCGGATCCAGCGCTACCGCGAGACGATCGACTCGAAGAGCTCCGACCCCTCCGGCGGTCGCGTTGTCGATTGCGGCGACGGCTCCCTCGACCCACCCGCCGACGTCGAGCAGAAGTGCGATCACAGCTTCGCCGGGACGCGGGTTCGGGCGGAGCTGAGCTGGGCGCCGAAGATCGGCCAGGGACGCTTCCAGTGGCCCCACACCTATCTCGGCCCCCGGCCCCGCGAAAAAAACTGCGGCCACAGCTTCCTCGCCGGGCACCTGGTCGGCCTCGATGCCGATTTGCTGCCGTGGGACCCCGGCGCGGGATCGGAGCTCCTCTACGACCACGGCCGCACCAGCCCTGTGACCGCGGCGGAGGCGCGCGCCCTTCGCGACGGTCGCCCGCTGACGATCGAGCGCTCCTTCGAACTGCAGTTCACGGCCGACTGCTGCCTCGAGTGGCACGAGCCCGACAAGCCCGGCACCTACGTCCGCGTCGGCGCCCGCCACGAAGCGCGCGGCCGGGTGACGATTCGCCTCACCCCGCGCTGAGCAGAGGCAGAGCCGACGGCGCCGGTCCACTAGGTTTGGGCGCTCGTGAGCGACGCCGCCCTGCAGATCGAGGACCTCGCCAAGCGCTACCCGACTGGGGTCGAGGCGCTGCGCGGCGTCTCGCTGCGGATCGAGGCGGGGGAGCTGTTCGGGCTGCTCGGCCCCAACGGTGCCGGCAAGTCGACGCTGATCCACTGCACGACCGGGCTGGCGCAGCCGACCGCGGGCGCGATCAGCGTCTTCGGCCACGACGCGATCGACCACTACGCGGAGGCGCGGCAGGCCGTCGGGCTGGCGCCGCAGGAGCCGAACCTCGACTGGTTCCTGACCGTCGAGGAGACGCTCGACTACCACGCCGGCTACTTCGGGATGCCGAAGCGCGAGCGACGCGAGCGGGCGACCGAGCTGCTGGAGACCTTCTCGCTGACCGAGAAGCGCGACGAACGGACTCGCACGCTGTCGGGCGGGATGAAACGCCGCCTGATCCTGGCGCGGGCAATGATGCACCGGCCGCGCCTTTTGATCCTCGACGAGCCGACCGCCGGCGTCGACGTCGAGCTGCGATTGGAGCTGTGGCACTACGTGCAGCGGATCAAGCAGGAGGGGACGACGATCCTGCTCACCACTCATTACATCGAGGAGGCCGAGCAGCTCTGCGACCGGATCGCCTTCATCAACGAGGGCAGGATCGTCGGCGAGGGCACCAGCGCCGAGCTGGCCAGCGAGTACGGCGTCGGCAATCTCGAGGACGCCTACCTGGCGCTGGTCGGTCGCAAGGAGCTGTCGCGATCGCGGATCGAGCTGGAGGCCGCCTCGTGAGCACCGCCCAGATCCGCTTCGCGACCCTGTGGCGGCGCGAGGTCAATCGCTTCATGAAGATCAAGAAACAGACGATCGGCGCACCACTGCTCGAAACCTTCCTCTACATCTCGGTCTTCGGCGCCGCCCTCGGTTCGCGGATCGACAAGCTGCACGGGATCGACTACGTGGTGTTCGTGATTCCCGGCCTGATCATGATGGCCTGGTCGATCAACGCCTTCGCCAACAACTCCTCCTCGATCCTGCAGCAGAAATTCCAGGGGGCGATCCAGGACCAGCTCTCCTCTCCCGCTTCGCCGGTGGAGCTGCTGCTCGCCTTCTCGCTCGGCGGCTTCATGCGCGGCCTCGTCGTCTCCGTCCTCACCTTCGGCGCCGCCTCGCTGCTGGTCGATCTGCCGGTCGACCACGTCCTCGTCCTCATCCCCTCGCTCTTCCTGGTCGGCTTCTTCTTCTCGCAGCTCGGGGTGCTGATCGGCGTCCGCGCCGAACAGTTCGACGACGTCGCCTTCGCCCAGACCTTCATCCTGCAGCCGCTGATCTTCCTCGGCGGCGTCTTCTACTCCGCCACCCTGCTGCCGGAGCCGTTCGAGACGCTGACCCACTTCAACCCGATCTTCTACATGATCAACCTGGTCCGCTACGGCTTCGTCGGCTTCAGCGAAGTCAGCGTCGCCCTCTCGCTGCTGGCGCTGACCGCGGCGACCGCCGCCCTCTTCGCGGTCAACCTGCGCCTCTTCTCGAGCGGCTACCGGCTCCGCGCCTAGCTCGCTCGCTGGCGAATAGACGACCCAGGGACATCTCTATTCGCCAGTCGTTCCCACGCTCCGCTCGAGCCAGGAGAGGTAGCCGGCGCTGCCGGCGACGATCGGCGTCGCGACGATCTCCGGCTCCTCGTAGGAGTGGAGCTCGCGGATCGCCGCCTCCAACTCCCGGTAGCGCCCCGCCTCGGTCTTCGCCAGGCAGAGCCACTCTTGTGCCGTCTCGACCTCGCCCCGCCAGCGGTAGCGGCTGGCGATCGGGCCGACCGTCTGCACGCAGGCGGCGAGGCGGCGCTCGACCAGCGCCGCCGCGATCCGCTCGGCCTCCTCCTCGGAGCCGGCGGCGGTCAGCACCTGCAGGTACTCGGGCATCGCCCCAGGATAGGGCGGCCGGTGGGCTTGAGAGTCAACTCCGGGTTGACTTTCAAGCCCACCGGCGGGAGAGCTCAGCGCGGGTCGGCTACGAGGACCTCGCCGTCGGCCTCGGGCGCGACCAGGATCGCGCCCTCGCCGCTGGCGTAGGCCTCCTCGCCGTGGTAGACGACGTCCATGCCGACCGCCTCGTCGTGCTCGGTCGCCCGCAGCGGCATCACCGCGCCGACCAGTTTGAGCAGCACGAAGGTGCCGGCGAAGGCGTAGACGGGCGTCACCGCGGCGGCCACGGCCTGCGACCAGAACTGGCCGCCGTCGCCGTAGAAGAGCCCGTCGGCGACCCCGTTCCAGCCGATCTGGGCGACCAGGCCGAGGAAGAGGATGCCGGTGAAGCCGGCGATGCCATGGGCGGCGAGGACGTCGAGCGTCTCGTCGACGCGGGTGCGCGGCCGCCACATGATCACCAGGTAGCAGGGCACCGCGCCAAGGAAGCCCAGCGCCATCGCCCAGCCGGGGCTGATGAAGCCGCCGGCGGGGGTGATCAGCACGCAGCCGACGATGATCGCCGTCGCGGCGCCGATCGCGGTCACCTTCCTGCCCCGGATCAGATCGAGCGCGAACCAGGTGATCAGGGCGCAGGCCGGCGTCAGCAGGGTGTTGACGAAGGCGAGCACGCTCGAGTCGCCGGCCGAGAGGCCGCTGCCGCCGTTGAAGCCGAACCAGCCGAACCACAGCAGGCCGGCGCCGACCAGCACGTAGACGGCGTTGTGGGGCAGGAGCGCCTGGCGCCCGTAGTCTTTGCGCGCGCCGACGACCAGGGCGGCGGCCAGGGCCGAGAAGCCCGAACCCATCTCGACCGGGACGCCGCCGGCGAAGTCGAGCGTTCCCTGCTCGGCGAGCCAGCCGCCGCCGAAGGCCCAGTGGGCGAGGACGGCGTAGACCAGCACCGACCACAGCGCCGCGAAGACCATGAAGGCGCCGAAGCGCATCCGCTCGACGACGGCGCCCGCGATCAGGGCAACCGTGATGATGCAGAAGGTCCCCTGGAAGGCCATGAAGAGCAGGTGGGGGATCGTCCCTTCCCCGCGCGGTTCGAAGTCGACGCCGTTGAGCGCGAAGTAGCCGAGGCCGCCGATCAGGTCGCCTTCGCCGTCGAAGGCGAGCGAGTAGCCGAGCAGCGCCCAGGTGACGGCGGCGATCGCCACCGCCGCGACGCACATCATGAAGGTGTTGAGGGTGTTCTTGGCCCGCACCAGGCCGGCGTAGAAGAGGCCGAGGGCGAAGGTCATCATCAGCACCAGGGCCGTCGCGGCGAGCATCCAGGCGGTGTCGCCGGTGTCGATCTGGGCGATCGCAAGTGCGCTCATGGCTGCTTCACCACCGGGGTGACGGCGGCCTCGTCGGACTCGCCGGTGCGGATGCGGACCGCCTGCTCCAGCGGCACGACGAAGATCTTCCCGTCGCCGACCTGGCCGGTGCGCGCTCCCTCGCAGAGCGCGTCGACGGTCGCTTGGACGAACGAATCCGAGACGGCGACCTCGAAGCGGACCTTGTCCGAGAGGCCCATCTTGACGGTGGTGCCGCGGTAGGTCTCGACGCGCTCGAGCTCGCCGCCGTGGCCCTCGACGCGGCTCAGCGAGACGCCGCGCACTTCCGCCCGGTACAGCGCTTCCAGCACGTCGTTCGCCTTCTCAGGGCGCACGATGCCGATCACCAGTTTCACCGATCCTCCCTCTCCCGTTCCAAGCTAGAGCGGGGAGGAGCCTAGCGATCTCCCTCGGAAAGTGCGGTCCACCATGCGACGCGAGCGGGCGCGTCGCGGGCGCGGATCGGCGCTCGCGCTCGCAGCGACGGACGCGGTCGAAACCGGCGCCGCCGGCGACGATCGCCGGCGATCACGTCAGGCCCGCCGGTGCCGGTGTGGCTCGGGAGGCGGTCGGGTGACCGTGACGTTGCCGGCGCCCTGTGGACCGAGGTTGGCGACGACTGGTCAGAGCGGCTGGCGAGCGAGGCGCTCTCCCGCCGGCGCAAGCAGCAAAACGACAACGGGCCTACTCACCGATCAGCTCGATCCGGTAGCCGTCGGGGTCGCGGAAGAAGCAGATGCGGTGGCCCTCGGTGCGGCCGCCGGGGCGGTAGGGCGGCTTTTCGGGCTCGATGCCGGCCGCGCCGAGCTGCTCGATCGTGCCGTCGAGGTCATCGACCAGGAGGGCGATGTGGTTGTAGCCGGTGCCGAGGTCGTAGGACTCGACGCCGTGGTTGTAGGTCAACTCCAAGCGGGGGTCCTCGCCGGGCAGGCCCATGAAGACGTTGATCGCCTCGTCGCCGATCGGCATCCGCCGCCGCTCCTCGAAGCCGAGCTTCTCGTAGAAGGCGACCGAGCGATCGATGTCGCCGATCCGGTAGCAGGTGTGGAGGAAGCTGGCCACGGCTTCAGGCTAGCCGAGCGCCGGCGACGATCGGCCCTCCCGCGTCATGATGCCGCCGTGGACGACGACCTGGTTCGACGCTTCCGGACGGCTCGGCGCGACCCCGAGCTGGCCGTTGTCGAGGGCTTCCACGCCCTCAAGCACGCGCTGCGCTTCGGCGCCGAGGTGGTCGAAGCGGTCGCGGTGGACCCGAACGAGCTGGAGCGCTTGGCCGCCGACCTGGCTCCTGACCTGGTCGGCGAGCTGGCCGCCCGGACCGTTCCCGTTCCGCAGGAGACGCTGGCGGAGCTGGTGCCGCTGATGCCGCGCACGGGCGTCGTCGCGATCGCCCGCCGGCCCCAGGTCGACGTCGCCGCCGTCCTCGCCGACCCGCGACCGGCGCCGCTGGTGCTGCTGGAGGACCCGCGCAACATCGGCAACCTCGGCGCCTGCGTTCGGGTCGCGGCCGCCGCCGGCGCCGCCGGCCTCTTCGCCACGGGTTTCAACGACCCCTGGTACCCGGACGCGCTGCGCGCCGGCGCCGGCCTCCACTTCGCCCTCCCGGTCACCGTCGTCGAGGAGCTGCCGGCGAGCGACCGGCCGCTGATCGCGATCGACCCCGACGGCGACGTGCTGCGCCCGCGGGAGCTGCCGCCCCGGGCGGTCTTCGCCTTCGGCACCGAGCGCGAGGGGCTCAGCGCCGCCCTGCTCGAGCGGGCCGACGCCCGGCTCGGCATCCCGATGGCCGCCGGCGTCTCCAGCCTCAACCTCGCCACCACCGTCTCGGCGGTCCTCTTCGCCCAGCGCCTTGCGCCGGGGCCGAGCGCGAGTTAGCTTCATCGGTACACCCGCGCGGACGAAAGGATTCCCTTGCTGCCACTAGCCGACATCTCCTTTGGCGAACTGCTTCTGATCTGCCTGGAGGTCTTCTTCCTCGTGATCTGGATCTGGATCCTGTTCACGATCATCACCGACCTCTTCCGCGACCACGAAACGTCCGGCTGGGGGAAGGCGGCCTGGGTCTTCTTCCTCGTCTTCGTCCCCTTCCTGACCGCGCTGATCTACCTGATCGCCCGCGGCGACGGGATGCGCGAGCGCGCGGTCAAGGCGCAGGCGGAGGCGAAACAGCATTTCGATTCCTACGTGCGCGAGCAGGCGCACACCTCGCCGGCCGACGAGCTGCACAAGCTCAACGAGCTGAAGGAGAAGGGCGCGCTCTCCAGCGAGGAGTTCGAGCGGGCGAAGGCCAAACTGCTCGCCTAGCTGCAACGGGAGTTGCAGGTTATTAGCAACTCCTAACAATCGATCCGGCATTTCGTTAGCGTGGGCGCGATGCGCCTCTCTTCCGGCAGGTCTCGCCGGCTGCTGCTCGTCGCCACGGTGGTGCTGGCTGCCGCCTGCCTGATCGCGGCTCCCTCGGGCGCGACCCTGCAGGAAAAGCTGGAGAGCACCCAGGGCAAGCTCGACCGGGTTCGCGAGAGCGAGAGCGCCGTGAGCGCGACGATCGCCGAGCAGAACCGGGCGATCGACTCGATGCTGGGCGAAGTCTCCGCCCTGCGCCAGCGCCAGCAGGCGGCCGAGGTGGAGCTGGCCGCGAAGCAGGCCGAGCTGGAGGAGGCGACGGCGAAGCTGGCCGCCGAGAAACGGCGGCTGGCGCGGATCCGCGCCCGCCTGCAGCGGGCATTGGGAGTGCTGCGCGAGCGGTTGGTCGCGATCTACCGCACCGGCAGCCCCGACACGCTCAGCATCGTGCTCGACTCCGAGAGCTGGTCGGACATGAGCGCGCGGGCCGACTACCTGAGTCGCATCCAGGACTACGACAACGCCGTCGCGGGCCGGGTCAAGGGCCTGCGCGACCAGGCGAAGGCGGCGGTGAAGCGAATGGCCGAGCTGCGGCTGCAGCTGAAGGGGGCCCGCGACGCGATCGCGGTCAAGGAGCGCGAAGCCGCGGCGGCGAAGGAAGAGGCCGAGGCACGCTTCGGCGAACTGAAGGCGGCGCAGGCGGAGCGCCAGCGGGCGCTCGACTCGCTGCAGTCGCGCGAGGCGGCGCTGAGCGACAACCTCGCCGCGATCTCCGAACAGATCGCCGACGCGGGCGGCTCCGTGCCGGCCACCGCGCCGGCGCCGCTGACGCCCGGACAGCAGGCCGAGTTCATCTCCGAAAGCCAGGCGAGCGTGCCGAGCAGCGCGCCGGCGGCCGTCGCGGCGGCGATCGAAGCCGCCAACTCGATCGCCTCGACGCCCTATATATGGGGCGGCGGCCACGGCTCCTTCGAATCCTCCGGCTACGACTGCTCCGGGGCGGTCAGCTTCGCCCTCCACGGCGGCGGCTTCCTCGACAGCCCGCTCGACTCGACCGGCCTCACCACCTGGGGCGAACCCGGGCCGGGACAGTGGATCACCGTCTACGGCAACTCCGGCCACGCCTGGATGATCATCGCCGGCCTCGCTTTCGACACCTCCGGCGGCGCCGGCCCCCGCTGGCACCCGATGCCGGTCAGCTCGACCGAAGGCTTCATAGCCCGCCACCCCCCGGGCTACTGAGACGTGCCGAGACTTATGCGCCCATAGTGGTGCATAAGTCTCGGCACGTCCCGAAAAGGCTAGGCCCGAGCGGCAGCGGTCTCGACCGGGCGGCCTTCGGCCTGCCAGCCGGCGACGCCGCCGCGGGCTACGTGGAGGACCGAGTCGAAGCCCTCGCGCTGGAGGATCGAGGCCGCCAGCCCGCTTCTCGCGCCCGCCTTGCAGATCGTCGCGATCGGGCGATCGCGGGGCAGCTCGTCCAGGCGCTCGGGCAGCTCGCCGAAGGGGATGTGGAGGGACTCCGGGATGTGGCTCGCCTCGAACTCGCCCTGGCGGCGGACGTCGAGGACGAGCGGCGACCCCGCGCCGTCGAGGCGCTCCGCGAGCTGCTTGGGGCCGAGGGCCTCGATTCGCTGCACCGGGCGTTCCTCCGCCCGCCAGGCGGACATGCCGCCGCCGAGGAAGCCGCGCACCGTGAGCCCGACAGCCGCCAGCAGCTCCGCCGCCGCCAGCTCGTTGCCGTCGGAGGCGGCGACGATCACGACTTCGGCCTCGGGCGGGACGACCTGCGCCACCTTGGTCGCGAAGCCGGTGTCGTAGGCGGAGGCGCTGATCGCGCCGGGAATGTGGGCCTCGTCGAACTGCTCGTTGGTGCGCGAGTCGACCGCCAGCGTCCCCTCGGCGATCGCCGCCTCGAAGCCACGCGGCGCCAGCCGGGCCGGCGCCCCGATCGTCTCCACCAACGGGCCGCAGTTGAGGCCGACGATGTGCTCGACGTTGGGCGGCCGGTCGCCGATGCTCGAGACCGCGTCCTCGACGAACTCCGCCTCCTCGCTGAACGCCAGCGCCCTGTTGTGGCGGCGCTCGAAGCCGATCGTCGAGGAGGTCTTGTGGTCGATCCCGGAGCTGCCGCAGAGCGAACCGCCGAGGTGCCCGGGCCAGACCTCGACCTCGTCGGGCAGCGCCAGCAGCCGCTCGTGCAGCGAGCGGAATATGTCGACCGCGCCCTGCCGCGGCTCGACCGCCAGGTCGGGACGGGCGACGTCGCCGACGAAGAGCGAGTCGCCGGTCAGGACCGCGACCGGGTCGCCGTCTCGGCTCGGGTCGCGCAGGAGGAAGGAGGTGTGCTCGGGCCGGTGTCCGGGCGTGTGGAGCGCCTCGATCGCCACCGCCTCGCCCAGCCGCAGCGTCCAGCCGTCGCCGAAGGGCTCGTGCTCGTACTCGGCCCCGGCCAGCTCGCTGACGTGGATCGTCGCCCCGGTTGCCCGTGCCAGCCGGCCGTGGCCGGAAACGTGGTCGGCGTGGTTGTGGGTCTCCAGCACATGCTCGATGCGGACGCCGTGCAGGCGGCTCAGCTGCAGGTAGGGGTCGATGTCCCACTGGGGGTCGACCACCGCGGCGATCCCGGAGCCCGGGTCGCCGACCAGGTACGACGCGCAGCCGAGGTCCTCGTGGATGATCTGCCTGAAGAGCATGTCGATCGCCCGGCGACCCTCGAACGGTCGAGGGGTTACCGTTCGCCCAGGGTAGCGGCAAGGTCTGTAGCGATGGCCCGGGAAGGAGCGACATGAGAGGCAACGAGGAGACGGTCCTGGAGCGCGAGCTGGAGGAGCTGCTCGAGGTCGAGCGCTTCGAGCCACCGCCGGGCTTCCGCGAGGCAGCGCTGCTCAACGACCCCGCCGTCTACGAGGAGGCCGCGGCCGACCCGGAGGCCTGGTGGCTGCGCCAGGCGCGCGAGCTGCTCGACTGGGTCGAGCCGCCGAGCCAGGGCCTCGACGAGTCCAACCCGCCCTTCTACAAGTGGTTTGCCGACGGGCGCCTGAACGCCTCCGCCAACTGCCTCGACCGCCACGTCGAGGCGGGCCGGGGCGGGCGCGTCGCCTACCACTGGCTCGGTGAGGAGGGAGAGGAGCGCGACGTCACCTACGCCGAGCTGCTCGCCGACACCCAGCGCTTCGCCAACGCCCTGCGCGGCCGCGGCATCGGCAAGGGCGACGTGGTCGGCATCTATCTGCCGATGATCCCCCAGGTCGTCGTCGCGATGCTCGCCTGCGCCCGCATCGGCGCCGTCCACAACGTCGTCTTCGGCGGCTTCTCGGCCGAGGCGGTGCGGGAGCGGATGGAGTTCTCGGACGCGAAGGCGCTGGTGACCGTCGACGGCGCCCGCCGCAAGGGGGCGACGGCGCCGGTCAAGGCCCGGGTCGACGAGGTGATGGCCGGGATCGGCTCGGTCGAGACGATCTTCGTCGTCCGCCACAGCGGCGCCGAGTGCGAGATGCGTGAGGGACGCGACGTCTGGTTCGAGGAGGCGATGGCGGCGGCATCGCCCAGGTGCCCGCCCGAGCCAATGGGCGCCGAGGACCCGCTCTTCATCCTCTACACCTCCGGTTCGACCGCGAAGCCGAAGGGGATTCTCCACACCACCGGCGGCTACCTGACCGGCGTCGCCTGGACCCACCGCCACGTCTTCGACCTGAAGCCGGAGCGCGACGTCTACTGGTGCGCGGCCGACGTCGGCTGGGTCACCGGCCACTCCTACATCGTCTACGGCCCGCTCGCCAACGGCGCCACCAGCGTCATGTACGAGGGGGCGCCCGACTATCCCGGCAAGGACATCTGGTGGGAGATCGTCGAGCGCCGCGAGGTGACGATCCTCTATACGGCGCCGACCGCGATTCGCGCCTGCATGAAGTGGGGCCCCGACCATCCCGAACGTCACGACCTCGGCTCGCTGCGGTTGCTCGGCTCGGTCGGGGAGCCGATCAATCCGAAGGCGTGGCTCTGGTACCACCAGGTGATCGGCGGCGGCCGCTGCCCCATAGTCGACACCTGGTGGCAGACCGAGACCGGCCACATCATGATCTCGCCGCTGCCGGGCCTCGTCGAGACCAAGCCGGGCTCGGCGACGCTGCCGCTCCCCGGAGTGGATGCCGCGGTTCTCGACCAGGGCGGCCAGCCGGTGGAGGAACGCGAGGGGCTGCTCGTTCTGCGGCGCCCCTGGCCCGGGATGCTGCGCACCCTCTACCGCGAGGAGGAGCGCTTCGTCGAAACCTACTTCGCGCGCTTCGGCCGCGAGACCTACCTGGTCGGCGACGCCGCTCGCCGCGACGCCGACGGCTACTTCTGGGTGCTGGGCCGGATCGACGACGTGATCAACGTGTCGGGCCATCGCCTCTCGACCGCCGAGGTCGAGTCGGCGATCGTCTCGCATCCGAAGGTCGCCGAGGCGGCGGTGATCGGCCAGAGCGACGAGCAGACCGGGCAGGCGATCTGCGCCTTCGTCACCCTCGAAGGCGACCACGAGGGCGGCGACGGGATGGTCGAGGAGCTGCGCGACCACGTCGCGGCGCGGATCGGCAAGCTGGCGCGGCCGAAGCGGGTGATCTGGTCCGGCGACCTGCCGAAGACGCGCTCGGGCAAGATCATGCGCCGCCTCCTGCGCGACATCGCCGAGGGCCGCGAGCTGGGCGACGTCACCACCCTGCGCGACCCCGACGTGATGCAGGAGCTGGAGCGCAAGATCGCCGCCCGCCGCGACGCCGAAGGCTGAACCCACACCGAAGCCCGCGCGAAACGGGACGTGCCGTTAGTTAGCCGCCCATATGGGCGGCTAACTAACGGCACGTCGACGATCAGCGAGGGGTGCGCTGGTCGACGATTCGCTCCACCGCGATCTCCAGCGCCTGCAGCTGCTCGCGCACGGCGTGCAGCTCGCGCAGCGCCACCGCCTCGGCCGAGAGCTGCTCCGTCTCCAGCTCTTCCTCGACCTCGGCGATCTCGGGGCCGAGGAAGCGCTGGGCGAAGGCGCCGGTGAGCAGGGCGACGAAGCCGATGCCGACGACCAGGATCACGATCGAGACGATCTCGCCGCCGGTCGTCGTCGGGTAGATGTTCGAGCCGAGCGTCGTCATCGTCGTCACCGCCCAGTAGATCCCGTCCCACGTGTCGAGGTGCTGGGTGTGCTTCTCGAATGCCTCGAACAACGCGCCGCCGCCGATCACGGTCAGCACCGCGAGCAGCGCCGCGTAGTGCAGGCCGCGGAGCGAGAAGACCTCGCGCGAGAGCTGCGCAAGCCGCAGCAAGCGCAGCAAGCGGAGGAGGCGCAGGACGCGGAGGCCCTGCAGGCCGGCCGGCAGCACCGGAGGGGTGAGGAAGACGACGATCGGGCTGAGCGGATTGCGGCGCAGCCAGGCACGGCGGTCGGGCACGATGGCCAGCATCACGATCAGCTCGACCGCGAAGGCGGTCCAGGTGATCCAGTTGAGCAGAATCGCAACCTCCTCCAAGGTTCCGCCCGGTTCCGACTCGGTGATTGCCACCATCGGCAGCGTCAGCGCCGCCGCGATCAGCATCGGCGTGTTCAGCGCTGCCGCCACCCGGGTGCTGCGAGCATCCATGCCAGGTGGATAGGCGAGTGGCAGCTGGCCCTCTCGCTCTGCCCGCTTGCTCGCTTCTGCGTCCATCCCGGCGTCCTTTCGACGCCGGGGCGCCGTTGCCTACTCGTTGCAAGGGACGGCGGGAGATGATTTGCTAAACTAATTACCGAGGCTAATTAGATGCCCGTACACGACACCAACCGCCACGCAGGAATCGCACCCCAGGCGGAACCCGCATCCCAGGACGCGGAACGGCTCGCGGGCGCCGAGGCGCTGACCGAGTCCGCCGCGCGGCTGCGGCTGGCGATCGTGCGGATGGCGCGGCGCCTGCGCCAGGAGGCGGCGGGGGCGGGGGGGACCGAGCTGAAGGCGGGGGGGACCGAGCTGACGCCGACCGCGGGATCGGCGCTGGCGACCGTCGAGAGGCACGGGCCGCTGACCCCCAGCGAGCTGGCCGAGATCGAGCGCGTGAAACGGCCGACCGCGACCCGCACGCTGCGTCTCCTCACCGAAGCCGGACTGGTCGACCGCACCGCCGACCCCGACGACGGGCGCAGCGCCCTGGTCAGCGTCAGCGCCGCCGGGCGCGAGCAACTGCGCCGCCTGCGCGGCCGCAAGAACGCTTTCCTGGCGCGCCGCATGCGCGAGCTGTCCGCCGCCGACGTCGAGACGCTCGAGCGTGCGGCCGAGATCCTCGAGGCGATCCTGGAGGCGCCGCCGGGCGCGGCGGGACGGCGATGAGCGCCGCTCTCGGGCGCAGCTTCGACTCGCTCTCGGTCCCCAACTACCGCCGCTACTTCGCTGGCCAGATCGTCTCCGTCTCCGGCAACTGGATGCAGATGGTGGCCGAGGTCTGGTTGATCCTCGAGCTGACCGGCAGCGGCGTCGCCGTCGGCATGACGACCGCGCTGCAGTTCCTGCCGATCCTCCTCTTCGGCGCCTGGGGCGGCGTCCTCGCCGACCGCTTCGCGAAGCGCCGCCTGCTGATGGTCACGCAGGCGCTGATGGCGTTGCCGGCGATCGCGCTGTTCACGGTGACGGTGGGCGGTGCCGTCGCCCCCTGGATGGTCTTCGCGCTCGTCTTCGTCCGCGGCACCGTCAACGCCGTCGACAACCCGACCCGGCAGAGCTTCGCGATCGAGATGGTCGGCGCGGAGCGCGTCGTCAACGCGGTCAGCCTCAACACCGTCCTCATCCACGCCTCGCGGCTGATCGGTCCGGCACTCGCCGCGGTGCTGATCGCACTCGTCGGGGTCGCCGCCTGCTTCGCGCTGAACGTCCTCACCTTCGCGGCGATGATCGTCGCCCTCTGGCTGATGGATCCGGCGCAGCTGCGCACGCCGCCGCGCGCCGGGCGCGAGCGCGGTGCGGTCCGCGCCGCGCTGCGTTACGTGCGCCGCACGCCGGAGCTGGCCGTGCCGCTGGCGCTGATGGCGCTGGTCGGCACCTTCGGCTTCAACTTCCAGGTCGTCCTGCCCCTGCTGGCCCGCTTCAGCTTCGAAGGCGACGCCTCCGCCTACGCGCTGCTGGTCGCTGCGATGGGCGCCGGCTCGGTCGTCGGCGCCCTGATCACCGGCGCCCACGGTCGCACCGACGGCCGCCTGATCGCCGGCGCCGCGCTCGCCTTCGGCGTCCTCGCCCTGCTGGCGGCGCTGATGCCGAGCCTCGCCCTCGAGATCCCCCTCGTCGCCCTGCTCGGCGCCTCGGCCGTCACCTTCGGCGCCGCGATCAACGCCTCCCTGCAGCTCTCTGTCGAGCCACAGATGCGCGGCCGCGTGATGGCGCTCTACTCGGTCGTCTTCCTCGGCTCGACCCCGATCGGCGGCCCGCTCGCCGGCTGGCTGGCCGAGACCTACGACCCTCGCGTCGCGCTCGGTCTCGCCGCGATTGCCGGCTTGACCGCGGCTTGGATCGGACACCAAAGCCTGACCCCAGAAACGACAAGACCCGCCGAAGCGGGTCGAGTCTGGTGACGCGGGAACGCGGGGCGATTCAGCCAACGCCGAGCCGGCATGCCCGCTCGGCCGCCTGAGCGACGATCTCCGCGGCGCCCTCGACCTGACTGTCCCTCATCAGCACGCGGCCGGCGACGACCGTGGTGTCGACCACCGAGCCGCTGGCGGCGTAGACGAGGTCGGAGGCGAGGTCGCCGAGGCCGATCTCGTAGGCATCGCGGCGCAGGAGAAGGAAGTCGGCCGGCGCGCCGACGGCGAGGGGCTTGTTGCCTCCGCTCGGCTCGTCGCAAATGCCCCGCAGCAGCGGCGCCCGGGCGCCGATCGCGATCTCCCACGCCTCGGCGGCGGGGAGCACGGTCGCGTCGCCCGCCGCGTGGCGCTGGACCAGCGCGAAGGCCTTCAGGTCGGCGAGCAGGTCGAGCGAGTCGTTGGAGCCGGCGCCGTCGGTGCCGAGACCGGTCGCGACGCCCGCCACCCGCGCGTCCGGATAGGGGAAGACGCCGCCGACCGCCAGCTTCATGTTGGCGACCGGGTTGGTGACGACGGTGCAGCCGCGCGCCGCGATCAGCTCCAGCTCCTCACGGTCGAGCCAGATGCCGTGGGCGAGGACGGTCCGCTCGCCAAGCAGCCCGAGCCGGTCGATGTAGGCAGCGGGACGGACGCCGTGGGCGTCGAGGCAGTCGCGCACCTCTTGCTCGGTCTCGGAGAGGTGGATGTGGACGGGTAGGTCCCGCTCCGCCGCCCGCTCGGCGGTCCAGCCCAGCAGCTCCTCGCTGACCGTGTAGATCGAGTGGGGGGCGAGGGACCGCTCGATCCCCGGCCCGATTCCGTCCAGCTCCTCGAGCTCGGCGAGCACCCGCGTCTGCGTCGCTTCGGTCTCGCCGTCGGCATCGAAGAGCGGTCCACCGATCGTCGCCCGCAGACCCGCATCGAGCACCGCGCGGGCGGTTGCCACCGGTTGCCAGTACATGTCCCAGAAGCGGGCCGTGCCGGTGCGGATCATCTCCAGGCAGGCAAGGCGCGTGCCCCAGTAGACGTCCTCGGCATCGAGCCGGGCCTCGACCGGCCAGACCACCTCGCGCAGCCACCGCATCAGCGGCAGGTTGCCGCCGTGGCCGCGGAACAGCGTCATCGCCGCGTGCGTGTGGCCGTTGACCAGGGCGGCGACGAGCGGCGCCCCGCCGGCGTCGATCGTCTCGTCACCGGGCTCGGCCAGGACATCGGGCCCGATCGCCGCGATCGTCCCGTCGACGCAGCGCACCGCGACCGTCTCGCCGTCCAGCATGGCCCCGGTCACCGCCAACCCCGGACGTGCCGTGTCTTCAGTGCCCATAGTGGTGTCTAAAGCTCGGCACGTCCATGGGTCAGGCGACCAGGAGGGGAACGGCCGCGTCGAGCGCGTCGCGCAGACGGACGGCGTTCGCCTCGCGGTCGCGTTCCAGCTCCGCCGGGCTGAGCGGTTGCGCGCCGATCCCGTTCGCCATGTTGTCGACCATGCAGACCGCCGCGTAGCGCAGGTCCAGCTCGCCGGCGACGACGCACTCCGAGGCCAGGGTCATGCCGACCAGGTCGGCGTTGGCGGCGATCAGGCGGATCTCGGCCGGGGTCTCGAAGCGAGGGCCGTTGGTCTGCCAGTAGACGCCGCCGTCGCGGAGGGGCCCGGCGCCGCCCGCCTCCCAGGCGGCCAGGACCTCGGCACGCCAGCCCGGGTCGAAGCCCGGCATCGCGTGGCCGCGAGCGTCCTCGAAGGTCGTTACCAGGGCCTGCAGGGCGATGAAGTCGTTGGGGCAGACGAGGGACCCGACCTCCAGCTCGGCCCGCAGCGATCCGACCGAGCCGACCGCCAGCACCCGATCGCAGCCCGCCTTGGCCAGCGAGCGCAGGTTGGCGGCGTGGTCGATCCGGTGCGGCAGCGTGTAGGTCTCGGCGCCGTGGCGCTGCAGCACCAGGGCGCCGTTGGCCGCGGCCGCCGCGGCGATCCCAGCGCCGCCAGGGCCGACGGCGCTGCTGCCGAGGATCACGGCCAAGCGTGCCATCGCGGCCGATCCTATGCGGCGAGGACGCCGAATTCGCGCTTAGTCGCGCATACCATGACCAAGCGCGAACTCACTATCGTCTCGCCATGGCCGACCGCCCGTCCGGGAGAGAGGAGAGCGAGGGGGAACGCCTCGACCGCAACCTCGCCGAGCTGCTGCAGGAGCTGCGGGTGGCGCTTCCGGGCGTCCAGGTCCTCTTTGCCTTCCTGCTCGCGGTCCCGTTCCAGAACGGCTTCAAAGAAATCACCGGCTTCCAGGAGAAGGTCTACTTCATCACCCTCCTTCTCACGGCGATCTCGGCGGCGCTGCTGATATCGCCGACGGCGTACCACCGGATGACCTTCCGCCGCCAGCAGAAGAGGCACCTCGTCTTCATCGCCAACCGACTCTCGATCGCCGGGATCTCGGCCCTGGCGCTGGCGATGACGGGGGCGATCATGCTGATCACGGACGTCCTCTTCGGAACCGTCGCGACGCTGATCTTCAGCGCCGGGGCGCTGATGATGTTCGTGGTGCTGTGGGGGCTGCTGCCGCTGCGGCGCCGGCTTCGCTCCGAAGAGCAGGGCTAGCGGCTCAGCACGAGGAGGCGCGGGCCTCGGCCGCGCGCTGGCCCCAGAGTCCGGTCATCTCATCGGCGAAGCGATCGACCAGCGGCACCCCGGGCGATTCGTTGAAGAGCATTTCCAGATCCAGCTCCCAGACGTAGATCTTGAGATCGAGCGAGACCGGCAGCGCCGCATCGACCTCCTCGCCCTCGATGTCGTAGGCCTCGCGCAGCACTTCGACGTTCGCCATCTTGTCGGCGGCGAAGATCGCTCGCGCCTCGGGGCCCGCCGCCGCGACCCGCTTGCGGTGCTCCTCCTTGCGGTCCTGGTAGCGCTCGATCGTCTCGTCTTCGGTCAAGGCGGCGACGAGGTCGGCGATCTCCTCGCCATAGCGCCGCGCCACCTCGGAGAGCTCGACGTCGGCGTGCTCGACCACGTCGTGCAGCAAGGCGGCGGTGAGGACCTCCTCACCGAACTCCTCCTCGGCCAGCCGCTCGGCGACCGCCAGCGGGTGCTCGATGAATGGGATCTCGCCGCTTCCCGTCTCACGGATCTGCCCCCGATGACTTTCACGGGCTAGCGACAGGGCGTCGCGGACCAGGTCCGAATTTCCTGCCGTGGCTTCGATCCGGGGACTGGAGGACATCCCTCGATCAGAGTAGCGAGATCGGACAAGAAAAGTATCCCAAACGTACCGATTAAAGACATATGTAGTACTTAGACCGCCGGCGCTGCGCTTCGGGACTGGCCTTGCACCTCGTATTCGGCCCCCTCGACCCCCAGCTCGATCGAACCGGGGCGGCCCCCGGCCGATTCCCAACGTTCCCGCGCTTCGGCGCCCAGCCGGTCGAGCCGTTCGTCGGAATGCAGCGGATCGTGGTGAAAGAGGACGGTGCGAGCGGCGCCCGTGCGGCGGGCGAAGGAGAGCGTGTGCGAGAGCGAGGAGTGGCCCCAGCCGATGTGGTCGGGGTACTCGGCGTCGGCGTACTGGCCGTCGTGGATCAGCAGCGAGGCGTCGCGGGCCAGGGCGAAGCCGGAGATCCAGTCCTCGCCGAGCGCCTCGAGGTCGGCGCCAAGCGCCGGCTCGTGGTCGGGGATGTAGGCGAGCGAGTCCTCGCCGTCGTCGATCCGGTAGCCGAGGGTCGGGCCGCGGTGGGCGACCGAGGCGGCTCGGATCCGTGCCGAGCCGATCTCCCACTCCGTCTCCGGCGTGTGGCGGAAGGAGACGTCGCAGGGCAGCTCCCGAACCTCGACCGGAGAGAGCGGAGCCGAGATGTAGCGGGCGATGCGGTCGCGCAGAGACGCCTCCGGCGAGGCCGGCCCCCAGATCACGATCTCGGTCTGTGCCCTGAAGGCCGGCGCGAAGAAGACCAGGCCCTGGATGTGGTCGAGGTGGAGGTGGGTGAGGAGGATGTGGAGGCGTGTCGGCTCGGCCGGGAGCGAGAGGCCGAGGTTGCGGATGCCGGTGCCGGCGTCGAGGGCAAGCAGCGAGCCATCTGAGAGGGTGACGCCGACGCAGGAGGTGTTGCCGCCGTAGCGGATCGTTTCCGGCCCGGGGGACGGGACCGAGCCGCGCGTGCCCCAGAGCTTGACCTTCAACTCTGGCTCCCGGACCCGTTCGCCGAGCTCGGCCAGAAGACGGCGATCGCGCCGCGCGTCCCGTGTGCGGTGAGGATCGGGAAGGCGGAGGCCTCGACCGTGTGGCGGCTGCCGTCGGTCGAGCAGATCTCGAAGCTGGCGTGGGCGGGGCGACCATTGCGCACGGCGACCACCAGCGGCAGCTCGTCGTAGGGGATCGGCTCGCCGCTCTCGTCGAAGGGCCCGAACATCGATCCCCATTCCTGCGGGCCGACGCTGCCCAACTCCTCGAACCGTTTGCCCAGCAACATCCCCGCTGCCTCGTTGTAGAAGACCAGGAGGCCGCCCTCGTCGACCAGGAAGGCCGGCGTCGAGAGCGCCGACATCAGGTTGCGGGCGAGGATCAGCTCCAGGGGCTTTTGGGATTGGGGCACTGAGGACACTCTAGTTCGTTGGAATCGGCACGAAATTCTCGAACCGGCATGGCCGGTCGGTTTGCGGTCTACCCCCGCCCGTCCCGCCCGGAAACCATCCCAGCCCCAACCACCCCCACTGCGTGACTTTCATCACTTAGATGCTTCAGAAAAGTTACATTCATCGCACCACTCGCGCGAGGTGTTCTGTCTACGCTCCTTCATCATGTACCGGATGAGAGAGGGCTGGACCGACGAGCGAATGGACGACTTCGCCAAGCACGTCGACGACCGCTTCGACACCGTCGATCGGCGTTTCAATGAAGTCGATCGCCGCTTTGAGGAGATCGACAAGCGGTTCGACCGCGTCGATGCCGACATGCGCGAACTGCGGAAGGACGTGAACACGAGATTCGAAGGGCTGCAGCGAACGCTGCTGCTGAGCAACGCCGCCATCATCGCCGGCCTGATCGGCGTGATCGCGACGCAGGTGTAGGCGCCGCCGCCGCCGCCGCCGTGCCGCGCTACAGCGAGGCGAGCAGGAGCTCGCTCAGCTCCGGCTCCAACTCGCGCAGCCGCTGCGGATCCCCGCTCGCGGCGCGCGCCGCGACAAGCGCCATCGCGGCGCCGATCAGGCGTCGCTCGAGCCCGGGGAGGGGGGTGGCTCCACCTGGCTCGAGGACCGCGCGCAGCCTGGTCCCAAGGCGCTTGGCCAAATCGCGGCGAGCGGCGGCGAGGGCAGTGACCTGGGGCGGCGGCTCGGCGCTGAGCAGCCGCGCCACTGCCGGCTCGTTGGCGAGGAAGTCGATCGCGGCGCCGATGCCGGCGCGCGCGCGGGCCGGTCGGTCCCCTTCGGGGAAAGCGCCGCAGGCGTTTTCGAGATGAGCGCAGAGGAGGGCGGCCTCCGTTTCGTAAGCTGCCAACAGGCAAGCCCAGAGGTCCTCGAAGTGCTGGTAGAAGGTGCGGCTGGAGACCCCGGCCAGCTCGGTGACGCGGGCGGCGGTGAGCCGGCCGTAGCCCTGCTCGGAGAGCGCGGTGGCGGCTGCTTCGAGCAGCCGCTGCCGCTGGTGCGTCCTGACCAGGTGCGCGGGGAGCCCGTGGCGGCCTGGAGGCAGCCGTTCGGGCGCCACCGGCCCCAGCTCCGCCAGGTTCGGCCCGGTCGCCGTGCTCGCAACCAGGCGCAACCGGGTCATCGCGCCGCTCCCGTCAGCTCGGCGCGATCGCGATGCAGGAGGGCACTCGCCTCCTCAAACGCCGCCTCCGCCGCCTCCTTGCCGAAGTAGGAGCCGGCGGCGAGGTGCATCAGCTCCGGCAGCGTGTCCCAGACCCGAGCCGGGTCGCCGGCCGTCAGCGCCTCGCAGATGCACGACTCGATGCCGCCGACGACGAAGATCCCGGTCGCCTCGGGCGGCTCCCGCTCCGGCTCGATCTCGGCCCGGGCGCTGTCGAGCGCCGCCGCGGCCCGCTCCGCCGCCGCTTCATGGCGGGACAGGGCCGGCTCGCCGGCGATCTGCACCTCGACGAAGAGCGCCCGCGCGATCGCCGGGCGCCCGGCGACGAAGCGGAACAGCTCGATCAGCGCCGCCCGCACTCCGGCCTCCCAGCCTGGCGCGCTTGCCGCCGCCTCCAGCAGGTCGACGCAGAGTCGGTCGGCCCAGGCCGCGTAGGCTTGCGCGAAGCAGTCCTCCTTGCTCTCGAAGTGCTTGTAGAACTGCGCCCGGTGGCCGCCGCTGTGCTCGAGGATGGCGCGGACCGACGCCTCCCGGTAGCCAGCCTCGCCGACCGCGATCAGCGTCCCTTCCATCGCCCCCTGCCGCACCTCCGCGTCGGAAAGGCCACTGTCCTTCGAGGCGGTCGCCTCTCGTGCTGGTACGGCATCAGCAGACATCGGCCCTATAAAAACTACTCCTTTTTCGCCAGATATGAAATCTTTTTAAAACCGGCTACCCTCGATCCATGCAGTACCTCTCGCAGCGACTCGCCTCGAAGCCGGCGAAGGCGCCGGGAGCGGACCCCCCCAGCGGCAGCCTCAGCGCCGATCAGCGGCGGCGAATCCTCGACGCAACCGAGCAGTTGATCGGCGAGCACGGCTGCGGCGGCACCTCGATCGAAGCAATCGTCAAGGGCGCCGGCGTCTCCTCGGTCACCTTCTACGAGCACTTCGAGGACAAAGAAGCCTGCTTCGTCGCCGCCTTCGACCGCGCCGTCGTCGAGACCGGGACGACGCTGAATGCGGCGGGGGAGGGGGAGGAGGCCTGGGGCGACCGAGTACGAGCCGTCCTCGGTGCTCTGCTGGCGACGATCGCGGCCGAGCCGGATCGGTCCCGGCTCTGCCTCGTCGAGGGGCAGACCGGCGGCCCGTTGCTGAGCGCCCGTTACGACGCGACCCTCGAGGCGGCGGCCTCGAGGCTGCGACAGGGGCGGTTGCTCGACACCGCTCCGCGGGAGCTGCCCGAGACGGTCGAGGAGGCCGCGGTCGGCGGCATCGCCTGGCTGTTGCGCCAGCGGGTCGAGCGGGGGGAGGCCGAGACCGTCGAGGCGCTTTTGCCGAAGCTGGTGGAGATCGCCCTGTCTCCCTACCTGGGCGCTGCCGAGGCGCCCGGCGCCCCAAATGGCTGAGGCCGCATCGCGGAGCGGTGCGGCTCCGGGTGGGGCCCGGCTGCCGCCGGGGCGCCACGGCCTGCCGCGCACCTACGTCGCCGAGAACCAACGCGAACGATTGCTCAACGGCGTCCTCGAGGCGGTCGCCGAGCACGGCTACGAGGCGACCACGATCGGCCGCATAGTCGAGGCGGCGAAGATCTCCCGCCGCACCTTCTACGAGTACTTCGCCGGCAAGGAGGAGTGCTTCCTCGCCGCCTACGAGATGGTCGACGCCCACGTCCGCGACTCGATGCTGACCGCGCCCGGCGCCGCCGAGCCCTGGCCCGATCGCATCCGGGCCAGGCTCGGCGCCCTGCTCGACGTCCTCTCCCGCGACCCCGCGGTCGCCCGCTTCTACCTGGTCGAGCCGCTGGCGGCGGGCGGCGATGTCGCAGCCCGCTACCGCGACGCGATGCAGCTCCTGGCCGAGACGCTGCGCCCCGAGCCCGAGCCGCCCGGCCACGACATCGAAGTCCGCGACCAGGCCCTGATCGGTGGGGTCGCGACCCTGATCGTCCGCCGTCTCAACGCCGGCGCCGCCGACCGCCTCCCCGAGCTCCTCCCGGACCTGGTCGAGCTCGTCCTCGCGCCCTATCTGGGCCGCGAAGAGGCCCAGCGCCTCGCCCGCAGCGCGGCTTAGAGTACCTTCCCCACGTGGCCTCAGCGACTCTTCAAGAGCCGCTCGCCTTTGTATGAAAAACATCTCCTTGCATTTGTAAACCATTTCTTTTATGCTGCCTCCAGTGCCGCCTCAGGGAGCGGCCGGACACAGGGAAAAAACCGAGCGCCGGGAGGGCCGCAAAGGGAAGCGGCCGGCAGAGGGGCTCACGGGACAAGGAGAAGAGATCTAGATGCTCTCGCCACTACGCAACCGTTTCGGCATCCCGGGCGTGATCTCGGTGATCGCCCTCGTCTTCGCGATGCTCGGCGGCGCCTACGCCGCCAATGACTCGAGCTCCGGCGACTCCAAGGCAAGCGCCTCGGCGGTCAAAAAAGGCCCCCGCGGCCCCCGCGGCCCGAAAGGCCCAGCGGGTCCAGCGGGCCCGCAAGGCCCAGCCGGACCGGCGGGACCCGCCGGCGCCAAAGGCGACACCGGCGCCCAGGGCCCCGAAGGCAAACAGGGCCCGCAGGGTCCTCAGGGGGCGGCTGGAGCGGCTGGAGCGACGGGAGCCCAGGGTCCCAAAGGCGATCCCTGGACCGCCGGCGGCACCTTGCCCTCAGAACAGACCGAGACGGGTGTCTGGTCGTACATTGCAATCGAAGCTGCCACCTTCCAACACCTCCCCATTTCGTTCCCGATTCCACTGGCAGCGCCTCTCGGCGAAAGTGAAGTCCACTTCATCAACCCGGCGGGTCAGGAAGTCGTCCTTGGCGAAGAAGGGCTTGAAGAAGTCACGTCAGCGACGTGTCTGGGGACTGCGGCAACGCCGTCGGCCGAACCAGGCAACCTGTGTGTGTACGCTGCCACCCTCACTGCACCTGCGGTTATGTACTCCGGGAAAATCGTTGCCCCTTCTTCCAGTCTTCCCGGCACGGACACTGCCGGCGCAGTCCTAATGGGCTTTTTAACTGGCAGCACCGAAGGCAGGGGAACCTGGGCGGTCACGTCGCCCTAAGGATTGGTGGCCTCTAACTCACGGCGATCCACAATCGGCCCTAGGGCCGATTGTGGACACCACCATTATCGGGCAAGGAGCTAAAGAGTGAAAACGTCTACACCCAACAGGCACCGCATGGTTTCCGCCGGCGCAGTACGGGTCCCGACTGGCGCTGCGCTAGTTGTAGGTGTTCTCGCCTTCGCCGTGACGCTGCTTCTAAGCGCTGTTCTCACCCCGATCTCCTCGGCCGACATAACGATCAGCCAACCCGGCGAAGGTGCCGGTCAGACCCTCGATCCAAGGGGCCTCGCGGTCGACTTCGAAACCGGCCGCCTCTACGTCGCCGACAAAGGCAACCGCCGGATCGACGTCTTCGACTCGGCGGGCAACTTCGAAATGGCCTGGGGCTGGGGGGTCGCCGACGGCAGCTTCGAAGCGCAGACCTGCGGCCCGGCCGCGACCCCGCCGACGGCTATTTGCCTGAGAGGCCTCGCCGGCGGCGGCGCCGGGCAGTTCACCGACCTCTACGACATCGCGGTCGACAACGACCCTGCGAGCTCCTCCCACCACGACATCTACGTGGTCGACGCCAATGGCACCACCCAAGGCGGCCTGCGACCCAGCAACACCCGCATCCAGAAGTTCGACCCCGAAGGCAACTTCCTGCTCACCTTCGGCGGCGGCGTAGTCACGGGCGGCGCCGAAGGGACCGGCGACCTCAGCGTCGGCTCGAAAACCGTCAGCAACGTCAAAACGACGAAGAAGGCCTTCGAGGTGAGCCAGACGATCAGCGGCGCCGGCATCCCGCCGCAAACGATGATCGTCGCCCTCGGCAACAAAACCATCACGCTCTCCAATGCGGCCGAAGCCTCGGGCAGCGGTGTTGCTCTCAGCGTCGCCGGAGGCGCCGGCAACGTGCCGATGAACGAGGTGCAGAGCGTCGGCGGCGGTGGCAACAAGATCTTCACCGGCCCAGCACCCGACGGCATCAGCGCCACCACCGGCGCCACGGCCGAAGGCGTCCTTCACCCCGAATCGACGACGATCACCGAAGTCTCGAACATTTCCGGCGCCATCCTTCCGGGCGAGAGGATCTTCTGCTGTGGGGACGGTGGCGGTCTCCAGGTTGGAACCGCGATCACCGCCTACGACCCGGGCGCCGGCACGATCACGCTCTCCCAGCCCACCGCATCCAAAGTCGCCGCCGGCAAAGTCGAATTCACCATTTTCCTTCCCGACAACCCCTCCGCGGCGCTGATGCAGTCGGCCCTGGAGGCGCTGCCAAACCTCGACCCGGGCGAGGTCGCCGTAAGCGGTCCGACCGGCGGCCGCTTTGCGGTCGAATTCAAAGGTCCCCGCTACGGCGACACCAATCTCGCCGCTCTCGGTGGCGCGGGGAACAAAAGCCTGATCCAAAACGGCGGCGCCGGGGCCGAGATCTGCACGGCTGCGATCGCAGAGAGTTGCACCGGCGGCGTCGAGGGCACCGGCCACGGCCAGTTCGCCCAGGCGGTACAGCTCGCGATCGGGCCGGGCGGGACCGTTTACGTCGCCGATTCGATCCTGTTCGAAGAGGACGGCATGGGAGGTCTCTTCGAAAACCGCCTGCAGAAGTTCGAACCGACGGGCGAATTCGTCGAAGAGCTGCCGCTGCCAGAGAGCGAAGAGGTCCTGCTGGGACTGGCAGCCGATCCCCTCAGCGGTGATTTCTACGTCGCCACCAGCGAACAGACGATGCGCAGGTACGATGCCAGCGGGGGCCTGCTGAATGCGTTCCCAAGGTCGACCAATGCCCTTGCCACCGATCCAGCGGGCCAGCTCTTCAGCGTGGAGGGCGAAGACAGCATCAGTGGAAACACCTACTGGACCATCGCCCAGCGCGACGCCTCCGGCAACACGCTGCGGCGCTTCGCCTACGGCGACGTCTCGGTCGATACTCGGGCAGTTGCCCCCTTTCACAGTGCCAGCGGTGAGGTCTACTCGACCGTCGGCGACACGGTGCGCCACCTCTCCTTCCCGCCGCCGGGACCGATCCTCGTCCCGGCCCCCTGCCTTGCCAAACCGGTCGGCAACAGCAAAGCCACCCTCAACGCCGAGATAAACCCCGAGGGCAAACCCACCACCTTCCACTACGAGTACGTCGATCAGCACAGCTTCGAAACCGAAGGCGGCTTCGCCAGCCCGAAAACCAAAGTCAGCCCCGAGAGCGAATCGATCGGCTCCGACCACGTCTTGCACATCGTCTCCCAGACGGTCGCGACGATCCCCGAAACCACCTACCGCTGCCGGGTGGTGGCCAAGAACGAAGACAACGAAGCGGGCGTGAAAGGCAAAGAAGGGAGCTTCACCACGCTGGAGCCCTTCGAAATCCTCGACCCGCCCTGGACCAGCGGCATCGGCACTGAAGCGGCGACCCTGAACGCCTCGGTCAACCCGCTCGGCACTCCCGCCGAAGGCTGGTTCGAATACGTCGATCAGCAGAGCTATGAAACCGAAGGCGGCTTCGCCAGCCCCAACACCGAGCTGACCGAGAAATTCGAATTCGGCTCCGGTGAATCCCCGGCGCTCGGCAGCGCCGCGGTCACCGGACTGAAACCAGTCACCCGCTACCGCTACCGCCTCGCCGTCGACAACCACCTGGTGCCGATCCGCTACGGCGAGGAGCGCGGCTTCCGCACCCTGTCCTGCGAAGCAAGCGGTTGTGAGGAAGCGCCGGACGAGCGACGCTATGAGATGGTCTCCCCGGCGCAGAAGAACAACGCCGAAATCGCCGCCCCCACCAACGCCGGTGCCGGCGCCTCGATCCAGGCGGCCTCCCCCGACGGGGAAGCGGTCACCTTCGCCTCCTTCACCGCCTTCGCCGACCCCCCGAGCGCCCCCGCCGCCAGCCAATACCTCGCCAGGCGGGGCGGCGCGGGCTGGTCGACGCAGAACATCAACCTCTTCGGCCGCAGGGCCTTCACCGGCGCCTCCTACCTCGGCTTCACCCCCGACCTGCGCTTCGCCGGCGCCTCAACGCTGGAACCGCCGCTGACCGAAGACTGCCCGGTGGGCTTCGCCAACCTCTACTGGCGCGACAACGAGAGCGGCGAGCCTCACTGCGTGACCAACGAAACGCCGGGCATGGCGGCGGGCTTGACGCTCTGCGCCCTCTACGCCGGCGCCTCGGCCGACGGCAGCCAGGTCTTCTTCGCCGCCAATGGCTCCTACGCCGGCGCCCCCAAAGGCAAAGGGTTCAGCCTCTACCAGTGGTCTGAGGAAGGTGGGATCAGCCTGATCAGCAAACTCCCGAACGGGACGGCGGCGGTGCCCCAGCTGCAGACCGGTTTCGGACCCGGGCTCGGGCTCACCGACGAATGCAACCTGCTCGGCAACCTGGCGGACGCGGTCTCCGCCGACGGCAAACGGGTCTTCTGGACCTTCGTCTCTCTCAGCGGATCGAGACAACTGCTGGCGCGCATCGACGGCGCCAAAACGGTCCAGCTCGACGCCGTCAAAGGCGGCGCTGGGCCCGCCGGAGGCGGCAGGTTCTGGGCCGCGAGCGAGGACGGCTCGGCGGTCTTCTTCACCGCCACCAACCGGCTCACCCCCGGCGCCAACAGCTCCGGCGCCGACCTCTACCGCTATGACTTCGACGCCCCGACGGGCCAAGAGCTCGACGACCTCACCGACGCCGCCCCCGCCTCGGTCCTCGGAGTGCTGGGCGCAAGCGACGACGGCGCCTGGGTGTACTTCGCCGCCAATGGCGCCCTCAGCGGCGAAGAAGAAAACCCGAACGGCGAAAAAGCCCAGGCGGGCCAGCCGAACCTCTACCTCTGGCACGAGGGAGAGGGGATTCGCTTCATCGCCACGCTCTCGAGCAAAGACGGCTCCGCCTGGAGCCCGACTCCCACCAACCACAGCGCCCGGGTCACGCCCGACGGTCGCCACCTGGCTCTCACCTCGCGGGCCTCGCTGAGCGGCTACGACAACACGGTCGAAGGTGCCGCCGGCTGCGATGTGAGCGAAGGCGAGCTGTCCGGGACCGAACCCCGCTGCGCGGAGGTCTACCTCTACGCCGCCGAAGACGACGCCCTCTCCTGCGCCTCCTGCCACCCGACCGGCCAGCGTCCCAGCGGTCCCTCGGGCCTACCGGGCTGGCGCAACCGCTTCGAAGGACCGCGCTACCTATCCGAGGATGGCCAGCGCCTCTTCTTCACCACCTACGACGGCCTCCTGACCGAAGACAAAAACGGCCTCCAGGACGTCTATGAGTTCGAGCGCCCCGGCACCGGCACCTGCGCGACCGAGATCAATGCCTTCGTCGAGGACGCGCAGGGCTGCCTCTTTCAGATCTCCGGCGGCAAAAGCGAGGATCACTCCTACCTGATCGACGCCTCCGCGGACGGGCGCGACGTCTTCTTCTCCACCCGCAGCCAGCTTCTCGGCACCGACCAGGACGAGCGCTATGACCTCTACGACTACCGGGTCAACGGCTTCCCGCCGCCGCCACCCCCGCCGCCGATCTGCGAAGGGGAAGGCTGCAAGCCATCGCCACCGGGAGTACCGGAGGCGAGCGGCTCTCCGGCCACCAACAGCTTCGTCGGGCCCGGCAACCCCGCGCCCGAAACCGGGCCCCGCCGCTGCCCGCGCGGCAAGCGCCTGACCCGGCGCAACGGCAAAGCGCGCTGCGTGAAACGCCAAAAGCCCAGCGGGCACAAACGCAATCAACAAAAGCGCCCGGGGAGGGCCGGTAAATGAGAAAGCTGCTCCTAGCAACTGCCATAGCCCTATCCGTCTTCCCCGCCACCGCCACCGCCGCGGCCGCGACCCCCGCCCCGGCCTGGGGCCTGACCTCGCTGGCAGCGCCGACCAACTTCAAACCGGGCGAGGCGGGAAGCTACTACCAGGTCGAGGCGACCAACATCGGCGCCGCCCCCACCGACGGCAGCCCGGTCGTGCTGAGCGACACCCTGCCCGCCGGCCTCACGGTCAAAAAAGTCGAACTGTTGCTGCGCATCGCTCCCGGCAAATTCGATGAATTCGGCGAAGCACCAGGCGTCTGCGCCAAAACGGAAGCCGCCGGCGCCGTCACCGTCACCTGCACGGTCGACGAATCGATCGCTGGGACCTTCGAACCGGCGCGCCTGTGGCCGAGCGAACGGCTGATCATGAGAGTTCGCGTCTTCACCCCGGGGAGCGCCTCGGGAGCGCTGGTCAACCACGCCACCGTCCAGGGGGGCGGCGCCGCGGCGGGCTCCGCCGAATCTCAGGGCGAGGCCTGTGCCTGCCCCGCTCCCCCCGGCCTGTCCGCCTTCAACAGCGACCTCATCGGTGTCGATGGCGCGCCGGTCTCCCAGGCCGCCTCGCACCCCTTCTCCTACACCACCAGCTTCTCGGTCAACACCGAACTGGCGCCTGCCCAATCCTCGGCGCCGCTGGTCGCCGCCGGGGGAGACGTCAAGGATCTCGAATTCCCTCTGCCCCCGGGCCTTCTCGGCAATCCCACGGTGGCCAGCCACTGCAGCGCCAAAGACTTCACCGCGCAGGAACTCGTCGGCTTCAAAAACCCCGAACGCAACTATTACGTCGTCAACTGCCCCGACGGCTCGGCCGTCGGAACGGTCGCGGTCTCCCAAGTGGACGGCATCCCCGGCGGCGACATCCTCACCGCCATCTACAACCTCGTGCCGCCGCCCGGGATGCCCGCCCTGTTCGGCTTCCAGGTCGCCGGCCTGCCGATCTACATCGAAACCGAGCTGCGCAGCGGCTCAGACTACGGCGTCACCGCCAGGGTGCGCAACGTCAGCCAGCTGAAGCGGGTGACCGCCGCCACGGCGACCTTCTGGGGCGTCCCCGCCGACCCGGCGCACGATCCCCAGCGGGGGTTCTGCGGGGAAACCGGCGGCGTTACCGGCAGCTGCGACGCCGAAGGGGTGCAGGAACGCCCCTTCTTCCGCCTGCCGACCTCCTGCGCCACTCAGCTCGACTTCGGGATGAGCTTCGCCACCTGGCTGCATCCGACCACTTTCTTCAGCGCCGGCGTCCAGCACGGCCCCGTCGATGGCTGCGAGCTACCCGACTTCAGCCCCTCGATCGAATCCAAGCCGAGCACCAACGTCGCCGACGCGCCTTCAGGGCTTCACTTCAACCTCCACCTGCCCCAGCAAGCCAACGAAGACCCCGATGGGCTCGGCGAGGCCGACCTCAGGGACGCCGTCGTCACCCTGCCCGAGGGCTTCACGGTCAACCCCTCCTCGGCCAATGGCCTCGAGGGCTGCTCGGTGGCCCAGATCGGCTACCTCCCCGGCACCTCCGGTCCGCCCGAATTCACCGCGGCCCCACCGACCTGTCCCGACGCCGCCAAGCTCGGCAAAGCTCAGGTCCACACCCCCCTGCTCGACCACCCCCTGCCCGGCGCGGTCTACCTCGCGAAGCCTCACGAAAACCCCTTCGACTCCCTGATCGCCATATACATCGTCCTCGACGACCCGATCAGCGGCGTCGTCGTCAAGCTGGCCGGCGAGGTCACCCCCGATCCGCAGAGCGGGCAGCTCACCACCACCTTCGAGGACAGCCCCCAGACCCCCTTTGAAGACTTCGAGCTCGACTTCTTCGAAGGCGCCAGGGCACCGCTGCGAACCCCGCCCACCTGCGCCACCCACACCACCGCCAGCTCCCTGACCCCCCACACCGCCCCGGCCTCGGGCCCGGCGGCAACCCCCAGCGACAGCTTCGCGATCACCACCGCGCCCGGCGCTGGGCCCTGTCCCGCAACGCCCGCCGAGCAGCCCCACTCCCCGGCCTTCGCCGCCGGCACCGCGGCACCGCTGGCAGGAGCCTTCAGCCCCTTCCTGCTGAGCCTCGCCCGCCAAGACGGCTCCCAGGAACTAAGCGGCCTCGACCTCACCCTGCCGCCGGGGCTGACCGGCAAGCTCGCCGGCCTTGAGGCTTGCCCAGAGGCCGCCCTCGCCGCCGCCCAAGCGAAGTCAGGTGCCGCAGAGCAAGCATCGCCCTCCTGCCCGCCCTCCTCGCGGGTGGGCTCGGTCACGGTCGCCGCCGGCGCCGGGTCGGCTCCTTTCCACGCCCAGGGAGAGGTCTACCTGGCCGGCCCCTACAAAGGGGCTCCGCTCAGCATCGCGGTGCTGGTCCCGGCGGTGGCGGGTCCCTTCGACCTGGGCACGGTCGTTAACCGCGACGCCCTCTACGTCGATCCCAAGAGCGCCCGCATCCACGTGCTCGCCGACCCGATCCCGACCATCCTGCAGGGCGTCCCGCTCGACGTCAGGAGCATCGACGCTCGGATCGATCGCGACCGCTTCACCCTCAACCCGACCAGCTGCAACGAGATGGCCATCTCCGGAGCGCTGACCTCCTCGCTGGGGCAGAGCGCTCCGCTCACTGAGCGCTTCCAAGTCGGCAATTGCGCCGAGCTCGCCTTCAAGCCGAAGCTCTCCCTGCGCCTGATCGGCGGCACCAAGCGCACCGACCACCCCGCCCTGCGGGCAGAGGTGAGGATGCCCGGTGGCGGCGCCAACATGGCCAGCGTCTCGGTCGCCCTGCCCCGCTCCTCCTTCCTCGATCAGGGCAACATCCGCACCGTCTGCACCCGGGTCCAGTTCGCAGCCCACGCCTGCCCACCGGGCTCGATCTACGGCAAAGCCGAAGCCCAGACCCCACTGTTCGACGAGCCGCTGCGGGGCCCGGTCTACCTGCGCTCCTCAGATCACAACCTGCCCGACTTAGTCATCGCCCTCAAAGGCCCCGAGAGCTTCCCGATCGAGATCGAGGCAGCCGGGCGCGTGGACTCGGTCAAAGGCGCCCTGCGCACCCGCTTCGAAGCGATCCCCGACGCCCCGGTCTCTCGCGTCCTTCTGGCGATGGAGGGCGGCAAGCGCAAGGGCCTGCTCGTCAACAGCGGCGACCTCTGCGCCCGCGCCTACCGCGCCAACGGGATCTTCAACGCCCACAACGGCAAGCGGGCCAAGCTGCGGCCGGCGTTGAGCAATGCTAAGTGCGGCAAGCAGGGCGCCAAGAAGCGGCGGGGTCAAGGCAAGAAGAGCGGACGCGGGGGCAACCGGTAGGTGGGGCGTCGCAGCGTCATCGCCCTAGCCACCACCTACCTGGCCCTCTCCCTACTTTCCCCAGCCGCCCAGGCCGACCTGACGATCAGCCAACCCGGCGAAGGCACCGGACAGACCTCCGAACCGGCGGCGCTTGCGGTCGACTTCGAAAGCGGCCGCCTCTACGTCGCCGACGCCGGCAACCGCCGCATCGACGTCTTCGACTCGGCCGGCAACTTCGAGCTGGCCTGGGGCTGGGGGGTGGCCGACGGCAGCTTCGAACCGCAGAGCTGCGGCCCGGCGGCGAGCCCGCCGACGGCTATTTGCCTGAAAGGGCTCGAGGGCGGCGGCGCCGGTCAGTTCACCCGCCTCGAGGACATCGCCGTCGACAACGACCCGACCAGCCCCTCCCACCACGACGTCTACGTGGGCGACAGCGATGTGGGCGCCGATGACGAGCTCCCCTACGCGCGCATCCAGAAGTTCGACCCCGACGGCAACTTCCTGCTCGCCTTCGGCGGCGGTGTGATCAGCGGCGGCGCCGAAGGAACCGGCGAGCTCAGCGCCGGCTCTAAAACGATCGCCAACGTCAAAACGACCAAGAAGGCCTTCCGGGTCGCCCAGACGATCACCGGCGCCGGGATCCCGCCGCAAACGAGGATCGTCGACCTCGGCGAGAAAACGATCACCCTCTCCAAGCCGGCCGCCGCCTCGGGCACGGCAGTCGCCCTCAGCGTCGCCGAAGGCGCCGGCAACTTGCCGGTCAACGAGGTGCAGAGCGTCGCCGGCGGCGGCATCCACGGCGACCAGACCTTCACCAGCCCGGCTCCCGACG